>VFQO010052025.1_pt1 | contig 10216 bp, 12 predicted proteins | sample 3512331 | NCBI WGS metagenome assembly VFQO01 (sample SAMN10412371, study PRJNA504923) | tailings metagenome | isolation source: Replicate 3 from Balatoc abandoned mine | place: Philippines: Itogon, Benguet | collected 2017-08-28 | reverse complement strand
AATCTCGGCTTCCAACTCATTCCAAATCAACAACCCGGTTGAAGTTTCTTGAGAGGGCGCGGAGGCGCTGCGCGCCAGTTTAAGTTCGAAGTTTAAGTTTAAGAGGCAGACCGGTCGAACCGCACGGATGAGGACATCCGTCGCGACAGGGTGCCGTCCAAGTCCCCGCGGGCGTGGTTCGGAAGTTTAAGAACGATCAAGAGAAAGAGCACCGAGCGAAGCGACCTCAGCCAAGGGCTGAGGAGAAAGATCGACTACTCACTACCCGCTACGCGCTACTCGCTACTGCCTTTCCCCCCCCGCTCCCCTTCAACTTCAACTTTCAACTTAAACGGGCGCGCGCAGCGCGCCTTTCGCTGCGTTAAGTTCGGAATGCTCGAAGGCATCCGCAAAGGCATCCAGCTCGTTCGCGCTCATACCGAGTGCGCGACCAGCTTTTCGCCACGTCACGACGGCCTCGGTGACCTCGCGCAGGATGGTCCTTGCGCGTGCGAGGGGCAGGCGGAAATACGCCGTCACCGACATGAGGGCCTCGACCGTCGCCTCCGGCCCGGTTTCGGCCGAGATCCACGTTTTCAGTTCGCGCACGCGGTCGGGAAAGGGATTCAGATCGAAGGCCGGCGACAGGCGCCACAATCCGCGGTCGGTGTGAAGAAACCCGTGGTTCTTCAGATGGTCGTCGACGTTCGAGATCAGTACGGAGAACGCGATCCGGCGCCAAAGTTCTTCAGCGTCCTCTTGCACCGCGGCGCCGTGCACGCGCAGGGCATCGACGATTTCTGTGTAGGAATGCTCTTCGGGGGCGGATGCCTCCACTCCGAGCACGGTTGCAGCTGACGCATAAAGGATCCTTCTTCCGTCTGCAGTCCGGTCGAAACGTCGGACGAGTGCAACGGGCACGCCGTCGCTGTCCACCAGCCTCGTCTCCGCCGCGTCGATACCGGCCTTGCGCGCGAGCTGCATTGCCAGCACTTCCCCCTTCGTCACGGCACGTGTGTCCTGAACGCTGGGGAACTTTCCGAAGAATGACCTGTCGGCCCCATCCGTCGGGTTCGGTGTCGGCGACGATCCCCGGGAAAGCCGATCCCTCGGCCGCCTTTCGATGGAATTGCGGACCCTTCACCAGCGGAAGGCCCGGCTCGATCGCGAACCGGTCGGGCGCGGCGAGCCATGCGTCGTCGTAGACGAAGGCGGAGTGCTCGCGGGCGCCGCTGCGGTCGAAGTGAAGGCTGCCGACCGGTGGTCCGTCGCCGAGGAAGACCTGGAGGGTTCGTTTCACAGCGGCCGGGGTGTTTTTCTCACGCGGACCCGTCTGGGTAGGTGCTCCTCGTCGAGTTGAAGGCCGAGGTCATCCCTGCGCACATCGGCGATTTCGGCCAAGGCCGGGCCGAAGCCGAGAACGAAGAGCGCCATCGCGTAGGCGCTCATCGCCACGGAACCGTCCCCGCGCTCGATCCGTGCATAGGTGTTCAGGCTCACCCCCATGCGCTCCGCCATCATGGCGAGCGTGAAGCGACGCTTGCGCCGCGCACGGCCAAGGTCTGCTCCCAGTTTGGTCAAGGAGCGCCGGACGGCAGGTGGCAGGAGATCGTGGACGGCAGATCGCATGTTAATTTGCTATAAATGATTTTTTAGCTGACTTAAAGCGTAATCTATGGAGAATTAAATTCTGCCTCGAACCAGGCTCCGCTCCTCAATCCCTCGAGCCCTGACCTTGGCCACAAAGAGGCGCAAAAGGCGCAAAGGCGCTGTGCGCCGGTCGAAAGTCGAAGGTCCAAGGACACCGAGCCAAGCGGTGTCGTTCGTGTTTCGAGCGAAGCGACAGGCCGCCCTCCGGGGTTCGCTTCTCGGCGTCTCAGCGCGATGTTCTTCCACCGCAGAGGCGCAGAGACGCGGAGGATGACTGGGGCGGGATCGCCGTCTCTTGGATCCTTACCTCCGCGCCCTCTGCGTCCTCCTGTGAACCGGATCGGAAGGATTGAACCACGGAGGCGCGCCATGCGTGCCAGTTTAAGTTCGAAGTTTAAGTTTAAGAGGCAGGCCGGTCGAACCGCGCTTTGCGCTTCGTCTTCAACTTCAACTTTCCACTTCAACCGGCGAGCGAAGCGCGCGGCGCGTCAGGGCAATTCCAAGACAGACGATCCGCGATCGGCATGGAATAGGATGATTCGGGCGCTCTCTCGTAGCAGTACGGACTCCACGTCTGCGGTTCGGCAGTTACCCAAGGTTATCATGATTACCTTCGGGGGCGGCCCACGAAGGATCGAAAGAGCAAGGAAGTCGTCATCCTTCGTCACGAGCACATAATCGTTCTGCGAAGCATAACTCCATATTTCTTCATCGCTTTTCCCCGATAGACTGGCAACGCGGACGTGTGCAGACGCGGGATAGAGACGCGACAGCCTGCGTGGCAAATCGGGCGAGAGATTCTCGTCAAAAAGAAGTTTCAAGCTGCGTGCGACGGGAAGGTGCGCCGGTCGCGTTGGGCGGCGTAGGCCAGGCACGCGAGAACGTCGTCATGGGTAAGGTCGGGGAACTCGGCGAGCAGCTCCGGTTCGCTGGTCCCGGCTGCGAGGTAGCTCAAGACGTCGTGAACCGTGATGCGTGTGTCACGCACGCACGGTTTGCCGCTCCGACGGCCCGGCTTAATCGTGATGCGCTCCTGAAGATTCATGCGCGGAAAATGCCATGGGATGCGTTTGATTGCAAGGTCCGCGCCGATCAGCGTACATTAGCGTTTCGTTTGGCCGGTTTGCGGGCTTGGGTCCCTATCCGTGTGATCCGTGTTTCGAGCGAAGCGACAGGCCGCCCTCCGGGGTTCGCTTCTTGGCGTCTCAGCGCGATGTTCTTCCCCCGCAGAGGCGCAGAGACGCGGAGGATGACTGGGGCGGGATCGCCGTCTCTTGGATCCTTACCTCCGCGCCCTCCTGTGAACCGGATCGGAAGGATTGAACCACGGAGACACAGAGACACGAAGGTCGATCCGAAGGCGCGCTTGGCGCTTACAGATCGAGCAGATCCCGGAGGGCGTTCTTGACCGCCCCCATCTCTGCGACCGTGAGCGCCCCCAGCCTTCGCACGAGGCAATTCTGATCGAAGCTAGCGAGGCCTTGGACGTTCACGGCGGAGGGTTTGGGGAGCCACCGGGGCTTCCCCACGTTGACCTCGCCGCGCAGACCGCGAATCTGCGACGTGAGTGGGGCGGCGATGACCAAGGCGCGGGCGTCGGCGGGCTGGGGAAAGGCCAGCACGAGCACAGGGCGCTGCTTCGCCACCATCCCGAAGTCGGCAACCCAGACCTCGCCGGGCCGCGGCTTAGTATTCACCGAGGGCCTTGTCCCAGGCTTTTCCCTGTTCCGCGGCCGACAGAAGACGCGGGGCTCCGGTGCTCACGTCGAACGGCAGTCCCTTGCGGAGTTCGACCTGGGCGAGAAAGATGTTGAAGGCGTCGCCCGGCTTCATGCCGAGGCGGGCCAGCACCTTCTCGGCCCGGCGAAGGCGCGCCGTCGGAACTCGTGTGCGAAAAAGTGTGGTGGAGGGCATATGCTCAAAAGAGCTCAAAACGGCTCAAGCGGTCAAACCGGATTCTCCAAGGGCGCGCCGTGCGCGCCAGTTGAAGATGGAAGTTGAAGTTAAGGGGGGGCAGTAGCGAGTAGCGGGTAGCGGGTAGTGAGTAGGGCGGAGAAGGTAGAGGGTGGATCGTTCTCGTTCTCGTTCTCTTAATCGTTCTCGTTCTCGGTCTGGGAATCAGCGTCGATCAGCGAAGATCAGCGCTCCCGGTCTCCGGGCTCGAATCCCATCCGTGTCATCCGTGCAATCCGTGGTTCAATTCCGTGGATTGGTTCCTCTGTGCCTTCGTGTCTTTGTGGCGAACCGGATCGGAAGGATTGAACCACGGAGACACAGAGACACGAAGTTGGATCCGATCAGAGTTTTTTTAACCACGGATTACACGGATTGCACGGATTCGAACCGGGTTTGAACAGGAGGGAGCGGAGGTAAGGGAGCCACGGCATTCGCTAGCCGCAGGATCGACACTGTCTCGCGATTCCTGACCGGCGCTCCGCGCCGACCCTTGAGCCTTTTGTGACCAATTTTCCGGGGGATTTTTCCCCTTCAACTTTCAACTTCAACTGGCGCGCTCGGCGCGCCTAAAGCCATTCTATTTGAATTACCCGCACTTCTTTTGCCGGGTGATCCACCCAGCAGGTGACGATGATGGCGTGGTCAATATATACGGCGTATGAGCGTCCCGATGGTCCGGTCTCGTGGAAATCAGGCGTCTTGAATGGGTCGGTGGCCAGCGAGTCGAGGAGAGAGAGGGTGCGCCGGCGACAGGCCGGCGATTTGGCAAGCAACGCCCGCGTGCACGGTCCTGTCAGAACGAACTCGTAGTCGCTACTCAAAGCCCGGAACTGCGTAATTCCCGGTCCAGGCGGCGAAGTTCGTCGAGCGAGACTTTATCGCCGGTGTCGACGGCCTGCGCCGCGGCGTCGAGACTGGCGATATAGCCGGGATCGCGGCGGCGGGCGAGGTGGTGAAAGTAGGCGGCCAAGAACTGCACATCCTCGGTCGGCATGTGTCGGGCTTCCGCTTTGATCTCCGCAATCGACATGGGGTTGAAGATGCCTCGATCCCTTCGCTGGGTCAAGCCCGCCACGGGGTGAACCCCCGTCCCGGGCGGCGCTTCGCGCGGGAGAAGGGAGAAGGGAGACAGGAGGCAGGAGACAGGAGACAGGAGGCAGGAGGCAGGGGGGCCAGTGATCCTTCTTCTTGGATCTTTCTCTTTCTCGTAATCGTTCTCGTTCTGGGGATCAGCGTGGATTAGCGCAGACCAGCGTTTCCCATCCCGGTTTGCGGGCTCGGGTCCCTATCCGTGTCATCCGTGCAATCCGTGGTTCAATTCAGTGGCTTGGACCCTCTGTGCCTCCGTGTCTTTGTGGTGAAAACCGGATTGGAAGGATTGAACCACGGAGACACAGAGACACGAAGTTGGATCCGATCGGAGTTTTTTAACCACGGATTGCACGGATTACACGGATTCGAACCGGGTTTGAACAGGAGGGCGCAGAGGGCGCGGAGGTGGATTTCGGAATTCCGGACCTTGGCCACAAAGAGGCACAAGAGGCGCAGAAGTTTTTGGTGGCGTGGCGTCGTCCGTTGTATGGCGAGCGAAGCGCAGGGTCTTGTCTACCCACTACTCGCTACTTTGGTTCCGGCATCGCCGGGTTGGGCCGCGCATTTCACCAGATGAAAGGTGCGGGAGGTAGGAGCGGCTTTATGCCGCGATGGCAGACGGACGGTGTTCATCGCGGCGTAAAGCCGCTCCTACTCTCAAGCCTGTGCACGCGACATTTGACCGGCGCTCCGCGCCTCCCATGTCCCAATGGGCGCGCTAAATCAACAAACAACAGCCTGACCCCCTTGAAAGAGGCTCCGGCGGCAGGAGTGCTGCCGCTCCCCTTCAACTTAAACTTTCCCCTTCAACGGGCGCGCAGGGCGCGCCATATTCGGTTCATGGGCCAGAATTCCGATCCCGGGGCCGGAGCGGTTTCGCCGGCGACGCGCGCCGTGCGCTGGAGCGGGGGGCTGTCGTGCGCGCTGGTCGCGGCCGGGATTGGCGTGCGCGTTTACCAGTGGGCGCTCAACCGCAGCCTGTGGCTCGACGAGGCCTACCTCGCGGTCAACCTTGTCGAGCGGGACCTCGTCGGGTTGCTGCGTCCGCTTGAGTACGACCAGAGTGCGCCCTACCTCTTCCTGGCGGCGACGGACCTGCTGGTGTCGGTTTTCGGCTACGACGAACGCGTGCTGAGGTTGCTGCCGCTGGTCGCGTCGAGCGCGGCCTTGGTGCTCTTCTGGCGTCTGCTGGCCCGGACGGCGGCGCCGGCGGTGGTGCCGCTGGGGGTGGGGATCTTCGCGCTCTCGTATCCGCTCGTCTTCTACGCCCAGGAGTTGAAGCAGTACGCCGTCGAGGTGTTCCTCGTTGTGTGGGTGTTGTACCTGCTGGTTCGGCTGCTCGAGACCGGGCGCGGCGGCGGGGCACGGGGGTGGGGGACGCTCTGGAGTGTCGGTGCGGTCGGACTATTTGCGTCGCACACGCTGCCGTTCTGTCTGGCCGGGGTGGGGCTGGTGCTGGCGTGGGAGCGGTGGGGGGGGCGGATCGGCGTGGCGTGGTCGGCCCTGATCGCCGGCGGAGCCGCCTGGGCGCTGTTGTTCGCGGTGAACTACGTCCTCTTCATCCGGCCGAATTACGACAATCCCTTCATGCGCGACTACTGGGCCTTCGCCCATCCGGGTGCGCCCTGGACGCTGCAAGGCCTCAAGGCATGGAAGGAGCTGACCAGCGTGTACATCGGCTACGTGGGCTTTCATAACTTCCGAAGGTGGTCTTCGTCGCAGCGGTTCTGTTGGGTGGTGGCATGGCCCTGGTGAAAGGGCGGGGGGGGCGGGGGCGGCTGCGGTCGGTCTGCTCGTCTACGGATTCGCCGTGCTCGCGGGCAAGGCGCCGTTTTATGGCCGTCTCTCGCTTTTTGTTTTCCCCATGTTGCTGGTCCTCGCGATCTCGGCGCTTTCGGAGGTCAGTCGCCGGCTCGGGCGGATTCCGCTGGCCGCGGGGATCGCCGTGCTCGCGTTCGCCATGGTGTGGCAGGCGCCGCGTGCGCTGCGTCCGATCGACGTGCAGGATCAGCGTGGCGCGCTTGCCTTCTTGGTGCAGAACCGTGCGGAGGGGGAGCCGGTTTATGTGACTCGCTTTGCGCTGCCGGCGTTGCGGTTTTACCAGCCCGAACTCCGGCGGTCGGCAGACTACGTGGAAGGCGTCGACGCCTTCGAGCGGAGGACGGCGGTGCCGGGCGACTCGGGCCCGGGTCTCAGCCGCCCGGTCGTCGATCTGGTCGTGGACGACATGGCCGTCCGCATTGCCAGCCGGCGTTTCTGGGTGGTGACCGCCCATATGGATGCCAGCGAGGCAGCGTTCTCCGAAGCCATCGTCCGGAGGTTTGGCGTGGTTCGGGACCGGCACTTCCAGCGACGTGGCGCCGGCGTGCACCTCTACGTCCGCCCGTGAAGGGCGCGCCGTGTGCCGCGCTGCGCGCGGGAGAAGGGAGCAGGGTAGAGGGAGAACGAGGGAGCAGTAGCGAGTAGCAGGTAGTGAGTAGACTTCGCTGCTTCGCTGTAGGCCCGGTCCCCCGACCGGGCGGGATTGCCATCCGTGCAATCCGTGATGGTTCAACTCTGTGGTTCGGAACCTTTGTGTCTCCGTGTCTGTGGTGAACCGGTTCGGAAGAATTGAACCACACGAAGATCGATCCGAAGGCGCGCAGGGCGCGCCCCCGGCGGCAGGAGTGCCGCCGCTCCCTTTAAACTTCAACTTCAACGGGCGCGGGCGCTCGGGCCGAGCGCAGCGTGCCAAATCAACAAACAACAGCCTGAACCCCTTGAAAGAGGCTAACCTATTTTTTATGAGGATGTTGCGGAGAGGGTAGGGGCGGTTGATCTTGGGTTGTCGGGATTGTTTACAGTTCTGGTGGGGATGCGGGGTGGATTTTGAAGGGCGGCATAAGGCGCGAGATTCCAAAATCTTAGAGAAATAGAGCTGGAGTCGCGCGCAGCGCCAAGCGGGCCAGCGGTCTCGCAAGTGCTTGATTTACCATAGGGATGGGGTCGGGTAGGTCCGAACAGAAGGTGGGTGAGTCGGATCGGGTGTCGGGATAGTTTACGGTTTTGGAGCTAATTTCCTCGCAGAGATGGATCGGTAGAATTGATGATAATTTTCTAAGCGTTAGGCGTCAATGTTTTAAGGAAGGGATATCCGAGTTGGCCCGCCCATTGCTAGATGGTTCCCGTTAGCACGTTCCCAACCTTCACTCAGAACAACATCAGTCTCATGAAATCGTTCAAAACCATCGCTGCCACGATCATCGCCTGCGCGACGATCCACGCGGCTTCCGCCGCCGTCATCGTCTGGGATGTGACCATCAATTCTGCTGGTCCGATCAATCCTTCCGTTGATTTCCAGGGATTCCCGGATGGCCCTCAGGCCCCCTTCTCTGTCCTCCCTGGTGTTTGGCTCTCCTACAATGGCGCCACGATTGTTCAATCTGGCTCCAACTCCGAGGGTGCCGCCCCGTTCCCGTCTTCACCCGGAAACGATTACCTTTCGGTGAAATCTGGTGGTCTTGCCACCTTCGCCTTTGACAGCGTCTGGGACCGATTTGCGTTCCAGTGGGGTTCGATCGACTCGTACAACGAGATCAAGTTTTTCAATGGCGTTTCCACTGTTGGAACCTTTACGGGTGACGATATCACCACTCCGGCCAATGGATTCCAGGGCTCTGGAGGTTCGGCATATGTGGTCTTCCGCGGACTTTTTGACCGCGTAGAACTCCGTTCGATCAACAAGAATTCGTTCGAGATCGATAACGTCTTCGTTTCTGTTCCGGACGCCGGTTCGTCGGTTGCACTTCTCGGCCTCGCGCTCCTCGGTCTCGCGGGCTTTGCCCGTCGCAACCGCGCTTAATTCGCGACGCTCGTCCCAGTAACGCAAAACACGCCTCCTTTGCGGGAGGCGTGTTTTTGTATTTATCGACTACGGAGATGCTTTTTAGGCTTACAACGTTTGGAATACTCGCTGCGTTCTTCGAGGTTGCTGTGGATCGGACTAGGTGATGTCTTCAAACTTGACAATTTGTATTAGCAATTGATGATCAAATCGTTCCGTTTAATGAATACATCAGATCGCTTGGAGATTCCGGATCCGCTCTGGGAGCGGATAAAAAAATTGATCTGATGATGCTCGGGGAGGAGGTACGTCCAGGAAGCGCGCTGGCGGCCGGCCGCCGAAGGATGACAGAATCATGGTGAGTGGAATCTATTTTATCCTGCGCACGGGAACGCCGTGGCGTGACTTGCCAAAGGAGTTTGGGCCTTGGAGTTCTGTTTACACGCGCTTCCGCAGGTGGAGTCGGGCCAGGCTCTGGTCGACGATGCACGATCTGCTGGTGCGACATGCGTTCGGTGAGTTGCGCAGTGTCGATTGCAGCCACATCAAAGTTCACCAGGACGCCTCCAATGCCGTGGGTGGAGCGGCTGCGCAGGCGATCGGAAAGACCAAGGGTGGAGCGAACACCAAATTGGCGGCGGTGGTTGACGGTCTCGGACGTGCCGTCGGATTGAACATCGTCGCAGGCAACCGACATGATCTTCGTGCCATCGCTACGCTGGTTTCCGCCCTCGCTCGCTGCTGGGTCATTGCTGATCGCGGCTTCGACTCGAAAAGCTTTCGGCAGGACCTGGCTGCTGCCGGCGCGACCACTTGCATTCCGCCGCGCAAATCCAGCCGCATTCAATACCACTTCTCCGAGACGCTCTACAAACATCGCCATGTCGTTGAAAACTTCTTCGCCCGTATCAAACGATTCAGACGCGTAGGAACTCGATACGAGAAACTTGCCGAGACCTTCCTTGGGTTCGTAACCTTCGCCACGATAATCGATTGGCTTCATTTCGAGGTTTGAAGACACCACCTAACCTTACTGCTAACGTGCGGCCCTCTGTTTGAGCATCCTAATCAAAAGGTAGAAGCGTGCTAAGCAATGAACTATGAATCCCGCGCCTCGTTCGGGTCGTTTACCGAACCGCTTCGCCTGGCTGTCGTAGATTGCGTCAATAAGTGCCTTGTAGGCGACATGCTCTCCCTTCGACCTGTGGTTCCCGGCTGCCCCCAAGGCGGCGATGATTAGTCGCATCCTATCAAGCATATCAAAATCCGGATCGTGAATCGATCGGATGAGAAAGCGGTTTCTGGTCATGTAATAGAGGGAGTTTGCGTTTGTGTTGCTCGCCCCGATCTCGTGATAAACGCGTGATCCAGTGGATACGGCAAGGTGCCAGCCGTGTTTGCGAACCCGGTGGCACCATTCGGTTTCTTCTCGATAGCAGAAGAATCGCTCGTCGAATGCTCCGCACTCGCGTACGGCTTTGAGCCTGACCAACATCCCTGCGCCATTCACCAATCGGGTCTCACGGCAATGGGCGAGGGCATGTGGTTCGCAAGGTGTGTTCCGATCCTCGTGGTAGATCCCGTCGAACCAGACCGCATTCGAGCCGCTGTAAAGTATTGTACTGCCGATCGCGGCCATTCGATTGTCTGCCAGGATTGCATCCATCGCAAGGGCAACGAACCCATCAAGTGGTTCGGTGTCGTTGTTGAGGAGGT
>VFQO010052024.1_pt1 | contig 10218 bp, 8 predicted proteins | sample 3512331 | NCBI WGS metagenome assembly VFQO01 (sample SAMN10412371, study PRJNA504923) | tailings metagenome | isolation source: Replicate 3 from Balatoc abandoned mine | place: Philippines: Itogon, Benguet | collected 2017-08-28 | reverse complement strand
AATGCAAAAGTATCTAATTGCCGCCAAAAATATACCATTTACCATATTTATATCCCTTTAGTTCAAAAATAGTAGATAAATATATCCCATTTTTGATAATGCACACATTAAGTGTATTACCCTATGGCCGATATAAAGTTAGATTTTTGGTTAACAAGCTTCAAAAGAAAGATCTCCGATGAATCAAGCGGAGGTGGAGTAAAAAAAAGCCTTGAGCTGTTCGATTTTGGGTCGAATTACGCTTATTTTTTTTCCTTAATACCCCCACACGGCAACCACTTACGGGGCTTTACCGATACGTTTCAGTCTATTATGGAAGGCGATTACTGCTTAATAAGCACCCCTTATGAACAAGGGCGGTCTTTTATGGTGGGGATTCGTATGGATTGGCTTACCAATCAAGTAGGAAATTTCCCTGCTGATTTAGGTAATATTATCTCTAAAATACTGAGTAGCTGGAGTAATCAACACAGCCTGTTTACTGCGAGATATTTAGCGTTTCATAGAGAATATCAGCGCGCTGTCAACAAGGATTTACTGGCCAAAAGTTACTTTCTACAATTTCTCTATTTTCTGGTCGATGATTTACAGGCAGAAATTTTAAGCAGAAATACGGCGAATTTCAAGGAGTTGGACTTGCAGAGGATTAAAGAAGTAGAAGAGAAGATAACTTATGATTTTAAAAAAGCGACTCCTTCCATCAACGAAATGGCAAAAATGGCTGGAATGAGTGTGAGTAAATTTAAGAATTTGTTCTTTGAATTATATGGAACCACTCCCCATCAATACATTGTCGACAGAAAAATGATGTATGCCAAAGGCTTACTTCTAACAGGTAAATATTCCATCACACATGTAGCCTATCAAGTTGGGTATCATCATCCATCGGGTTTTACGCGTGTATTTAAGCAAAAATTTAATCATTCACCCAATACGTGCCATTTTGAAATTCATGACTATGAGCGCACTCCCTTCAACCGTTGAATTTTCGGTTTCGACCGAAAACGCCCATATAGTAGTAATGCTATTGCTTTCCCATAACATTACTTTTACATTGATCTCTTCAGATCAAACCGAAAATACCCAATCGCCCAATGCAGCCATAGCCAACGACCCCAAAGTCAACCCTATGTATGTTTCAAAGGCACCATCAATCCCCAATTTGAAGCTCATAGAATCTATTTATCTGAAATACATTACTAATAATATCGAACAGTCTATACCCAACGAAATGCAAATTGCGGCAGAATTCGGGATTAGCCTCGGAACCTTCAAAAATGGATTTAGGAAAGTCTATGGAAAGCCTTTCTATCAGTTATACCTGGAAAAAAGAATAGAGCACGCAAAAATGTTACTCTTAACAGGATATAAGTCGGCAGAGATAGCCGAACGACTTGGGTATTCGCAGGCCATCAAATTCAACAAAATTTTCCAAAAATATGTTGGCCTAACACCCAAGCAATTTCAGAACAATCATCAGGGAGGAGTAAGACGGTGATGGTGCAAAGCGAAAAGGCAGACTTCTTCTCTAAGAAATGGTTTGCCCAGATGATGTATTTGCCGTTTTTCGCCTTGATTCAGCAAAGTTTTATCACTTACCCTACTGCCCCGAACCCATGTGCTAAGGGGTTATCTTAAGCGCCTTGATTTAGCGAATGTTCCAATTATTCTATCTGCAAAGGCATCATCATCAATGGCCAAAATCGTAATCAGATACCTAAATTTATAAAACGACCCAACTGCAAAACAGCCTCAACGCAATCAATAAACTAACCACTTTACAGTAGCTGTTTGACAAAAAACCGAAATCAAACTAGCATTCCAGCACTTCACTTTCTTCGATTCGCGGGGTCATCTTATCCACAGGCTTGACGGTTTTGGCAATAAAAATGCTGGAAAATATAAACAACATCGCCCCGTATCCGACCCAATCATAATGGAGGAGTGTTCCATCGGGCATTTTTTGAATGATAAGTCCGGCCAGGTATACTGCTACCGATTGCATCAACAATTGTAAAGAGGTATTAATAGCCATAAAACTACCACGTTGCTGAGGCAATACTACAGAGGAGGTCATGGCTTGGGTAGGAATGAGACGGCCATTTGAAAAAACAAAAAAGATGGCGGCTGTGCCCAAAACAGAAAAGAGATGATTGGAGGTGGAATTGGTAATAAGCCACATCGGAATCATGGATAATAAAGCAAAAATCACGAATACGGGGTATTTGCCTTGGCGGTCGGCGAATTTGCCCACCAAAGGAGCCGTAAAAAGGGTAAGCCCTCCACCGACGGCGTATATTAGATACAGTTTGTTTTCGCTAAAATGGGCATTGGCCGTCAAGAAGGGAGCAATAAACGGAATAATGCTAAAATGCCCCAACATGATAGTCGCCGTCAACCACAGTGCACGTAGCTGATTGGTGTCTGACAAAATATTGGTAATGGCCGCAAAAGGAGGGGTTTTGAGTTGAGACGGATTTTGTAAGTGTCCGTCGAGGCGAGGAACATACCGCCAAATCAACCCAATGACTGCGATACCCACAATCCCCACAAACCAAAATGGCGCGTGCCAGCTAAATTCGGAAGCTAAATAAAGCCCCAACGGAACCCCTACAACCGACGCTACCGAAAAAGCAGTCATGACTACACCCATGGCACTTGCACGACGCTCATATTCAAATACATCACTCACTGCCGACATCACTTGAGCACCTAGTACGCCCCCAAAAACCCCCGCAAAAGTGCGGGCTGCCATGAGTAGCCCAAAGGTAGGTGCTATAGCACACGCCAAAGTGCCTACTACAAAACCTGTATAAGCAATGAGCATGATTTGCTTGCGCGGAAACTTATCGGCAATGAAAGCCACAAAAAAACCAGAAAGGCCCGCACTAAAACTGTACGCTGATACCAAAAGCCCAAACTCTTGAGGCGAAATATCGAAATGTCGCATCAATTGTGGCCCAAGGGGCATCATAATCATAAAATCCATGATATGCGTGAAATTTAAGCACGCCAGCACGAAGAGAAGTAATTTTTCTTTTTGAGACATTGAGGCTGTTAATAAAAATAAACAAAGACTCCTATCCAAAATAGATATGACAGGAGTCTTTTAATCAGATTATTCACTTAAAAGTTTGTTGATGAGGGCATTGAAATCTTCAATAAACTCATCATAATATTTGCCAGTGCCAGGTCCCGAAAAGCCAGTGTGGATTTCGCGGACACGGCCTTTTTTGTCAATAAAAATTGTAGTAGGATAGCCCGAAATATTGTTGAGGGCAGGCAATGCTTTGCCGGCATTGGCATCTACTACGCCCGCCAAAAGTAAGGGGTAAGGCACTCCGAAACGTTTGCCCATAAAATCGATTTTCGGACCTGAGACTTTCAGATCACCTGAACGCTCAAACATAAGCCCGATGATTTCGACTCCTCGCGACGCATTTTTTTTATACCAAGGCACCATAAACCGCGTTTCGTCCATGCAGTTGGGGCACCATGTTCCTGAAATTTGCAATACCACTACTTTTCCTTTGTAGCGATCATCTTTGAGAGAAACTACATTGCCTTTCGTGTCTGGGAATGAAAAATCTAGGGTTTCATAACCTGGTTTTAAGTAAGTAAGTGCCGTAGGAGGCGGCAAAGCGGCACTTGGGTCGAGCGTAGCCGTAAAAGGCTGATAACCTGAAATACCAGACCACAATCCCCCTTTGATTTGACCATTGGGCAAAATGGCTGCCCTGAACAAAAAGGCGTGTGAACCATCATAGCACGACATGAAAAGGCTATCGCCTACGATGTCGCCTGCCAAATAACGATAATCGCCGGTAGGAGTCAAGAAAGTCCCCGCCAACTTACTGCCTTTTTGGTCTAAAATACCGACCGCAAAAGAAGAATCTTTACGTTCGGGACGATGAAAATAAGTAGCGTATTTGCCAGATATATTTTTGGTGGTAGCTTGGGGTGTCTTGGCAAACCAATACACATTACCCTTCTCTGCTTTGAAAGGCAATACAGATACCCATTTACCATTTCGGTTTTTCTTCCATGAACCCTTCATTTGATTGCCGCTCACTTTGGCTACCAAGTCGGAGTCAAAAATCAACATCGGGATGTGTAAAGAATCGCCTTCCACGTAGGCTTCATCCATAGGGAGTCGTTCGGCACCATTGATGACCACGACTTCATATTTGCCGTTGGTTTTGGGAGTGATTTCAAGCCCAAAAGGCAAGTCATGGCTTCCTCTTTGGAGAGCAGCACGCCAAGTGCTTTTGGGGAGAGAGGTTTGTGCTACTGCGCTGTAGAAGTAGCTGAGAGCAAGGAGAGTGGCAAAAAACTGTTTCATTTAGTTTGTTAAAATGGGTTGTTAATTTAGAACAACCTTTACGTCAGAAAAGTTGGTCAGGGTGCGCTTTATTCTGTTTCCTTTGCCTTTCATCCCTCTTTTTAAACCTTTGAAGTTTTTGGTAAAATATACTCAAACCCGTTTTGTTAACTTTGGAAGTTAGCTATTTAGTATCAGATTTAATCTTTAATATGACCCTATTTTACCGAAATATTTTTGTTTTGTTCTTTGCATTTGGAGTAGTATTGGGGGGACGGGGACAAGAAAAAAGTGCCCCACTGGGCGGGGCTGCCTATCAGGAAAAATACCAACATCGCATTCGCCGCACCCCCCTCCCAATCAAAATAGATGGAGAGCTTTCGGATGAGGCTTGGCAAACTGCCACAGTTAGCAAAAATTTTGCACCGCATTGGCCGCAAGACAATGTACCTCTCAAGCGTGATACCGAAGTAAAAATGGCCTTTGATGACCGTTTTTTGTATGTAGGAGTAGTATGTAGAGATTCTAACCAGCATATCATACAGACCCTCAAAAGAGATGCTTCATTTTGGGATTCGGATGCTTTTGGGCTTATTCTGGATCCTATCAACGAACGTACTAATGGTTTTTTCTTTGGCGTAAATGCCGCCAACGCTCAATGGGAAGGATTGCTTACTTTTTTTTCGGACGAACTAAACGGTAGCTGGGACAATAAATGGTACTCGCAAACCAAAATTTACGATACTTTTTGGACAATTGAGATGGCGATTCCCTTCAAAACCTTGCGCTATGACCCATCCAAAACCCAATGGGGAATTAACTTTGAACGAAATGACCTCAAAAATAATCAGTATTCAACTTGGACTTTCGTTCCGGTTAATTTCAACGGCTATGATTTAGGATACACGGGGGCACTTGTGTGGGAAGATACGCCCCCTACTGTCAAAGGCAATGTGTCTTTGGTACCCTACATCACGGGAGGAGTGTCACACGATCACCTTGATGGAAAGCCCACAAAAGGCAGTTTTAATGGAGGGCTTGATGCCAAAATTGCCATCAATTCTTCGCTCAATTTGGATGTTACGCTCAATCCGGATTTTTCCCAAATCGAAGTAGACAGGCAAGTTACCAACCTGACTAGGTTTAGTATTTTCTTCCCTGAGCGACGTACCTTTTTCCTTGAAAACGACGATTTGTTTAGCAGCTATGGTGCGCCGCCTTTTCGACCATTTTTTTCGAGGGCAGTAGGTCTGGACCGCAATGCCCAACCGATTCGGATTATAGGAGGGTTACGATTGAGTGGTAATCTTGACAAAAATTGGCGAGTGGGTCTAATGACAATGCAAACTGCTTCTAAGGATAGCTTGACCCCCGCCCAAAACTTCACGGCATTTTCTTTTAACCGTAAAGTACTAAAACGATCGCTTATTAAAGGCTATGCGCTCAATCGGCAAGGGTTTATGACTGAAGACGCACGAAAAGCCAACCCAATGAACGAATATGGCCGGAACCAAGGGCTAGAGTTTAGCTATTCAAATGTAAAGGGGGATTTGTCGGCGTGGGCGGGATATCACTTGTCTCAAAAAAGCACGATTAAAAAAAATAGTGATGTAAAGCAGGCCGGATTTGGATACTTTGGCCGAAACCTGAATTTTTTTGTAGACTATATAGGGATTGGTACCAACTACTACGCCGATATGGGTTTTCTAAATCGAGTTGATAATTTTACTTTTAGGCTTGATCAATTTGGCAAAATCCAGTCTGATACTACTGTAAGGCTTGGGTATGAACAAATATACAGTGAGGCTGAATATACCATCCGCCCTAAAAAAGGCAAAATTAGTAGTCATTCATTGGGTACCGAAAATTTTCTACTGCTGTATCCTAGTGGCGAGTTGGGGGAGTATTCTACCGCCTTTGGCTACAATGTACTTTTCCAGAATACTAGCAGTTTTTCACTCAGGTACGATCACAATCGCGTCAATGTATTGTTTCCGTTTGTTTTCACCGATAGTGATTATGCCCTACCGGCCAACAATTATACTTACAGCCAATACAGTGCTACTTATGGCTCCGACTACCGAAAAAAGTTTTATTACACTGTAAGTTTCCGTACAGGCGGTTTTTATAACGGAACACTTCAGCAATATGCCCTAGAGATGAATTATAGGGCTCAGCCTTGGGGGAATTTTTCGATGAGTTTTGAACAAAACGACATTGCCTTACCCAAGCCTTATGGCAATGACCGACTACTTTTGGTAAGCCCACGGGTAGAAATCAATTTTTCGACCCAGTTATTTTGGACTACTTTTTTACAGTTTAATACGCAAAACAACAATTTTAACGTCAATAGTAGAGTGCAATGGAGGTACAAACCAATGTCAGATTTTTTCTTGGTATATACCGACAATTACTATACCGACCCTCTTTTTAGGAATAAAAATAGAGCCATTGTGTTCAAATTTAATTATTGGCTTACTCTCTGAGGGTACAAAAAAACGAGGCTGTCTCAAAAGTCTTTATTTACCAAATTATCTTTTGTGCCTATTCAACCTCACCCCCTAAATCCCCCTCTCCTTTCTGGAGATGGGGACTTTAAAAGCCCTTCTCCTGGCAGGAGAAGGGTTGGGATGAGGTTAAAACCAAAGAATATTTTGTACCCTGTTACTTTTGAGACAGCCCTGCTTTTTTAAGAGTTGTTGTAATGCTGGGTTAGCTCTTCCGCATATTCTTCAAAGTCATATCGGTAAATTGATTCGACTTCAGCTCCTGGTAAGATTTCGGAGGTTTGGGTAATAAGCCCAGTGTGTAGATCAAATACCCACCCATGAATATGGGGGTATTGGCGTTTTTTCCAGGCTCGTTGAATAATCGTAGTTTTCGCTAAATTTTTAGCTTGTTCCATCACATTGAGTTCTACGAGCTTATTGAACCGTTGATCAAAATCTTCGATGCTTTCGAGTTTTTCATTGTGCTTATAATACACGTCTTTGATGTTTCGTAGCCACTTGTTAATCAGACCAAAATCTTTGTTGCTCATGGCGGCTTTTACACCACCGCATCCATAGTGACCGACTACCAAGATATGTTTTACTTCTAGTACCTCCACCGCATACTGCAACACACTGAGCATGTTGATATCGGTATGAATTACGAGATTGGCTACATTACGGTGTACAAATATTTCGCCTGGAGCGGTCCCAGTTACTTCATTGGCAGGTACACGGCTATCGGCACATCCAATCCAGAGGAATTCAGGTTTTTGATCAGCCGCTAGCTCTTCAAAATATTGTTCGTCAACTCTTAATTTATCAGCAGCCCATGCTTTATTAGCTAAAAGGAGTTTTTGATATGATTGCATTTTTGAATGAATATTTATGTGGTGAAATTCCTTTAAATTCAACTTGAATTCCTCGATAGAGGGCATCTTTTTTAAAACTCTCTAAAAGTTGAAAGATATCATGGTCTATAAATTCGGCTCTCGAACCGTCGATATACACCGAATCTCCTTTTTCGAAGGAGTCTAAGAGACTTTTGAGATAAGGTTTATTCATAAAAGTAACGTCTTTCATGAATAGGATTAAGATATTTTGTTGGTCACGAGCCATGCTGATGGCCGAGCGATTGTTGGTCACAATAATAGAAATTATGCCTACCAACAAACCCAACACAATACCCAATAACAAGTCGGAAAAAATAATACCGGCTATGGTCACAGAAAATGGTAAAAACTGTGGGAGGCTTTTGCGGTTTATTTTGGGTAGTTCTTGAGACGTTGCTAGTTTATATCCTATCAGTAACAACAAGGAAGCTAAACAAGCCAAAGGGATAAAATTGAGTAATTGCGGAATCGTAATGACGGCAATCAGCATCAATACTCCTTGAATAAAGGCCGATAGACGAGTTTTACTACCACTGTATATGTTGACAGAAGTACGGAGTGTTACTAAGGTGAGCGGTAGCCCTCCCATAAGCCCCGAGACCATGTTGCCTATGCCTTGGGCTTTGAGTTCTTGGCTTGGCGATGAAACACGGCGTTGGGGGTCGAGTTTGTCGGCTACTTCAAGACTTAAAAGAGATTCAATACTTGCCACAAGCATAAGCGTAAAAGCCGCTAAATAAACTTTAGGATTGGCGAGGGCTTCCCAAACTGGGAAATGGAAAGCACTAGAAGCATCTTCAAGACTTAGAATAAGAGGCACCTTTACGAGATGGCTGCTCTCTTCTAAATAAAATGCCGGAATCCATAATTTAAAAACTTGGTTCATCAAGACTCCTGTAAGTACTACCAGCAAGCCAATAGGGAATACCTTGAAAAAACGGAAGTCTTTTTTTGAAAAATATTCCCAAGTTATCATCACAGCTAAGCAGGTGATACTAATCGCAATAGCACCAGGATGAGGGTGGCTGAGGGCTTCGAGAATTTCGGAAAAGGTATTGTGATGATTGAGTTGTAAAAAATCAAACTCTCCTTCAACATCTGCATCCCAGCCCAGAGCGTGGGGGATTTGTTTGAGGATAATCACAATGCCAATAGCTACCAACATGCCGTTGATGACGCTCGAAGGCACAAAACTACTCAGCCTACCTGCTTTGAGCCAGCCTAATGTGTATTGAAATGCACCTGCCAATACTACTGCCGTAAGGAAGTGAGAAAAACTTCCCAAGACCTCAATACTATCTAGTACGATGATAGTAAGACCCGCTGCAGGACCGCTCACACTTACCTCTGACCCCGAAAATAAAGTAACCACGATTCCCCCCACAATTCCTGCCAAAAGACCCGAAAACAAAGGTGCACCTGATGCCAAGGCTATACCGAGGCACAAAGGGAGGGTCACCAAAAAAACAGATAAACCCGCAGAAAAATCTTTACTAAAATACTTTAGAGTCATTGGCTAAAAAATGAAAAGTGTGGTCCTTGGTTATTTTCAGTGTGCAGCTAGCCCTTTAAACTCTGGAACACTGTGTAGTTCTAGGTTGATTCCTCGCAAGAGAGCCGTTTCTTTAAAATTGTGGATGATTTCAAGCACATCTAAATCAATGTTGTGAGATTTGCTACCGTCAATGATTACGTTAGAATTTTCGGGAAGCTTGTCTAACATCAACGTAATCACACCCTTATTAATAAACGTTACATCTTCTACCAACTGAATCGTGATTTTTTCGTTTTCTTGATGCTCTTCTTTCATCAATAGGTACGCACGGCGGTAGTTGTTGCGCAAGATGAAAAAGATAGAAATCGCAATTCCGATAATAATTCCTTTGAGCAAATCAGTAAACAGAATCGCCACAATAGTTACCACAAAAGGAATGAATTGCTCCCACCCTAAACGGTACATTGATTTAAACAACGATAGCTTGGCGAGTTTGTAGCCTACCATCAATAAAACGGCCGCTAAGCAAGCTAAGGGAATTTGGTTGAGTAAGCTTGCAAACCCCACCACGCTAATAAGCAATAAAAAACCGTGAATGATAGCCGACATTTTGGTTTTACCACCTGAGTTGATATTGGCCGAACTACGTACTATGACAGCCGTAAGAGGCAATCCTCCAATCAATCCTGATACTATATTGCCAAGACCTTGCGCCTTCAATTCACGATTTGTAGGGGTGTTACGTTTATAAGGGTCGAGCTTATCGGCAGCTTCTACGCTCAACAGCGATTCCAAACTTGCCACAATAGCAAGCGTAATCGCTACCACATAAACTTGATAATTGGCAAGACCCGAAAAGTCGGGCAACGTAAATTGTCCCACAAATTCCTGAAACGAATTAGCCACGGGTAGTTTTACCAAGTGGTCGTTGGCAAGGGCCATTTTAGGAAAAGAAACTTTGAAAATTTGATTCAGCACAATCCCCAAAATCACCACAATAAGGGCTCCGGGTATAAATTT
>VFQO010052022.1_pt1 | contig 10221 bp, 9 predicted proteins | sample 3512331 | NCBI WGS metagenome assembly VFQO01 (sample SAMN10412371, study PRJNA504923) | tailings metagenome | isolation source: Replicate 3 from Balatoc abandoned mine | place: Philippines: Itogon, Benguet | collected 2017-08-28 | reverse complement strand
CAAGACCCTGCTCGAAACCTTCCGCTATCCGCGGCTTGGCCCGGGCATGATGTGGGACGCGGCGCGCGACAAGGTTATTGCGGGCGGCAACCATGTGTTGATGGCGCACAGCTTCAAACAGCTGACGCAGGACCAGGTCAGCGGGCGCTGGCGGTTGACCGCCAATGGCCCCGATGGCGATGTCGTGATCGACGCGGCGCATGTCATCAGCTCGGCGCCGATGCGCGAGCTGGCGGCGCGTATCCATCCGTTGCCTGCGTGCGCGCTGAGTGCGGCGCCGTCCTTGAAATATCGCGACTTTCTGACCGTCGCGCTCAAGATCCGGTCGGAGGATCTATTCCCCGACAACTGGATCTATATCCACGACAGCAAGGTGCAGGTCGGCCGGGTGCAGAATTTCCGCAGCTGGTCGCCCGAAATGGTGCCCGATCCGACGATCGCGTGCGTCGGCCTCGAATATTTCTGTTTCGAGGGCGACGGGCTGTGGGCGTCGAGCGATGACGATCTGATCGCGCTGGCGACGAAGGAAATGGCGATCCTGGGGCTCTGCGATCCCACGGATGTCGTTGGCGGCGCCGTCGTGCGGCAGGAAAAGGCCTATCCCGTTTACGACGACGATTACGCCGCGCATGTCGAAACGATGCGGTCCGAGCTGGAAGCGCGTTACCCGACGCTGCACATGGTCGGGCGCAACGGGATGCACCGCTATAACAACCAGGATCATGCGATGATGACCGCGATGCTGACGGTGCGCAATATCGTCGCGGGCGAGCGCGTTTACGACATCTGGGGCGTCAATGAGGACGCCGAATATCACGAAAGCGGCACCGAGGGCGAACAGGCGGCGCTGGCGTCGGTCCGCGACGTGCCGGCGCGCGCGAGCAAGGCCGCCTGAGCGTTTTGGCCGGAGGGGTCTTCGCCATGCTCCCTGTCACCAAACTGGTCGGAGCGGTACGCCGCGGCGAAATCCGCTGGGTGAACTATTTGCTCGCGAGCGTACTCGCGCTGGGCAGCGATGCGGCGCTATTCCTGTTGCTGCTCGATTCGGGGCTGGCCCCGATGTCGGCATCGGCGGTCGGCTATTGCACCGGAATCCTCGTTCATTGGCTGGTGTCGAGCCGCCTTGTCTTTGCCGACGGCGCCGCGGCGCGCGGCACCGGTGAGCGCCACCGCCAGAAGATGCTGTTCGTCGGATCGGCGCTGGTCGGTCTTGCCGTCACGACCGCAATCGTCGGTACCGGCAGTGCGTTCGGGCTCGATCCGCGGCTTGCCAAGCTGGCGGCGATCGTCGTGAGTTTCCAGACGACCTATCTGCTCCGCCGCCATATCGTCTTCCGGGCCGCAGCCTGATGACGGAGCTGGCGGCGCCCGTTCCCGGCGGCGTGGCAGCGCAGGGCGACGCACCGGCGTCCGCCGACGCGACCGCGCTGCACCGCTGGTTCACCCCCGTCCGCATCGCGCTGCTGGTGTGGGGCGCGATGAGTCTGATCGCGATCGTCGGCAAATGGCAGGCGATCGGCGCGCTCGACCTTGCCGACACCGACGATGCGATGCGCATGGCGCAGGTGCGCGACTTGCTCGCCGGCCAAAGCTGGTGGGATCTGACGCAATATCGGGTCAATCCTGCGGGCGGCGGGGTGTTGATGCACTGGTCGCGGATCGTCGATGCGCCGCTGGCGCTGGGCATTTTGCTGCTCGAGCCGCTGTTCGGCGCGGCTATCGCCGAACGGATCGTGATGGCGCTGTGGCCGCCGCTGCTCGGCGCCGCGCTCAGTGTTGCGTGCGTGCTGGGGTACCGGCGCCTGTCGGACGCGCGGATCGCCTATGTCGTGCCGCTGTTCCTGATCATGTCGGGTTATATATTGGCGCAATTCCGCCCGCTGCGCGTCGACCATCATGGTTGGCAGATTTTCCTCGCGATGTTGATCATGGCGCAGGCGTTGCGCCCGGCGGGGTGGCGGCCGGGGCTGCTTGGCGGCCTGTTTGCCGCGGCGTTGCTGTCGGTATCGATCGAGGGCTTGCCGGTTGTCGCGCTGTTCGCCGCGCTGGCGGCGCTGCGCTGGGCCTTGCACGGCCGCGGTGACGACCGTGCCTGGCTGGCTGGTTATCTGGTCGCGTTGGCGGGCGGTGCGATCCTGTTGCAGTTCGCGACGCGCGGCCCCGTCGGACTGGTCGGAACCTGGTGCGATTCGCTGTCGGCGCCGTATATGGCAGCCTTTGTTGCCGCAGCTGCGGCGGTTCTGGGCATTACGCACGCCGATCCGGCACGGCCCTGGGCGCGGCTTGCGCTGCTCGGTGGTGCCGGGCTGGCGGCAGCCGGAGCTTTGGTGTGGACCGAACCGCAATGCGCGAACGGGCCTTTCGCTTCGCTCGACCCGATCGTGGTCCAATACTGGTACCGAAATATTCTCGAAGGTCAGCCGGTCTGGGCATCGGGTGCCTATGACGCCATCTTCGTACTCGTGCCGTCGTTGATGGGCCTGGCGGGGTCGTTGCTGGCGTGGCGCGATTGCGCCGCCGCGGCCGATCGGCGCAACTGGGCGACGGTCATCGTCGCCCTTGTCGGCGCCGCGATCCTGTCGCTGCTCGTGCTGCGCAGCGTATCGACCGCGCATCTGTTTGCATTGCCCGGCTGCGCCTGGCTGGGCATTCGGGCCTGGCAATGGGCCCGGACGATCCCGGCCGCGCTGCCACGGGTGCTGGCATCGACGCTGGCCGCCTTGTCGCTGCCGCTGCTAGGCAGCGTCGCCGTCTCGATATTGCTCGGCGCGATGTTTCCCATGTTCAAGCCCGCCGACAAAACCGGTAGCGCCAAACCACCCTTTGCGCAGGACTGCCTCGATCCGGCGGCCATCGCGGCGCTGAACCGCATCCCCGCGACCACGATCATGACCCCGATCGACCTTGGCGCACCGTTTGTTTACTGGACGCATCACGGCCTTGTCGCCACCGGCCACCATCGCAACAAGGAAGCGATGGCAAACACGCTGCGCGTCTTTGTCGGCGATCCGGCCAAAGCCGAAGCGCTGGTGCGCAAGGAGCAGGCGGGGCTGGTCGTGATTTGCCGCACCGCCAACGACCTGGTGCAATATCGCCGCGCGCGCCGCGACGCGCTGGCGGCACAGCTTTATGCCGGAAAGGCGCCCGCATGGCTGGAGCCACTGCCGATCGCGTCGCGTGCGGGACTGGCAGTGTGGCGGGTCAAGCCCGCGTCGTGAACCGGCGCAATCAGGCAGGCCGGAAGCGCATCGCCGCGCCGTTCATGCAATAACGCTTGCCGGTCGGCTTCGGCCCGTCGTTGAAGACATGGCCAAGGTGACCGCCGCAGCGTTTGCAATGCACCTCGGTCCGCGGATAGCCGAGGTCATAGTCGGTCGCGGTGCCGATCGCACCCTTCAGCGGCGCCCAGAAGCTGGGCCAGCCGGTCTTGCTGTCATATTTGGTCTTGCTCGAATAGAGCGGCAGCGCGCAGCCCGCGCAGACAAAGGTTCCGGCGCGCTTTTCCTTGTCGAGCGGGTGGCTGAACGGACGCTCGGTCGCCGCTTCGCGCAGCACGCTATATTCGAACGGGGTCAGCCGCTTTTTCCATTCGGCTTCGGACAGGCGCCAGCCGGGCGCCGCCTCTGGCCGCGTCGATTTGGCGAACAGCAGCGGGGCGGCGATCACCCCGCCGCCGAGGGCGAGGCCAGCGAGGAGGTAACGGCGGTCGATCATCACGGACTCCCGGCCCGCCAGCCGGGCCTGTGCGTCAGATACGTCGCATGCCGCCGCGAGGTTTCAGCCGGCGTCAATATTTCTCCAGCACCACCGGCATATGGCGATAGCCATGGACGAAGCTGGCGTGGACGCGTTCGGGTTCGGCGAGCACATTGACGCGCAGCCGGCGCTTCTGCATCTCCGAAATCAGCGAGGTCAGCTGCAGTTCGGCGACGCGCGCACCGACGCAGCGGTGGATGCCGTAACCGAAGGCGAGGTGGCGGCGCGCATTTTCGCGGTCGACGATGATCCGGTCGCCGTCAGGAAACACGCTCTCGTCGCGGTTCGCCGACGCGTACCAGAGCGCGATCTTGTCGCGCGCCTTGATCTGGTGGCCGAACAGCTCGGTATCCTCCATCGCGGTGCGCCGCATATGCGCGAGCGGGGTCTGCCAGCGGATGATTTCGTGCATCGCGTTGACCGCGAGGTCGTGGTCGTGGTTTGCCTCGAGCTTGGCGCGCTCTTCGGGGAAACAGTGCAGGCCATAGGCATAGGCCGACATCGAATTGCGCGTCGTATCGTTGCCGCCGACGATCAGCAGGATGAGGTTCCCCATGAACTCTTCATGGCTCATATGGCTCATTGCGTCGGACTGGAGCATGATCGAGATGAGGTCGTGCTTGCCCGGGTTTTTGGCCTTGTGATCCCACAATTCCTTGAACGCGGCGCCCATTTCAAAAGCGGTGGCGAGGCGTGCCTGGCGTTCCTCGAGCGTGTTGAAGCTTTCGATGTCGCCGAGCGCGTCCGACCAGCGGGTCAGATTGTGGCGGTCGGCCCAGGGAAAGTCGAACAGGATGGCGAGCATGTCGGTGGTGAGTTCGATCGACACTTTTTCGACCCAGTCGAACGTCTCGCCGACCGGCAGCGTGTCGATCAGCGCCGCGGTGCGCGCCTGGGTGTCGGCGCGCATCCGTTCGATCTCCGACGGGCCGAAGGCCGGGGCGACGGTGCGGCGCTGTGCGGTGTGCTGGGGCGGGTCCATCGCGATGAACATCGGCATCGGGATCTCGCCCTCTTTCAGATGCTCGATCCCGTCGCCGGCGACAGTGATGCCGCCATATTCCCAGCTCGACGAGAAAATCTTGGGCAGCGCCTCGATATGCTGGATCGGCTTGTAGGTGGTCACCGACCAATAGGGGCCGAACTTCGATTCGGGGCAGTAGTAGATTGGCGACTCGGCGCGGAGCTGGCGCATCGGTTCCTGCCAGCGGTCCTCGCTCCACAGCTCGGCGCGCGAAACATCCAGCGGATTGGCGACTTCGGGGGCGACGCGAATCTGGGTGGCCATCGGGGCTGCTCCTCTCAACGGCCGTCGGGCGCGGCCTGATCAGTTGCAGAATGCCACTATTTACAGCTTTGTCAACGAGGCTCGGTTGCCTGCGCGGCCCGCGTCTTGCGGCGCCAGAATTTCCAGCCGCGGCCGCCGCCGAGCACGCCGGAACGGAACAGACGGACCGACAGGAAGATCACCAGCGCGACCCAGATCGCCTGCCAGCCGAGCGCGAGGAAATGGACGGCGATATTGTCGTCGGTCGCGGCGCGCGCCGCCATGGCGAGCGGCGATGAGAAGGGGAAGACCTGCGCAAAGGCCGCGAGCGAACTGCCCGGCGCGCCCGCGGCGGCGGCGGACAGGCTGAACATGCCGACCTGGAAGATCGTGATCGGCAGGCTGAGCATCTGGATTTCGCGTACCGTCGCCGCCTGCGCCCCGACGCCGAGGAAAACCGCGCCGAGTAACAGGAAGGACAGGATGAAATAGACAAAGCCGATGCCGAGAAAAAAAACCCAGCCGGTCGCGGGCATGGCGCCCAGCGCGGCGGTCGCTTTGTTGGCATTTTGCGCCGTCGCCAGCGTCGCCGGGTCCATCTGGACCATCGCGACGAGGCCGCCTGCCATCGCCATGGCGAGCCAGAAGGCGATGAACAGCACCGCGACGCCGAGAAAGCCGAGCAGCTTGCCCAGAAAGACGCTTTCCAGCGGAACCGCCGCGGCAAGGATCTCGATAACCTTGTTGCCTTTCTCCTCGGCGAGCGAACTCACCGTCTGGCCGGCGAGCAACAGGGTGAGCAGAAAGATGACGAAGACGGCGCCGAAGCCGAGCGATTGCTGGAGCGCGATGCTCGACCCGCCGTTGCGGACGCTTTCAAAGCGCGGCGTGGCGGGTGCGACATCGCCCGCGGCACGGTCACGCAGCACCTGATTGGCGAGCAGCGCGAGATAGCGGCCCGAGCTGCCTTCGGCATTGCGTTCGACGATGCGCGGACTGTCGAGCGACCCCGACAGGACCGCATAGGTGTCAGTGCCCTTTTCGCGCGCGATCGCCACGGGATCGGGTGCAGCCGGACCGCTGATCCGAAATTCCAGCGGCGGCGGGGCATCGCCGCGCGAAAAGGCGGGACGCAGCCGGTCGTCGGCGGCGCGCAGCGCCTCGACATCTGCCGCATCGACGATCGCGACGATTCGCCCGGCGCCGCGCGCGCTGTCGGCGAGTTGCGACGCGCCCATGCCCCCCGCCAGCCCCATGGCGATCATGAACAGCGGCGCGAGCAGGAACAACAGAAAGGTCGGGGTCGCGACGATCGCAAGGAAATCGCGGCGCGCGATGACGAACATGTTGCGCAGGAAGGGCGTCATGCGAGCGCCTCTTGGGCCGCGTCGGCGTTGGCGTCGGCGTCGAAACCGGCGTCGACCTGACGGACGATATGAACGAACGCGTCGTGAAGCGCCGGGCGCGTGATCGACAGGCCGGCGACGCCGAGTCCGCTGCCGGTGATGCGGGCAAGCAAGGGTTCGACCCCGGCGTCGTCGACCGGAAAGAGCCAGCTGTTGCCGCGCTGCTCGGCGCCTGTCGGCAAGAGCGCCGCGACCGACACCGGGTCGGCATCGGCGCGCGGGGTATAGCGCACCTGCATCGGCAGCAGGCCGCGCGCTTCGTCGACCGTCCCTTCGAACCGCCGCTGCGAGCGCGCAATGATCGCCAGCCGGTCGCAGAGGCGCTCGGCGTGCGCCATGACATGGGTCGAGAACAATATCGTCGCGCCGCGGTCGCGTTCGCGGCGGACGAGCATTTCGAGCCGTTCCTGATTGACCGGGTCGAGCCCCGAAAAGGGTTCGTCGAGGACGATGAGGTCGGGGGCGTGGACGATCGACCCGATCAGCTGGATCATCTGCGCCATGCCCTTCGACATTTTGCGGACCTTTTCGTCGATCACGCGTTCGAGGCCGAGTTCGGTCATGAAGGTCGCGGCGCGGCGACGGCCTTCGGACCAGTCAAGCCCGCGCAGCGCGCCCATGAAGGCGATCGCCTCGCGCGCCTTCATGCCGGGATACAGGCCGCGTTCCTCGGGGAGGTAGCCGATGCGGTGGCGCACCACCTGCGGGCGCTCGCCAAAGATGCGGCTCGACCCTTCGTCGGGGTCGATGATGCCCAGCGTCATGCGCAGGCTGGTGGTCTTGCCCGCGCCATTGGGGCCAAGCACGCCATAAATGGTGCCCGCGGGCACGGCCAGGCTCACATTGTCGACGGCTTTGAAATTGCCGAAATATTTGCTGAGGCCGTTCGCCTCGACGCTGAAATCGTTCAATCCTCGGTCCCTGATCTGTGCGTCCGTCACCTATGGCACGAACCGGCGGCTCGCGTATAGAGCGGCAATGGTTGCCGAAGCCTTGCCTGCCGAAACCCCTTCGCTCGAAGACCGCCTTGCGGCGGTGGCGCGCGCGCAGGGTTTTGTCGCGTTCGGGATCGCCGATGCCGATGCGGCGCCGCAGACCGCGGAACGGTTGAACCAGTGGCTCGCCGAAGGGCGCCACGGCGACATGATCTGGATGGAAAGCCGCGCCGCGCAGCGCGGATCGCCCAAAGGGCTGTGGCCCGAGGTGCGGTCGGTGATCGCGCTGGGCATGAGCTACGCCCCCGCACACGATCCGCTGGCGCTCGCCGATCAGCCGACGCGCGGGCGGATCTCGGTCTATGCGCAGGGCGGCGACTATCATGACGTCGTCAAAAAGGCGCTGAAGGCGGTGGCGCGCTGGGTGGTTGCCGAGGCGCCGGACGCTGAAGTGAAGGTATTCGTCGATACCGCGCCGGTGATGGAAAAGCCGCTATCGGCGGCGGCGGGGCTGGGCTGGCAGGGCAAGCACAGCAATCTGGTCAGCCGCGAGCATGGCAGCTGGCTATTTCTGGGGGCGATTTATACGACGCTGGCGCTGGCGCCGAATGAACCGGGATCCGACCGCTGCGGTAGCTGTACCGCCTGTCAGGACGCTTGCCCGACGCAGGCGTTTCCCGCGCCCTACCGGGTCGATGCGCGGCGCTGTATCTCGTACCTCACGATCGAGCATGATGGACCGATCCCGCACGAGCTGCGCCGCGGGATCGGCAACCGCGTCTATGGCTGCGACGATTGCCTTGCGGTGTGTCCGTGGAACAAATTTGCCGACACCGCGCACGCGCATCGCGCCTTTCTGCCGCGCGCCGAACTGGTGGCGCCGTCGCTCGCCGACCTGCTCGCGCTCGACGATGCCGCGTTCCGGCAGGTCTTCGCAGGGTCGCCGATCAAGCGCATCGGGCGCGGGCGGATGGTACGCAACGCGGCGATTGCCGCGGGGAACAGCGGCGATGTACGCTTTCGACCGGCGCTGGAAAAGTTGGCGGTCGACGAAACGCCGATGGTGGCAGATGCGGCGCGCTGGGCGCTGGATCAGTTGGCGCTATGACGTCAGCGGCGCAGCGCGTCGATACAGCTCGGGATATTGGCGTCGCGGCCGTCGGGGGTGCGCGCATCGACATGCGTCGCGAGCGGATCGGCACCTTGGCGCGGGGCATAATAATAAATGTCGAGGATGCAGGCGCTGCCGCCGAACTGCAGCTTGCGGCCGCCGCCTTCGGTGACGTCGAGCCGCGGTTTTCCGAACAGCCCCAGCGCGGCGTTGGCGGGGTGGCCGATCAGGCTGTTGTTCTGCACCGGTCGCGGCGCGGGGATGGTCGTGGCGGGCGGTCCGCCCGGCGACGGCGCGGGGCGCGGGATGGCGCTGCCGGCACAACCGCCAAGCAGCAGGGCAAGGCTGGCGATCGTAGCCAGACGGCGGTTTTGGTTCATATGTTTCGGTCCCCGCTCCGCAAATGGAGCATATGGACCGCCATAGCCGCGCTGACGATCGGCGCCAACAGATTGGCGACGGGCACCACAAAGCTTGCGGCGGACAGCAGCCCGAGCGACCAGCGCGTCGGCCGGTCGAACCGCGGCCGGTCGGGGTGGCGCGCGCGCACCATTGCCTCGAGATCGCGGCCGAGCAGTAGCGCGTTGACCAGCAGCGCGAGGATCGGCGTACCGATGCCGGTGACGAGCAACAGAATATAGAAGGGCAGCGCAAGCAGATTGCCCCCGATCAGCCGCGCCAACGACGCAAGCGCGAGGCGGATATTCTGTCCCCACCCGACATCGACGGCGCGCGCTGCCGCGGCGGGATAGTGGCGCCCCTCGACATCGGCGACGATCGCATCGGCGAACAGTCCGACAACGACAATCGCGACGGCGCGGAACAGCAGCCAGCTGCCCGCGACGATGAGGAGGATCACGAGCACGCCTGCCATGTCGCGCTCGGCGGTTCCGAGCCACTGCCAGTGATCGAGCGCCCAGTGCGCGGCAACATAGATGGCAATCCCCGCCGCGACGAACAGCAACAGGGTGAGCGCCAGGCTTTGCGCGAGGATTTTGAGGACGCGCGGCTGCGGCAGGTCGCGGAGTGCGAGCAGCAGGGCGTGGAAGGCGCGGGTCATCGCGCCGGGATGCGAGGGCGTGGCGCGTGCGTCAAGCGTCGCGCTTGCCTTGACCCGCCCGCATCCCTAAAGCGCGACAACTTTTTCCCACGCATCACAGGATTTTTTATGGCCGCCACCGCCCGTTTCGACGTCATTGCCATCGGCAATGCGATCGTCGACGTCCTCGCCCGCGCCGACGACGCGCTGATCGAAAGCGAAAACCTGGTCAAGGGATCGATGCGGCTGATCGACGCCGACGAGGCCGAGCGGCTTTATGCCGCGATGGGACCGGCGATCGAAATGTCGGGCGGCAGCGCGGCGAACACGCTGGCTGGCATGGCCGCGCTCGGACGCCGCTGCGGCTTCATCGGCCAGGTCGCGCAGGACCAGCTGGGGCAGGTGTTCACCCACGATTTGACCGCGCTCGGCGTCGCGTTCGACACACCCCCGTCGGATGGCGGCGCGCCGACCGCGCGCTGCCTGATCCTGGTCACGCCCGACGGCCAGCGCACGATGAACACCTTTCTGGGTGCGTCGCAGAATCTGGGCCGGGAATCGCTCGACGCGGCGCTGATCGCCGATGCCGACATCCTCTATCTCGAAGGTTATTTGTGGAACGCCGACGCGTCGCGGGCGGCGATGGCCGAGGCGATCGGCATGGCCAAGGCGGCGGGCCGCCGCGTCGCTTTCACCCTGTCGGACAC
>VFQO010002735.1_pt1 | contig 10221 bp, 8 predicted proteins | sample 3512331 | NCBI WGS metagenome assembly VFQO01 (sample SAMN10412371, study PRJNA504923) | tailings metagenome | isolation source: Replicate 3 from Balatoc abandoned mine | place: Philippines: Itogon, Benguet | collected 2017-08-28 | reverse complement strand
CAGTTGGTAGAGCATCTCGCTTACAACGAGGGGGTCGGCAGTTCGAATCTGTCATCGCCCACCATTTAAATCAACTATATATCTTCTTCTGTATTTCTTATAAATGGTTCAGGCTTGTAAGCATATGCAATCTGCGTTTCATCAGGTAGGCAGAAAATATGACAAGCACTATTTATAATTTTTCTAAAAAAGCTAATAATTCCATAGCCTTCTTTTATTTCTATTTCATGGTCTGGCAGATATCCACTACCTGAGCTTTCTGTATTAAATGTTAACCTATATGACACAGAATTTTCTTGAGTTAAAATTTTTGGTGAGTGTAAACTAATAAATTTTTCTGTATTTTCAATTGAATTTTCAACATATTGAAACCAATTAGGATCGGTAAAATCCTTATTACTGATGAGGGTTTCTACCTTTTTTAAGTTTATCATATGAAGGTTAACTCTCCATATCTCATTAGAATTAAAAGGATCTTTTTTAAGCCTTTTTAAAGAAGAATAAAGAATAGATATTTTTTCTTTATACTCATCAATATTTTCGCTATTTGGATGCATAATTTAACATTTAAAAAATTTAGTCAATAATAGTATATTATTGGAGAAATAAAATTTTCAAGTTAAATAAGAAAGATGGTAGTTAAATTAACAATAAAAAATTTTATAAAAGGCTAAATTACCATTAGCCTTTTATAAATATTTATTCAAACTAAATTTCAATAGTTAGAGCATCATTTTTAAGCTTTACACTAACTACACTTCCCTCTTTAATTTCACCAGCAATAAGGATTTTTGCTAACTTATTCTGTATTTCTCTTTGAATAAGTCGTTTAAGAGGGCGAGCACCATAAATAGGATCATATCCTTGCTTACTAATCCATTCTTTAGCGCTATCTTCTAATGATAATTTAATTTTGTGTTTTTCAAGTGTAGCTTCTAGTTTGCCTATTTGGATATCAACGATTTTTATTATATGTTTGGGCATTAATTTATGGAAAATAATAATTTCATCGAGTCGATTTAAAAATTCAGGTCTAAAAGTATTTCTTACCACATTCATAACTTGTTCTTTAGCTGAAGAAAAAGTCTCTTCGGTAGCTAAGGTTAAGTTTTCTGAACCTAAATTTGAAGTAAGTATAATTACGGTGTTTTTAAAATCTACCACAATTCCTCTACTATCAGTAAGCCTTCCTTCATCTAACACTTGAAGAAGAATATTGAATACGTCAGGGTGGGCTTTTTCTATTTCATCAAATAAAATAACTTGATAAGGTCGCCGGCGAACAGCTTCAGTTAATGTTCCTCCTTCTTCGTAACCGACATAGCCTGGAGGGGCCCCAATTAATCTTGCGACAGCATGTTTTTCCATATATTCAGACATATCAAACCGAAGCATGGCATGATCATCATCAAACATAAAGCGGGTTAGAGCTTTGGTAAGTTCGGTTTTACCAACACCAGTTGGACCTAAAAACAGAAAAGAACCAAGAGGGCGTAAGTGATCATGTATTCCTGCTCTTGATCTTCTAATGGCATCACTTACTGCACTTAAAGCTTCTTCTTGTCCAATTACTTGCTTAGCAAGCTCATTTTCCATATTAAGCAATTTTTCTTGTTCGCTACCCATTATCTTATTAGTTGGTATGCCAGTAGTGCGAGCAACAATATGAGCAATATCTTGTTCAGTAATTTCTTCTTTAATAATTTGGTTATGTTGCAAAGCCTCACTTTCTTCTAGTTTTTTAGTAAGTTCAGGAATAGCTCCATAAGTTATCTGTCCTGCGCGTGCAAGATTACCTTGGCGTTTTGCTATTTCTAATTCAGCTTTAGCCTGTTCTAATTGTTCTTTTAGCTTTTGTGCATTAGTAATTTTTAGCTTTTCAGCGCTCCACTTACTAGTTAAATCTTGAGCTTTTTCTTCTAAGCTTGCTAGCTGAGCTTTAATTTTCTCTAATCTTTCAATAGCACTTTGGTTTGTTTCTTTCTTTAATGCTTCAGCCTCAATTTTTAAGATAATTATCTCACGATCTAATTTATCAATTTCTTCAGGTTTACTGTCCATTTCCATTCTTAGCTTGCTTGCAGCTTCATCAATTAGGTCAATCGCTTTATCAGGAAGAAATCTATCAGTTATATATCGGTCAGATAAAGTTGCAGCAGCAACAATGGCACTATCAGTGATACTTATTCCATGATGTACTTCGTATTTTTCTTTAATGCCGCGAAGAATAGCTATTGTATCTTCAATTGTAGGCTCAGAAATATATACGGATTGAAACCTTCTTGCTAATGCTGCATCTTTTTCAATATATTTTCTATATTCAGCCAAAGTGGTGGCACCAATACAATGAAGTTCTCCTCTTGATAAAGCAGGTTTTAAAAGATTTGAAGCATCCATTGATCCTTCTGTTGCGCCAGCACCAACAAGCATATGAAGTTCATCTATAAATAATATTATTTCTCCTTCAGAGTTTGCTATTTCAGTAAGAATACTTTTTAACCTTTCTTCAAATTCGCCTCTATATTTTGCTCCTGCAATTAATGCGCCAAGATCAAGGCTAATTAATCTACAATTACGCAAACTTTCTGGAACATCTCCATGAACCATTCTTTGTGCTATTCCTTCAATGATCGCTGTTTTACCTACACCTGGTTCACCTATGAGCACAGGATTATTTTTAATTCTTCGAGAAAGAACTTGAATAGCTCTTCTTATTTCTTCATCTCGACCAATTACTGGATCAAGCTTTCCTTCTCTTGCTAATTCAGTGATATCTTTGGCATATTTCTTTAATGCTTCATAATTAGCTTCAGCATTTAGAGAGTCTACATTTCTTCCTTTACGAATTTGATTGATTGCATTTTGTAAAGTTTCTTTTGTAAGTCCTGCTTTATTGATAATTGCTCCAGCAGGTGTGGATTTCAGGCTTGCTATAGCTAAAAGTATTGTTTCACTTGCAACAAACTGGTCTTGCATTTTTTTAGCTAATGAATCTGCTTCTTCTAAAATTTTAGCTGCATCCGGAGCAAGATAAATTTGATCACTAACACTTGAAGTACTTACAGAAGGAGTTTTATTTAATTCATTTTCAAGTTCAAAAGAAATTTTTTCTAAAAAATTTCCACAATTTTGAATCAATCTTGAGCTAATACCGGTTTCGTCTTCAAGTAATGCTTTTAGTATATGTAAGCCGGAAAATTGTTGATGTCCTTTACTTAAAGCGTAGTTTTGCCCTTTTGCTATAATTTTTCTAGCGTTTTCTGTAAATTTATTAAGATCCATATGATTATCTCCTTAATATTATAGCTCTTTCTATTCCAGCTAGGTCTTTAGCAATTTTTTCTATGGTAAAATTAGAAAAAATCTTTTTAATATCTTGAGCTTGACCATATCCAAACTCAAATATAGCTATACCAGTTGGTTTTAAAAATTTTCTTAAATCTTTTTCAATTATTCTATATGGAGTAAGACCATCTTCTCCACCATCTAAAGCAGAAAGAGGATCATAATTTTTTACATCTATATCTAATCCATCAATATCTTTGGTTGGTATGTAAGGTGGGTTACTTACTATTAGATCATATTCTCCATCAATTTTGTCGAACCAATCACTTTTAAAAAAATTAACTTTATTGCTTAATTTTAATTCTTGTGCATTTTTGTTAGCTATTTCAAGTGTTTTATCTGAAATATCGGTAGCGTAACCAAAAGCATTTGGAAATTCTAAAAGAAGAGAAAGGATAATACATCCACTTCCTGTGCCTAAATCAAGAAACTTATATGGTTTGTTTTTATCTTCTAAGAATTGATATGCCTGCTCAATTATAACTTCCGTGTCAGGCCTCGGGTCTAAGGTATATTGATTAACAATAAAAGAGCTTTTCCAAAAATATTTTTTTCCAATAATTTTAGCTACTGGCTCTTTATTTAGTCTTCTATTAACATAATTTTTAAAAATCTCTTCTTTCTCCATGGAAAGTTTAAGCTCAGGATATAAAATATAATTATTAAAATCAATGTTTGCCGCATCAAAAAGAAGGATTCTAGCATCTATTTCAGCAGATTTAATGCCTGCTTCCTTAAATGATCTTACAGCCTGATTATAAATATTTTTCATTTTTTATACCTTTTGCTAACAATTTACATATAAGATCCTCTTAATAATAGATCAAGAGGGCAACGTAAGAAAAAGTTAAGAATTTATTTCTTTTTAGTTAGGACATTATTTTTAAAATAGGAATTATTACTACTAAGAATTTACATTTGTTATTGTTGATGCTATTTGTTATGATCAAGGCTTTTAATAAGCAAATTTTGGTTATTTGATTATGCTAAAAGAATTTAGCTCGTTGGCTAAAGTTAAAAATCTACTTTCAAATGAAATGTCAATTATGGATGAATTAATTGACCAGCGACTGCAGGGAAGAGATAAACTAGTTAAAGATATTACTTATCATATAATCAAGTCTGGAGGAAAAAGGCTAAGGCCATGTTTGCTTATATTAATAGCAAAGTTATTTTCTTACAATGGTGATAGACATATTAATCTTGCTGCTGCAGTTGAATTTATTCATACGGCTACACTTCTTCATGATGATGTAGTGGATCACAGTGATTTGAGAAGGGGAAAATTAACAGCGAATTATTTTTGGGATAATAAATCAAGCATATTAGTAGGAGATTTTTTATTTAGCCAAGCTTTCATGCTGATGGCTGAAGATAAAGATGTGGAAATTTTAAAAATTTTATCTCAAGCTTCTTCTATTATTGCTGAAGGTGAAGTAAAACAGCTATCTTCCATAGCTAACCTCAATTTAAACATTGATAATTATATAAAAATTATTTCGGCAAAAACAGCAGAGCTATTTGCTGCCTCTTGTATGGTGGGAGCAGTGATTGCAGGGGCTGATAAAATGTCTCAAAATGAAATGTATAAACTAGGTTTAAATTTAGGGATAGCTTTTCAAATAATTGATGACATCCTTGATTATAGTACTGAAAATAAACAATTAGGCAAAAATATAGGGGATGACTTTAGGGAATCAAAAGTTACTTTACCAATCATAAAAGCTTATAAAGTTAGCGATAAAGATGAAAAAAATTTTTGGCAAAGAATTTTTAATGATAAAGTTCAAAATGAGGGAGATTTAGAAAAGGCAGTTGGGATTTTGAAAAAAAATCGGACTATTGAAGAATGTTATGAAATTGCTAAATATTATGCAAATCAGGCAAAATTATCTTTATCTTCTGTTCCTGACAATGAATTAAAAAAAATTACTTTGGAAATGATAGAATTTTCTCTTATAAGAAATTTTTAAATATAAATAATATTATAAAGCACAGAACCATTTAGTTCAGTGCTTTATAAAGTTTGTTTTTAAGATCCTGGATTAGGGCTTAAGTATTTCTTTTTATTAGGTAAGTTTTTATATTCTTCTGCCTCAGGAAGCGGTTCCTTTTTTGTAGTTATATTTGGCCACACTGCAGAATATTGCCGATTAACTTCCTGCATCTCAAGATTATCTTCTGATGCAGGCTTTATTGCTTCAATCGGGCATTCAGGTTCACAAACACCACAATCAATACATTCATCTGGATTTATTGCTAGCATGTTTTCACCTTCATAAAAGCAATCAACCGGGCAAACTACAGCACAGTCAGTATATTTACATTTTATACAATTTTCTGTAACAACATAAGTCATAATTGCCTCATTTTAGCTTTCTATTCTTGCTAATAAGTTATTCATCCTTCTTGAGAAAGCGCTGATATCAGCAACTGGCTCGCCTTCAATGATACAAGCTTGGTCATATAGAGCAAGAACAAGTTCTTGAGCAAAATTAAAGTCATTTTTAGCTAAAGAATTTTTTAATTTAACCACAATTGGATGATTGATATTAATTTCTAAAATCTTAGCAAAACTTCTACCAATTTGTTTTTGATCTTTAAGATAGCGTTCCATTCTAATATCCATAGCACCTTCTGCTACTGCTAAACATACAGGACTATCAACAAGTTTTCCAGATATTTTCGCATCCATGATTGTTGAGCCTAAAACCTGTTTAAAATAATCAATGATGGTTTTATTATCGTTAGTTTCATTTTCTTCTGTTGTAGTGTCTTGATTTTGATCTTTTGGATCAGTTATTTTTTCTAGGTCAATTCCACTTCTAGTTACAGATTTTAATTCCTTATCTTTATAAGTATGAACCACATTTACCCAGAAATCGTCAACTGTATCAGTAAATAGTAACACATCTATATCATGCTTTAAGAATCCTTCTAATTGAGGGCTATTCTTTGCCTTTTCGTATGAATCACCACTTAAATAGAAGATGTTTTCTTGGCCTTCCTTCATATTTGCAATATATTCTGCTAAGCTAATATATTTATCATGGAGTGCACTTCTAAATAAGCATACTTCTAAAAGTTTTTCTTTCTCATCTGCAGGAAGAGCTTCACATAAACCCTCTTTTAAAACTGCACCAAAATTATTCCAAAATTCATTATAGCTTGCAGGATCTTTCTCAAGTTTAGATTTTAGCTCGCTAATAACTTTTTTAGTGATTGATTTGCGAATTTTTTCTAATGAGTGGTTATGTTGAAGAGTTTCTCTACTTATGTTAAGTGGTAAATCTTCTGAATCAACCACGCCATGAAGGAAACGTAAGTATGAAGGTGCTAATGGTATACCTTCAGCTCCAATAAATACTCTTTTTACATATAATTTTACTTTACTATTTCTATCTGGATTAAATAAATCAAATGGCTTAGAAGATGGTATGTAAAGTAAATTAGTAAATTCAACCATACCCTCATTTTTATTATGAATAATATGCCACGGGCTATCTGGAAGATGAGAAACTTGTTTATAAAATTCTTGATGCTGTTCTGATGAAATTTCATTTTTAGGGCGCATCCAAATTGCAGAAGCATTATTGACTATTTCTGCTTCGCCTTCGCTTGGAATCACTTCAATAGGGAAAGCAATATGATCAGAATAAGTTTTAATTATATGTTTAATTCTAAATTTATCAAGAAAATCATCCTGATCTGTTTTTAACGATAAAATAATAGATGTTCCACGTGGGTGGCTTTCATCATCTAATTGCTTTAAAGTATATTCTCCATCACCTTTAGAATTCCATTGCCATACTTCTTTCTCACCAGCTTTCCGAGTAATTACTTGAATTTCTTCTGCAACCATGAATCCTGAATAAAATCCTACCCCAAATTGGCCGATTAATTGCAAATCCTTATTTGCATCACCAGTTAATTTAGAAACAAAATTTTGAGTTCCAGAGCGAGCAATAGTACCAATATTTTCAATTAGATCTATACGGTTCATTCCAATTCCGTTATCCGTGACCGTTAATTTTCTATTTGTTTCATCAATAGTTATTTTTATTTTGAAATCAGTGTCACTTTTAGTAAGTTCTGGATTAGTTATAGATAAATATCTTAATTTATCACAGGCATCTGAAGAATTGGAGATTAGCTCTCTAAGAAAAATATCTTTATTGGCATAAAGTGAATGGATCATTAGTTGAAGTATTTTTCCAACTTCGGCATCAAATTTAATATGTTCTTCTTTATAAGATGTTGTCATAGATTTACCTTTAGCAAAATATTAATAATCAAATTTTATATAAGGTGGATATCTTAAATATCAATAGTGGTTAATATTTTTTTTATAAATACTGCTTCACTGTGACCTTGAGTTTGCTCTATTTCCAATAGATGGTGGAGTAAAGTCAGGTTTTATAGGCTTTTTAGAAGAGGCTGACATTATTCCTGATATCTTATCTAGGTGTTTAGTAAGTTTCTTAAGCTTATAATTTTGAAAATCTTTGCCAGTTATTGTAGTATATATAAGCTGCTTTATTCTTTTAAACATGCTAGGCTGCCTATTTTCAATGTAGGATCTAATATCTTTGCTGAGTTGAGGGTTAGTTTTTAAAGCTTCATCACCAGCTATAAAAGCAAGAGATTCCTGTATATTTTGAGCATATTTAGGCTTACCAGAAGTTTTTGTTGTGCTTTTAAGGGTGTTATCAATTTTAGCCTTGATTATAAAGCCAACAACTTCTTCTTGCATCTGCGGTTCTAGCTTTGTAAGCTGAGCAAGGTTTTTTAAACCATTATCACTAAGTTTTTCCACCAGAAGTTCTAATTCATTTAATTTTAAATTACCTGACAATTTTTGTAAGTTTTGTTGTGAAAGTTCATGTGTTAACCCAGGAGTGTTTAAAAGCACCACCAGTTTTTCCTTAGAAATAGCCTTTTCTTTAGCTACAAAATGATTATTTAACGTTCTATGCTTAATGCATTCTGGCAATTCATATTCTTCATTTTGAGGGTGATCAATAATTGAGGCAGTAATTATTTCAGGAGCTTTATGAATTGGTAGAGTATAAAGTTTTTTAACTTTATTTCGACTTAGTTTTTCAATGTCAACTTCAATAGCCATTTTTGCATATGGAAGATATTCTCCTGTAGGGCTCTTATTTCCATACTCATCAATTAAAACTTTTCTTTTATCATCTAATTCATATTCTGGATTATATATAGTTGACTCAATTTTTAATTTTGATAGAGTAAGTCTTCCATCTTCCTTTGTTTTAACAGTCCATGTTTCTTCTCTAGGATGAGTGGAAATTGATTGAATCTTTTTAAATATTCCATTTTCTTCTTGAATTCCAAGCGAAGCTGAAAATGAACCAATAGATCTTTGATTATATCGTGCAATTATATAATTCATTTGCTCTTCATTTGCACCAGATTTTTTCATAAATTCTTTTTTAAAAATCTCTAATTCTGCTGGCGAAAGATATTCTTTATTTTCGGTTTGCTGACTTTGAGGCCTATTATTTATTATACCATCAATAATTTCTTTGTTTAGATTCTCATGGAGTATCTTTCCATTTTCATCAACAATTTTTACTGCATGTCTAAAAGGAAAGTCTCGTTTAAACTGCCCTTGGTAAGCTTCACTTAATTCTCTAACAATAGCTTCTTTATCTTTATTGGCGTGAAGTTTTTTACGTAAATTATAAAGGTGAGTTAACGAGTTAGAATTAGAACTGTCGCTAGAAGTAAAATATTTGCTAAAATTTTTTACTTCAGGAAGGGATTTTTTTAGTAAAATATCTATTTCATCAATAAGTATTTCTCTTTCTTTAGGAAGAAAATGTCCTTTTGGGTTTTTCTCATATAGTTTGACAAGGTGATCAATTACAGGGTTATAAGTTTCTATTAACTGCTCTCTTAAAAGCTGAGGTATTGTATTAAATTTTTTTGTAACTTTTTCATCTTTAAGTATGCTACCGATTTCTATAGAAAAAGACTGTTTCATGATATTTCTCCTTTTTAAAAATTTTATTTTAAAAAGATTAATAAAAAGTAAAAAAGGTAATTAACTGCTGTTAAAATATCCTCTTGTATAAAAAGTTAAAATATGTTAACCTAAAAATTAATAATTTAATTATTTGCTTTTTAGGAGAACATATATGCTTGCTCATCAAATGTTATCACTAGATTTTTATGATGCGGTAATTTCAAATAATGTTTATGAAGTAAAAAATATCCTTGAACAAAATCTTAATGCTGAAGAAAAAATATCAGTCAAAATTATTACTGGATTATTGATGATTGCTGTTGAAAATAAGCTTACTAATGTGGCTAAAACCATATTAGAATATAATGATTATTCAAGAGAAAAAATCCTTTCTAAGCATTTAAATGTGATATTATGTGTTGCAGCTAAAAACAATATTTTGAAAGATTTACAAGTTACCTTTCATTAATTTTTAAGTTATGTTAAGCTCCTGATATTTTAGTTATTAATTAAATACGAGGGGTTTTAAAGTGATAAAAATGCCTCATTGGCCAGTACCAATTGGTAATAAGCCAATAGATCTAGGACTAACAAGGGTTAGATCATTATTATCTAAGATTGGTAATCCAGAGCGAAAACTACCGCCAATTATTCATGTTGCTGGGACAAATGGAAAAGGATCAACTACAGCTTTTTTGAAGTCAATTTGGCAAGCAGCAGGTTATAAAGTTCATTGTTATACTTCCCCTCATTTAGTTAGTTTTAATGAAAGAATAAATATTCTTGGAACTAATATTGATGATGATCTACTCTATGAAGTTTGTGAAGAATGTAGGCTGGCTTCTGAAGCTATAGACATAAGACCTACTTTTTTTGAAGGTACT
>VFQO010052021.1_pt1 | contig 10223 bp, 12 predicted proteins | sample 3512331 | NCBI WGS metagenome assembly VFQO01 (sample SAMN10412371, study PRJNA504923) | tailings metagenome | isolation source: Replicate 3 from Balatoc abandoned mine | place: Philippines: Itogon, Benguet | collected 2017-08-28 | reverse complement strand
CCATTGGCCATGGTCTATGTCTGTGGCCACAGCAGCATCGAAGCCACCACCGCCACCCAGTGGCATGTCGTCTCGATGTTCGCGCCGAGCTTCATCACCGGCTGGGTGATCTCCAAGCTGGGAGCGCACCTGACCTCCGGTATCGGCCTCGCATTGATCGCGGCCGCAGCGATCACCGCGCTGACGGGCACATCGGTGCTGCACTTCAATGTCGCGCTGATCCTGCTTGGCGTCGGCTGGAACTTCGGCTTCATCGGCTCGACTGCGCTGCTCACCCAGAGCTACCGACCGGAAGAGGCGGCGCGCGTGCAGGGGCTGAACGAGCAACTGGTGTTCGGCTGCATGGCCATCGCCTCGATCGGCTCGGGCCTGCTGCTGCAACTCGTCGGCTGGCAGGCGATCAACATCATCGCCATACCGATTGCCGCTGCGGCCATCCTCGCGCTGGCCTGGGGTGATCTCCGCAAGCGCCGCCGCGCCACGGACTGACCGGCAAATGAAAAGGGCCCCGCGGGGCCCTTTGAACGTCTGCGCTCGATCGATCCGGTTAGATCGACGCGAGAATCGATTCGAGGAAGCTGCGGTCGATACCGAACGAGGCGGTGCGGCGCGACTGGATCGCGATGACCTTGCCGTCCTTGGCCCCGTACACGGCCTTGTCGACGACCTTCTTGTTCTTGTCGAAGTAGACCGCCAGCACGGTGCGTTCCTTGATCGATTCCATGCCGAACGCGGTCCGGTCGATCTTGGTCTGGATGTAGTAGAACGCCGTCTCATCGCCGAATGAGTTGGTAACCTGCGGCGAACCCAGCACGGTGGTCACGAGCACCTGACTCTGGCCGGGGCGAATCTGCGACAGCGCATCCTGCGAGAGCTCGTAGCCCTGCGTGCGCTGCGTCGTCAGGGCCATGCCACTGCCGCAGGCCGAAAGGGTCAGGCTGAGGGCGACCGCCGCCGAGATCGGGAAGATGTGGCGTTTGGCGCTGAATGGCATGTTTGACTTTCCCGATAGCTCTCGACTATTACGCACGCTTGCGGCGCCCGCACGGTCTACCGACCGAGGTTGCCGACTGTTTAGCTGCCAAATGCCGTTGCTGGCAAGCTGGCTTTGGGCTGGATGTTCCCCTCCGCACCGGCAGCTTCCTCGACCAGCAGAGGATGTGAGTTCGCACCCGATGATCCTCAACCTGTTCCGCAAAAAGCAAGTCACCGAAGCGGTTTACGCCATCTATGCCGCTATTGTGGCGCAATCCCGGCAGCCACGCTTCTATGCCGAGTGGGGCGTGCCCGATACCGTCACCGGCCGCTTCGACATGATCTGTCTGCACATGGCTTTGCTGTTTGGCCGCCTGCGCCGCGAGGGCAAGCAGGTCAACGAATTCGCCCAGGCCGTGTTCGATCTCTTTTTCAAGGACATGGATCGTTCGCTGCGCGAAATGGGTGTCACCGATCTCGGCGTCCCCAAGAAAATCCAGAAGATGGGCAACATCTTCTATGGCCTGATGACCAATCTGAACGAAGCCATGGACAAGGGCGACCACGCCGAGGTGGAGGCCGTCATCCGCCGCAATCTCTTTGACGACGCGACCGAGTCGCCCGGTGCACCGGCGCTGGCCGCTTACCTGTTCGAAGAAGCCGCGCGTCTCGAAACGGTGCCGACGGCCACCATTACCGGCGGCAAGCTCGCGCTGGGAGAAGCAGCGTGAGCGGCGGAGCGGACCGGTTCCGCATCCCGGACGCCAGCATCCGGCTCGATTCCATGCCCACCACGGGCCGGGATCTCGCTCTCACGGTCGACAAGGACGAGCGCGACCAGATCGCCGACGATCTCGGCATCGTCTCGCTCGATCGCCTGCAGGTCAAACTGCATGCCGTCCGCTTCCGCGGCGGCATTCGCGTCACTGGCCGGCTAGAGGCCATTGTCGTGCAGCAGAGCGTCATCACCTTCGAGCCGGTGACCCAGGAGATCGGTGAGCCGATCGATCGCATCTTCCTCCCGGGCGCCGAGAAGGCCTATTCCGGGCAGGCAGACGCCGAGATTTTCGTCGATCTCGAAGGCGAGGATATCCCGGATCACTTCGACGGCAATGAAGCCGACCTGACCGACCTGATCGTCGAGACGCTCTCGCTCGCCATCGATCCCTATCCTCGCGCCCCCGGCGAAAGCCTCGGCGAACTCGGTTCGGACGGTCTCGAGGAGGAGCTCAATCCCTTCGCCGGCCTCAAAAAGCTCAAACAGGACCTGGATAAGGGCTGAAGCCGCCGGCCCTGCGGGAATAGCGCGGCCAGTCCCGCGCGTAACCCACTGGGGTTGCGAACACTAGGCTAATGAGTATGTTCACTGCAGGCTCGCCAAACGGGCCGAGAATCCGGGCAAACATGACCGACTCCATACGTATCTCGGTAGACGCCATGGGCGGCGATCACGGCCCGCGCGTGGCGGTGCACGGGGCCCGGCTCGCGCTCAAGGAGCGCAAGAACACCAGCTTCATCTTTCACGGTCGCGAAGCCGAGATCGCTCCGCTGCTCGACACCTATCCGGACCTGAAACCGGTCTCGCGCATCGTCCACAACGACAACGTCGTGGCCATGGACGAGAAGCCGAGCCAAGCGCTGCGCAAGGGCCGCAATAACTCGTCGATGTGGGCCGCCCTGCAGTCCGTCAAGGACGGCGAGGCCGACGTCGCCATTTCCGGTGGTAATACCGGTGCGCTGATGGCCATGGCCACCTTCTGCCTGCGACCGATGGAGGGCATTTCGCGCCCGGCTATCGCCGCCATCTGGCCGACGATACGCACCGACATCATCGTGCTCGATGTCGGCGCCACCATCGGCGGCGACGCCAAGCAGCTGGTCGATTTCTCGATCCTCGGCTCAGCATTGGCGCGCGCCCTGTTCGATCAGTCCGCGCCGACGGTCGGCCTGCTCAATGTTGGCACCGAGGAGATGAAGGGCCACGAGGAGATTCGCGAGGCTGCCAGGATCCTCGCCGAGGCCAGCGGCGAGGGCTTCCTCTATCACGGCTTCGTCGAAGGCGATGACATCGGCAAGGGGACCGTCGACGTCGTCGTCACCGAAGGATTTACCGGCAACATCGCGCTCAAGACCGCTGAGGGCACGGCCCGTCAGGTCGGGACCTACATCCGCAATGCGCTCAAGGCCGATCCCGTCTCCATGCTCGGCGCGGCCATTGCCGGCCAGGCGCTTGATGCGCTGCGGCGGAAGCTCGACCCGCGCAACATCAATGGTGGCGTCTTCCTCGGTCTCAACGGTATCGTCATCAAGAGCCACGGCGGCACCGACGAGGTCGGCTACAAGGCGGCGCTCGGGCTGGGCTACGAGATGGCCCGCAGCCGCGTGCTCGACAAGATCGGGGAAGGCATGCGGCGCTTCCCCACACTTACCATCGAGGGGCCGGCGCCGAGCCCCGAAACCGAGGCCAAACCCGCGTGACCGACAAGCATTCCATCATCCGCAGCGTCGGCGCCTATCTGCCGGCGCATGTGATGACCAATGACGACCTCGCAAAGAAGGTCGACACGTCCGACGAGTGGATCGTGCAGCGCACCGGCATCCGCCAGCGCCACATCGCCGCCGAGGGCGAGAACACCTCCGACCTCGCCAGCGCCGCGGGCCGCAAGGCATTGGACAATGCCGGCCTCACCCCCGACGACATCGATCTCATCGTCGTCGCCACCACGACGCCCGACATGACCTTTCCGGCCACTGCCGCCGTCGTGCAGCAGAAGCTTGGCATGCATCACGGCGCCGCTTTCGATATCCAGGCCGTCTGTTCGGGTTTCGTCTATGCCGTGGGCACCGCCGACTCGTATCTGAAGAACGGCCTCGCCAAGCGCGCGCTGGTCATCGGCGCCGAGACCGCCTCGCGTCTCCTCGACTGGAACGACCGCACTACCTGCGTGCTGTTCGGCGATGGCGCCGGGGCAGCCGTAATGGAACTGGGCAAGGCCGGCGACACTGATCGCGGCATCCTCGCCACCGCGCTCCGTTCCGACGGGCATCACTGGAACAAGCTCTATACCGACGGCGGACCATCCTCGACCAAGTCGATGGGCCACATCCGCATGGAGGGCAAGGAAGTCTTCAAGCACGCCGTCGGCATGATCACGGACGTCGTCTACAAGGTGCTCGAGGATAGCGGCCACACCATCGACGACCTCGACTGGTTCGTGCCGCACCAGGCCAACAAGCGCATCATCGACGGGGCAGGGCAGAAGCTCGGCCTGCCGCCGGAGAAGGTCATCGTCACCGTCGACCGCCATGCCAACACTTCGGCCGCCTCGGTACCGCTGGCGCTGAACACTGCCGTTGCCGATGGCCGCATCAAGCGCGGCGATCTCGTGATGATCGAGGCCATGGGCGGCGGCTTCACCTGGGGCGCGTCGCTCATCCGCTGGTAGCCGGCGGATGTCGAACGCCTAGCCATTGATTGCCAAGGCAGATTGCCACCGGCACGCTCTGGTTATAGTCTCGCTTATCCCAGTGGTGGGGGCGCCTCCTGGGACCACGGTCCAGTTTGGCGAAACGGGGGGATCACAATGGTACAGAAGACTGTCACGCGCGCGGACCTTGCCGAAGCCGTTTACGAGTCTGTCGGCCTGTCGCGAACCGAATCGGCCGAACTGGTTGAGCGCGTGCTCGACATCGTCGGTGAGGCGCTGGTGAAGGGTGAGAACGTCAAGCTCTCGTCCTTCGGCTCCTTCCAGGTCCGCTCCAAGAACGAGCGTATCGGCCGCAATCCCAAGACCGGCGAAGAGGTCCCGATCCTGCCGCGTCAGGTTCTGGTGTTCAAACCCAGCAACGTGTTGAAATCCAAGATCAACAAATCTATGGTCCGCGCTGGAAAATAAGACTTTATCCGACTCGGGGCCGTGTTGGAAAAATCTCCGGACGCGTTTCGCACCATCTCTGAGGCTGCCGAGGAACTCGATCTTCCTCAGCACGTGCTGCGCTTCTGGGAAACCCGCTTCTCCACCATCAAGCCGCTGAAGCGCGGCGGCGGCCGACGGTACTACCGGCCGGAGGATGTCCTGCTTCTCAAGGGCATCCGGCACCTCCTCTACGATCAGGGTTTCACCATCAAGGGGGTGCAGCGCATCCTCAAGGATCAGGGCATCCGCTACGTCGTCGGGATCGGCGAGGGCAGGGTGATGGAACCGCTCTCGGCTCCGCCCGCGGACGATGAGCCGTCATTCCAGGCGCCGCCGGCGCCACGCCTCACGCAGGAGCCCGAAGTCGAGTACGACGACGAGCCCCCGATGCCGCGGCTGCCGTCCGGCAGCGGCAAGGCGCTGTCTGAGAAGGACAGGGAAAAGCTCGCGGACGTGCTCCGCGAACTCCTCGACTGCAAGCGCATCCTGGAACGGGCGCGCGAGGGCTGAGGGCTGAGGGCTGACGCCTCAGGCCCGCTTCGGGATCTCGATATCCTTGAGCATCAGTGCCAGCACGGTTTCCACCGCATAGATCGCCGCGATGAACAGGAACAGCGTGTGGAAGCCGGTGGCGTAGCCGGCCAGCACCGTTTCGCGCGTCGCGCTCTCAAGCGTTGCGACCTTGGCCGGATCGAGCGCAGTAAGGCTGCCGATCTGGCTCAGTGCATCGGCCGGTAGCAGTTTGTCCTGCTGCGTCAGCGCAAAGCCCATCACCGCGCCGTTGATGGCCAACCCGAGTGCGGCGCCGATCGTCCGCGCCTGGGTGACCACGCCGGTCGCCGCGCCGATATCCTGCGGCGGCGCCGCGGCCTGGATGGCGACCATCAGCACCTGGAACTGCAGGCCCATCGAGGCGCCCATCAGCGCCATCACGATGGCGAGGATCCAGATCGGCGTATGCGCGTCGAACAGCACGAAGCTGGCGAGCAGCACCGCGCCCATCGCCATCGACAGCACCGGCATCCACTTGTAGCGCCCGGTCGCCGCGATGATCCGTCCGGCGACGACCGAGACGATCATCGACACCACCGAGAACGGCAGGAACAGGAAACCGACTTCGGCTGCGCTCAGCCCCGTCAGGGTCTGCAGGTAGAGCGCGAAATAGAAGAACATGCCGAGCGTGATCGCACCGGCGATCACCGAGATGATCGTCACCAGGCTGATCGTGTGGTTGGCAAACAGCCGCAACGGAATGATCGGCTCGGCAGCGCGGTTCTCGACCATCACGAACCAGATCAGCGACACCACGCCGACGACCGGCAGCACCCAGGTCAGCAGGTCATGGCCTTCCGGGCTCAGCACATGGTCGGCCCAGTAGACGATGGCGGTGGTGGCGACCGCGAGCAGGAAGCCGCCCAGATAGTCCACCTTGTGCTTCTTTTCGACAAAGCGGCTCTTCATCGCCACGAACAGGATGCCCAGCACGATGATGCCGATCGGCAGGTTGACGAGGAACACCCAGCGCCAGCCGAAGAGCTGCGTGATGTAACCACCGGCCACCGGCCCGAGAATGGCCGAGAGCGTGAACACGGCCGAGCTGTAGCCCTGGTACTTGGCGCGGTCGCGCGGCCCGAACAGTTCGCCGATCATGGCGAAGGCCGAGACCATCAGGCCGCCGCCGCCGATACCCTGCAGCACGCGGGCCGCGATCAGCGACTCCATCGACCAGGCGAGGCCACAGACCAGCGAGCCGATGAGGAACAGGATGATGGCGGTGATCACCACATTCTTGCGGCCATACATGTCGCCGAGCTTGCCGTAGAACGGCGAAACGGCAGCGGTGGAGAGCAGGTAGGCCGCGCCCACCCAGCCGAAGAGATGCAGGTTACCCAGTTCGCCTGCGATGGTGGGCAGCGCCGTCACGACGATCTGCATGTCGAGCGTGGACATGAACATCGCGATGAGGGCGGCGAAATAGACGAGCAGCGCCGTGCGGTCTGGGCGAGCAGAGGCCTCGGACTGCGGCGCGGCGGATGTTGGCGTTGACTCGACGGACATCAGATTGCCTCCGGAATTCGGATGCGGCTTATCTGCCTCGCCAAGATGTATGTCAATGGCATATAAATGACAGATGCAATTAATTGACCGGGGCACATATTCATGCTAGCGCCGATGCACGATGAAAGACCCGCTCTCCCAGCTCGATCTGCCCTATGTCTGCCGCACGCCCGGCGACCAGGAAATGGTCGATATCGCCTTGGCCAACGGCCTGTCGCCACGCGCCGCCGAGGCGGTCGCCGCCATTGATGCGGTGATGCACAAGGTGCGCCGCTCGATCCAGCGCCGCGATTTCGGCCGCCGCGTGCTGGCCAAGCTCGATACGACGCTCGAGGTCGCCCATCTCGATACGATCAGCGCCATCGCCCACAACCCGGTCTGGACCGACCAGATCAAGGAGGAGGTGACCGTCGGCCTGATCGCCGAGCGTCTGGGCATCGATCCGTCCCGTGCCAGCCGGCTTTCGGCTGAAGTGGTGGAGCGCGGCTATGCCCGCCGTGTCGCCTCGCAGAGCGATGCCCGTCGCATCTGCCTCGAACTCACCGACAAGGGTGAGCAGTTCGTGCAGGCCGTGCGCCGCAACAAGTGGGAGGTGTTTGCCGGCGCGCTGGGGCAGTGGAAGGAAGACGAACTCGTCGTCTTTGCTGCCCTGCTCGACCGGTTCTCGACCTGGTCGACCGACAATGACGGGGTCGAGCGGTCCATCGAAAACATCAAGCGGCAACTGGCCGACGCCAGATAGGCGTGGCAGAACGCTGCCATGTCCAGGACCACGCCCGCGACGCTCGCCCTGTCTACAGCCGGTGTCGCCTTCACGCTCTTCCCCTACGACTACGATCCCGACGCGCCGCGCGTCGGATTGCAGGCGGCCGCAGCGCTCGGCAAGGACCCCGAGCAGGTGTTCAAGACGCTGATGGCCGAAGTCGATGGCAAGCCGGTCTGCGTCGTCGTCCCGTCCGATTGCGAGATGTCGATGAAAAAGCTCGCCGCGACCTTCGGTGGCAAGTCGGCCAACATGATGAAGCCGGTGGACGCCGAGCGCCTCACCGGCTTCAAGGTCGGTGGCATCAGTCCCTTCGGCCAACGCAGGAAGGTGCCGACCGCGATCGACGAGACGGCCGAACTTTTCGACGAAGTCCTCATCAATGGCGGCCAGCGTGGCCTGCTCGTCGGTCTGGCGCCGGCCGACGCGGCGCGGGTCGCCGAGGCGAGGATGAGCGACCTCACCGCCTAGCGCCGGCGCGGCTTCTCAGATACATGACTTTGGAAGTCATGATTGGGAGCGCCGAAATGTCCGAGGAAAAGTCCGTGCTGCGCGAGGTCGATGCCGAGGCCATCAAGCTGGCCCGCACGCTGCTCCGCACGTCCCGGCACGGCGCGCTCGCCGTTCTCAACGCCGGGAGCGGCGCGCCCGGCATCAGCCGTGTCGGTGTCTCCACCGATGTCGATGGCACCCCGATCATTCTGATTTCGCGCCTCGCGCAGCACACCGCAGCCGTGCTGAAGGATGGCCATTGCGCCCTGCTGCTCGGCGAGCCGGGGAAGGGCGACCCACTCGCCCATGCCCGCATCAGCATCGACTGCATCGCCACCGAAGTCGATCGCGAGTCGGACGAGCACCTGCGGCTTCGCGCCCGCTATCTGAACCACCAGCCCAAGGCAAAACTCTACGCCGACCTGGGCGACTTCCGCTTCTTCAAGCTCGAACCGGTCTCCGCCAGCCTCAACGGCGGCTTCGGCAAGGCCTATGCCATGACGCCCGACCAGCTGCTGACCCGCTCGGCCATCACGCCCGAACTGGAAGCGCGGGAACCTGGTGCGGTCGAGCACATGAACGAAGACCATTTCGACTCGGTCGACCACTACGCCCGGCACTATCTCGGCCTGCAGCAGGGCAACTGGATGCTGGGCGGCATCGAGGAAGACGGCATCACCATCTTCCTCGGCGACGACGTCCGCCGCATCTTTTTCGACCAGCCGCTGGCCAGCGCCGACGACATGCATCTGGCCCTGGTGAAAATGGCTCGCACCGCCCGCGCGGCGCTCGACGCGCCCAAGGCGGCGGCGCACTAGAGCCGGCGTCGCAAAAATGCCGCTTGCCTCTGCGCGCGCGTTTGGGGTAGGGCATCGCCAGTCGGGGTGTAGCGCAGCCTGGTAGCGCATTTGTCTGGGGGACAAAGGGTCGTCGGTTCAAATCCGGCCACTCCGACCATTCTTCCCCCAAAGTTCCCAGAGGATAGCGGATGGACGAAGCGATGAGCGATCCGCTGTCGGATGAGCTGTCGCTCGTCGAGGCCAGCCTCGCGCGCTGGCCGATGGCGGCTGGCGGCACGCCGGTTCTGGTCAATCTCTCCGAAAACCACACGTTCCGCATCGATGGCGCAGGCGGCGCGCGGCACGTGCTGCGCCTGCATCGCCCGCGCTACCAGTCGCGCGCGGCGATCGGCAGCGAATTGCGCTGGCTGGAGGCCCTGACCGACGAGACCGACCTGCCGGTGCCGCGCCCGATCCCCGGTGCCGATGGCGAAATCCTGCAGGAGGTTGCGCCCGAGCGTTATGCTGCGCTGTTCGCGTTCGAGGCGGGGACCGAGCCGCAGCCCGATGCCGACCTCGTTCCGCTGTTCACCACGCTCGGTCGCTATGCCGCGACGCTGCATGCCCATGTCGCCGGCTGGGACCTGCCGGCCGATTTCGTGCGGCCGATCTGGGACGCCGTGAGCATTCTCGAGCCCTCGGGCCTGTGGGGCGACTGGCGCAAGGCGCCGCATGTCGAGGGCGACGTGCTGGAAACGCTGACGGCCCTCGACAAGACACTGCGCGGTGACCTCGAGGCCTATGGGACTGATAATGACCGGTTCGGGTTGATCCATGCCGACATGCGGCTCGGCAACCTTCTGGTCGACGGCGAGCACACCGTGCTGCTCGACTTCGACGACAGCGGGTTCGGCTGGTTTCTCTACGATCTGGCGGCCAGCCTGTCCTTCATCGAGACCTCGCCGCAGGTGCCGGCGCTGATCCGCGCGTGGCTCGCGGGCTACATGGAGACGCGCCAGCTTTCGCCGGCCGACCTACGGATGATCGATGCGATGATCCTGCTGCGCCGCCTGGCGCTGCTCGCCTGGATCGGATCGCACGGGGAAACCGACCTCGCCAAGGCGCATGCCGACAGGTTTGCGCTGGACACGGCGACGATGGCGCGGAAGTATCTCGCCCGGGCATGATCCGTGGGGGGAGGGCGCCATGCGCATTCTCGCCGTCGCCGACCTGCACTAC
>VFQO010052020.1_pt1 | contig 10223 bp, 11 predicted proteins | sample 3512331 | NCBI WGS metagenome assembly VFQO01 (sample SAMN10412371, study PRJNA504923) | tailings metagenome | isolation source: Replicate 3 from Balatoc abandoned mine | place: Philippines: Itogon, Benguet | collected 2017-08-28 | reverse complement strand
TGAGCCGGATCGCCCCACCTCGCCCACACCGCGCTCGCGCAAAGCACGCGCGTACAGGCTGCGCATGTCCTCATAGCCGTCGAGACCCAGCCAGCGTGCCAGCCGCATCATGGTGCTGTGCGACACGCCCGCCTGATTGGCCTGCTCGCGCATGGACATCAAGGCGACGTCCTGAGGATGGTCGAGCACAAAGCGTGCCGCGACCTGCAGTTGCGGCGGCATCGTTTCGAATCGCTCCACGAGCAGTTCCGACAAAGGACCTTTTTCCATTTCCTAACCCCAATTTGCCCGGTTCAAATTTACCTGCTGCTCGCAGACAATGCAACAGTTGGAATTTTCATGTTTTCGATATTCCAAATGGACTTTTCATTTCTGCAGCGCTGCACTAAGTTCGAACAGCAATCTAAAGGGAGTCCATTACGCCGGGCTGTCACGATTGCGTGGAATGGTTCCTCAAGGAGACAGTCATGACCACTACCCCTCCCGTCAACGGCGGAAGTCCGGAGCAGAACCTGGACAAGATGATCAAGCACCAGGAGCGGATGTTCGGCCTGGAGATCAACAAAGAGATCGCGAAGTCTCAGCACGATATGTTGATGAGCACCGCCAGGACGCTCGGCCAGTCGGCCGAAAAAGCCTGAGGCGCAGGGTTTATCAGTCATTCTGCGCCGCCGGAGGTTACCGGCGGCGAGCCGCATCTCGGTGCATGAACATTGGACCGACAGGCGTTTGAAATCGTTTTGGCGGGAGGTTGAAAGGCATGAGCGCTCACTCGACCCAAAAGCTTGAAGGTGGCGCGGGCAGGCTTGCGTTGCGTGCCCTCGCGAGCAAAGCCACAAGCCTGACCCCTTACAAACCCACGACGCTGGCCGTGACCGGCGGCTTTCATAGTGGTGCCAGCCTTGAGTTGACCCAACCATCCTATGTGATCGGTTCGGACAGCGGTTCGGATATCGTCCTCAGGGATCCCGGCATCGCCTCACTCCACGCCAGGCTTCACCGAAAGGGTAACCTGGTTGAAATCGAAGCGATCGGCGGGGACCTGGAACTCGACGGCGGCGAAACCATCCGCAAGGGCCAGGGCTGCCGGCGCCGGCTGCCACTCAGCATTTCGTTGGGCGATGCACGGTTGCGACTCACGGGACCTGAACCGGTCAAAAGCCGCTGGACGCTCTCCCAGCGTCCGTTGCTTGCCGGTGGTGTTTTCATCGCTGCGGTTTTTGCCATTTCCGTTGCCGCCAACGGCCTGTCCATCGCGAAGACCGATGACAAGGCTGCCAAGCTTGCGCTCGCCGACGCCGAGGTAACGGGAAGTATTCCAGGCGCCGACGCCGAACATCTGGCTGCCGCTCAAACGGCATTGATCGGGCGGCTCGGGCAATCGGGACTGGGCACCGTTTCAGTCGGTCGATCCGCGGAACGCCTGGTCGTTTCCGGCACGATACCCAACGCACAATCCAGCACCTGGACCGAAGTCCGCACATGGTTCGACCAGAAATACGGACAGGTACCCCTGGTGTCGAATATCGCGGTTGGCGATGCCGCGCAGCCACCACGCCTCACGCTGCAGGCGATCTGGTATGGCGATCGCCCCTATGTGATCGCCGGCGACGGTACACGCTATCATGAAGGCGCGTTCACGAATGACGGCTGGACCATCAAGGAGATTGGACAGACCGCGCTCGTGCTGACAAAGGGCGGCGCCACAGTCGCGCTGAAATACCAGTGAACCGCCGCGTCGACGGGCCACGTTTCGACGCACGGCCGGATTCGATCGGCAGAGATGGGCATGCGAATGCTTCCCACCCTCAACCGATCGAACGCCGGCGCCTGAATGGCGTCAACCGGACCAAAACAAAGGGCGCAAGCTCCGCTTCCGGCACCGATGGACTGGAAGCGGAAACCCTCGGCGGGCCATCTGCGAGCACCACGGGCAAATCGCTCGACGAGATTCTCGCGGAATTCGTCATGCCGGAAATTCCCGAACCGGCGATCCTGCGGCGTTCGGTGCCCATTCTGCACCATTTCATCACGGAGGTCGTTCCCGATCTGGAGGGTGGTGAGCCGCTGAGAGCGCTTGCCAGAACGCTGATGCAAGACGAGATCGAGCGTCACCGGGAATTGCTGGGACGTCTGCAAGGAGGGACTGGAACCTGACCGGGCCACGCGAGGCTGCACATCTGCTGCATGTCCTTGGCCATCTCTATGGATGTCACGGCCAGGCCAGGCGGGGGGCAGTCTATCTGTTGATTGCAGCACAGCTTTCCCCGGAAGACCCCGGCGTACTGAGAACATTGGCACACCTGCTCATCCTGGACGGAGAAGCGGACAAGGCGCTCGCCACAATCGCCAGGCTGGAGACACTGGAAGGAATGCAACATCCCACCCTTCACCTCCTGAAAAGCCGTGCCTTGCTTGTCGCGGGACGCAAGCCGGAAGCACGTGAGGCGTTCCAGCGCTTCCTGGCGAAAAGGCAGGTGCAATGACTCTTTCGCAACGGCTGCTATACTTGCTCGGCAAAGCATCCCAGCGCGGTGACCTGATCATTGCAGTGCTGATTCTGGTCGCTGTGGTGATGATGTTGATCCCGCTGCCGACTTTCCTGGTCGACGCGTTGATCACCGCAAACATCGCGCTCAGCGTGCTGATCCTGCTGGTCGCGTTCTACGTTTCGCATCCGCTCGAATTCTCTTCGATGCCCTCCGTCATCCTGATCGCCACGCTGTTTCGGCTGGCAATCACCATCACGACAACCCGCCTGATCCTGTTGCAGGCCGATGCAGGCGAAATCATCACCGCCTTCGGCAATTTCGTCGTTGGCGGCAGCATCGCGGTGGGGCTGGTGGTGTTTCTCATCATCACCGTGGCGCAGTTCATCGTCATCGCGCGTGGCGCCGAGCGTGTCGCGGAAGTGGCCGCCCGCTTCACACTGGACGCCCTGCCCGGCAAGCAGATGAGCATCGACGCGGAACTCCGGAACGGCGATATCGACCAGGCTGAAGCCAGGCATCTGCGCCGGCAACTGGAACGGGAAAGTCAACTCTTTGGCGCGATGGACGGCGCCATGAAATTCGTCAAGGGCGATGTCATCGCGGGCATCGTCATCATCCTGGTGAACCTCATCGGCGGCTTCACCGTCGGTACGTTGCAGCACGGCATGTCGATCGGGCAAGCCGCATCCACCTACTCCCTTCTCACGGTTGGCGATGGGTTGGTGGCGCAGATCCCTGCCCTGCTCGTCGCCATCGCGGCCGGCACGATGGTGACGCGCGTCGGTGGTGCCGATGGTACGGAGGATCTCGGCAGACAGATCAGCTTCCAGTTGCTGCGCGATCCACGTGCGCTCGGCCTTGCCGCGCTGATCATGATGGGGCTGGCGCTGGTGCCAGGTTTCCCCAGCCTTGTCTTCGTTGCACTCGGCATCGCCTTCGGCGCCGGTGCCTTCATGATCCATCGCAATGCCCGCCGCGAAGACGAGCCGGCGGAGACCTTACCCGCAACAACTGTACAAGAACCTGAAGGCGTACTCGCGCTCGATGGTGGTGCGAGGCCATTGCTAAGCTCCAGCCGCATCATCGTCAGACTTGGCAAGGCACTCGCTACCGAAGTGGCCGAGCCGCAATTTCGGCAACGGACGGAGGCGATGGGTCGAAAGATCTTCGAGGATCTCGGCGTCGAGATTCCAGCCATCGGAGTTGACGTCAGCGAGACGATTTCCCCGCGCAACATCCGCATCGACCTCGAAGGTGTGCCGATCCTGGAAGCCGAAATCCCAGCCGACCGGGTGCTGGTCGAAACGGAGGCAAGCCATCTGGAACTGCTCAGCCTCACCTATGAGGACGGTGCCGCCCTAGTCGGGCAACGCAAATTCTCCTGGGTCGACCGGGACGGCGTTCCGGCGCTGGAAGAGGCACAACTGCCCTATTCGGAGCCGCTTGATATCGCTTCCAAATGGACCGCACATGCCCTCCAGCTCTATTGTGGCCATTTCGTCGGCATCCAGGAAACACGCAAGCTGCTCTCCGAGATGGAGACGGACTATGCCGACCTGGTGCGGCAGACCGCCGAGATCGTACCACTGCAGAAGATCGCCGACGTGCTCAGGCGGCTGGTGGCCGAAAACGTGCCTATCCGCAATCTGCGCCTGGTGCTGGAAGCGCTGGTCGAGGCAGGGCAGCACGAACAGGATGTCGTCCCGCTCACCGAGCATGTTCGAACGGCGCTGAGGCGACAGATCAGCTTTCGCGTTGCCGACCGCAACAACATCATCTCCGCCTACGTGCTGCAGCGTTCGGCAGAAGATCTCCTGCGCGATGCGGTGCAGAAGACATCGACCGGAGCTTTCCTCAACACTGCGGATGCTGGTGTTCAGGGGCTGGCGGCCGAGATCGAACGCCACCTGTCACGCGCTGCCGCCAGCGTCTCGCCGGTGATCGTGACGGCCGCCGACGTGCGCCGTCACATGCGCGCGCTTCTGGTGCAGAACGGCATCGAATTGCCGGTTCTTTCCTTTCCTGAACTCGCCCCCGAATTCAACGTCCAGCCATTGGCGACGATCTCGGGAAACTCAGGACGATCCAGAACCCCATCGCTGCCATCCGCCGGGGTGCTGGGGGGACAAAACACGGCCGGATGATTTGGGGACGAACAGCAACGGCATCGGGGACCAACGAATGCCGGGAATGCTCGAGAGAGGGACTGCATGCCTAGCCGCCATACCGCGAGAGCCGAACGACGGCGCACCTTTCCGGCCGGGATGAAAATTTCCTGGCTGGTGCTCGCTCTTGCCGTTTTCCTGACTGGTCTTGTTTCGTCGCTGACGGACCTCAAGGCGCAGGAGATTTCAGGAATGCCGGTGCAGCCGACAGTCGACCTGCCCGTCGGCCAGGGGCGTCTGCTGCGCTTCAACGAACCGGTCGAATCCGTATTGATCGCCGACACGACGATCGCCGACCTGCAGGTCGTCTCGCCTGGTGTGGTCTACGTCTTCGGTCTAAAGCCTGGCCTGACCAATCTGATCGCGATCACGTCCGATGAACGTATCAAGGCAACGGCCCAGTTTCGTGTGACGGCCGACATCTCTTCGGCCAATCAGGCCAAAAAGGCCATGAGACCGAATTCGGCTACGAACCTTGCCATCTTCGGCAACCGCATCGTGACGACCGGGGAAGCCCGCGGCGTAGATGAAGCAACCGACATGGACAACATCGCCCGGACCTTCTCCCCGACCGAGGAACCGCCGATCAACAACATGACGGTGAAAGGCTCGCAGCAGGTCAACATCCGGGTTCGTTTCGCCGAAGTCTCGCGCACCGAGCTGCAGTCCTACGGTGTCGATTGGAACGTCGGCTACAAGAGCGCCGGCTTTGAATTCAACATGTTTCAGAACAACGGTGTACCGAGCGGCAACACCGGAAATTTCGGTCTCAACCTGGGCCAGGACCACGGCATCAACTTCGATATCCTGATCGAGGCGCTGCAGCGCAACGGCATCGTCAAGATCCTGGCTGAACCGAACCTGACGGCCGTGACCGGCCAGACGGCGAAATTCCTTGCCGGCGGCGAAATCCCGATACCCATCCCGCAAGGAAACGATGTCGTCACGGTCCAGTACAAGCAGTTCGGCGTTTCGCTGGGTTTCACGCCGACATTGATTGGCCGCAACCGGATTGCTCTCAACGTGCAGCCTGAAGTCAGCTCACTGTCCGACAGCGGCGCGGTAATTGGAGCCAACGGCTTTTCCTTACCGAGTTTCGTCGTGCGCCGGGCTGACACCACCGTCGAAGTGGCAAGCGGTCAGACTTTCGCCATCGCCGGACTGTTCCAGCAGCGCACCTCCCGCAATGTCGAGAAGTTTCCGGTGCTTGGCGATGTACCGGTGCTTGGACCGTTGTTCCAGTCGCAGCGTTTCCAGCGCGAGGAAACAGAACTGGTCATCCTGATCACGCCCTATCTGGTCGAGCCGGTGCGAGACAGTCTCGCCACCCCGCAGGACAGGCCGGCTAAACGCGCCAAGCGCAAAAAAGGCGGTTCGTCCGTCGGCCTGATCGTCAAGTAGGAGAACAGCGATGAGAGTGTCGAACACCTTTTTCGCCGTCATCACGACCATCCTGCTGTGCGGCTGTGTCGGCAACACCAAGCCGGAACAGGATTATTCACCAGGCTACAGTTATGTGGCGACAGGCCCGGGCGGCTCGAACAAAAGCACGTCCGGCTCCGTTCTGGCGCCCAACGCCTGCCTGAACGATCCGGTCGATGATGACAATCCTCCGGCGAACTCGTCGGCGAGCCTGACACAGATATCCGGCGTTGGTCAGCACCTGCCGCCGGGCTGCGCCAACGCATACAACCTGCAGCGCATGGTCGAGAGCCAGCGTGATCTCGTTGAAGGTCGTCGGATGGGACCCGCGGCGGCAGGCCCGACAGCGCGTGCGGCGCGGCGTTATCTGGACGGCGAGCAGCCTGTACCGGCCGCCGAGACGCCTAGCCTGACGACGAATTAGCCACAGATTCCGCTTCCGGCCAGGCGGTCGGAAGCGATTTGAAACTGACCACAGAGGGTGAACGGGGAGAGATGGATATGCGTGTCGTTTTCCTGCCGGCATTGGCGATCCTGACGCTGGCAGGTTGCCAGACTGGAACCCACAGCGCTGTTAATCCGAAAAATGTGGCTCCCGCCTCGCCTTCGGAGCGGCTGATCAAGCTTGCCGACGATATTGCGAAGCGCGGCGACAGCGACACGGCGATCGCGCTCTACCAGAAGGCGGCTGCCCTGCCCGACGCGCGTCCCAGCGCCTATGTCAAAACCGGTGACGCCTACATGCGAGCCGGCGACCCGGACCAGGCCGCCAAGGCGTATGAGGCGGCGCTCGCCAAGTCGCCCAACAATGGCGAGGCGATGCTCGGCCTGGGTTCGGCAATGATGGATGCCGGCGACTACAACGCCGGGATGCGGGCACTCGCCCAGGCGGCGCCACTGGTCAACACCAGCAGTTCCTACAACCGCCTCGGTGTGGCGCAGACGCTTTCCGGCCACACCCAGGAGGCGCAGGTTACCTTTGGCCAGGCGCTCAAGATGGCGCCAGGCGACCTCGATATCGAAACCAACATGGCTCTGGCCGCGGGGCTTGAAGGCAATGCCGGCGTAGCGTTGCCCCTGGCGCAAAAGCTGGTCGGAGCCTCCAACGCGCAACTGCATCACAAACGCAACGCAGTCATCGTCTACGGCCTGCTGGGCCAGGGCGATCAGGTCAGGGCGACGCCTCCTGTCGGCCTGCCGACGCAGGAGATCAACAAGCTGCTGTCGCAGGCGCAGTCCATCCGCGCCAAAGGCTCCACACAGGCCAAGGCCCAGGCCCTCGGTTCCGTTCTCGGCTAGCTACGGAAGGCCCGAGGGGCGAGATGGCCGAAGAAGCTGAGGAAAAAAGACTACCGGCATCCGACAAGAAGCTGCGCGATGCCAAGCGCAAGGGCCAGGTTTCACAAAGCCGCGACTTTGTCTCAGGCTTCGGCCTGTGCGCGGTGCTTGCCTATGTCTATCTGGTCTGGCCGACCGCGTCGGCGCATTTTTCCGAACTGATCGACACGATCACGGACTACAACGTCCCCTTCGGCGAGATTTTGCTGCGCAGCGGCCGTCACGCATTTTTCCTGCTGATGTACATCACCGTGCCGATGGTTGCGATCGTCGTCGCGGTCACCCTCGTCTTCGGCATGCTGGCGACCTTCGGTCCGGTCTTTTCCTTTGAAACCATCAAACCGCAATTCGACCATATCAACCCGGCCAAAGGCCTGCAGAAGATCATGTCCCTGCGCAATGTCGTGGAGTTCGTGAAGGGCCTGGTCAAACTGATCTTTCTGTCCACCTTGTTCGTGGTCATCCTGGTGCAGTGGCTGCAACCGTTGTTCGATGCACCGGGATGCGGCATGTCCTGCATGACACCGATGCTGTGGGGCGTGATGGTCCCTGTCGGCGTTTCAGCCGCTCTCGCCTTTCTCGCGATCGGAATCTTCGACGTGCCGCTGCAGCGCTGGCTGTTCCTGCGCGACATGCGCATGACCACGACCGAGTACAAGCGCGAGCACAAGGACATGGAGGGTGATCCGCTTATCCGCCAGGAGCAGCGACGCCAGCGGCGGGAGGCGGTGCAGCAGCCGGCGCGGCTGGGTGTCCAGAACGCCGTCATCGTGTTTGCCGGCGACGAACTGGCGGTGGGGTTGCGCTACATCAAGGGCGAAACGCCGGTCCCGACAATCGTGGCCAAGGGACAGGGCCGCGCCGCACTCGATATGATCGCTCAATCCCGGTCAGCCGGCATCCCCATCGTGCAGGATGCGGCATTGGCCCAGGATCTCTTTGAAAAGACCAATATCGGAAACTATGTCGGCCAGAACCTGTTCTCGCCGATCGTGCGTCATCTCGTCCGTCACGGCCTGACATAATCTCTATGCGAACCCTCAACTTTTCGGAACGATCCCTTCGACGTGCCGTTGGGTCCTTGTGCATCCGTTGCAGAAAAGGAGATCAGGCATGATGAAAACGGCACTTCTGGGCGCGACATGCGCGTTGCTGATTGGTGGCTCTGCGTTCGCGCAAACCGCAACGCCAAGCGCCGGTGGATCGACGGAAACCGAGATGTCGGTTTCGACAAAGGATGTCTTTACGGCGCCTCCGGGCACCGACGCCAACACCGTGGGTTCGATCCAGCCGAAGGACGGTCAGATCCTGGCAACAAACTTCATCGGCCAGAGCGTCTATGAAAGCGACAAGGCCGATGCGGCTACCGTCGGCAAGGTCAATGACCTTATCTTCACGCCTGAAGGCAAGATTGAAGCCGCGGTGGTCGGCGTTGGCGGGTTCCTTGGCGTCGGCGAGAAGGACGTCGCGGTCAGCCCCGACCAGTTGCAGATGGCGACACGCAGCGACGGCAAGACCTGGCTGGTCATGAAGGCCAGCAAGGATCAGCTCAACAGCGCACCGGCTTTCGACAGGAACAAGCTTGCGGAAGGCGTGGCGGCCCCTGGTGCATCCGATAGCGGCACCACGGCTCCGGCCGGGGGCGGCACGGCCTCGCCGCCCGCGCAGTAAGCAACAAGTCGCAATACTCAATCCGGCCCGGTCAACCGGGCCGGATTTCCTCCGTAGCGCTATCCCCCCAGATACAGCTTGTGCAGTTCATCCGGCGAACGCAGCAGTGTCTTGCAGTCGCCGTCATAGACGACGCGGCCGCGGCGCAGGACATAGGCGCGATTTCCGATGCCGAGCGCAAGGGCGGCGAACTGCTCGACCAGAAGCACGGCAAGACCGGCGTCAGCCAGCTTGCGCACTGCCGCCATCAGCCGCGAGACGATGACCGGGGCCAGGCCCGCCGACATTTCGTCGATCATCAGCACTTTCGGCCGGGTCAGAAGTGCTCGCGCAATGACCAGCATCTGCTGTTCACCACCCGAGAGCAGGCCGGCACGAACGGTGCGACGCTGCAACAGCTCCGGAAACAGGCCGTAGGCTTCGGAAAGATCACTGCCGTCGCGCAACGCCACCTTCATATTCTCTTCGGTGGTCAGCTGACTGAAGATGGTACGGCCCTGTTCGACGTGAGCCAGGCCTTGGCGCGAGCGCTGGCCTGGCCGTGCTTTCTGGATTTCATGACCGTCGATGGCAATGGTTCCGCTCGCAACTGGAATGATGCCGGAAAGACCTTCGAGCAGTGTCGTCTTGCCGGCACCGTTGGCTCCCAGCACGACACTGATCGAACCGCTTTCGACACGCGCATCGATCCCGGTGACCACAGGCAGTTCGGAGCGGCTGATCGACAGCGAGGAAATGACAAGTTCACTCATGCCGCGACGCTTTCCTCGATGCCGAGATAGGCTCGTTTGACGGGACCCTGATCCAGAACCACGGCGGGCGGACCGGATGCGATGACGCGGCCGAAGTCGAGCACCGTGACCTGGCTGCAGGCAGCGCGCACCAGATCCATGTCGTGCTCGACCAACAATACGGAAGACCCGAAACGTGCGGGAATTTCCGCGATGCGCTTGCCGAGACTCAATGTCTCCTCATGCGACTGGCCGGCTGCCGGCTCGTCGAGCAGGATGACGGCAGGTCTTGCCGCAACCACGCCGGCAACATCGAGCAAGCGGCGTGTGCCGGCATCGACTGCCACCACCGGCGTTTCCGGGTTCGGGCAGTCCAGCCAGTCCAGCATGGCGCGAACCTCGGC
>VFQO010052019.1_pt1 | contig 10223 bp, 10 predicted proteins | sample 3512331 | NCBI WGS metagenome assembly VFQO01 (sample SAMN10412371, study PRJNA504923) | tailings metagenome | isolation source: Replicate 3 from Balatoc abandoned mine | place: Philippines: Itogon, Benguet | collected 2017-08-28 | reverse complement strand
CGATCGGCTATGTCAGCCAGTTCCTGCGTGTCGTGCCGCGTGTCAGCGCGCTCGACATCGTGGCGGAGCCGCTGGTCGAGCGTGGCATCGATCGCGGCAAGGCAGCCGGCAAGGCACGCGACCTGCTGAGCCGTCTCAATTTGCCCGAGCGCCTCTGGGCCTTGCCGCCCGCGACCTTCTCCGGTGGCGAACAGCAGCGCGTCAACATCGCGCGCGGTTTCATCACCGAACATCCGGTGCTGCTGCTCGATGAGCCGACCGCATCGCTCGACGCCACCAACCGTGCCGTCGTCGTCGAGATGATCGCGGAGAAGAAGCGGGCAGGGGTGGCGCTGCTCGGAATCTTCCATGATGCCGACGTGCGCAACGCTGTCGCCGACATCGTGATCGACGTCACCGGCTTCGCGCCGGACCGAAAGGCAGCTTGACCATGCCGCGCCTTTCGGAAACCCCGTTTGTCGATCCGACCGCCCGCCTCGAGAACTGCACGCTCGGCCGCTACACCGAAGTCACCGAGGGCTGCCGTCTCACCGAAACAGAACTCGGCGACTATTCCTACATCATGCAGGACGGCCAGACCTGGTGCGTGACCATCGGCAAATTCGCCAACATTGCCGCTTCGGTGCGCATCAACGCCACCAATCATCCGATGTCGCGCGCCACGCTGCATCACTTCACCTATCGTGCCGGCGACTATTTCGAGGACGCCGCGCATGAGGACGATTTCTTTGCCGCGCGCCGCGCCAACCGCGTGGTGGTCGGCCACGACACCTGGATCGGTCACGGCGTCACCATCCTGCCCGGCGTGACCATCGGCGACGGCGCAGTCGTCGGCTCCGGTGCCGTCGTCACCAGGGATGTCGAACCCTACACGATCGTCGCTGGTGTGCCGGCTAAATTCATGCGCCGCCGCTTCGAACCGGCGATCGCGGAGCGCATGCAGGCACTGGCCTGGTGGGATTGGGATCACGCCGCGCTGCGTGCGGCGCTCGACGATTTCCGCAACCTGAGCGCCGAAGCCTTCCTCGAACGCTACGAAGGCCGGTCCGGCGGCGCGATACCGGTGAATGGTCACACAGCTGACATGAACGGTACATCGGACCGTCATCGAGAAGCAGTAACCGGGTAGCGAATTCCGGCTGGGCGACGCGGCCTTGCCGGTCGCGGTCGCGCACCCGGACAGCCGAGCAACACGCGTCCATCGACGACCACTCAATTGGTGCTGGGGCCGCAGGCCCAAACCAGGAGCGATTTCATGAACGCCATCAGCATACGCAACCTGTCGAAGAATTTTGGCAAGAAGCGTGCACTCGACAACGTCAGTCTCGACATCGGCAAGGGCGAAATGGTTGCGCTGATCGGCGCCTCCGGCTCCGGCAAGAGCACATTGCTGCGCCACATCTGCGGACTGGAGACAGGGCAGACGGGCTCCAGCACGATCGAGATCTTCGGCGCCAGCCTGCAGACCAATGGCAGGCTCTCCGGTGGCGCCCGTGGGCTTCGGCGCAACATCGGCGTGATCTTCCAGCAGTTCAACCTGGTCAGCCGGCTTTCCGTCCTCTCCAACGTGCTGATCGGCAATCTCGGCCGCATTCCGGTGTGGCGCGGTACGCTCGGCCTGTTCAGCGCCGAGGAAAAGCGGCTCGCCCGCGAAGCGCTGGCCAAGGTCGGCATTCCGGAGGTCGCATGGCAGCGCGCCTCGACACTGTCGGGCGGCCAGCAGCAGCGCGCGGCGATCGCCCGCACGCTGGTGCAGCGCTCCAACATCCTGCTCGCCGACGAGCCGATAGCCTCGCTCGATCCGTCTTCTGCGCGCCGGGTCATGGAAGTGCTGGCCGGCGTCAACCGCGAGGACGGCATCACCTGCGTGGTGTCGCTGCACCAGGTCGAATACGCGCGCCGCTACTGCCCGCGCACCATCGCCCTGAAGGATGGCCGCGTCGTGTTCGACGGCCCGTCCTCCAGGCTCACCCACAGAACACTGGTCGAACTCTACGGCTCGAATTCCGAGGAGTTGATCCTGCCCGAGGCTGTTCCGGATTTCGTCCCCGAATACCCGGAACCTGCAACCACCAAGAACCCGGACATGGCGCCGGCTTTCGCCTGAACAGAGAACCAACAGGAGACGTTGACATGAACGCTATGCTCAAGGCCATCGCCGCCACGGCGATCGCCTTCACCCTCACCGGTGCCGCTTATGCCGAAGAGATCAACTTCGGCATCATCTCGACCGAGTCCCAGCAGAACCTCAAGCCGAAGTGGGAACCCTTCCTCGCCGACATGAAGAAGGAAACCGGCCTCGACGTGAAGCCGTTCTTCGCTTCGGACTATGCCGGCGTCATCGAGGGCATGCGTTTCGGCAAGGTGCAGATGGCCTGGTACGGCAACAAGTCGGCCATGGAAGCCGTCGACCGCGCCGACGGCGAGATCTTCGCCCAGACCGTCTCCGTCGACGGCAACCCCGGCTACTGGTCGCTGATCCTGGCGCCGAAGGACAGCAAGCTGAACACCGTCGAAGACCTGCTGAAGTGCGACAAGACGCTGAATTTCGGCCTCGGCGACCCGAACTCGACCTCGGGCTTCCTGGTTCCGACCACCTTTGTCTTCGCGGCCAACAAGGTTGACCCGAAGAACTGCTTCAAGGCGGTCACCAACGCCAACCACGAGACCAACGCCATGGCCGTCGCCAACGGCCAGCTCGACGCTGCCGCCAACAACACCGAGAACATGGCCCTCATCGAGAAGAACCAGCCGGCAGCCTTCGCCAAGATCAAGGTGATCTGGAAGTCGCCGCTGATCCCGTCCGACCCGATCGTCTGGCGCAAGGAACTGCCGCAGGCAACCAAGGACAAGCTGAAGAACTTCATCCTGACCTACGGCACCGACAAGTCGAAGGGTGACGTCGCCAAGGAGAAGGAAATCCTCGCCGGCCTGCAGTGGGCGCCGTTCCGCGCCTCGGACAATGACCAGCTGCTGCCGATCCGCGTCATGGAGCTGACCAAGGCCAAGGCCAAGATCGAAGCCGACGCCAACCTCTCGGATGCCGACAAGAAGGCCAAGATCGAGAAGATCGACGCCGAGAAGGCCGGTTACGAAGCCAAGATCAAGGCCAAGGGCCAGAGCTGATCTGATTTGCGCGACGCCCCTTCTCCCCTTGTGGGAGAAGGTGGCTCGGCAACGGCGGCTTTTGCCGCCGGAGCAGCACCGAGCCGGATGAGGGGTGTTGGAAGAAACGAGACGATTCAGGATGAATGCCTGTTTCTCCCTAAATTCTGCAAGACAGAACTTCGTCCAGCACCCCTCATCCGACCTCGCCTTCAACGGCGGCTTTGCCGCCGCAGGCGAGGCCACCTTCTCCCGCAGGGGGAGAAGGAAACGCGCGGCATAACCCAGCGAGCACGACGATGACCCAAACGACGCATATCGGTGAAAACGAGAAACCACGCCCCGAGATCGGGCGCGACTGGACCCGTGATGCCTGGACCGCCGTCACCTGGCTCGGTCTGGCCGTGCTCCTGATCTGGAGCTGGGCGCCGGCCGAGATGTTCCGCTGGACCTATCTGTTCACCGACGCAGGCAACATGGCGCAATATGCGGCCGGTTTCTCGCACCCGAATTTCGGGGAATGGCGCTACTACCTGCAGGAGATGCTGGTCACTATCCAGATCGCGCTGTGGGGTACCTTCCTGGCCGCGATCCTGGCGGTTCCGTTCGGCATCCTTTCGGCTTCCAACATGGCGCCCTGGTACATCGTCCAGCCGGTGCGCCGGCTGATGGACCTGTTCCGCTCCATCCATGAACTCGTCTATGCGGTGCTGTTCGTCGTCGCCGTCGGCCTCGGGCCTTTTGCCGGCGTCATGGCACTGTTCATCCACACCACGGGCATCCTGGCCAAGCTGTTCTCGGAAGCCGTCGAGGCGATCGACCCGCGGCCGGTCGAGGCGATCCGTGCCACCGGCGCGACACGCCTGCAGGAAGTGGTCTTCGGCGTGGTGCCGCAGGTGCTGCCGCTGTGGATGTCCTACGCGCTCTATCGTTTCGAATCGAACGTGCGCGCCGCCACCGTGCTCGGCGTGATCGGCGCCGGCGGCATCGGCCAGGTGCTGTTCGAGAGCATCCGTGGCTTCTACTACCCTGAAGCCGCCGCAATGCTCATCATCATGCTGGTCACGGTGTCTTTGATCGACGTCATCTCGCAGCAGTTGCGAAAGCTGTTCCTGTGATGCGCTACGCGGTTTATTTCACACCTTCCGAGGACGATCCGCTGACCAAGGCGGCGGCCAACTGGCTCGGCCGCGATGCCTTCTCCGGCGAATTGCTTGCAGCGCCGTCGTTCGACGGCTTGCCAGCCGAGGAAATCTCCAGCCTCACGGGCGAACCGCGCCGCTACGGCTTCCACGGCACCATCGTTGCGCCGTTCCGGCTCGCCGACGGAGTCGGCCTGGCCGATCTCGAAGAGAGCTTCGACCGGTTCTGTGCCAAGACGGCCTCGTTCTTCATCGAGGGCCTGCGGATCGGGCAGCTGGGCCCATTGGGACAGCTCGGCTCTTTCCTGGCGCTCTTGCCGACGGAAGCGGAATACCAGCTTTCCGCCTTCGCCGCCGATGCAGTCCTGCATTTCGCACCGGTGCGGGCAACGTTGACCGAAGCCGAGATCGAGCGCCGCGATCCTGCGAAGCTCACCACACGCCAGGCCGCCTACCTCAGGCGTCATGGCTACCCCTTCGTGATGGACGAGTTCCGTTTCCACATGACGCTGAGCGAGCGTTTGCCGGAGGAGACGCTGGCGCGGGTGCAGCCGGCGCTGGAACGCCGCTTCGAGGCCTTCACCGGACGTCCGTTCGCCATCGACGGCCTTGCCCTGTTCATCGAGCGCGAAGCCGGCGCGCCCTTCACCGTGCATTCCTATCGGCCGCTGCGGCCACTTGAAGCCAGAAAGACTGCCTGAGATGTCCCAAGATATCGTCCTGAAAAATGCGCGCGTCGTCCTCGAGGACGAGATCGTCAACGGATCGATCCTGTTGCGCGACGGCAAGATCGCTGCGATCGACAGCGGTGCGGCGGCAACCGGCGAAGACTGCGAGGGCGATTATGTCGTCCCAGGTCTTGTCGAACTTCACACCGACCATCTCGAAGCCCACTATTCGCCGCGCCCAGGCGTGCGCTGGGATTCCATAGCTGCCTTGCAGGCGCATGACGCGCAGGTGGTTGCGTCGGGCATCACCACCGTCTTCGACTGCCTGCGTCTTGGCTCCGACGAGGATGGTGGTTTCCAGAAGGGCGAGATGCGCGCCATCGCCGATGCAATCGAGGTCGCCGTTGCCGAAGACCGGCTGCGTGCCAGCCACCTCATCCACCTGCGTTGCGAGGTCTCGGCTGCCGATGTGCTCGACCAGTACGAAGACTTCAAGACCGACGGTTTCGTCCGGCTCGCTTCTCTGATGGATCATGCGCCTGGCCAGCGGCAATTCCAGACACTGGAGCAGTACGCGCTCTACTACAAGACCAAGCGCGGGCTGGACGACGCGGCTTTCGAACGGTTCATGGCCAAGCGCGTCGCCGCTTCGCAGAAATATTCCGCAGGCCACCGCAAGACCATTGTCGAGGCCTGCAGTGAACGCGGCATCGCACTCGCCAGCCATGACGACGCCACGATCGAACATGTCGAGGAATCGATCGCCTTCGGCGTCAAGCTGGCCGAGTTCCCGACCAGCATGGAAGCTGCCAGGGCTTCGCATGACGCCGGCATCTCGGTGATGATGGGTGCGCCCAACATCGTGCGCGGCAAGTCGCATTCCGGCAACATCGCGGCGAGAGAGCTTGCCGAAGCAGGTGTGCTCGACGTGCTGTCGTCCGACTATGTGCCGTTCAGCCTGATGCAGGCGCCGTTCATCCTGGCCGACGGTCCGCAAGGCAGGCCGCTCAACGAGACGATCAGGCTGGTCACCGCCGCGCCGGCGCGCACGGTCGGCCTGACCGACCGCGGCCGCATTGCACCGGGGTTGCGTGGCGACGTCGTGCGCGTGCGCCACAGCAAGGGCGTTCCTGTCGTGCGCTCAGTCTGGCGCGAGGGTCGTCGCGTTGCCTGACGCAAGATTGCAAGGAACGCTCGTTGTCGTGGTCGGCCCCAGCGGTGCCGGCAAGGACAGCGTCATCGGCTATGCGCGTGAGCGCCTGGCCGATCGCAGCGACGTCCTGTTCGTGCGCCGCATCGTCACGCGCGAAGCGACAGCCGGGACGGAAGACCATGACAGCGTGAGTGAATCCGCCTTCGACGAAGCAAGGAAGGCGGGCCATTTCGCCGTCAGCTGGCAGGCGAACGGGTTGAGCTATGCCTTGCCGAGCAGCACCATGGACCATCTTGGCCGTGGCGGCACCGCCATCGCCAACGGTTCGCGCGGCGCAATCGAGGACATTCGCGCGGCCTTCGCCAATGTCATCGTGGTCGGGCTTACGGCTAGGCCCGAGATCATCGCGGCCAGGCTTTCGGCGCGGGGACGCGAGACGGCTGAAGAGATCACCAGTCGTGTCGAGCGTGGCCTGAAGCTCGGCGCCTATGGCCAGGACATCACCATCGACAACAGCGCCGAGCTCCGGACGGCGGGTGATGCGCTGATATCGATCATCACCGGCCGGCTCTCGCTGGCGTCGTAAGTGGCGTGACGGGCGTCAGGGTTTTCTCGTAAAGCCGTCGGCACTCCAGCGCTCGCTGCCGACACCGTGATGGCTGATGAAAAGCCCATCCGCATCGTAGCGATCCTTCACGGCGAGCAGCCGAGGGTAGTTCGTGCCCCAGAATGCCTCCTGCCAATGTTCCTCGAAGAAGTTGCTCTCGGCGACGTAGGAGCCAGGGCGCGGGACGACGCGCCGAACCTCGTCCATCGCCTTGCCGATGGTTTCGGCATTCCTCCTCGCTTTGGTGGCGTCGGGTTCATGGCCGGCTATGCCGGGATAGGCGGGCGGTCCTTCAGCGGCACTGATCAGCAACGCGAAGGCTTCCAGCATCGCCGGGTTGATCGAGGTGTCGCGCGCCTGTTCGATGGCGGTAGGGGCAGCACCGGCCAGCCCTTTGTTGGTGTGCAGCGACACGCTCCGGTGGCGGCTGGCGGCAAACAGCATTTCGGTCAGCTCTGCACGGTGCCCGTCGGCAAGAAGCGAGGCCGGCAGCCAGGCCGACTGGTAGCCATGCAGCACCTGCCCAGCCTCCTTCAGGTTGCCCGCCCAGAAGATGTTGTCGGCCGAGCTGCCGGGGCGATCGTCGAACAGCACGGCACCAGGGACTTTCTCCAGGAAGCGTGGGTCCCAGAAATGACGTGCCGGTGCTGCTATGAAGATGGGGCCGGCCTGCAGCAGGAAATCCTTCCCGGCAGCCTGCAGCCAGTCGAGGAAGGGCTGCCAGATCGCCTCGGCCTGCTGCTGGTCGAGGCCTTGGAACAGCATGTTGATGACCAGCATATTGCCGGTGCGGAAGATGATCTGCTCGCCCCAGTGCGGGTTGAACAGGGCATCCGTGTAGAAGTCCATGACGCGACTGATCAGCCGTCTGTAACTCTCGTCCGAGTTTGCCTGGACGGTCATCGACACGACGCCAAAAAACTCGGGCAAGGCATGGGTGCGCAAGGTCAGCCGCGTCACGACACCGAAGCCGCCACCGCCACCGCCCTTGATCGCCCAGTAGAGGTCGGGATTGGTGCAGGCGCTGGCGATCCTGACCTGACCGTCCGCGGTCACCACTTCCGCTTCCAGGAGGCTCGCTGCGGCGAGCCCATAGGCCTTGGAGAAGCTGCCGAAGCCGCCACTCTGGATCAGGCCGGCGACACCGACCGTCAGGCAGCCGCCACCTTGCACATAACGACCGGCCCTGGTGGTGACCTCATCATAGGCCTTGCCCCACAACACACCGGCCCCGACCGAGACGGCGGGCATGGCTTCTCCTTCGCAGCCTGATGGCAAGAAGCTGTCGTGGATGGTGACGTCATCCATGTGGCGGGTCCAGATCAGCAGCGAGTCCGCCGCATTGGACGTGCCCTGGTAGCTGTGGCCGCCGCCCTTGACCACCAGCCGCAATTGGTTGTCGCGGGCGAAATTCACGGCTGCCACCACATCCGCGGTTGAACGCGCGGCAACGGCATAGGCACTGGGTTGCGACGTCCACGCTCCAACCCAGCCGAGCGTCTGGGTAAGCGCCGGGTCGTCACCGAGGAAGAAAGGGTTGTGAAGGCTCTTCCAGAATTGGGCGCAGTCGGCGCGATCCGGAGAGCGGATACAGGCGTTGAAGGGCGACGCCAGTTTGACAAGTCGCCCACCGACGTCCTGACGGAGCTTGTCCCACACCTGCCGCGACGGCCAGCCGGCGTCGTCCGATCGTACCCTGCTTGGCATCTGCACTGCACCGGCGGATGCATTGCCACATCCGCCCAGGGCGATGGGAGCGGTCGCCGCCATCATCTGCAGGAAATCCCGCCTGTTCATGTCCATCGTCTCCGTGCCAGCTGCGGGCAGAAGAGCTACAGCGGATGGCCTGCGGCGGGGAACAGGCAGGGGACGAGGCTTGGCCCGATGGGACGAGCGGCGGCAGCGAAATGATGTCGAGGGACGACCGGCGGCCCTGCAGGGACCAGTGCCGAACATCGGTCTTTTCCGGTTCGATCCGGTCGGGCATGATCGCTGCCATGACGCAACCGCCTGCCGACCGGATCGACCTCGATCGCCGCATCCTGCTGCGCGTTTTGCTGCTGGCCGCCGCCTTTCTGGCTGTCATTGCCTTCGTCAACGCAACGACGTTGAACACCGACGCCATGCGCAGCGGGCGTGTCCTGGATGGCCGCATACCCTGGATCGAGGAATATTCCAGTGCGGTCGTGATCATCGTGCTGGTGCCGCTGGTGGCGTTGTGGGAGCGGCGCTTCCGGCTCGCCATGCCCGGTCTGCCACGCGCGATTGCTGCCCATGTTGTCGGCAGCATCGTTTTTTCGGCGCTGCATGTCGCCGGCATGGTTCTGCTGCGCAAGGTCATCTTCGCCGTCGCTCTGGGACAGGCCTATGGCTTCTTCGATGAGCCGTTGACCGACCTTGCCTATGAATATCGTAAGGATGCGCTGACCTATGCCGCGATCCTGCTGATGCTGACACTGGTGCGCAGCATCGAGTTCAACCGCCGTCACTCTCGTCAGGAAAGACAGAGCGAGCCCGCACGCCTGACGCTGAAATCAGGTGGCCGTACCATTCTTCTTGATGCGCATGCAGTCGAGTGGGCACGTGCCGCCGCCAACTATGTCGACGTGCATGCCAGGGGCAGCACGCATCTCGTGCGTATCAGCCTCTCTGCGCTTGAGGCGCAGCTGCGCGCGGCCGGCGTCGATGCGGTGCGTGTGCACCGCTCCTGGATCGTCAACCGCGCCAGGATTGTCGAGATCGTGCCACTGGGTGATGGCGACGTCCGGATCCGGACCAGTGAAGGGGCGGAGATTAGGGGATCGCGGCGCTACCGGCACCTGCTGGATGCGGCAAACGGCGAGAAGCCGGCCGCTCGCGTGGCCTGATCCGCGTCTCAGGCGGAAAGTCTTGCCGCTTCGTCGCTGAGGCCACCATGCTCGACGATGAAGTCGATGACCTCCTGCAGGCCCTTGCCGCGATGCAGGTCGGTGAAGACGAACGGGCGCTTGCCGCGCATCCTGGCGGCATCGGCTTCCATCACGTCGAGATCGACATGGACGTAGGGCGCGAGATCGCTCTTGTTGATGACCAGGAAATCGGAGCGGGTGATGCCCGGACCGCCCTTGCGCGGGATTTCCTCACCCTGGCAGACCGAGATGACGTAGAGCGTCAGGTCGGCCAGGTCGGGCGAGAAGGTGGCGGCGAGATTGTCGCCGCCCGATTCGATGAAGACGATGTCGAGATCGGGAAAACGCCGGTTCATCTCGGCGATCGCCTGCAGGTTGATGGAGGCGTCCTCGCGTATCGCGGTGTGCGGACAGCCGCCTGTTTCCACGCCCATGATACGGTCTTCCGGCAGCGCCTGGTGTCGCGCCAGGATCAAGGCGTCTTCCCGCGTGTAGATGTCGTTGGTCACCACAGCGATCGAATAGCGGTCGCGCAGTGCCTTGCAGAGCTTCTCGGTTAGCGTTGTCTTGCCAGAACCGACAGGTCCGCCGATGCCGACACGCAGGGGGCCGTTTTTCTGTGTCATGAGCGAAAAAGCCTCGAATGCAGGGTTTCATGTC
>VFQO010052018.1_pt1 | contig 10227 bp, 13 predicted proteins | sample 3512331 | NCBI WGS metagenome assembly VFQO01 (sample SAMN10412371, study PRJNA504923) | tailings metagenome | isolation source: Replicate 3 from Balatoc abandoned mine | place: Philippines: Itogon, Benguet | collected 2017-08-28 | reverse complement strand
TGCGCAAGAACCGCATCCGCGTGCTGACCGGTGACAAGGTGCTGTGCGAAATGACGCCCTACGACCTGACCAAGGGTCGTCTGACCTACCGCTTCCGCTAGGAGCCGGCAGGGGCGGCTCCCCGTTGTGACGCCAAAGCGGCCCCGACAAGCGGGCCGCAATCAGAAGAAGGCGTCACGACCATGCTCAAGCTGCTCCTCCTCCTCATTGTCGTCGCGATCGTCGCTGGCGCGCTCGGTTTCACCGGCATCGCCGCCGGCGCTGCCGCTATCGCGCAGATCGTGTTCTTCCTCCTTGTCGCCGGCATCGTGCTGATCATCGCACTGGCCGCGATGGGTATTTCACTCATCACCTGAGGCCCGGATTCCGGGCCTTTTCATTTTTCTTCCAGAAATCTTCAGCGGTCGTGTCGATTGCCGGCGCGGCCGTTCGTCGTGTCATCGAACAGCCATTCCAACGAGGAGCTTCAAATGACCGACCACGCAACCGACATCGCCGACCGCACCCTCACGCTTACCCGCCTGATCGATGCCTCGCCCGAGGCCTGCTATCGGTGCTGGACCGAGCCGGCGCTCATCAAGCAGTGGTTCGCCCCGAAACCCTGGACCACCCCCAAGGTCGAGAACGACTTCCGGCCCGGCGGCGCGAGCAACACGGTGATGGCCGACGAGAACGGCGTCGAATATCCGACCCCCGGCCAGTATCTCGACATCGTGCCCAACCGGAAGATCGTCTTCACCGACGCCTTTGTGGGCGATTGGGTGCCGGCCGAAAAGGCCTTCATGGTGGCCACCGTTACCTTCGAGAGCGAGGGCGGCAAGTGCCGCTACACCGCGACGATCAAGCACTGGAGCAAGGCCGACAAGGACGCACACGAGAAGATGGGCTTCCACGAAGGCTGGGGCCTCTGCGCCGCCCAGCTCGAAGAACTGGCAAAGACGCTCTGACTACTCAGCCGGGCCGGGGGCAACCTCGGCCCGCTTGCGTCCGAACAGCAGGTTCCAGGCTGCCAGCACCGCCCCCGCAGTGATCAGCAGGCAGGCGATCAGCACCACGTGACTGTACTGCGCGTAGCCGGTGAGGATCAGGATCAGGGTCGAGAGCAGGGGAGCCGAGTAGGACGCGGCGCCGAGCACTTGGATATCGCCCTTCTTGACGCCAATGTCCCACACGTAAAAGGCCAGCCCGATCGGCCCGAGGCCGAGCGCCACGATGGCCGCCCATTGCCAGATCGTTTCGGGCCACACGGTCTGCTCCAGCAGCAGGTGGCACGGCACCGCCAGCAGCGCGGTAGCCAGGCAGAAGCCGGTGATGGCTTCGCTTGGCACGCTGGCCAGCCGGCGCGACAGCACCGAATAGCTCGCCCAGACCACGGCGGCGATCAATGCGGTCCCGTAGCCCAAGGCGTATTCGGGCTGGAAAGTGAAACCCTGTCCGCGCGTCACCACCAGCACGGCGCCAGCCAGCGCCAAGGCGCAGCCGGCGAGGTGGTTCCAGCGCAGTTTTTCGCCCGGCAGAAGGGCCGAGAACAGCACGATCAGCAGTGGCCAGAGATAGTTGATCAGGCCGGCCTCGACAGGCGGCGCGTTGCGCAGCGCGAAATAATAGCAGAAGTGGTAGCCGAACAGCCCAGCGATACCGACGATCCAGGCGGCTGGCGGCTGCCGGAAAGACCTGATCGACCTGGGCCGGATCACCAGCAGCGACAGTCCCCCGATACCAAAACTCACCGCCAGCAGCTGGAAGGGCGGCATGGCGCCGCTCGCGGCAGTGAAGAAGGCCAGCAGCGACCAGAGCAGCACGGCGACGAAGCCGACAAGGGTGGCGGAACGTTGGGTCATGCCGCCTTCCTATCCCATTGGCATGCTCTTGCAAGCGGCTGCCGGTTGAAGATCTCGGCCCGTCACCCTAACTTCGTTCGCGCAAACGGAACCTCGCCGATGTCCATCCTGCCTGCCGACATGCTCGCCGCCCGCTCGCTGCGCGACACCGGGCTCAACATCCTCGAAAACGAGATGCTGGCCGAGAAAGCTTCCTCGCTGGGTCACCATGGCCGGCTGGTGGAGAAAGCGATGGAGGCGCTTCGCGCCTTCGACGCGGCCCCCGTCCGTGGCTCCGACGAGGAACGACTGGATCTGGTCCGAACCGCCGCGCGGCGCGTCTGGGCCTTTTTCGTGCAGCGCGAACTCTGCGGCCTGCGCGACCAGAAGGAAATCATCCGCTTCTACGGCATCCCCGGCGAGGTGCTGGTCCGCCTCGGGGCCATCGAGAAGCGCTGACTTTATCCCCGCCGCTTCTGGTCTAGGTAAGATGCCTCCTTTTCACGTGATGTAGAGGGCGCGCTGTGATTGGAACTCGGAAGCTTTTTGTCGACGCCGTTGATGGTCGCAAGGATGTGGAAATAAGCATTACTACGCCGGAACCTGACGGTGAGAGGTGGGTTTGTCGGTACATCATCGGCTGGCCGGAAGGGCCGAAGGAGCGACACGTTCGAGGGGCCGACGGCATCGCGGCGGTTCACTCTGCCCTGCAGATGATAGGGCTCGATCTCAACAGCAGTTCATACCACCTTGAGGGTAGGCTGAAGTGGATGGAGCCTTGGGTTGGTTACGGCTTTCCCGTTCCGAAGGACGCCCGTGACATGCTGACGGGGCAGGACAAAGAACTCTACGGCTAGAAGTAGTACTTGAACCCCTCGTGGCTCTTCTTCCAGCCGAGGCGTTCGTAGAAGCGGTGGGCGTCGAGACGCTTCTTGTTGGAGGTGAGCTGGGCCATGCCGCAGCCGCGCTCGCGGCAGCGCTCGACGGCCCAGTCGATCAGTTCGCCACCCAGGCCCTTGTTGCGATGTGCCGACGAGATGTGGACGCCCTCGATCAGCCCGCGCCACATGCCGCGACGGTTGAGGCCGGGGTACGAAGGTGAGCTGGATGGTGCCGACGCGTTCGCCTGCGAGTTCGGCGACCATCAGCATCTGGTTGTCGTCGCGGTCGATCGCCGCCAGCGCATCGAAATAGGGCTGGCTCATCGCCTCGGCCGGGTTGTCCTCGGTGGCTATCACCGCGTCCTCGACATAGAGGCCCACGATGAATGGCAGGTCTGCGGCTTCGGCGTCGCGAAAAACGAGGCGGCTCATTGATTTACCGAACAGGCTGATTGACGGGCGATTGGCGCGGCCCCCTTATGCCCGTGAGTGAGGGGCTCGACAATGGATTCGCGACTGCTGTGGTTGGCGCTGGGGGCATTTGCCGGCAGCGTCGAGAGCGCGCTGGTGGTCGCCGTCATGCCCGCCGTCGCACTCGAAACCGGGGTCAGCATTTCTGAGGCGGGGCTCGTCGTCTTCGCCTATTCCATCGCCTACGGTTTCGGCACGCCGCTACTCTCGACTCTGTTCGGCGGTGTTGACCGGCGGCGTGTCGTGGCGGGCGCAGAATTCGCCTTCGGCTGCGGCACCATTCTCTTCGGCCTGCTTCCCGGTTTCATCGCGATCCTGCTGGCCCGCACCGCGCTGGCGTTCGGGGCAGGGCTCTTCACCTCGACGGCGCAGTCGACCGCCGTGGCACTGGCGCAGCCGGGCAAGCGCGGCAAGGCCGTCTCCACTGTCGGGCTCGGTGGCACCATCGCGGTGGCCTTCGGCGCGCCGCTCGCCGCGCTGATCGCGCAGCTCTACGGCTGGCGTATCGCCTATGTCGGGCTGGGGCTGATTGCGGTCACCGCTTCGGCCATCATGTGGTGGCGGCTGCCGCACGACCTTCACGGCGATCCGCGCACGCTGCGCGAACGCATCGCGGTGCTGGGCGAGCGCGGCGTGCCGATGACGCTGGTGACCTCCGGTCTCGTGACGCTCGCGGCCTTCATTCTGATGATCTATCTGGCCCCCATCGCCACCACCGGCCTGGCGCTGAAGCCGACGGTCATGCCGATGCTGCTGTTTGCCTTCGGCATCGGGGCGCTGGTGGGCAATTACTCGGCCGGCTGGACGGTCGACCGGCTCGGCGCGCGCCTGACCATGGTGGTTTTCCTCGTGGCGCTGATCCTGCTGCTGGGATCACTGCCGCTGGTCGCGATGACGGCGGCGGAAATACGCGAAGGCGTGTTCCTCGCCTATATGGTGGTTTTCGGCGGGCTGACCTGGGGCTTCTTCCCGGCGCAGTTGCTGCGGCTTGCGCTACTGGCGCCGAAATCGGTGCCGCTCGCGGCGTCACTCAACCTGACGGCAGGCAATATCGGCGGCGCGCTCGCGGCGCTGGTCGGTGGTTTCGCCTTCGAGCGGTTCGGCGTGGTCGGCATTGGCGCGGGTGGTGCGGTGATCGCCATCATCGCGCTGGGCACCAGCCTTCTGGTGCCCGATCCGCCACATCACTCTGCTTCGGGTTCGTAGCCTTCGAGCGGTGGCAGGTCACCCGCCGAGGCGATGATCGAATCCAGAAATCCGGGGAAGCGTCCGTCGAGATCGGCGCGACGCAGGATGACGCGGCGGCGTGTGCCTTCGGGCTGCACGCGCACCACACCGGCCTCGCGCAGTTTCGCGACATGGTAGGTGATGCCGGTTTTGGATGCCAGGTCGGTGAACTGACCGCAGGTCATGCCATGCATTTCGTCGCGGGCGAGGTGGCCGATGATCGCCAGCCGCGTCTGATCGCCAAGGGCGGCCAGCACATTGGCCAGACTGATCTGGTCTGCATCGGGCTGGGGCAGGTGGGGTTGTGTCATGGCTCTCTATGTAGCACGCCCGGGGCGATGTTCAACGGTCCTTGAACTAGCTTGACTCGACCGGTTCAAACTACCATAGTTCAATAATCATTGAATTAATGGAATTCCGCACATGGACATCCGTCTTTACCTGCTCGCGCTGGGCGCATTTGCCATTGGCGCGGAGAGCTTCGTGGTCTCCAGCCTCCTGCCGCCGATTGCCGGCGACATGGGAGTGTCGATCACCCAGGCCGGCTATCTCGTGCTGCTTTATGCGCTGGGTTATGCCATCGGCGCACCGCTGTTGGCGGCAGTCACAGGGGCCAGCGACCGCCGGAACGTGCTGACCGCCGCGGCCCTGGTCTTCACTGCCGGCGCCGTCTTCGCGGCGCTGTCGCAGGGCTATTTCGAACTCCTCGCCTCGCGCATCCTGATGGCTTTCGCCGCTGGTCTCTACGCGGCGACCGGGCAGGCGACCGCTGTCTCGATCTCTACGCCCGAGAGCCGGGCGCGCGCCGTATCCGTCGTTGTTGGTGGCACCACGCTGGCCGTGGCGCTCGGCGCGCCGCTAGGGGCCTTTGTCTCGAGCTTCGCCGGCTGGCGCGGCACCTATGTGGTCATTGCCATCATGGGCATCGCTGCCGCACTCGCCATCCGCTTCATGCTGCCAAAGGGGCTGCGCGGCGAGCGCAAGACTTTGCGCGAACGCTTCGCCGTGCTGTTGCTGCCGCAAATTCGTCCGACGCTGCTGGTGACGCTGCTCTACATGACCGGCCCGTTCGCGGTGTTCGTCTACATCGCACCGCTGACCGTTGACGCCATCGGCCTCGGCAGGGAAATGTTGCCACTGGTGCTGCTGATCTTCGGCGTCGGCGCCGCAATCGGTAACTGGCTCGGTGGTCAGGCCGCCGACCGCTTCGGCGCGCAGAAGACGACGTTCGGCGTCACCGCGGCGAGCATCGTGCTACTGGCGCTGCTGTCGTTCATTCCGCTGCTGCCCGAGGGCATTCGCGGGCCGGTCTATCTCGCCTATCTGGTGCCTTGGGGCATCGTCGGCTGGGGTTTCCTGCCCGCGCAGGTCAGCCGGCTGGTGAGTCTGGCGCCGCAGGCCGCGCCGCTGGTGCTGTCGCTCAACGGTTCGGCGCTGTATCTGGGTTCGGCCGCCGGCGCACTGGTCGGTGGGCTGGTGCTGCAGTTTGCCGGCCCGCATGAACTGGGGCTCGTCGGGGCGTTGTTCCCGTTGGCCGGTCTCGGCATCATCCACTGGATGCGACGGACGTCGCAGCCGCTGCGGGTAGCGCTCGGCTAAACTCGCTTGCCCTTGGGGCTGAGGCCCCAGGCGATGAGCATCACGATCACCGCGAAGGCCGCGGGCAGCAGCGCGAGCATCTGCTGCCCCGCCGCTAGGACGGCCGCGCCGGCCCACATGATCGAACTCAACGCTTCCGAAATGGTCGCGGCGCGCGACGCCACCTGACGGCGCCGGAACATCGACCGGCGCATCGGGATGCGGAACCACAGCTGGATCGCCGTGGCAGAGCTTGCCGAGACGGCGACGAACAGCGCAGTCCAGCCCGCCAGCGACCACGAGCCAAGTCCCATCAGCAGCAGGATCGGCGCGAAGACCACCGCGATGGTGCAAAGCACCGCTTCGATCTTGGCGATCAGCACAGCGCGGGGATGGATGGGCGCAGTGACCACGAGATCGTGTGCGTCCTCGCCCGAGATGGCGAGCCAGGAGAGACCGCCGGCCAGTTGCCCGGCGGCCATCACCACGACCGGGATCACTACCACATAGGTGCCGGCACTCTGGCCGTAGGAAATCCAGAGGAAGAGGGCGGGCGGCACGAGGTAGAGGATCTGCATCAGCGTCTGGCTGAGCAGCCACGGGTCGCGGCGCAGCAGACGCCATTCCTTCACCCGCAATGCCTGCCGCTGCGATGCCTTGCGGAAGGGCTTTGCGGCCCGCTGCTGGACGCGGCCCTGGCTCACGCCTGCTGCGGCAATCGCGTACTTGGCGAAGCTGCCTGAGGTCGTGGCGATAACCACGCCGAGCAGAGCAAGGCTCAGGCCGAGGACGATGGCGAGATCAACGAGATCGCCCATCGCGGCGCGCGCCGGCAGCCATACGAGACTGTCGAGGGCAGGGGCCGCGGCGATGAACTCGGGCGACTGAAGCACCTCGAAGCGATTCAGGTTGCCGAAGCTGAGGATCGCCATGGCCTGGATGCCGATGATGAAACCAGCGCCGACAATGCCGGCAATGATCTGCGCAATCAGTCGGGTCCGCTTCGGGCCGGCGACGCGGAAAAGTCCGATCGTCACCAGCACCGCAATGGCGGCCGAGAGCGCGCCGAGCGCCGCCAGCACGCCGTAGGTGGCGAACCATTTTGGGCCATCGTGAGCGGCGAGAATGTCGACCACCGGGCTCGCGAGCAGGCAGGCGAGGATCATGCTGGTCAGCGCCACGGCGCCGGTACGCACGGCGAAGAGGCGACGCGACGAAGCGGGGGACGATAGGATCAGATCGAGGTCGGCGCGGGAGTAATAGGCGCGGGTCACGGATTCCAGCGTCTGGCTCAGCATCACCGTCCAGAACAGCAGCCCGGACCCGGTAATCATCACCAGCGTAGCCTTGTCGACGACAAGACCACCGGCGATCCTGCGGCCGAGCAGGACATCGGCCAGCCAGTGCAATCCGGCCCAGAAGCCGAGGAGGAAGAGTGCGAGGACGAAGCCGCGGGTCTTGCGGCCGGCAGTGGTCATGGCGACAAAGTCGCGCCAGGCTAGGCGCAACTCGTGCTGCGCCATCCACGGAATCGAACCGGTCGTGGTCATGCGGCGGCGTCCGCCTGCGCCGGTTCGGCGACGAGATCGAGGAAGATTTCCTCGAGCGTAGTGTTGCCGCGGCCGACGCGGGTGCGGAGTTCAGCGAGCGTGCCCTCGGCGATCAGCTTGCCGCCCGACAGCACGCCGATGCGTTCGGCCATACGTTCGGCGACTTCGAGAATGTGGGTGGTCATGATCACCGTTACGCCGTCGGCGACGCGCTGCCTCAGCACGTCCTTGACCTGCCGTGCCGAGCCGGCGTCGAGGCCGGTCAGCGGCTCATCGAGGATGATGAGGCTTGGGTCGTGGACCAGTGCGCCCGCCAATGCCACCTTCTGCAGCATGCCCTTGGAGAAGCCACCGCAGCGCTCGTTGGCGTGCGGCTTGAGGCCGAGCCACCCGATCAGGTCGTGGGCACGTTCTTCAGCCACCTGCGGGTCGACCGACCAGAGGCCTGCGACGAATTCGAGGTATTCGAGCGGCGTGAGGCGGTCGTAGACCATCGGCTCGTCCGACACCCAGGCGACGATGCTCTTGGCGGCGACGGGGTCGCGCCGGCTGTCGATGCCGCAGATATGGATGCTGCCGGCCTCGGGCTGCAGGAGCCCGGCCACCATGCGCAGGATCGTGGTCTTGCCGGCGCCGTTGGGGCCGAGCAGCGCGTAGAATTCACCCTGCCTAACCTTGAGCTCGAGGTCGTTGACCACGGGCCGGTCGAAGCTCTTCTTGAGACCGGAAATGTCGAGGGCGAGGTCGGTCATGGACGGTGATCCTTGGAACACAGACCCGGCACAATAGTGACGAGGTCTTTGGCCCCGATGAATCCGAGCGGTTAAATCTTTATGGATGGAACCGAAGGCCCGGTGGCCCGTTCTTTCGCCGCGAACACACGATGACGGCAGCCAACCGAAGCCCAAGGCGGTGCGGAGGCCGATATCGGAAGAGCCGGGCGGGCAACAGACTCCCCGGCATTTGAACGAAGGGCGGCCCCAGTGGCCGCCCTTGCTGTTTGCGTTGAAGCATCAGTGTTGACTCATTTATTAGCATACGCTAATGCGTATCTCATGATGCAGACACCACAAAGCTCCGAGCCCGCCGCCGTCACCACGATCATGCGGGCGCTCGCCGATCCCACCCGTCGCGCCGTCTATGAACGGATCGCCGGCGGGACCGAGATCACCGTCGCTGCACTGACGCAGGGCAGTGGGGTGACGCAGGGCGCGATCTCCCAGCATCTCAAATCGCTCAAGCAAGCCGGCCTCGTCGCCGAGCGGCCGGAGGGCCGCAATGTTTACTACCGCGCCCACCCGCAGGGGCTGGCGCCGCTGGCGGACTGGATGAGCCACTACGGCGTCTTCTGGCGCGAGCGCTTCGACAATCTCCGCAGTTTTCTCAAGGATACGGACTCATGAACCAGTTGGCCCCTCAATCGACCACGCAGAGCATCGTTGTCGACGAGCTCTTCCCGCAATCGCCCGAGCGCGTCTGGCAGGCGCTGGTCGATCCGGCGCAGATCGGCCGCTGGCTGATGCAGCCTGCCGGCTTCGAAGCAGTGGTCGGCAATCGCTTCACCTACAAGACGACGGCCGCCGGGAACTGGGATGGCACGATCCAGTGCGAAGTGCTGGAAGTCGAACCGACGCGGCGGCTCGCCTATGCGTGGCGCGGCGGCGATGACGGCAATGTCGGCTACGGCTCGAAACTCGATACCGTCGTGACCTGGACACTCACGGCCGAGGCTGGCGGCACGCGCATCCGGCTGGTGCATTCCGGCTTCGAGATGCCGCGCAATGAAACTGCCTATACCAATATGTCGGGCGGCTGGAGCAAGGTGCTGCCGCGGCTGCGGGACAATGTCTTCGGCACGGCGCACTAGCGATCATAGTCCCGCCCGGTCGATGATGACGCTCGGGCACTGCGCGAAATTGGAGCGCTGTGGCTGGGCGTTGCGGATCAGTTCGCCGAGGTCGCTGGTTTCGTCCACGGCGCCGTAGAGCGCGATCTGCAACTCGGTGAGCACGACGCGGTTGCCGTCCTGCTCGGTCTTGCACTCGATGCTGATGCGATTGCCGGCGCCGCGGCCGAAGGCGGCATCTGCGGCCGCCCGGATCTGGTCGGGCGTCACCGACCGGCCGATGTTCCGGGCGAGATAGTCTCGGAGGCCGGAGGTGTTGAGCTGGGCCATCAGCGCCAGCGCTTCCGAAAAGTAGCTCTGCATCGGCTCGCCATAGCAGGTGCCGTGCTTCCGCCACTGGTAGCGCTCGAGGAAGGACGCGGTGCCCGGCATGACCCTGTCGAGCTCGCGGCGTGTCTCGGCTGTGAGCGCCACTTCCGGCAGGCGCCGCCACGGCGTGCCGTCATCGGCGCCATCGCAATATTCGCCACTCTGCGGCCATAGCCCATGCAGCGAGAAGTTGGTGGCGTCGAAGCGGTTCTCGCGCTGATCGCGGCACTCGACGGTGTTGGGCTGCGTCTCGCAGAAGCCGGGCTGCCAGCTGGCCGCCAGCATGTAGCTCGCCGGGCCGGCCTCGACCGGTACATCCGCATCGCCCTCTCTGCCGCAGGCGATTTCCACCCAGCGCTCCAGTGGCGAGGCACCGGGCACTTCGACCCGGTAGTGCGTCGGATTGGCGAGGCTGTTCACTTCCACGATCCGGTAAGCCTCGCCGGGCGTGGTCATCACCGCGCCGGGATTGGTCTGGTTGCGGA
>VFQO010052017.1_pt1 | contig 10227 bp, 8 predicted proteins | sample 3512331 | NCBI WGS metagenome assembly VFQO01 (sample SAMN10412371, study PRJNA504923) | tailings metagenome | isolation source: Replicate 3 from Balatoc abandoned mine | place: Philippines: Itogon, Benguet | collected 2017-08-28 | reverse complement strand
CACCGGCGCGGATGGCGAACACGCTGCCGGTCAGCGGGGCGCGTTCGATTTGGGTGGCCGACATGCGAATACGGGCGGAGGTGACGTAAAGCGTGCCGAGATCGTCGCCGCCGAAGGCGACGCTGGCCGGCTTCAGTGCCGGCACATGGATGCGCGCGACGATTTTGCCGTCGGGCGCAATGCGCAGGACCTCGCCGTCGTCCCACATCGGCGTCCAGATATGATCTTCGAGATCGATGGCGAGCCCGCCGGGCGCACCACCGTCTTCGGGAAGCTGCGTGAGAATCTCGGGCGTGCCGATGGCGCCGGTCGCGGAATCGTACGGATAGACGAGCACCCGATTGCGGATCGCATCGGTCAGATACATCCGGTTATCGGCGAGATTCCAATCGGGTCCGTTGCAGATCGTCAATCCCGTTTCGACCGTCACGAGCTTCAGATCGGGATCGAGGCGATAGAGCGCGCCTTTGCCCGGTTCGCGCTGCATGCTCATCGAGCTGAACCAGAACCGGCCTCGGCTATCGCATTTGCCGTCGTTGAGGCGGTTGGGCGGTTTGTCGGCCTCGGGATGGACGATCGGCGTCACCTCGGCCCTGTCGGAAACGAAAGCGAGACCGGTCTGCATCGCCGCGACGAGGCCGCCTTTTTCGCGCGGCACGATCGAGCCGACGAGGCTTGGCATCAATGTCGTCGTATCGATGCCGGTTTTCGGATCGCCCGAATGGATCGCGGGCGCCAGAATATCGACCCACAGCAAGCGCTGGGTGCGCGTATCCCACACCGGCGAATCGCCGATGAAGGTTGTACCCGGGAAGGCGCAGGACACGCGCGGATCGGCGGGTTTGTCGATCGCGGCGCGCTCGACGCTGCCCGCATCGCCCAACCGGCGCAGCGACATCGTGATGCGGTTGGCGGCGGCGATCAGCTCGGGCGCCAATTCATGGCAGCGCGCCACGCTCATCCGGTCGGCAGGGCCGGTCAGACCGATCGCGGCGATCGCTTGGTTGCGATGGTCGAGGATCGCGGCGGCGACGCAGCGTCGGCCGTTTTCCAGTTCCTCGTCGTCGATCGCGTATTGGCGCTCGCGGGTCAACGCAAGTTCGATCTGCAACGCGGGCAGATCGGTGATCGTGCGCGGCGTATAGGCGGTCATCGCGTTGGCGCCGACCAGGCGCTTGAGTTCGGCCGCATCGAGACAGGCGAGGATCGCCTTGCCCATCGCCGTGCAATAGGCGGGGTGGCGGCGACCCTTCATGTAATAGAGGCGGATCTCGTCGAAGGAATCGCGCTCGTCGACATAGACGATCTGGAAACCTTCGATCGCGGCGATCTGCGCGTTGTCGCCGGTCAGCTTGCGCAGGCGATCGAGTTCGCGCGCGAAGGCGCCGGAGAAATCGATGCGTTCCCAGATTTTGCCGGCAAGGTCGATCAGCCGCATGCCCAGCCAATAGGTGCGCTGATCCGGGTCGTAACGCACGAGACCGGATTCGGTCAGCGCGCTCAGCATGCGATGCAGCGTCGCGCGCGGCAGGCCGCACGGCTCGATCAGATCTTTGAACGCGATCGGCCGATCCGAACGCGCGATCACGTCGAACACCGACAAAGCCTTCAAGGCCGTGCCGGCATAGGGCGTTCCTGGCTTTTCGGCGGTGGGGTCGTTTTGCGTCATGGCGTCTCCGCGCCGCGAATCGCCGCGGCTAGTGAGGGAACGGAACGCTTGACTTTCGCCTTGCATGGAGCAACATTCGCATATCTCAATTAATGAAACAAGTATCTCATTATTTGAGACATAAGGGAAGAGGGAGGAATTTCGGGACATGCGGGCGTGGTTTCAACGCCGACGGAAGGGCGCTTCGCGGGCGGATGCGGATGCATTCGCGCTGCGTTTGGTGGCGCCCGCTCTGTTGATCGAATTTCTGTTCGTCTTCGTGCCGCTGGCGGTGGGGCTCTATTACAGCTTCCACTCGGTGCGCTTCTTCCAGGTCGGCCGGTTCGTCGGCTTCGACAATTATCTGTCGGTGCTGACCTCGCCCGCGGTGTTGAACAGCTTCGCGGTGACGGCCGTCTTCGCCTTCGGCTCGTTGATCCTGACTTTCGTCGTCGGCTTCGCGCTGGCGCTGCATCTGGAACGCGACGGCCGCGTTGCGGTGTTCATGCGCGCGGTCGTGCTCGTGCCCTACGTCATCTCGATGCTCGTGGGCTCGCTGCTGCTCAAATGGGTCCTATCGCAGGATTCGGGCGTGCCGCAGACCGTGCTCGGGCCGCTGGGCATCGCCGATTTCAGCGTCTTCGCGGACTCGTCGTCGGCGATGGCGGCCCTGATCTACAACGCCGTGTGGCGCGATGCGGCCTTCGCGATGATCCTGCTGCTCGCGGGCCTTAAAAGCATTCCGCTGGAGCTTTACGCCGCCGCGCGCGTCGATGGGGCGAGCCCCTGGTATCGCTTCCGCCGGTTGACGCTGCCGCTGCTCAAGACGCCGATGCTGATCACGCTCGTGCGCCTGCTGATGCATTTCGTCAATTCGCTGACGTTCCAGCTGATCCTGACCGGCGGCGGGCCGGTCAATAAAACCGAGACGGTGGCCTTGCGCACGTTCCGGCTCGGCTTCGAGGATTACGCGCTGGGCCGCGCCAACGCGCTGTCCTTCGTCGTGTTCCTGATCAATGTCTGCATGATCGTGCTGCTGGTGAAGCTGTTCAAACCGACGGAGAAGCTGCGGTGAACTATGTCCGCGTCATCCGCCTGCGCAAGATCGGCGATTTCCTGCTGAACGCGATCATCGTGCTGTTCGCGCTCGCCCCTTTGCTGTGGGGGTTGAGCTCGTCGCTCAAACCCACAAATCGCATCCTGCAAGTGCCGCCCGAGTTAATTCCGTCGGAAGTCACGTTCGCGCATTACGAAACGCTGATCGAGAATCAGTTGTTCCACTATATGGCGAACAGCGCGATCGTTTCGGCGGCGACGGTGGCTTTGTGTCTGGCGGTGGGCGCCTTTGCCGGCTACGCGCTGTCGCGCTTCGCCTTTCCGGGCCGCAATCTGGTGATGCTGGCGGTCGTTACGGTGATGTCGATCCCGATCGCCTCGCTGCTCGTGCCCACCTATACGCTGATCGCCAATCTGGGCCTGCTCGACACGCGCACGGGCTTGGTCCTGCTCTACACCGCCTACGAATTGCCGATCGTGATCTGGATCATGTTCGGCTACTTCAACACGATCCCGCGCCAACTGGAAAACGCCGCGATGATCGACGGTTATAGCCGGTTCGATGCGTTGCGCCGCGTGATCCTGCCATTGGCGGGGCCGGGCCTGATCGCATCGGGCCTGTTCGTGCTGACGGCGGCGTGGAACGACTTCGTCGTCGCCGTGGTGATGACGTCGGCCGAAGCCGTCAGGCCGCTGCCGGTCGCGGTCTATTTCTATCTCGGCTTCTTCGGCCGCGAATGGGGGCCGCTGCTCGCGGCCTCGATGGTGTCGATCGCACCGATCATCCTGATCTTCGTGATTTTCCAAAAATACTTCGTCTCCGGCGTGACCGGCGGCAGCGTCAAGGGTTGAGGGGTAAGATGACCGACGTACGATTCTCGCGTGTCCGGAAGGCGTTCGGGCCGGTTGCGGCATTGGCCGGGCTCGATCTCGAAATCCGGTCGGGCGAGTTCGTCTCGCTGCTCGGGCCGTCGGGCTCGGGCAAGTCGACGACGCTCAATCTTCTTGCCGGCCTGCTCGACGCGGATTCGGGCGACATCACCATTGGGGGTGCACGGGTTAACGACCTATCGCCCGACAAGCGCGACATCGCGATGGTGTTCCAGAACTACGCGCTCTACCCGCATATGACGGTGTTCGAGAATCTGGCCTTCCCGTTGCGCGCGCGCGGCCGCGCGTTCAACGAAGGGCAGATCAAAACGAAGGTCGAAGCGGCGGCCGAAAGCCTGGGCGTGGCGGCGTTGCTCGCGCGCTATCCCAAGGAATTGTCGGGCGGCCAGCAGCAGCGCATCGCATTGGGCCGCGCGATGGTGCGCGATCCGAAGGTGTTCCTGCTCGACGAACCGCTGTCGAATCTCGACGCGCGTTTGCGCATCCGTATGCGGCGCGACATCAAGTCGCTGCACGACCGGATCAAATCGACGATCGTCTACGTGACTCACGATCAGGCCGAAGCGCTGACCATGTCCACGCGCATCGCCGTATTCGATCAGGGCCATTTGCAGCAATACGGCACGCCCAACCAGATCTATCACCGCCCCGCGAACATGTTCGTCGCCAATTTCGTCGGCGAACGCGAAATCAATTTCGTGAATGGCGCGATCGCGGCCAAGGACGGCAAGGCGAACTTCGTCGCCGATGGATTGACGCTGAATCTGGCCGACGAAAAGCGTTGGCGGAATCTGCGCGCCGGCAAGGCCGTGCTGGGTATCCGCACCGAAGCGATCAAAGCGACGCGCGACGATACGGGCGTGTCCGCAATCGTCGAGCAGGTCGAACTCGTCGGCCCCGAATTGGTCGTCTACGCGGCTGTCGGTTCAGCGCAGCTTTCCTGCCGCGCCGATCTCAACGCCGATCTCAAGCCGGGTGACAAAGTTCGCCTTACCTTCGATCCGGCACATTTCCACTTTTTCGAACCGGATGGCGGCGTATCGCTGGCTGGGATTGAGGCGTGACCACGATGAAGATCACGCGTGTTACGGCGCAGCGCCTGGAATGCCCGGTCGCCGAGGGCGAGCGGAACGTCAGCGATTACGGCCCGATGGAAACGCTGTCGACCGTGCTGGTGCGTATTGAAACCGATGCCGGAATCACCGGGATCGGCGAAACCAAAGCCGGCGGCTCGCCCGCGTCGGCCGATGCCAGTATCGCCGCGATCATCAACGGCGATCTGGGGCCGCAGCTGATCGGCGAGGACCCGCGCGATATCACCCGGCTGTGGGAGAAGCTCTATAACGGCAAGCGCGCCGACGCGGCGGCGCGTGCCGGCCGCGCGATGCCCGCCCTCGGAAGGCGCGGCTTGTCGATCTGCGCGCTGGGCGGCATCGACATCGCGCTGTGGGATCTGCTGGGCAAGGCGACCGGTCAGCCGGTTTGGCGTCTGCTCGGCGGCAAAACCAAACCGACATTGCCCGTCTATGCGTCCGGTGGCTGGGGGCCGGTGGAGAAGATTGGCGACGAGCTTCGCCTCTATCTCGACCGAACCGGCGCCAAGGCGATCAAGATGCGCGTGGGTGCCAAATACGGTGCGGTCGATGCGTCGATCGCGCGCGTCGAAGCGGCACGTCGCGCCATCGGCCCGGATATCGAATTGATGGTCGACGCGCACGGCACGTTCAGTCCGGTCGAAGCGAAGATCTTCGCGCGCGCGACGGAAAGCGCACGGCTGCGCTGGTTCGAAGAACCGATGACCGGCGACGCCAAGCGCGAATTCGCGGGCTTACGGGCCGCCAGTCCTTGCGCGATCGCGGGCGGCGAGAACGATTTCACGCGCTTCGATTACGTGCCCTATCTCGACGCATCGGCGCTGGACGTCTTCCAGCCCGATCTCGGTGTGTGCGGCGGCATCACCGAAGCGCGCCGGATCGGCGAGCTTGCGGGCGCCTTCCAAATCGAAGTCTCGCCGCATGTTTGGGGCGGCACCGTGCAGGCGGCGGCAAGCGCCCATTTCGCGATTTCGTGCCCCAGTGTGGCGATCTTCGAATATCCGGCCGCGTCGAACCCGGCGTTTCGGGCGCTGGCGTCGGGCGGCTTCGCGCTCGCCGACGGGCGGCTTTCCGTCGACGACAAACCCGGCCTCGGCCTCGACCTCGACGAGACCTATATCGCCCGATGCGCCGTTTAAAACCCATAAAACAGGGAGGAAAGAACATGTCTTACAAAGGAAGGATGATCGCGGCCGCCGCGTTGGCCGCCGCACTCGTCACTGCCGGTCAGGCGGCGGCGCAAACGACGGTGACGATGTGGAGCTTCCTCGATCCCGCGAAGAACACGCCGCGCGAGCGCGTGTTGCGCGAATTGATCGAGGAGTTCGAGAAGCGCAATCCGACGATCAAGATCCGCGTCGAGCCGCAAGTCTGGCACCAGATCGCGAATAAATTCACGATCGCGGCCAGCACGCGCACGGCACCGGATATCGCGTGGATCAACTATCCGAGCCTCGTTCTGCCGTTCTCCGCCGACGTGGCGGCCGATCTGCGCCAGACCGCGTTCGGCAGTTGGGGTGCGGCGGAATGGGACGATTACGTCACCAAGGCGCCGTTCGATGCGGTGACGCAGAACGGCCGCATCCTGGCCGCACCGATCATGCTGCTGTCGAACACGCTGCTCTATCGCAAGGATATGTTCGCGTCGGCGGGGGTTACGCCGAACGACGTGCGCACGTGGGACGGGTTGCTCGCGGCCGCCAAGAAGCTGACCGCGCAGAGTGCCGGCGGCACGACCTGGGGGCTCGGCTTCCCGCTGTCGCGCGACGGCGCCTCGCAGCCTTTGGCGTTCGTGGGGATCGTCGATCAGCAACCGCGCATCTTCGACGATAAATGCGTGCCGGTTCTCGCCACGCCCGCGGGCGAAAAGGCGATTCAGATGGCAGCGAACTTCATCACCGAGCGCGCCACCTCGCGCGAAGCCCTGGCGCAGACCAGCGATGACAGCCAGGAATTGTTCATCGGCGGGCGCCAGGCGATCACCGTCGGCGGCACCAGCCGCGTGGCGAGCATCCAGGAACGCGCGGTGTTCGACCGCAGCCAGGTCGGCGTTCTGCCGTGGCCGAGCTGGACCGGCGAGAAGCCGGGCCCGTATATCCTCGACGGTTGGACATCCGTGGTGTGGAAGGGTTCGCCCCGCCAGCGTGAAGCGGGCGCCTTCGTCGCGTTCATGGCCGGGGCGGAAGCCGCTGCCAAATGGACGGTCCAGGGCGGGCAGGTGCCGTTCCGCAAATCGGTGCTGGCGCTTCCCGAACTCGCCGCGCCCGCCAATGCGTGGATGCACGAGATCGCGAAGGGCTGGGGGGCGAACGCGACCTTCCCGCCGCCGCAATGCAATGTCGGCGCGCTCTACAGCGATCTCAACGTCGCGGTGCAGAAGGTCGCGCGCGGCGACGCGACACCCAACGCCGCGCTGAAGGCGGTCGAAGCCGAAGGCCGCGAACGCGCCAACTAAGTTTGAAATAAAATACGCGGCGGCTTCGCAAAGGGCCGCCGCGTTCGGTGCGCCGGCGTTTTAGATCTCGACGCCGGACAATTCGAATTCCACACGGCCTTGCGCGGTCACGAAATGGCCGATGCGCTTGCGGAAGCGGTTCGTGTGGCCGCCCATTTCCTTGATCAGCCGTTCGCGGTCGCCGGCCCGGATCGCGGCGATGATGCGGTGATGTTCCTCGATGATGTGCCGCTGCTGCGTTTCCAGGAAATCGTGATCGACCGCTTCGTTGGCGTAGACGAAATAGGCGAGGCGCCGGCCGAGATTGTGGAGCCGGCTGGAAAAATCGACGAGATGCGGATTTTCCGACGCTTCGGCGATGCGGACATGGAATTGCGCGTTGCAATGCGACACGTCGAGGAAACGGTCGCGCTTGATCGCCTTTTCGTGGTCGGCCTGAATGCGCTCGAGGTCGTCGACGAAGCCCGGATTCCTGAAGCGGCAGAAATGGGCCGAACTGCGTTCCGACACGATATAGGCGTCGAAGAATTGCGCGGTATCGGCGAGATCGAGTGCCCGCACGAAAAACCCGCGATTGGCGCGCGTTTCGACCAGCCCTTCGGTCACCAGCCGGTTTAGCGCCTCGCGCGCCGGCGTGCGGCTGATACCCAGCTTGTCGCGTAAAATCGCTTCGTCGAGCTGCATGCCCGGCGGCAGCGTCAAATCGAGGATTCGATCGCGGATCGTCGCGGTCGCGACGACGGCGAGCGAACCCGTGGCGCCCTTGCCGACCTTTGTATGCGTGCGTCCAGCCATATCCGTCCTTTCCGGCGGCGAGCATACTACGATTCCATCGGGCGGAAGGCGTCACCAATTTAGGCTTGGCGGGATCCGCCCAATTCGTATATCTTGCGTATACGATATGTGAGGGGGAGCGGAAGAATGCGCATTCTGGTGATCAATCCGTTTGGCGGCACGGAGTTCCGGGGGCGGGACAATCTGGAACGGATCAAGCGCCCCGATACCGAATTCGACATGATCAATATCGCGGAGGGTTATCCGCTCAAGAACAATCAATGGCTCTATTTCAAGCACGCCTGTACGGGCCCGACGCTCGAAAAGGTGATGTGGGCCGAACGCGAGGGCTATGACGGCGTCTTCGTTTCCTGCCAGCTCGACATCGGCCTCTACGAGGCGCGCACGCTGGTCGATATCCCGGTGACGGGCACGCTCGAATCGGCGGCGCTGTTCGCCTACACGATGGGCAAGCACTTCACGCTGCTGTCGGTCGACAAGCAGAACGGCGAGATCCAGCGCGATTTGCTGCGCCTTTACGGGCTCGAGCGCAATCTCGTCTCGATCATTCCCATCGATATCGACGCGAACGATCTTTATCCCGAGCGCACGTCCGAAGACGCCGTATTCGAGCGCGTCGTCAAGGCGACGGAGCTGGCGCGCGATCGCGACGGCGCCGAACTCGTCATCCCCGGCTGCACATTGTTCGGCTCGCTGCTGTCGCATCGCCGCCAGGCCTTCGCGGCGCTGGGCGTGCCGTCGGTCGACGGCATGACGGCGGGGTTCAAGCTCGCCGAGATGCGCGCCGAGCTCAACCGCATGGGCGCCATGCCGGCCGCGTCGCGCGCCGGGTACTTCATGCATCCGCCCAAGGCGGATTTCCAGACGCTGCGCAAATTCGACGGCAAACCCGATTATCTCTACGGCCCAAAAGGCCGCAACTGAACGAAGAAACAACCGAACCGAGGGGGTAGAGGATCATGGCAACGTTACGCAGGCTGCTTTGCGGCGCTCTTGCCGCCTTGTCGATGCTGGGCTTCGCAGGTGGCGCGGATGCTCAGGCGGTCAATCTGAAGCTTGGCCATATTCTGCCGGCGGATTCGCCCGACCATCGCGCCTTCGTGTTCATGGGCGATCGCATCAAGGCGTTGACCAACGGCGAAGTGACGCTGCAAATCTTTCCGGCGTCGCAGCTCGGCGCCGTCAACGTGATGATGGAAGGCTTGCAGGCGGGCTCGCTCGACATGATGGTCGAACTGCTCGAGTTCTGGGGCAACGCGGACAAACGCTTCGGCGTGTTCGGCGTGCCGTATCTTTTCCGCGACCGCGCGCATTTCGTGAATTATCTGAAAAGCCCGGGCTTCAAGAAGATGGCGGACGAGTTGGGTGCTAGCCGTAATCTCATCTTCTTCGGCGATGCGACCGAATGGCAGTTCCGTTCCGACCGCACATTGCTGTCGAAAAAGCCGATCTTCTCGCCGGCCGATCTGGCGGGCGTGAAGCTGCGCATGTTCCAGGCGCGTGTGCCCGTGCTGACCTGGCAGACGCTGGGCACCAACACCGTGATCATCCCGTGGGGCGAGGTCTATACCGCGCTGGCGACGGGCACGATCGAAGCGGTGACGGCGCGCGTCGAGGCGCATTACGCGACCAAGCAAACCGAAGTCGCCAAATACATGACGGTGACGGAGGAATATTATCAGACCTATCTGCCGGTCATGAGCAAGCGGACCTATGATCGTTTGAAGCCCGAGCATCGCGCGGCGGTCGTCAAAGCGGCGAGCGAAGCGGGGGCCGAGTTCATGCGACTGTCGGCCGAAGCGACCGAGACGTATCAAGCGCGGGTGAAGAACGAACACGGCGTTTCGATCATCTATCCGCCCTTGGGCCCGTGGAAGGCCGCCGTGCAGCCGATCCAGGGCAAGTTCGAGGAAGAGGGGATCATTCCCAAGGGCATGCTCGCGGAAATCGCCGCGATCAAGTCGAACTGAGCGGCAGCGAGGAACCCAGCGTGTCCGTCCACCGCACCCGTTCCGACGACACCGTGTCGCGCATGTTGCGTGCACTCGGCGCCGCGGAACTTGCGGTGGCGGCCGCCGCGTTCCTGTTCACGTGTACAATCGTCAGTCTCAATGCGGGGCTGCGCTATCTTGCCAACTCGTCGATCATCTGGTCGGAAGAAGCGGCATTGCTCGCCACTAACATTTTCGTCTTCGTCGGCGCCGCGGTGATCTTCAAGGCGCGCGCCGATGTTGCCGTCTCGTATTTTCTCGAAAAAATGAGCCCGCGCACCGCCGCGTGGATGGAGT
>VFQO010052016.1_pt1 | contig 10228 bp, 8 predicted proteins | sample 3512331 | NCBI WGS metagenome assembly VFQO01 (sample SAMN10412371, study PRJNA504923) | tailings metagenome | isolation source: Replicate 3 from Balatoc abandoned mine | place: Philippines: Itogon, Benguet | collected 2017-08-28 | reverse complement strand
ATAACATAAAAAATGAGGCTATTAGTTTTTTCAGTAAAGATAATTTTAACCTCATAAATCCTATATGGGAGCAAATATTTTGGGATAGTGAGACTGGCACACTTAGTACAGAGAAAGCCAAACAACGCTATGCTGTATTACTAATATTGGAAGCAATAGGTATACAAGTTAAAAGGACTTCAAAAGATTTGGAAGTCTATAATAATTACAATATTTCACCTAATCAATTGCTTTTATAGGGTTTTAGGAATGGCCTCAAAAGCTCTCCAACATTCATATCAAAGTGCATCACCGCAAACTCATCACGATAGTATTCAAGATCAAAGTCCTCAAAACTACATTCAGTAACGTCTTTTAAGAACCACATGCCGTCAGCATCGCAATAAGCAATGGTTTCGAGCCAGCGGTAAAGTACTTTGAGGTATTCGCTTTCCCAGTATTCATTGTCATCAAAATCGCTACCAAATTCATATTTTAACCCTCGCTCTATCACTTCTTTAGCTGCTTGTAACATAGCCGAGTCATAAAGATTGAGGTTGCAAGAAGGTTTTCCACCCTCCAAAACGTCTTTCAATAAACTAGCCGCTTTCTTAGCTTTTTCCTCTGTAAAATCAGGATAGGGGTTAAGGATTTGACTGTAAAGCATAGATTTTATTCGTCTAGTAATTCAATAAAACATCTATCATTATGCAGGAAAAACGAGGGGTCTTCTTCACGCTTAGAGCGAATTATATCAAAACCACCATTAGCATATTCCTCCAACAAACTCCGTAATTCAGTAATTTGTTTTTCAACTTTATTCTCTTCCATATTCTCAAGTTCATTAAAGTCAATTCCTGATTTTGTCAGTACACCCATAATAATATATTCTGTTATATCTTGCGGTTGCCAAGAACGCATCTCAATAAACTTGCTTTTTTCTGTTCCATAAGCGATAGGTAATTTATAGTCCTTTTTCAACCCTAATAATGCTGCGTACATATACATTTCATAACGAGTAGAAAAGTACTTACCTTGCTTCCACCGGGTTTCTTCTGTACTTGTTCCTGCTTTGCCCCCCTGTTCAATGGTAAAATCCAATATCATTTGATAGTATTGGCTATCATATTCAGGTGACCTGTCTTTTATACGTTTCAATAACTCCATTATTAATTCAATTTTTCAATATTTGTAGAAAGGCTGTTTCGGTTTGTGCGTGCATTTTCAGAAATTGAAGGAGTGATTAGATATACTTTCCCAAGTTTTATTTCAGCATCGGTAAGTAGCTGATTTCTAAGCTTTTCATTTTTATAAAACTCTTTACTCATAATTATGCTTTGTCGGTAAACTTTACTTACAGTCTTACAAAAGCCAATCGTATAATCTTCTCCAAAAACAGACATCGGCGCATCCGTAATTAAGGTATACAAGTCAGTATCTCGCGAACCTTGCCGTGCAGAAATAATAGCCATGATAGTGGCAAGTTTGATAAGAATAATATTGCCAGTATTTAGTTGTAATAGCACGTTACCCTGTTCATCCACTAATTCAGGCATATAGTTCTTCCCATTACTTAACTCTTTCAATTTTATAATACCTCTTGAAGACATGTTGCTTTGAGTCATTTCTTGATAATGCTTATTTGCTTCATCTTCCAAAAGCTTAACAAGTCTATTGAACACTCTTTTTCTAGTAGATTGAGCAACTTGATAAAACTCCTCTAGCACTTTTACTTTTTCAGAAAGATAAGCTGGAATCTCTCCAACCACTAACTTGCTTAAATCAGAGTCAATTTTTGCCAGTTCTTCCTTATTTTTTGCTAAAAAATTAGCATTTGAAATGATTTGATTGCTAGAACGTTTAACAAGTTCATTCTGCGCATTGAACTCATTTAAAAGATTATTAGCCTGGCTTACATTTAAAGCGGCATCTACAATAAGGCTATTTTTTTCAGACTCAATCATTGCTAACTCCTCTACTAATGCTTTTCTCCTTTTATCAAGACGCCTCAACTTCCTGTAAGTCGATGCAATATCTGCATCAATATTTCTTATGTTATGACTTAGCCCTAAACCATTTTGGTAGAGTTTCTTTAAATCAAAGCTAAAATTGTGTACACCCATTTCTTCATCTTCCAACGTCTTTATCTTCATTTGAGAGCGATCAAGTAGTTCTTTTATTTTCAACCATGCCTCTGAATCCTTCGGAGCTTCACGGTCACACACCAGACATCGTTCAATTTCCAACATATGGTGAACATGTATTGGCTCAGGAACATCGATAGGTAATCTTGCTTGAAGCTCTTTTACAAGTGCATTCTCAGAGTCTAATTTAGCTTGTATTTGAGCCTCTTTTTGTAATTTTTTGCGCTCAAATGAATTGTAAATATTACTATAATCTTCAAATAAGTTTTCTGTTCCTTTTAAAACCCATTTATTGGTAAACATACGCTTATGCAAGTTCTTTTGCTCTTCGTCAAACTCTTCTTGAACATCATTTAGGTTTTTTTCAACTGCATTTTTTTTGGCTTCTATTTCGCGAATTTTTTGAGCATCTGCTAGCTTATTCAGCAAATTTTCCGACTTTTCTTCGGCGGTAGCTAAAGTATCTTGAATCTGAACATCTTGAAGTTCAAGAGCTTTTATTTTATCTAACAGTTTTTGTCTTTCTACTTCCAAACTTTCACTTTTTCCTCTGTCCCCGCTTAAATCACGTTGCTTTTTTTGATATTCTTTTGCAGAAGATTCTTGAAGAGATTTCGCTAAGTTTATTATATTATCAAATCTTGTTATATTAGAAAGTACATTTATTGCTTGTGTCAGTGTATCGCTTTTATTAAAATCTATAATTGACTCAACTTGCTCACCTTGAAACCACATATAAGGTTTAATATTATCAGGCAATATGTTATTTTTTATTCTTTTTATTTCATCTTTATCAGTCACTTGCCTTGAGTTCAAATAGGACATTTCTTTAAACAAAACCACTTCTTCGCTGTCTTGGTCTTCTATTATTTTATCGAACATTTTTTTTATACTATATCTTCTTTCTAAAATATAAACACTATCTTTTTCAAGATTATGGAAAGTTAATACCACAGACGCTGTTACAACCCCCTCCTCAATGTCATAAATAGCCTTATCTGAGACAATCAAACGTTTTAGCGAAGAAGTATCAGCAAAATCTTTTTTCGATGTATTAAAACACTTATTGTACATTACCCAATAAAAAGCATCATACAGTTTAGATTTTCCATACCCGTTATCACCTATAATTACGTTTATACCTTCTGTAAAGTCAAACCTATTTGTGCCTGCGTAGCACATAAAGTTAGTTAACTCAATGCTCTTTAATATCATTATTATCTATTTAAAAGTGTATTTATCTTTTTTTCAGTAACATTCGCACTTTCTTTCTGAAGTTCACCTTCTATGGCAACCTTAATTACGTCAATCAAGTTGTTTCCATGTAGTTGAGACCATCTAAATTTTTTGGATTCTCCCTCCTTTAAATACTTTTTTTCGGCAAATAATTCATCCTCTAAAAAGGCTCTCAATATATCTTCTTTTGTCATTGGGTTTTCAATTTTTGGTAAATTGTATAAATGTTTAAATCATAATGTTCACAGATTTTAGAGAAAACATCTTCTGTTTCGTAAGGGTTAATAGCTAAAGATGCAAAATACATTACCCGCTCCAATTCTTTTTCTACTAAGCTTCTTTCAACTCTAAATGCATCTGAACTTGAATCTGATAATTGTATATCGGGTACAATTATCAAATCATGAATAACGGCTATGTTTTTACGAGGATGAGTACGTAAAATTCTCCCTCTTCTTTGTATGAACTGCCTAGGATTACCTGTACTTGAACAGAATATAGCATGTTCTGCACGTGGAATATCTACGCCCTCATCCAAGCACTTCATAGAAGCTATGACGTGTATTTTCCCATCTTTAAACTGCTCTAAGATTTCATTTCTATTATTCATTCCACTTATGAATTGATTAATCATAATGGATTCATCAATCCTTCCTATCTCTCTTGTATATTGGTTTATTATTTTCAGTGACTCTTCATCCTCAGAGTCTTCTTCCAATATATCTTTGGTATTTCCTTCGGGAACATAAATAAATGTGTACTTTAAATTACCTTCAACTCTAAAACGACTTTCTAATATCTCTCTTGTTTTTGAAAGTTTATTCACCGCTTTATGAATAATCCTTTTTCTTTTTAATAATAATTTTTGTACTATTTCATTATGATCTAAGCTGCCAGATTTTTTATTGAAAAATTTAGCCATTTTTTTCGTTATCTCTATGTATTGCTCAAGTTCATCTGTTGTAAGATTTACTATGTGCGGATGATAATAGTATTTGCACAGAATGCCTTCATCTATTGCTCTTTCCATAGAAAAAGAGTAAGTATACGGCTCTTTATCGTTAAAAAATCGTTCCATTGCGGCACTCCCTTCAATGTCATAAACTCTCTTAGGAGTTGCTGATAATCCTATCCGATATTGAAGTGCTAATGTTGATAAGCTTTTAAGTATGCTCGCAGAGCCAATATTATGGGCTTCATCAGCAATAAGTAAAGTATCGTTAGGAAGCTTATGAACATATTTCAGGAACCGTTCCTTTACAAAAGAAGCATATGTTGCAATAATCACAAATGAAATGGGGATTCTTTTTGCTGTAGATAAAGTAGTTGCTAAAACACTTTCCCATTGACTTTTTGAAGAAACTTTAATAATTTCTTGAAATTTAAACTTTCTTGCCTCTTGCTCCCATTGATTTACTAATGTTATTGTAGGAACCAAAATAAGGCAATGATAAATATAACTCTCTTTTTTTAATGCCTCCTGTAAAAGGCAATTCAAAGATGTTATCGTTTTCCCCGTACCAGTTGCCATAGCAAAGATTCCTTGTTTATTGTTAGCAAGCCAATTTTGATAAGCCTCTCGTTGATAGTCGCGTGGCCCATCACTATAAGGAAATCTAGGTTCAGAAAGGTAGGTATCTATTTTCATTAAAGCTTTTTCAATTGTTTTTTTAATTATTCCATTTTTAATTTTATTATTTTTTCTATTAATAAGCTCTTTTTCCTCAATTAAAAGCTCATTCAAATCTTTACCACCGTAAGTATTGTATATTATAGCTTCTATTTCAGAGACAGGAATCTGTTCAACATAGTTAGCTTCTCCTTCCCAAATTTTAGTAAACTCAGCTTTATATTCATCAATTGCCTCTTTGTCAGAGTTCCAAGAAAGCTTTACATCCAGTTCTTCTAAGTTCTCTAGTAGACCACTTGCAGTAAAATTACATGAGCCTTTAAACTTGATATCATTGATTCCATCTGAAAATACTCCTGATTTATAGTGGGAAATCCCTCTACCTTTCTTAGGCTTTATTGCTCTTATCTGAATACGATTGGCAGAAATCAGCCATGCAATACATTTAAAGAAATGTTCACCGTAACTATCAAGAGTATCCTTTAGACGATTAAAATCTGTAATTAGTAACGCATCATCATCAATTTTAGATTGGCTACCCTCTATAAGTGTATTTTTATCTTTTTCTGATAGTATATGGTTTATAATTAATCTAACTTTACCATTATTTGATAAAAATTTTGCAAACCCTAATGATAAAACACTGATCGCAGAACTACTGAAATATCCAAGAAGTAAATCTAAACGAGTACTTTCTAGCAAGCCATCCATGTAAAATGATAAAGGCTCAAAATCCGACCCTGAACGGTACTCTCTACTTTTTGGAAAAGATATATCAGTTAGCATGAGGCAATTTTAATAAAATAGTGTCAATTATTTTCAATCCCCTCAAAAGTTTAAACTAAATTTGTTTTTGACATTTATTCCAAATTGTATTCCATGAATTCCCCCAAAACTGATACTCCTACCCTCGTACGCGAAGGGGAGCAACTCAATGTAGCTAATCTAAATGCTTATTTCGCTACCCAACTACCTGATTTTGGAGATATTACGGAGGTAAGTCAATTTCCGGGGGGATATTCTAACTTGACGTATTTTCTCAAAACGACCCACCAAAAAGAATATGTGTTGCGGCGACCTCCATTCGGAGCCAAACATATCAAAGGAGGTCATGACATGGGTAGAGAGTTTAGGGTGTTGTCGATGCTGCACAAAGCAGGTTATCCCAAAATTCCCCAGCCTGTCATCTACTGCGATGATGAAAGTGTACTTGATTGCCCTTTTTATGTGATGCAGCGCGTCAAAGGAGTGATTTTGCGGGCGCACACTGCCCCAAAAATGGGTATTGAGCCTCCTATTATGCGAAAAATAGCAGAAGCTTTGGTGGATAATCTTGCTCTTTTGCACAGTATCGATATTCACACTACGGGGCTCATTGAGTTGGGTAAACCCCAAGGATACATCCAACGGCAAGTAGACGGCTGGTACAAAAGATATAAAAATGCCCAAACCGACGAAGTGCCTTTATTTGAACAAGTTCATGAATGGTTAGTAAAAAACCTGCCAATCGAAAATCCGCCAAGCCTCATCCACAACGACTACAAATACGACAACCTAGTTCTTAATTCGAGCGACCTTACCGACATCATAGCGGTATTGGATTGGGAAATGACCACCGTCGGCGACCCCCTCATGGACGTCGGCACTTCGCTTTCGTATTGGTCAGAGCCGGGAGATGGCGCATTTGAAAAAAGCTTCAACCTTACGTGGCTTCCGGGCAATCTTACCCGTCAAGAGTTTGCGGACCGCTATGCCGAAAAAAGCGGTCGTGATGTAGCCAACATTTTATATTACTACGTTTTTGGTTTGTTTAAAAACACCGTGGTCATCCAGCAAATATACGCGCGTTGGAAGCAAGGCTTTAGCAAAGACGAGCGATTTGGGGGACTTATCTTGGGGGTACATTCTTTGAGCAGCACCGCCGCCAAAGCTTTAGAAAGAGGCAAAATTTAAGTTTAAAAATTAAGAGAAGGCACGCCTGATAAAACCCGCTAAAAAACCGCCAACCAACACTGGAAAAAACTGAAGCAATGCCGTAAACTTAGTGGCATCGGCGTCGAAGGGAGTCAGCCAATGTGCTGCTTCAATCACAAAATACCATCCAATAATCAAACCTACCTGCAAGAGTGCCAAAATCCAGCCTTTGCGCGGCTGTAACCAACCTATCAAAAGACCCACTATCAATCCTACCAAAAAAGGCAAATGAATAGTAGGGCCATAAAAACAAGCAACTGCCACTACTACACTCAAAACCACAGTAAGCAGTAAGTCGCGCACAAATTTTTGATTCCAGAGAGAGTCCATGCGATTGGGGGAGTGATGTATGCCTGCAAAGATACACGCCAAAACCTACAACGCGGATGTCTTGCTTACTTTACTTCGTCCAAAATAGAACTACTCAACCGAAGAAGTTCTATTTCTGTCACTTTGACGTTGAATGCCGCTTCAATCAGACGCGACTCGGTAGCTACGGCATTGCGCTGAGCTTCCCTAAATTCGAGCGGGGTGGAGTTTCCAAACTTAAATCTTTCAAAAGCCAAATCGACGTTTTGGCGGGCAATGGTCAGATTTTTTTCTTCAAACTCAAAGAGTTGGAGGCTATTCCGATAGGTATTATAAGTCCGCTCCAAGATAGACAAAAGCTGCAACTGCGCATCGGCCTGTTGATATTCGGCTATGTAAGTATTGACTTTGGCATTTTGCTCACGGCGGCGCTGATTGAGCCCGTCATAAATCGGAATCACCAACCGCGCTCCATAATTGAGCGAGCCGTTTTTACTGCTTTTCACCCCAAAGCCCACTTCATTGTTGAGGGTATTGTAGGTATAGCCCCCCAACAAATCCACTTGTGGCATCCGCGTAGCGCGGGTTTCACGCTCTACGATAGAGGCGATTTTACGGTTTTGGTCAGCTGCGATAAGATTAGGATTCTTGATTTTTAGGCTTTCCTGCAACTGTGCTATTTGTAAATCCTTCCTGAAAATAATGGTATCTGGCACGTTGAAATCTATCTCAAAATCGCGTAGCATCAGGGCATTGAGATTGATTTTGCTGTTTTTTAATACTTGCTCTTGCGCTACCAAAGCCGCTTGGTCGCCATTATAATCCACTTGAGCAGCCAAATACTCCGACTTGGAAGTAGTACCTACTTCATAGTTAGCCTTAGCCAATTCTCGTCTTGTGTTTGAAATATCAAGCGCATCTTTGAGCGATTCGAGGCGTTGTTTTTGACGAATCACATCATAGTAAGCCGCCGCTATTTGCGCCACGGTGTTTTCGATGTTGATTTTGACGTTGGTTTTTCCCAAATTTTCAATCTCACGAAGTCGCTCGGCAGTAGCAAACATCCCTAGACCGTCAAATACCGTCCATACTAGATTGATACCCGAAGTAGAGTTACGGTTTTGTACTCCCGTTTGTACGAGTGGGTCGCGCGTAGTATTTCCAATCGGGAAAAAAGTCTGATTGACACTGTTGGTAGTAAAGTTGGCCTGCGTCGAGCCTGTTACGACGGGTAGCATACCCGCATTTCCACGCGTATTGTCATTGTGAGCAATCGCTTCACGGCTACGGGCTATTTTGATGGAATAGTTTTTTTCGAGCGCTGCCGAAATCGCATTTTCGAGGGTAAGCAAATCTTGAGAAAAAGAGATAAAAGGCTGTAAAACAACAACAAACAACAGAATAAATGGGCGCATGGTCAGTAGAAAATCTGAATCAATTACAACTCTAGTTTTCAAAAATAGCGTATTAAAATGTAGATTTAGCGAGTATTTAATTCCGACACGATGAAAAACTACTTTTACGCGCTATTCGCCGCCTTTTTAGCGTCATGTTCAGGCCAAAATAAGGCAGATTTTATAGTTTTTAATGCCACGATTTATACCGTCGATTCCACGTTTTCGAAGGCTACCGCACTAGCCGTCAAAGACGGAAAATTTGCCCTCGTGGGCGATTCAGCTACGGTTTTTAGCCAATATACCGCCGACTCGGTCATCGATGCCGAAGGCAAAGCCCTTTACCCGGGATTGTACGATGCTCACGCGCATTTTTATGGACTAGGCCAAATGCTCGACCAAGCCGATTTGGTAGAAACCCAATCGGCCGAAGAAGTAGTCGAACGCCTCAAAAAATACCAAGCCGCTCATCCCGACCGCGTCTGGATTATCGGGCGAGGCTGGGACCAAAACGACTGGGCAACAAAAAAATTCCCTACTAAAGAAATTCTCGACAAAGCTTTCCCCAACAATCCTGTGTATCTGACCCGTATCGACGGTCATGCAGCTTGGGTCAATTCTAAAGCTTTGCAATTAGGCAAAATCACCGCCGCTACCAAAGTAGAAGGTGGGGCAATCCCCCTACAAAACGGCCAACCTACGGGGATTTTGGTGGACAATGCGATGCGTCTTGCCCGCACCGCCAATCCTCAACCCACTCCCGAAGAAATCAAAAACATCTTGCTAAAAGCCCAAGAAGTCTGTTTTTCGTATGGCCTTACCAACGTGGGCGATGCGGGTCTATCGCCCGAACTCATCGACATCATCGACGATTTGCAGAAAAAAGGCCAACTCAAGATTCGACTTTATCCGATGGTGAGTATCAGCCAAGAAAATGTGGATAAGATGTTGAAAAAAGGCGTATATGTCACCGACCGCCTCAATGTCCGTTCTTTCAAGATCTACGCCGATGGAGCGCTTGGCTCACGGGGAGCGTGTTTGCTCCAACCTTACGCCGACGCCCCCGAAACGACGGGGTTTTTGTTGATGAGTCCTTCCGAACTAGAAAATTACATCAAGCAAATTGCCAATAGTGATTTTCAGGCCAATACCCACTGCATAGGCGACTCCGCCAACCGCCTGATGCTCAATCTATATGCCAAATACCTCAAAGGCAAAAACGACCGCCGTTGGCGCATCGAACACGCTCAAATCGTAGATGTGGCCGATGTTCCTACTTTTGGCAACTTCAATATACTGCCCTCGGTGCAGCCTACTCATGCCACATCCGATATGTATTGGGCAGGGGAAAGATTGGGCAAAGCACGCGAAAAAAATGGGTATGCTTTTCGGGCTCTTTTTGAGCAAAATGGAAAAATTACTTTTGGAACCGATTTTCCGGTAGAAGCTGTGTCGCCTTTTTATACGTTTCATTCGGCGGTATATCGGCAAGATGCCAAAGGATTTCCAAACGGCGGCTACCAAATGGAAGGTGCTCTCAGCCGCGAACAAACCTTACGTGG
>VFQO010052015.1_pt1 | contig 10229 bp, 12 predicted proteins | sample 3512331 | NCBI WGS metagenome assembly VFQO01 (sample SAMN10412371, study PRJNA504923) | tailings metagenome | isolation source: Replicate 3 from Balatoc abandoned mine | place: Philippines: Itogon, Benguet | collected 2017-08-28 | reverse complement strand
GCGCAAATCCATCGCCTGATCGGCTCTCACGAAGACGAGAGGGACGTCAGCAATCGGTTGCAGGCCGGCGGGGTTCGGAGAATAGTCGCCGTCAGAGAGCGCGGAGCCATATCCACGACGGGCATCCGCGCCGCCAAGGGGAGGTTCGCATGACGGTTTCCGGTATCATCCGGGGCGCGGTGATCGGGCTTGCGCTCTTCGCCTCGCCGCTGGCAGCCCAGACGCCGAATTATCCGGCGCCGCGCGAGGGGACCTGGGTCGCCCGCGACTTCCGCTTCCACACCGGCGAGGTCATGCCGGAGCTGCGCATCGCCTACCGCACAGTGGGCGAGCCGACCGGCGAGCCGGTCATCGTCCTGCACGGAACGTCAGGCTCCTCCGCCAGCATGCTGACGCCCGCCTTTGCTGGCCAGCTGTTCGGCGAGGGCCAGCCGCTCGACGCGAAGAAGCACTTCATCATCATCCCCGACTCGATCGGCCACGGTCGGACGTCGAAGCCGTCCGACGGCATGCGGGCGGCGTTCCCGCGCTACAATTACGAGGACATGGTGGCCGCCCAGCACCGCCTCGTCACCGAGGGGCTCGGCATCCGCCGCGCGCGCCTGATCATCGGCAATTCCATGGGCGGCATGCATGCCTGGATCTGGGGCGTGCGGCACCCTGACTTCGCCGACGCGATCGTGCCCATGGCCGCGCAGCCGACCGAGATGGCGAGCCGCAACTGGATGATGCGGCGGCTGATCATCGACTCGATCCGCAACGATCCGGCCTGGAACAACGGCAACTACACCACGCAGCCGCAGGCCTTCCGCGTGGCGAACACGTTCTTCGGGGTCGCAACCATCGGCGGGACGCTCGCCTACCAGCAGATGGCGCCGACGCGGGAAGCCGCCGACAAGCTGCTCGACGCGCGACTTGCGGCGCCGACGACGGCCGATGCCAACGACTTCCTCTACGCCTGGGATTCCTCGCGCGACTACAATCCCGCGCCGGGGCTGGAGCGGATCAAGGCGGCGCTGCTGGCGATCAACGCAGCCGACGACGAGCGCAACCCGCCGGAGACCGGCATCATGGAGCGCGAGCTGAAACGCATCCCGAACGCCCGCCTTCTGCTGATCCCGGCGAGCGTGGAGACGCGCGGCCACGGCACGACCGGCATGGCGCGGTTCTATGCGCGGGAGCTCGGGGAATTCCTGGCGGCCGTGCCGCGCCGGGGGATGTGAGGGCTATGTCTTCCGCGGCGGCGGCTTGTAGCGCGCCCACAGGTCCGGACGCCGCTCGGCGGTGAGGCGCTCGGCCTCGGCGCGGCGCCACTTCGCGACCTTCGCATGGTCGCCGGAGACGAGGACGTCGGGGATGGTCAGCCCCTCGAAGACCTGCGGCCGGGTGTAGTGCGGATATTCGAGCAGGCCGGACTCGAAGCTCTCCTCGGTGCCGGACTCATCGTGGCCCATGACGCCCGGCAGGAGCCGCACGACGGCATCGACCAGCACCATGGCGGCGAGTTCGCCGCCGGAGAGCACGTAGTCGCCGATGGAGACTTCCTCCAGCTGGCGCGCTGCGATGATGCGCTCGTCGACGCCCTCGAACCGTCCGCAGAGGATGACGACGCCGGGGCCAGCCGCCAGCTCTCTCACGCGGCCCTGGGTCAACGGCCTGCCGCGGGGCGACATGTAGAGGCGGGGGCGGTCGTCGTCCGCGGGCGACACATGGTCGATGGCGCGGGCGAGCACGTCGGGCTTCATCACCATGCCGGGCCCGCCGCCGGCCGGCGTGTCGTCGACGGCCCGGTGCTTGCCGGATGCGAAGTCGCGGATCAGGTGGGTATCGAGCGACCAGGCGGTGCCCATCGCCCGGCCGGCCAGCGAGACGCCGAGGGGACCGGGAAACATCTCCGGAAAGAGCGTCAGGATGGAGGCGCGGAACATCAGTCCCGATCCTCCGGGCCGCGCGGGGTATCCTCGAGCAGTCCCTCGGGCGGATCGACCACCAGCCGTCCGCCCCTGATGTCGACCACCGGCACGACGGCCTTCGTGAAAGGGATCATGACGGCGCGCTTCGCCTTGCGCGCGACGTCGAGCACGTCGCCGGCACCGAAGTCGAAGACGGCGGTGACCGTGCCGATCACCTCGCCGGCTGCGGTCTCGACCCTGAGGCCGATCAGGTCGGCGTGGAGGAACTCGTCCTCGGCTTCGTCGGCGACGGGAATGCGGGCGCGCGGCACGAAGAGCTGGAGGTTGGTGACAGCCTCCGCGTCGTCGCGGCTCTTGAACTCGGCGATGCGTGCCACCAGCACCTCGCCCGCCGGGCGAAGGGACTGGATGGTGAAGGTGCGGCCGTCGCGCGAAGAAAGAGGCGAGTAACCGGCGATGGCCGCCGGGTCCTGCGTGAAGGACTTGACGCGCACCTCGCCCCTGACGCCGTGCGGCGCACCGAACTTTGCGACGAGGACGAGATCGGAGGACATGGGGCGTGGTCCGCAGCGCGCCTTGAACCCTCTCCCTTTGCGGGAGAGGGTGCCCGCGTCAGCGGGCGGGTGAGGGGCCGGATGGGTCGAAGAAGCCTTGTAGCGGCGATCACCCTCACCCGGCGCCTGAAGGCGCCACCCTCTCCCATGAAGGGAGAGGGTTTGCGCTGTCGGGCGTGCCTCAGCCCTCGGCCGGAGCCTCGGCGCCCTTCGCGGCCTTGGCGGCCTTCGAGGCGGCGCGCTCCTCGGCCTTCTTGCCGGGGACGGCCTTCTCCGGATTGTTGGAAGCGGTGCGCTTCATCAGGCCCTCGGCGTCGAGGAAACGGGCGACGCGGTCCGACGGGGTCGCGCCCTTGGCAAGCCAGGCCTTGGCGGCCTCGGCATCGACCTCGTAGCGCTTCTGGTCCTTCGACAGCATCGGGTTGTAGATGCCGATCTTCTCGATGAAGCGGCCGTCGCGCGGCGAGCGCGAGTCGGCGACGACGATCTGGTAGAAGGGGCGCTTCTTGGTGCCGCGGCGGGCGAGGCGGATCTTGAGCGACATGGGTAACTCCGTGATGTGTCGTTCGGGATTGAGCGGGAATGCGATGCGGATGCGGTGAGCCGGCCTATTTCTTCTTGCCGAAGGGAAAGCCGGGAAGGCCGGGGAGCTTGCCCCCGCCAAGGCCGCCGAGGCCGGGGAAGCCGGGCGGCAGGCCGCCGGGGGGCAGGGCGGGCATCTTGTCGGGCAGGCCGCCGGGAAGTCCGCCCGGCAGCTTCTTCTGCATCTCGGCGATCATCTCCGGCGTCGGCTGGGGCATGCCGCCCCCGCCGCCGAGGCCGAACATGTTGGCAAGGCCGGCCATGGGGCCGCGCTTGGCGCCGCCCATGGACTTCATCATGTCGGCCATGCCGCGATGCATCTTGAGGAGCTTGTTGACGTCCTCCGGCTGCGTGCCGGAGCCGCGGGCGATGCGGCGGCGGCGCTTGCCGTCGATCTCCTTGGGGTTGCGGCGCTCCCAGGGCGTCATGGCGCGGATGATGGCGCGCTGACGCTTGAACATCCTGTCATCGGCCATGCCGGCGATCTTGCCCTGCATCGCCTTCATGCCGGGCAGCATGCCCATCAGGCTGTTCATGCCGCCGAGCTTCATCATCTGGTCGAGCTGGTCGCCGAGATCGTCCAGGTTGAACTGGCCCGCCTGCATGCGCTTGGCGATGGCCATGCCCTTTTCGGCGTCGATCGTCTCCGCCGCCTTCTCGACCAGCGAGACGATGTCGCCCATGCCGAGGATGCGGTTGGCGACGCGGGCGGGATGGAATTCCTCCAGCCCGTCCATCTTCTCGCCGGTGCCGAGCAGCTTGATCGGCTTGCCGGTGACCGCGCGCATGGACAGCGCCGCGCCGCCGCGGCCGTCGCCGTCGACGCGGGTCAGCACGACGCCGGTGACGTTGACGCGGCCGGTGAACGAGCGGGCGACGTTGACGGCGTCCTGGCCGGTCAGACTGTCGACGACGAGCAGCGTCTCGTGCGGACGGGCGGCGGCCTCGACCTCCGCCACCTCGATCATCAGGGCTTCGTCGACATGGGTGCGGCCGGCGGTATCCAGCATCACCACGTCGTAGCCGCCGAGCCTGCCGGCCTCGATGGCTCTACGGGCGATCTGCACGGGCGACTGGCCCGGGACGATGGGAAGGGTATCGACGCCGATCTGCTTGCCGAGCACGGCGAGCTGCTCCATCGCGGCCGGGCGGCGCGTATCGAGCGAGGCCATCAGCACCTTCTTCTTCTGGCGTTCGAAGAGGCGCTTGGCGAGCTTGGCGGTGGTGGTCGTCTTGCCCGAGCCCTGCAGGCCGACCATCATGATCGGCACCGGCGGCACGGCCTGGAGGTCGATGGCGACGCCGTCCGTGCCGAGCGTGTCGACCAGCGTGTCGTGCACGATCTTCACGACCATCTGGCCGGGGGTCACCGACTTGATGACCTCGGCGCCGACCGCGCGGTCGCGGACCTTGTCGGTGAAGGAGCGCACGACCTCGAGCGCCACGTCGGCCTCGAGCAGGGCGCGGCGCACCTCGCGCATCGCCTCCTGGACGTCGGCTTCGCTCAGCGCGCCGCGGCCCTTGAGGCGGTCGAGGATGCCGGACAGTCGTGTCGACAGGCCTTCGAACATGGATGCTCCAGACGGGTCACTTGCGGGATGTCCCGAAAGTGGTCTCGCCCCGCCGGAACCGCAACGCATTTCGCGCCCGAGGGCGCACCATGCGCTGTCGGGCGGGAGCCTCCGGGGTCATGGCCCCGGTCGGCGGGTCGGGTCTCGGATGAACGAGAGTGGCGTGCGGATAGGCCGAAATGGCCGGGAAGTCAAGGAAAGGGCGCCGATGCGGTGCTGCCGGGCTTCGGTGCGCCAGCGAATCTGCCACACATAGTCTGCTCTACGCGAACGGACCCTTCGCCTTGGAAACCTCGCTGTACCTCCCCGTCAAGACTTTCCTCGAAGGCCTCGGCTTTCAGGTGAAGGGCGAGATACTCGGCTGCGACCTCGTGGCGCTCTCCGACGGCGCGCCCGAGGCCGTGATCATCGGCGAACTCAAGCAGTCCTTCACGCTGGAACTCGTGCTGCAGGCGGTCGACCGCTCGGCGGCGGCCGACGAGGTCTGGCTGGCGGTCAAGGCCTCAGCGCGCGGGCGCGGACGCGAGCACGACAGCCGCGTCAGGAAGCTCTGCCGGCTCTGCGGCTTCGGGCTCCTCTCGGTGCTGCCGATGGGCGGGGTGGAGGTGCTGGTGGAGCCCGTCCCGTGGAAGCCGCGGCACGACGGCAAGCGCCGCTCGCGCATCGTCGCCGAGCACCGCCGCCGCAAGGGCGATCCGGCTGCCGGCGGCTCCACGCGCCGGCCGATCATGACCGCCTATCGCCAACGCACGCTCGCCATGGCGCAGGCGCTGGCGGCAGGGCCGCTGCGCCCACGCGACCTGCGGACCCAGGCGCCCGATGCGCTGGCGATCCTCTCGCGCAATGTCTACGGCTGGTTCGAGAAGACCGGGCGCGGCGTCTATGCCCTGTCGGAGGGTGGCCGGGCGGCGCTGGCGACCTGGAAGGAGCATCTGCCCGCGCCCCCGGCTTGATCGCGACCCTTTGTCGCCCGCACGGCACCTGCCGGCTGCCTCGCACGTTTTGTGGAGGTCAACGACGCAAAGGAAGGTTCATCGTGGCTCTCAAGCGCACCCGCATCGCCGTCTTCGCCCTCGGGCTGGCCCTCGCGCCGGCCCTTGCCCTCGCCGACGACCGACCCGTGACGCCGGAGGAGCGTCGCCAGATCGAGAACTCGCTGCGCGAGGCCGGTTTCACCCGCTGGGGCGAGATCGAGTTCGACGACGGCCGCTTCGAGGTCGACGACGCGGTCGCGGCCGACGGGCGCAAATACGACCTCGAACTGTCGGGTGCCGACTACTCGATCGTTTCGCGCGACCGCGACGACTGAGACGGCAGTCAGCCGCCGCGGCAGAGCCGCGCGATATCGGCGACGGTCAGGCGGATGGCATCCTCGGACTTCGCGATCATCGACCTGCCGCTGGCGCTGACGCAGTCCCAGCGCAGGTTCGCGCGGGAGGCGATGGCGCGGCGGTAGAGGCCCGCAAGGGTCTCGATGGAATCGGCCCGGATGCAGCCGGCGACGATGCGGCGGAACCGCCGTTCGAGGGCCGGGGGGCGACCGCAGGCCTTCAGGAAGACCTCGACCACCGCGTAGCTGTCGACCCGGCGCAGCAGCTCGGCGCGCTGGGCGTCGCTGAGGAGGCCGAGGTGATAGGCGCCGTGCGTCGCCCGCGGAGCCGAGGCGGGCTCGGCGTTCTGCGCGGCGGCGGGCAGGGCGGGGAGGAGAAGGGCGGCAGCGAGGAGGAGGGTTCGGACAGGGCGCATGGGCGTGAATCGGATCGGACAGCGGCCATGAGGATGATCCGCAGTCCCGGCTTTGGCAATGGATGCCGGGCGCTCTGTCCCGGCTAGGGGAGAGCCGCCTCCACCTTCGGCCGGGCGGCCTCGATCAGCCGGCCCAGCTCGACGAAATCGCGCTTGCGCGGCGAGGTCGCGCGCCAGGCAAGGCCGAGCATCCGGCTGGGCTCGGGATCGGCGAAGCGCATGACGTTGAGCGCACCGGCGCGCGCCTCCACGTCGAGGCAGATTTCCGGCAACAGGGTCAGCCCCAGGCCGTTGGCGACCATCTGCACCAGCGTGGTGAGCGAGGAGGCCCCGAACGTGTCGATGTTCTCGACCCGGCGCAGGTTGCAGAAGGTCAGCGCCTGGTCGCGCAGGCAATGGCCCTCTTCGAGCAGCAGCAGGCGATCCTCCTTGAGGATGTCGGGGGTCGCGCGCACGCGGCTGTCGATGCGACGGTCCGGCGGCAGGGCCAGCAGGAAGCGGTCCTCGAACAGGCGGATCGTCTCGATGTCGGGATGCTCGACGGGCAGGGCCACGAGCAGGAGGTCGAGCGTGCCGTCCAGCAGTTCGCGGGTCAGCTGGCGCGTCTGCGTCTCGCGGATGTGGACGTCGAGGTCGGGGAAGCGGTCGCGCAGCAGCGGCAGGAAGCGCGGCAGCAGGTAGGGCGCGACCGAGGGAATGACGCCGAACTGCAGGGCGCCGGAGAAGGCGCCGGTGCGGTGATGGGCATAATCGGTGAGGTCGCGCGTGTCGGCGAGGATGCGCGCGGCGCGGCGGGCGATCTCGCGTCCCTCCTCGGTCAGCCTGACGCCGGTGCGGCGGCGTTCGAGCAGTTGCAAGCGCAGCTCTTGCTCCAGGTCCTGGATCTGCATGGAGAGGGCCGGCTGCGTGACGGCGCAATGCTCCGCCGCCTTGCCGAAATGGCCGAGGCGGGCGACGGCGTCGAAGTAGCGCAGCTGCTTCAGGGAGATCAGGGCGGACCTCACGATCAGAATTTCTGATTGAAGTGCGAGGATAATACGATTGGCCGTGATCGTGAAGCCCCGTCTAGAACGGTTCGATCCTGAACCCAGCGAGCAGCGCGGAGCATTCCGATGGCCGACAAGACGATCATGACCACGGCGGGCGGCGCGCCGGTCGGCGACAACCAGAACTCGCTCAGCGCGGGTCCGCGCGGGCCGCTGCTGATGCAGGATTTCCACCTGCTGGAAAAGCTCGCCCACCAGAACCGCGAGCGGATTCCCGAGCGCACGGTCCACGCCAAGGGCTCGGGCGCCTATGGCAAGCTGACCGTCACCAAGGACATCTCGAAATTCACCAAAGCCAGAGCGCTCCAGCCGGGCGCGGTGACGGAGGCCTTCCTGCGCTTCTCGACGGTGGCCGGCGAGCGCGGCGCGGCGGATGCCGAGCGCGACGTGCGCGGTTTCGCAGTTCGCTTCTACACGAGCGAAGGCAACTGGGACATCGTCGGCAACAACACGCCGGTCTTCTTCATCCGCGACCCCCTGAAGTTCCCGGACTTCATCCATACGCAGAAGCGCCATCCGCGCTCCAACCTGCGCTCGCCGACGGCCATGTGGGATTTCTGGTCGCTGTCGCCGGAGAGCCTGCACCAGGTCACCATCCTGATGAGCGACCGCGGGCTGCCGCAGTCCTACCGGCACGTCGACGGCTTCGGCTCGCACACCTACTCATTCATCAACGCGGCCAACGAGCGCTTCTGGGTCAAGTTCCACTTCAAGACGAAGCAGGGGATCCGCAACTGGACCAATGCCGAAGGCGCCGCGGTGATCGCCAATGATCGCGAGTCGGCCCAGCGGGACCTCTACGATTCCATCGAGCGCGGCGAGTTCCCGAAATGGACCTTCTTCGTGCAGGTCATGCCGGAGGCCGAGACGGCCAAGCACTGGTACAACCCCTTCGACCTGACCAAGGTGTGGCCGCACGGCGACTATCCGCTGATCGAGGTCGGCGAACTGGAGCTGAACCGCAATCCCGAGAACTACTTCGCCGAGGTCGAGCAGGCCGCGCTCGCGCCGTCCAACATCGTCCCGGGCATCGGCCATTCGCCCGACAAGATGCTGCAGGCGCGCATCTTCTCCTATGCCGACGCCCATCGTTACCGGGTCGGCATCAACCACCACCAGCTGCCGGTGAACCAGCCGCGCTGCCCGGTGCATCACTATCACGCCGACGGCGCCATGCGCCTCGCCGGCCATGCCAACCCGGACGCCTACTACCAGCCGAACACGATGGGCGGACCGGTGGACGATCCGCGCTTCATCGAGCCGCCGCTGAAGCTCGATGGTGCCGCCGCCCGTTACAACCACCGCGACGGAAACGACGACTACCGCCAACCCGGCGACCTGTTCCGCCTGATGACGCCGGACCAGCAGCGCCAGCTGATGGACAACATCGCGGCGGCCATGCAGGGCGTGCCGGTCGAGATCATCCGCCGGCAGGTGGTCCACTTCTACCGCTGCGATCCCGACTACGGCATCGGCGTCGCGACCCGCATGGGCCTGTCGGTCAGCGACCTGCCGCAGGCGGTGGCCGCCGAATAGGCCGCCGCACCCGGGAGGCCGATCGCCTCTCCTCGATGCATTGCCAGCAAAGGATCCTTCAGATGGCGCTCGCCCAGACAACCTATTCCAACCGTGCCGATGCCGTCGGCGAGATCGTCACCGAGGCGACCGTCGTCGCGCTCAACGCGGCGCTTGCCGATCGCGGCATCGGCGCCGAGCGGATCATCTCGATCCTGCCGGTGGCAGCCCAGACGCTGGTGACCGCCACGCCCGCGCAGTTTCGCGTGCTCTACCGCGCGGCCTAGTGCCCGTCCGGACGGCTTGACGGCGGCGGAAGGGTCGGCCACGGCTCTGGCATGACCGCCGCCGCCTCCGCCGATGTCCTGTTCGAAGCCCGCCTTGCCGCCGCGGCGCGCGGAGTGGAGGGCACGCTCGCCGGTCTGCTCGACGGTCCGGCCCGGGACGGCGAGACCGCCCGGCCGGATCGCCTTCTCGCCGCCATGCGCCATGGCGTGCTCGCAGGCGGCAAACGGTTCCGCCCGTTCCTCGTCATCGAGAGCGCGGCGCTGTTCGGCGTCGCTGCCGACGCTGCCATGCGTGCCGCCGCCGCCCTCGAACTTGTCCATTGCTATTCGCTGGTGCACGACGACCTGCCGGCCATGGACGACGACGATGTCCGGCGCGGCAACCCGACCGTGCACAAGGCCTTCGACGAGGCAAGCGCGATCCTCGCCGGCGACGCTCTGCTGACGCTTGCCTTCGAGGTCATGGCGGCACCGGAGACCCATGCCGATCCGGCCGTCCGTTCCGAGCTGACCCTCCTGCTCGCCCGCGCCGCCGGGCTCGGCGGCATGGCCGGCGGACAGATGCTCGACCTCGCCGCAGAGGGGCGGTTTGCCGACGGCCGCCCGCTGCCCCTGTCGGAGCCCGAGATCCGCCGGCTGCAGGCGATGAAGACCGGCGCGCTGATCCGCTTCGCCTGCGAGGCCGGCGCCGTGCTCGGCGGCGCCTCGCCGGACGAGCGCGAGGCGCTTGCCGGTTATGGCGAGACCATAGGGCTGGCCTTCCAGATCGCCGACGACCTGATCGACCACGAGGGCGATGCGGCCCGCGCCGGCAAGGCGACCGGCAAGGACGCGGCGCGCGGCAAGGGCACGCTCGTATCGCTCAACGGTACGAGCTGGGCGCGCGACGAACTGACGCGGCTCGTCAGCGATGCGGCGACGCGTCTGGCGGGCTTCGGCGAAAGGGCCGGCACGCTGACTGCGGCCGCCCGTTTCGTCGCGTTCCGGACCGCCTGATCGCGGATCAGCCTCAAGC
>VFQO010052014.1_pt1 | contig 10229 bp, 9 predicted proteins | sample 3512331 | NCBI WGS metagenome assembly VFQO01 (sample SAMN10412371, study PRJNA504923) | tailings metagenome | isolation source: Replicate 3 from Balatoc abandoned mine | place: Philippines: Itogon, Benguet | collected 2017-08-28 | reverse complement strand
TCTATCTTCATGAACGCGCGCGTGCCGTGCTTGCCGATGAGCGCATCGAGCGTCGTGACGGGGACCTTGATGCTGCGGGCCCAGGTCTGGCCTTCCCAGCCGACCGCGCCCTGGCTCGCCTTCACGAAATCCGTCGAAGCGGTCGACACCGTCGGATTGTCGGTGTTGATCCGCATCTCGATCTCGCCGCTCGCGGCGCCAACGGCGACTTCTTCCAGCATCACCATCGTATCGGCGCCGTAGAGGCGCCGGAGCGTCGGCACGAGCGACGGATTGGGCTCGCAGGCGACCACGCGCGCGCCGAGACGGCGGAACGCCGCGATGCGGTCGCCGACATGCGAGCCGACGTCGAACACGAGCGCGTCCGCCTTCACGAACCGCCCATAGAGCGCGTCCATCGCGGCGGTGTCGCGCGTCTCGTCGTAGTAGATGCGCAGCGAGCGCGCGATGCCGGCTTGCGTGCGCGCGTCGTCGGACATCAGTGCGCCCGCATCGCCGCCGCCTCGATGGCGGGCAGGTTGAGCGTGCGCAGCGCGGCGGGCGGCGCGTTCTCCTCGGGCAGCGCGCCGATGCCCATGCGCATCATGAAGCGGCCGGCGCACGGCCACGACGAGACGACCGCGAGCGGGATCGCGAGTGCAGGACCCGCCGCGATGAACAGCGCGTAGGGAATCGCGGCCGGGACGGTGAACGCCAGCGTCAGGATCGAGAACCAGCCGACCAGCGTGTGCGGCCAGAGCTGCGCGGCCGCGTCGCTCCACGGCACCGAGTGATCGTCACGCGCCTGCCCGCCCCAGCCGAGGCGCTTGCCGAGCAGCAGGCCGCCGAGGAACATCGTGTGGCCGACCCACATGATCGGCGAGAGCATCAGGAAGAAGATGGTCTCGGTGATGGTGCTGAGCACGAAGCGCGCCGCGCCGCCGAACGAATTGCGCAGCGCGGGTCGCGACACGACGTCGAGCACCGTGGCGATCTTCGGCGCGAACCACATGATCAGTGTAATGACGAACAGCGCCATCCCGGCATCGGGGCGGATGAAATTCGCCGGTCCCTGATACGCCACCGCGATCGTGCCGAGCAGCAGCAGCCCGATCCACGCAGGCGAGCCAAGGAACATCAGCATCGCGAATGCGATCTGGTAGCGGCTGACCGGGCGCAGCCCACTCATGACCAGATACGGCCAGTACTGCATGTTGCCCTGCGCCCAGCGCAGGTCGCGGCGGATGAATTCGAGCAGCGTCGTCGGGTTCTCTTCCCAGCTCGCGCCTTCCTCGGGCAGCACGCGCACTTCGTATCCGGCGCGCCGCATCAGCACGGCTTCGATCTGGTCGTGGCTGAGGATGTACGTGCCGTCCGGGCGCGGCGGGATGTGGCAGTCCTTGATGAAGGGGGCGAGACGCAGCACCGCGTTGTGGCCCCAGTACGGGCCGCAGTCGCCCTGCCACCACGCGCTGCCGAGCGTGTAGGAGCGCATGCCGAGCCGCATGCCGAACTGGAACACGCGCGCGAACGCGCTGGTCGACGGCATGCCGACGACGAGGCTCTGCAGGATGCCGAGCTTCGGCTCCGCCTGCATGATGCGCACCATGCGCAGGATCGAGTCCGCGGTCTGGAAGCTGTCGGCGTCGAGCGTGACGGCGAGTTCGTACTCGGCGCCCCAGCGCTGGCAGAAGTCCGAGATGTTGCCGGCCTTGAAGGCGGTGTTGTCGGTGCGCCGCCGATACGTGAGGTCGAGCTTGCCCTGCCACTTCTCTTTCAACTGGTTGAAGCGCGGCTCCTCGATGGCGGCGATCTCTGGCCAGTTGGTGTCGCTCAGGATGAAGACGTGGAATTTGTCCGCCGTGCCGGAGGCGACAAGGCCTTCCATCATCGGCTCGATGTTGCGGATGACGCGCTCGGTGTCCTCGTTGCGCACGCACCACAGGATGGCGGTGCGCACCGTCACCGGCTCGTTGCCGGTGACGCGGGAGGCAATCGGCGTCACGGCGCCGACCGGGTCGGCCGAGCGCATGATGAAGAGCCCGATGGTGGCGTTCCAGAAGCCGATCACCGACCAGGGGAGGGTGATGGCGAACAGCACCACGAGGATGAAGTCCATGACCCCGAAGCCGCCGGCTGACAAGGCAAAGGACAACAGCCAGACCAGACCGACCATGGAGGCCAGCACGGTGACGGTGAAGAAGATGCGGCGGCCGGTCAGCGGGTCGGCGGACGGGGCAGTGGCGTAGGCGGACATTGTGCGATCGGTCATGGGTGCTTTTTTGGGCCGCGCAGGATATAGCGGGCGGCGTGCGGGGAAGTCCAATTCGGGATCAGATGGCAGTCAGCTCCGAGCAGCGCGCCGAGGCGCTCTGGTACGTCGCGCCGGGCAAGGCGGAAGTCCGCCCCGAAACGCTCGCGCCTCTCGCCGACGGACAGGTCCGCGTGCGGGCAGTCGCAAGTGCGCTCAGCCGCGGAACGGAGCGGCTGATCTTTTCGGGTCGTGTGCCGGAGAGCGAGTACGAGCGCATGCGCGCGCCATTCATGAGCGGTGCGTTTCCTTTCCCCGTAAAATATGGCTACGCGATGGTGGGAAAGGTCGAGGACGGCCCGGCCACACTAAAAAACCGCAACGTCTTCGCGCTTTATCCGCACCAGACCGCCTTTAACCTTGCTGCCGAAAATGTCGTGCCACTCCCCGATGGCTTGCCCGCCGAGCGCGCCGTGCTCGCCGCCAATATGGAGACGGCGCTCAACGCCGTGTGGGACGGCGCGCCGGGACCGGCCGACCGGATCGCCGTGGTCGGTGCCGGGGTGCTGGGGCTGCTGGTGGCGCGGCTCTGCGCCAAGATTCCGGGGACGGACGTAACGGTCGTCGACGTGAACGGCGAGCGCGCCGGCATTGCGAAAGCGTTCGGTGCTGCCTTCGCGGCGCCCGACAAGGCGCCGGATAACTGCGACCTCGTGGTCCACACCAGCGCCTCCTCCGCCGGGCTCGCGACGGCGCTCCGCCTTGCGGGCGACGAGGCGACCGTCCTTGAGTTGTCCTGGTTCGGCGCCGACGACGTGAAGGTGCCGCTCGGCGACGTCTTCCATTCGCGCCGCCTGCGGCTGATCTCCAGCCAGGTCGGCAAGGTCTCGCCGGGCCGCCGCCCGCGCTGGGATTACCGGCGGCGGTTAACCGCGGCGCTGAATTTATTGAAGGACGACGCGCTCGATGCCCTGATTGCGCCGCCAGTTGCCTTTAGCGACCTGCCGGCCCGCCTGCCTGACATCCTCAACCCCGCCAGCGGTCCGCTGTGCCAACTGATCCGCTATTAAGGAGCCTCCCGTGTACGCCGTCGAAGTTTCCGACCACATCATGATCGCCCACTCGTTCAAGGGCGAAGTCTTCGGCCCGGCGCAGGCGCTGCACGGCGCGACCTTCACGGTCGCGGTCGCCTTCATCTCGCCGAAGCTCGACAAGAACGGCATCGTGGTCGACATCGGCTGCGCGCTCGACGTCCTCGACAAGACGCTCAAGCAGGTCAACTACAAGAACCTCGACGAGATTCCGGCCTTCAAGGGCGTCAACACGACGACCGAGTGGCTGACGAAGTGGGTCTTCGATGAGTTCGCCGCCGCCGTGAAGGCGAACAAGCTCGGCCGCGAGCCGAAGGAAATCTCGGCGATCCGCGTCACCGTCGGCGAGTCGCCGAACGCGCGCGCCTGGTTCGAGGCGCCCCTTTGGTAAAAGGCGACTTCGTCTTCGCGATCCCCGGCGACATTGATACGCCGACCGGCGGCTACATCTACGATAAGCGGATGATCGCCGAACTGCGCGCGCTGGGATGGCGCCCGCAGGTGCTTGGCCTCGGCGAGGGCTTTCCGCGTCCGAGCGCGCTGGTGAAAGCCGCCGCAAAGGCGCGCCTCATGGAGGTGCCGAAGGGCCGCCCGATCGTGATCGACGGGCTGGCGTTCGGCGTGCTGCCCGAGGCGGGCGAGGCGCTGCGCGAGACCCATCCGCTAATTGCACTGGTGCATCATCCGCTCGCGCTCGAAACCGGAGTGACGCCGCAGGACGCCGTCGTGTTGCGTGCGAGCGAGCGCGCCGCGCTCGCCACCACGCGCGGCGTCATCGTTACCAGCCCGATGACCAAGCGCACGCTTGCGGCCGACTATGATGTGCCCGCCGAGCGCATCACCGTCGCTGAACCCGGTACGGATCGGGGCATCATTGCGCCGCGCACGCCATCCGCGAGTGTTTCGCTGCTGGCGGTCGGCGCCGTGGTGCCGCGCAAGGGTTACGACGTGCTGATCGACGCGCTCGCCGGGTTGATTGACCTGCCGTGGCGGCTGACCGTTGCGGGCGACTGCGGGCGCAGTCCCGAAACGACCGCGCGCCTGCGCGCCGCGATCGAGGACAATCGCCTCGCACCGCGCGTCACCGTCGAGGACGCCGTGCCGGATGAGCGTTTACGCGAACTTTATGCGGTGTCGGATCTTTTCGTTCTGCCGTCGCGCTACGAGGGCTTCGGCATGGCTTATGCGGAAGCGATCGCGCATGGCCTGCCGGTGATCGGCACGACGGCTGGCGCCATTCCGGATACGGTGCCGGCGGAAGCGGGCGTGCTGGTGCCGCCGGATGATGCGGCGGCATTGGCGGCGGCGCTGCGCCGGTTGATCGAAGACCGCGACGCGCGCGAACGGCTTGCAGCCGGTGCGCGGGCCGCGGCCGAACGCCTGCCGACATGGCGCGGATCGGCCGAACTGTTTTCGCGGGCGATAGAGAGGGTCGTATGAGCTTTTCGGCAAGCTGGCTGACGTTGCGTGAGCCTTACGACAAGCGCGCCCGCAACGGCGCCGTGCTCGACGCGGTCGCCGCCTGGGCGGCGGACCGCCCGTCCGTCGCCGCCGTCGATCTGGCGTGCGGCCTTGGCTCGACACTGCGGACGATTTCGCCTCGGCTCCCCAAGCTCCAAAGCTGGCGGCTGGTCGACAATGATTTGAGCCTGCTCGCCCGCGCCGGCGAACTGGCAAACCCGCCGGACCTCACCGTCACGGGGACGCCGGTTGATCTCGCGCGCGATCTCGAAATGGCGCTCGATGGGCCGGTCGACATCGTCACCACGTCCGCGCTGCTCGACCTCGTGTCCCACGACTGGCTCGACCGATTCGTGACCGAAGCCGCCGCCCGCCGACTGCCGGTCTACGCCGCACTCTCTTATGACGGCCTTGCGACGCTGGAGCCGGTCGACGCGATGGACGCCGCCATCATCGATGCGGTCAATCAGCATCAGCGCACCGACAAGGGCTTTGGCCCGGCACTTGGGCCGGAAGCGGCGTCGGCCGCGCCCGGACGCTTCGAAGCGATCGGCTATACGGTGGTGCAGGGCGCGTCGGATTGGGTGTTCGGCGCCAAGGACACCGAGATACAGACCGAAGTGCTCACCGGCTGGGCAGCCGCCGCGCGCGAAATGGGCGGCGCGTCAATGTCCGACATTATCAACTGGCTGGCGCGCCGCCGCGACCACATCGCGGCCGGGCGTTCATCCATGCGGGTCGGTCACGTCGACTTCTTCGCCCGCCCCACCATGACGCGCTGAGCCGACAGGTCGCAATCGAGCAGGACTTCCTCACCAATGAGGTGCGCGCGCATTGGCGCACGCAACGCCTGGTCGGCGGTCTGGATCGGCTTAAGTGTTATTCCGGATTGGCCAGAGCCGAGCATCGTCGGCGCGACGATCACGTGAAGGCGGTCCAGGCAACCTGCTGCAATAAATCTTGATACGGTATGAGCGCCGCCCTCGATCAGCGTTCGCCGCAATCCACGCGCCGCGAGCGCCGCCAGAATATCCGCCGGCGCGACTTCGCCGCCGGGCGCCGGCACCTCGACAAGTTCGACACCGGCGGGGAGCTTCGGCTTCACGCCCTCCGCCGTGATGACAAGGCGGCGGATTCCATCATCTGCCAGCACCTGTGCATCGGGAGATAGTCGTCCGCGCGGATCGAGCACGATGCGCGCCGGGCTTGGCCCTTCGCAGCGCCGCACCGTCAACAAAGGGTCATCCGCGACGGCCGTGCCGATGCCGACCAGCACCGCATCCATCAGCGCACGCAGCCGATGAAGATGCGCCAACCCCGCTGGACCATTGATGTATTTGGAGTGGCCGGTCACGGTCGCGATGCGCCCGTCGATCGATTGGCCGATCTGTCCGACCACCACGAGGTCATCGACGCCACCGTCGCGCAGCGGTCCGAAGCGTCCCTCCCAGGGCTCGGGAAGGGACTTGGTGGAGGCGCGAAATTTGCTTGGAACCGTTGACCAGTGTCCGGCGTTACCGCCCGGGTTATCAGGCTCGTCTACGTCGGCCATGTCTTCGTGCTCGGCTTCGAAAAGAAAAGGACGATGCTAATGCTCAAAACAATGATCTTCGATGATTAACGGCCGTTCATCGAGCAGGGACTTCATCCTGCCACACTATTCTGCTACGTGGACACTTGGGAGCCAAAGAACTCAAGTGCAGTAACACTGTAGTTCGCGGTTTTGACCCTGTCATATGGAATCCTCACCCAACATGAGTAAATCGAAGAACGGCAACGGACACGCGGGGAGCGGAGTGTTCGGTGCGCCGGAGCGTGTGCTGGTAAAGCGCGGCCTCGCAGAGTTCCGCAGCAACCGTCCAGTGATGTTCTCCTCGGAGAACGGCAAGCATCTCATCGCGCTTCCCATCGATGGTTTCGATGACGCGCGCCTGCGCGCATTCGAGCATCTGTGCGAACCCGCAACGCCGCGCCTCGTCGTGACGAAGCGCCGTGCGCGTGCGCTCGGTCTCGAAGCGAATGGCGCTGTCGCGCTCGCGCTGCCGCAGATCGGCGGCGCCGAGGCGATCATGTCGCTCGCTGAAGACGCCAACACCGAAGAGACGGTCGAGGTTGATGGCCCTATCAGCGCGGGGACGGAGGCGGCGATCGAACTTGCGAAGATTGCGCAGCGTCTTCCGGCCCTGCTCGTGGCCGAGGTGGACCCCGCCGTCGGTTCGATGATCGAGCCGCCGCTCATGGTCGTCCCCTCGGACGCGGTCATGAAATTCGGCCGCGCCGATCTGCACTCGCTGGAAATCGCCAGCGAGGCGAAGGTCCCGCTCGCGGGCGGCATCTCGACGCGCTTCGTCGTCTTCCGTGACACGATCGGCGGCGGCTCCTGCGCCGTTATCGTCGGCAAGCCCGACTTCACCAAGCCGGTGCCGGTGCGGCTGCACTCGTCGTGCCTCACGGGCGACGTGTTCGGCTCCAGCCGCTGCGACTGCGGCGACCAGCTCAAGCTCGCGACCAAGCGTCTGAACGAGGAGGGTGGCGGCATCGTCCTCTATCTCGAGCAGGAAGGCCGTGGCCTCGGGCTCGCGAACAAGATGCGCGCCTACGCGCTGCAGGACGACGGGCTCGACACGGTGGACGCCAACACCACGCTCGGCTTCGACGACGACGAGCGCGACTACGGCATCGCGGCCCGCATGCTGCAGAAGCTCGGCTGCACGCGCGTCTACCTGATGACCAACAATCCCGCGAAGCTCGACGGCCTGAGCGATCTCGGCATCGAGGTCGTGGGTCGTATCCCGCTGCACGCGCCGATCAACGTGCATAACCGCCGCTACATGACCGCCAAGGCCATGCGCGCCGGCCACAAGCTCGACCACCTGATGGCCGCGCTCACCGAAGCCGGTGAACCGCCAGTGCCAGTACGGACGGCCGAAGAAGTGAGATAAGATGATCCGGCCCGGCGAAAGTCGGGCCGGTTTTCATTTGGGAGGGCGAGTTGAACGGGGCTCCCGCATACACGCCGGTCGCGCGCGCGCTGCACTGGATCGTTGCCGTCCTGGTCATCGGGCTGATCATCGTTGGCTTCATGATCGCCAACATGCAGAGCGGCCCGCTGCAGGATCGCCTTTACAATCTGCACCGCTCCACCGGCGCGCTCGTGCTGCTGCTGGCGATCATCCGCCTCATCTATCGCCTCACGCATCCGCCGGCCCCGCTGCCCGCCGACATTCCGCCGTTCCAGAAGTTCGTTGCCGAGGCGGTGCACTGGGGCCTCTACGCGCTGCTGATCGTGCAGCCGCTCGTCGGCTGGGCCGCGACCTCGGCCTACCGCGCGCAGATCATCGTCTACGGCATGTTCGAGTTGCCGCCGATCCTGCCGGTGAACCAGCCACTCTCCGAGCAACTCTTCGTCGTGCACAAGCTGCTCGGCTTCCTGATGGCGGCGATGATCCTCGCGCACGCCGGCGCCGCGCTGATGCATCACTTCGTGAAGCGCGATCGCGTGCTGATGCGGATGATCTCGGGCGGCTGAGCCTCGCCGGCTGCCGATTCCATCATCAATTCGGGTGAACGAACGCGGACTGCTTCAAGCTTTCCGCAGTTCGTAAATTTGGCCGTAACCAAGAAAACGGCAGGCGGCGCGCGTGGAACCAATTTCACCGTTTGTAGAGCCTGCGCGCGGTAAGCAGAACCACGTGTTCGGAAGCCGGTTCGCGCGCTTCACTCAGGTCAGCGTCCATGTCGTTCGAGGTCAATACACTCTTTCTCCTGACCATCGACGTCGAGGTGATTCTCGGGCTCCTGCTCCTTCTCGTCTGGGTGCAGAACACGCGCATTCAGGCTGTCGCCTGGTGGGCAACAGCGCACCTCATGCGCGCCGCCTCGGTGATGCTCTACGGCCTCTACGGCTCGGTGCCTGATCTCATTTCGATCGATCTCTCGAACGTCATTCTCTTTTCTTCATTCGGCGTGACCTGGAACGGCGCGCGCGTGTTCAACGGCCGCCCGGCGCTGCCCGGTTCGCTCGTCGCGGGCGCCGTCGTCTGGATGGTGGCGGCGCAGTTACCCGGCATGGCGATGAGCGGAGAAATCCGCGGGCTGCTCTCCTCGCTCATCATCGCGGCCTACAGCTTCCTCTCCGCGTACGAATTCTGGCGCGGCCGCAACGAGCCGCTCGTCTCGCGCTGGCCCGCGATCCTGCTGTTCGTCATCCACGGCACGATGTTCCTCGTCCGCACGCCGCTGAACGTGCTGCTGCATGGCCGCGAAGGCGAGACCATCCTGGCGAACGCCTGGGTGAGCGTGCTCAGCCTCGAAGCCTTCCTGATGACGATCGCGACCGCATTCATCCTGCTCGCGATGTCGAAGGAGCGCACCGAGCTGCGCCACAAGACGGCCGCGATGACCGACCCGCTCACCGGCCTGCTCAATCGTCGTGCGCTCATGGCCGACGCCGAGAAGCTGCTGCAGAAGCAGCTTCATCGCGACCGGCCGATCGGCGTGCTGCTGGTCGATCTCGATCACTTCAAGTCGATCAACGACCGCTTCGGCCATGGCACCGGCGACAAGGTGCTCCAGCTCTTCGCCAAGACCGCGCTCGGCAACCTGCGCGCCACCGATGTGATTGGCCGGCTTGGCGGCGAGGAGTTCGTCATCGTGCTCGCGGACGCGAGCGTCGATAACGCCTACTTGGTCGCGGACCGGCTGCGCAATGCATTCGCCACGCAGGCCGCGGTGCTCGACGGCATGGTTCTGAACGCCACCGCGAGCATCGGCGTGTCCGTCATCGTCGATCCCGCGCAGGATCTCGCCAGCCTGATTACGCTCGCCGACCAGGCGCTCTATATGGCGAAGGCGCGGGGCCGCAATCGCGTCGAGGTGGCCTCGATCGAGGTGAGTTTGGGCGAGGCCCCGGCGCTCGCGCCGATGATGCACGAGCCCGCGGTGCGGCAGACAGCCGCTTAGAGACTCTCTGTGAGCATGATCTGATCCGAAAACCGGTTCCCACTTTTCGGGATCATGCTCATACGCCGCGGCACGCGGCCCACACTTTCTGCGGCGTCGCCGGCATGTCGAGATTGTTGCCGCGCCCCTCGGGGATCGCGTCCGCGATCGCGTTCATGATCGCCGCGATGGAGCCGGTGGTGCCGGCCTCGCCCGCGCCCTTCACGCCGAGGGGATTCGTCGTCGCGGGCACATCGTGCGTCACGTCGGTGACCGGCGGCATGTCCTGCGCGCGCGGCATCGCGTAGTCCATGAACGTGCCGGTGACGAGCTGGCCGTTGCTGTGGTCGTAGACGGCATTCTCCAGCAGCGCCTGCCCGATGCCCTGCGCGAGGCCGCCGACAAGCTGTCCGGCGATGAGCGTGTGATCGATGACGGTCCCCGCGTCGTCGACCGCCGAGTAGTTGACGATCTCCGTCATGCCGGTGTCCGGATCGATCTCGACT
>VFQO010002733.1_pt1 | contig 10231 bp, 9 predicted proteins | sample 3512331 | NCBI WGS metagenome assembly VFQO01 (sample SAMN10412371, study PRJNA504923) | tailings metagenome | isolation source: Replicate 3 from Balatoc abandoned mine | place: Philippines: Itogon, Benguet | collected 2017-08-28 | reverse complement strand
GCGGCCGCAACCGCGAGCTTCGGCGCGGTGATTGCCCAGATCATCGCCATCGACCTCGTCTTCTCGGTGGATTCGATCCTTACCGCCGTCGGCATGACCGACGACATCCCGATCATGGTCGCCGCGGTGGTCATCACCGTGGGCATCATGCTGATCGCCGCCAACCCGCTTGCCCGCTTCATCGAGCACAACCCGACGCTGGTGATGCTGGCGCTCGCCTTCCTGGTGATGATCGGGCTGGTGCTGATCGCCGACGGGTTCGGCTTCCACGTCCCCAAGGGCTACATTTACGCCGCGATGGGCTTCTCGATCGCGGTCGAACTGCTCAACATGGTGCAGCGCAACCGGCGGCGGCGGCTGGCGGCGGCGGCAAGCGCCTGAGCGGGCGGCTGGACCGCGCACAAAAAAGGAGGCGGCTGCCTGTTGCAACCGCCTCCAGTAAGAGGCCCGCCAGTCTATCGGGACCGGGTCGGCGGGCCGACGAAACGGGGTGTTACGGCGCTTCGTCGCCTTCGGCAGGGGCAGGCTCGGCGCGTCCGGCCTGAGCCTCGCCCGCGACCAGGGCATCGCCCGAGGCGCTGAACATGCCGGCGGGGAGCGCGCGGGTGACCTTGCCCTGCTGCACCACCACCTGCTCGACCTCGCCGCGCCCGTTGGCGACCACTTCGCGCACGGTGCCGAGCGAGGCGCCATCGGGCGTTGTCACCGGCATCCCGGGCGCGACCGTTGCCATGCCCTGCCCCGCCGCGGCGGCGCTGCCCGCCACCGCGAGCGCCGGGCGCATGAGCGAGGCCGAGCCTTCGCCGCTGGCCGAGCCGCTGCCCTCGCCGCTCGCACCGCCCGTTGCGGGAAGCGCGGGCAGGCCGGGCCGCGGCGCGTTCTGCACCGCGCCGCGCGCCGTCCCCACGGCGCTGCCGGCGAGGCCGCGGGCGCTGCCAGCGACCGGAGCGAGCGTGCCGGTAAGCGCGTCGGTGCCGACCGCCTGCGCATTGGCACTGCCCTGCCCGCTCGCGGAACCGCTGCCGCTCGCCTCGGCCATGCCGCCGAGCGGCGGGACGGCGAGATCGGCGAGGCTGGCGGTCGAACCGGTGATCGAACCTTCGGCGCTGCGCTCGGCGCGGACGGTCCCGCGCCGCGCATCGACCGACTGGCTGCCGCGGGTCGAGCCCTGGCCGTTCGCCGTGCCGTCGACCGTGCCGCGCACGGTGCGGGTGGTGGAATCGATGGTGGTGGGGATCGAGCCGCGCAGCGTGCCGCCGAGCGTCCCGCCGAGGCCGCCTCCGCCAAGGAGCTGCGCCTGAGCGGCAGCGGGAACGAGCGCGATCGCGCTGGCGGCGAGAATGAGCTTCTTCATGTCCGTCTCCTTTGGTCGTTTGCAGCGAGGCTTGGCTTGCTCGCTCGAAAGGAAAACGGATGGTGCGCCGCGCTTAATCCATCGCGGCGAGAAAAAATCAGTCGCCGCGGCCGCAGCCCCCGCACAGCAGGCCGCGGCCATAGGTCGCATCATGGCCCTTCGGCCCGAGATCGCGGGCTTCGCTGTCGAGCCGTTCGCGCCAGTTCCCGCCCGATTCCATCGCCGCTGCGACTCGCGCGGCGGCCAGAGGCGCGGCGAAACTGGTGCCGCGCACGGTCTTCGCGCGCCCTCGCGCATCGCTTGCGCGGATCCCGGCACCGGGGGCGGCATAATCGAGGTGGAGTGCCCGCCCTGCTTCGATCAGCGCGCGGCCCCTGCGGTCGACGCCGGTGATCGCGAGAACGCCGCCGTAGGAAGCCGGATAGGCCGGCGGCGCGGCGGGACCGTCATTGCCGACCGCCGCAACCACCACCACCCCGCGCTGGCGTGCCGAGGCAATGGCGCGTTCGAGCAGGGCATTCCTCGGCCCGACGAGGCTGATGGTCACGACCTTGCAGCCCTTGGCGGTGAGCCAGCCGAGCGCCCTGGCGATCGCCAGCGCATTGCCGCCAGCAGGATCGTTCCCGTAGACATCCGCCACCCACAGCCGCCGCACTCCGGCAGAGCGCAGCAGGCTGGCGACCGCGCTGCCGTGATCGGAGGCGTGCGGCGCGCCGCGGGCGAAACCCTTCTGCCCGCTCACCGCCACCGAACTGCCAGCGGCCCCGTCGATCATCCCGACGGAAAGGCCGATGGAGGCCGGGGCCGCCAACGTCACCGGCACCAGCGCGGCCGTGCCGGACGGCTGCGGTGCCGCCGCCTCGAAATGCAGGTGATCGGGGCTGATCTCCAGCTCAGGAGCGATCCTCGCCGCAAGCTTCTGCGCCTCGGCCAGCGTCAGGCCGGAGGGCACGGCGAGGCGTGTGACGACGATCTCCAGCCCCTCGATCGACTCGCGCGCGAGCAGGCGGAAGCCCGCCCGTTCGAGCGGCACCAGCGCATCGGCTGCCGCTCCGGTCACCAGCAGTTCCCCGCGCCGCGCCGGATCGCCCCCGGCATCGCGCTCGATCGCATCGGCGTTCCGGGAAAGCAGCCGGTCGAGCGCGCGCTCGCGCAGGCGGAGCAGGCGGCGCGCCTCGCGTACGGCCGTGCGATCCACTGCCTCGGCCGTGGCATCGACCCTTTGGGTCAGGTCCCCGAGCACGCCGCCAACACCGGGCACCGGCAGGCCGGGCACCTGCAACTGCGCCGCAAGCGGGCTCGCCAGCAGTCCCGCAAGAGCGAGCGCGGTGAAGATCGGGGGCAGCAGGCGTCGCATCATTGTCTCATACCCCTATTTCGCCTTAAGCATGGATGAAACGTGCGGGCCCGTCCGTTTCATCCGGTAGAAAGGCACAAACCCTGTCCCAGAGCTTCGAGAAGCAAGTGCTCGATCTGCTGCCGCGGTTGCGGCGCTTCGCGATCGGGCTTGCCGGCTCGCCGGCCGATGGCGACGACCTGTGCCAGATGACGATCGAGCGCGCCCTCACCCGCCGCACGCAATGGCAGGAGGGGACGCGGCTCGACAGCTGGATGTACCGGATCATGCGCAACATATTCATCGACGAGGGCCGGGCCACCACGCGCCGGCGCGAGACATTCGTGGACGCGGAGGCGGGGCTGGCGGTCGGCGCGAGCGGCGCGCAGGAGGCACAGGTCGAACTGTCCATGGTGGACCGCGCAATGGCGCGCCTGCCGGACGAGCAGCGCGAGGCGGTGCTGCTGGTGATGGTCGAGGGCTGGTCCTACAAGGAGGCCGCCGAAATCGTCGGCTGTCCGGTGGGAACGCTCAATTCGCGCCTGGTGCGCGGGCGCGATGCGCTGTTGGCGATGCTGGAGGACGGGCAATGACCGTGACCGAGGAAATGATCGCTGCCTATGCCGATGGCGAACTGGAGAGTGCGCAGAAGGCGCAGGTCGAAACCGCGCTCGCTGCCGATCCCGCGCTCGCCCGCAAGGTCGATGCGCACCGCGCGCTGAGGGCGCGGCTTGCGGCTCACTACGCGCCGTTCGCAAAAGACGAAGTGCCCACAAGGCTCGCCGCATTGCTGGCGGCGGATTCCGACCAGCGCAGCGGGGGCGGCGGCGAGGTCGTGGATCTGGCCGGTGAACGGCAAAGGCGCGGGCTTGCGCCGGTGCTGCGCCGCTGGGCGCCGATTGCCGGCCCGGCGCTGGCGGCATCGCTGCTGCTGGCCGTGTGGCAGCCGTGGCAGGGCGGATTGCCCGAGGGGTATGCGGCAGGAGAGCTCGCATCCGCGCTCGACACGCAGCTTGCCGCGAGCCAGCCCGCCGATGCCGAGACGCGCATCCTGCTGAGCTTCGAGCGAGAGGGCGGCGGGCTGTGCCGCGCATGGCGCGGGGCCGAGGCGGGCGGGATCGCCTGCCGCGATGCGACCGGCTGGAAGATCGAGCAGCAGTTCGCCTTGGGCGAGGTTGCCGGCGGCCAGTTCCGCCAGGCCGGCAGCGAGGCCGATCTGCTGGCAGCGGCGCAAGACATGGCGGCGGGCGGCGCGCTCGATGCCGCGGGCGAGCGCGCGGCGCGCGAACGCGGCTGGCAGTCGCGCTAGACCTGCAAACGCAAAAGGGGCCGGCATCGCTGCCGACCCCTTCTTCTGGGCCTCACGCGCAGGATCGGCGGCGGATCAGTTCACCGTCACCGTGCCGCTGCGATAGCCGCGCTCGGCCATTTCCTCGATGTAGTGGATGCGTTCCTTGCGCAGTTCGCGCGCATATTCCTCCCAGGCGTCGCGCCGGTCCTCGAGGTCGCTCGCGCGGCGCAGGTCGGCGCTCAGTTCCTTCTGCGCCTCGGTGATGTCGATGCGGTAATCGAACCAGAGGCTGTTCTCGATCCCGGCAATCGGCGCGCTGATGATCAGGCGCTCCTCGGCGCGGGCGAGCCGCTCCTCCACGAGGTCGATTGCCGCGGCACTCGCGGTCGCAGCGAACAGCCCGAGGGCGATGGCGGGGGCAAGCTTGGCAGGTTGCATCTCGTCTCTCCGTTTTCCGTTCGCCGGCACAAGGTGGCCGGTCGACAGGGAAACGAACGGGGTGCGCGACTTAATCCGCCAACGCCGCGTGCTGTGTTGCCGCCGAAGGATTGCCTGCCGCTCGCGGGATCGAAAGGCTGTGCTTGCAGGCCCGAGCGTCAGTCGCCGGCGTCGAAGCCGATACGCTCGGCGGCAGCGCCGCTCATGATGAAGCCGATCGGGCGTTCGCTCTCTTCCTGAAGATGCGCGATGAGGCTTGCGGTGCGGGCGAGCAGCGAAATGCCCTTGAGCGCCGCGAGCGGGAACCCGGCATCGAGCATCACCGCCGGAATGGCGCCGTTGACATTGATCGGGAGCGAACGGCCGATGGCCTCGGGCAGGACCTGTTCGATGGTGCGCAGCATGGCGATGTGCTTGCCCTCCATGCCGTGCTCCTTCGCCAGCGCAAGAAGCCGGTGCGCGCGCGGATCGCCGCCCGAATGCTGCGGGTGGCCGAAGCCGGGAATCGCCTTCTTCTCGGCGCGCAGGGCCTTGATCGCGGCCGTGGCGGTCGCGGCAGGGTCGCTGCCTTCGGCCTCCACCTGCGCGACCACCTCGGCATAGAACCTGCCGGCCACCTCTGCGCTGCCCAGCACCACCGAGCCGCAGCCCAGCAAGCCCGCGGCAACGGCGCCGTGGAACGCCTCGGGCGCGGCGGCATAGGTCATGCGGGTGGCGACCACCGAAGGCACCAGACCGTGTTCGGCGATGGCGCACAGCACCGCATCTGCGAGCGCCTTCTGCGGCGGCTGCGGCATGGTGCCCGTCACCAGCAGCCAGAAATAGCTGGTGAAATCGAGCTTGCCGATCACCTCGTCGCACAGATCCATCCCGCGCACCGTGATGCTGGTCGCATCCGAGGTGCAGATCGAGGAAACGGCGTTATCCTGCTTGCCGATGCGCATGGGAGCCTTTCTTTTCGTTATTCGAAGTTGATTTCGGTATGCGAAGAATATAGTATCATTGCATTCTCAAAGCAAGAAGGCGGGATCAGGCGAATGACGGCTCAGGACAGACTGCACCGGAAAAGGGGCCCTCTTGCAGGTGTCACCGTGCTCGAGATGGGGACCTTCATCACCGGCCCCGCCGCGGGAATGCTGCTCGCCGATCTTGGCGCGGATGTGATCAAGGTCGAACAGCCGGGCACCGGCGATCCGTTCCGCAACTTCAAGGGCGGGCTCTATTCCCCGCACTTCCAGACCTACAACCGCAACAAGCGCTCGATCACCATCGATCCCAAGCAGTCCGAGGACCTCGCCGTGCTCGACCGGCTGGTCGAGGATGCCGACGTGTTCATCCAGAACTTCCGCCCCGGCGTGGCGGACCGGCTGAAGGTCGACGCCAAGCGGCTCCAGAGCATCAACCCGCGCCTTGTCTACGCCTCGATTTCCGGCTTCGGCAGCGAGGGGCCGGAGCGCGATCGCCCCGCCTTCGACACCGTCGCGCAGGCCGTATCCGGCTTTCTGCGGCTGCTGGTGAACCCCGAACACCCGCGCGTGGTCGGCCCCGCAATCGCCGATGCCATGACCGGCTTCTACACGGCGCTCGGCATCCTTGCGGCGCTCAACGAACGCCATGTCACCGGCAAGGGCCGCGTGGTCGAAACCTCGATGTTCGAGGCAATGTGCCACTTCAACCTCGACGACTTCACCCACCTGCTCTCCGCCGGAGAGGTCATGGGGCCGTATAGCCGCCCGCATGTCAGCCAGAGCTATGTGTTCCAGTGCTCGGACGGCAAGTGGCTGGCACTGCACATGTCATCGCCGCCCAAGTTCTGGGAAAACCTCGCTGCTGCGGTCGGCCATCCCGATATGCTCGAACAGCCCGCCTTCGCCACCCGCGAGGCGCGGATCGCGCATTACGAGGATGTCGCCGCCTTCCTCGCGCCGATCTTCGCGACCCGCACCCGCGCCGAATGGACTGACGAGCTTACACGGCGCGAAGTGCCCAATTCGCCCGTCTATGACACCACCGAGGTGCTCGCCACGGAGCAGGCCAAGGTGCTCGGGATCGAAGTCAGCGATCCCGATGGCCCGCATGGTGAATTCCGCACGATCCGTTTCCCGGTGAGCTTCGATGGCGAACGGATGGACAGCGTCACCGCCCCGCCCGTATTGGGAGCCGACGACGCGGCAATCCGCCGCTCCATCGAAAGGCCGGTGCATGGGATCCGCAGGGGCTGAAGCCACGATCAGGGAACAGGGGAAGGACCCCGAGTTCCTCTCCACGCTCGAACGGGGCCTGCGCGTCCTCAAGGCGTTTGACGAGGATCACCCGGAGATGACCCTGTCCGAAGTGGCGGCCAAGACCGGCCTGCCCCCGGCGGTGGCGCGGCGGTGCCTGATCACGCTGGTCGAGCTCGGCTATGTCGGTCAGCACGAACGCAAGTTCCTGCTGCGCCCGGCGGTGCTGACGATCGGCTCGGCGTTCCTCGCCTCGATGCAGATCGAACAGGTCGTGCTCCCGCCCTTGCAAGCCCTGCGCGACCAGACCGGCGACAGCGCCTCGCTGTGCGTGCTTTCGGGAGCCGAGATCCTCTATGTCGCCCACGTTTCGACCGACCGGCGGTTCCGCGTCGCGGCGGGCGTCGGCACGCGCTTTCCCTTCCACGCGACCTCGCTCGGCAAGGCGCTGGCCGCGCATCTGCCGGAGGCCGAGCGCGCTGCCTTGCTCGCCAGGGCGCCGTTCCAGCGCTTTACCGAGCGCACCGTCACCGACGGCGCGGCGATGGCCGAACGGCTCGATCTGATCGCGGCGCGGGGGTACGATTCCGCGCTCGACGAGCTCGATTACGGGATCGTCTCGGTGGCGGTGCCGATCTTCGGGCGCGGGGGACGGGTGATTGCGAGCATCAACTGCTCCACCTCCACCACCCGCATTTCGCAGGACGAACTGGTCCGCACCCGCCTGCCGCTGCTGCGCGCTGCTGCGGGCGAAATCGAGGCCTCGCTGAAGCGCTGGCCGACGCTCGAAGCAGCGCTGATGCCCTGATCGAAGGGCCCCGAAACCCCGTTCTGGAGGAGTGCAACGCGGGGTCAACGAGGGGTCAAGACAGGTCTAACCAGGGTCTGGACCGGGCCGGGCAAGGCCTGGGATGCCCGCTGACGTCCTACAGCCATTTTTCGCATATCGAAGTTGACTTCGCATTGCGAAGTTTGTAATTCCGCGCTAGGGAGGGGTCGCCATAAGAGCTGCGCGTCATGCGCACACAGGGGAGAGTTGTATGAAGTTTCCGGGCACCAGCCTCGCCAGCACCGTTGCGCTTGCCGCAGCCACGCTGACCGCCGCACCCCTCGCCGCGCAGGATGCCGCCGCACCCGCCGCCGATACCGCCGCCGATGAAGGCATCGTCGTCACCGGCCTGCGCCGCACCGAGACCCTGCAGGACACGCCCGCCGCAGTCACCGCGTTCGATTCGAAGGCGATCGAGAATGCCGGGATCGAGCGCCCGTCCGATTTCATCGCGCTCACCCCCAACGTGAACCTCGTCGAGACGCAGAACGCGGGCAACGCCTTCGTCATCATCCGCGGCATCACCCAGAACCGCAATTCCGAGCCTTCGGTGGCGGTCATCGTGGACGGCGTGCAGCAGGTGAACCCGGCGCAGTTCAACCAGGATCTGTTCGATATCGAGCAGATCGAAGTGCTGAAAGGCCCGCAGGGCGGCCTCTATGGTCGTAACGCCATCGGCGGGGCGATCATCATTTCGACCAAGAAGCCGACCGACGAATTCGCCGGCAACATCACTGCCGGGATCGACAACGGCTTCGGCTACTTCCTGCGCGGCGGGGTGAGCGGCCCGATTGCCGAGAACGTCAAGTTCCGCATCGCCGGCTCGTGGTACGATACCGAAGGCTTCATCCCCAACACCTTCCTGGGTGAAGATGCCGATCCGGTCGAGGACTTCAGCCTGCGCGGCAACCTGCTGATCGAAGCCACCGACCAGCTGACCTTCGATCTGCGCGCCAGCGTCAACCAGCTGCGCACGCAGGGCCTCTATTACAACATCGTCGCCGACGTGAACGACATTGCCGACGTGCGGGTCAACAACACCGGCCAGAACGACCGCGATATCTACAACGTCGCGCTCAAGGTCGAATATGCCGGCGACAACGCGGTGCTGACCTCGATCTCGTCCTATGACACCGTCAAGGAAATCCTGACCGGCGACGCGTTCGATTTCCAGCCGATCCCGGACAGCTTCTTCTTCAACCTGTTCGAATTCCTGTTCGGCCCCGGCAACGGCTTCGACCTCAACCAGAGCCAGTATCTGAACGTGAAGGCGTTCAGCCAGGAAGTGCGCCTCGCTTCGCCCGAGGATGGCCGTCCGTTCAACTGGATGGTCGGCGGCTACCTGATCGACACCACCCGGTTCATTTCCACTGGCAACATGATCGATACCGGCAACGGCGTCTTCCCGGTCTATCGCAGCCCTTCGACCAACCCGCTCAACCCGCAGTTCTCCTATCTGGCTGACGGGCAGGAAAACTTCGCCTGGGCGATGTTCGCCAATGCCGGTTATGAGCTGAGCCCCGAGTTCCGGGTCGATGCCTCGCTGCGCTATGACCGCGATCGTCGCCGCCAGACCACGCTGACCCCGCAGGGCTTCCTGCCCAATGTGCCCGGCGTGCCGCAGGCGCAGAGCGGTGAAGTCCGCACCGCGGTGTTCGATGACTGGCAGCCCAAGATCACGCTGACCTATGAACCGAGCCCCGACTTCACGCTTTATGGCGGCTATTCGCGCGGCTTCCGTTCGGGCGGGTTCAACCAGACCGGCGTTGGCGCCGAAGCGGTCAACAACGGCATCGTAGGCGTGGGCGACCTGTTCCAGGACGAAACCGCCGATACTTTTGAAATCGGTGCCAAGGCCCAGCTCGGGCCGGTGCGTCTGGCAGGTGCGGCCTACACCACGCTGTCGAAGAACAGCTACTTCTTCGTCTTCCTCGCACAGTCTTCGACCCAGAACCTCGGCAATATTCCCGAGACGCGGATCAACGGCTTCGAACTGGAAGCGAGCGCGGAAGTGCTGCCCAACTTCGATATCAACGCCGCGATCGGCGTGACCGACAGCGAGATCAAGGACTTCGCCGATCCCTCGGTGATCGGCAACGAAGCCCCGCAGATCTCGCGCTACACGCTCAACCTCGGCGCGCAGTATGCCGGGCCGATCTCCGACACCATCGATGGACTGCTGCGGATCGATTATCGCCGCACCGGCAAGACCTGGTGGGAGCCGTTCAACACCACCGTGCGCAATCCGGTCGATCTGGTCGATGCGCGTGCGGGCGTGAAGCTGGAAAACGGCGTGTCGATCACCGCCTTCGCCCAGAACCTGTTCGACGAAACCTACAACGCCGAATTCTCGCCCGGCGGGTTCGTGTTCCGCGCCCGTCCGCGTCGTTACGGCGTTGAAATCGGCTACAAGTTCTAAGGGAAAGCAAGACACATGACCAAGGTGCTGGTGCTCTATTATTCGAGCTATGGCCATATCGAGGCGATGGCCGCTGCGGTTGCCGAAGGCGCCGCCAGCGTCCCCGGCACCGAAGTCAGTGTGAAGCGCGTTCCCGAACTGGTGCCCGACGATGTTGCGGCCGCATCGGGCGTGAAGCTCGATCAGGCCGCACCTATCGCCGATCCGAACGAGCTGGCCGATTATGACGCGATCATCTTCGGCACGCCCACCCGCTTCGGCAACATGGCGGCACAGATGCGCAACTTCCTCGATCAGACGGGTGGGCTGTGGTTCACCAAGGCGCTGGTCGGCAAGGTCGGG
>VFQO010052012.1_pt1 | contig 10235 bp, 6 predicted proteins | sample 3512331 | NCBI WGS metagenome assembly VFQO01 (sample SAMN10412371, study PRJNA504923) | tailings metagenome | isolation source: Replicate 3 from Balatoc abandoned mine | place: Philippines: Itogon, Benguet | collected 2017-08-28 | reverse complement strand
GGTTCGATCCCAAGGATCCGACCTGGCCGGATCGTGATCGCTTCGTGCTGTCGGCCGGCCATGGCTCGATGCTGCTCTATTCGCTGCTCTATCTCACGGGCTATCCAGAGATGGAGATCGGCCAGCTCGAGAATTTCCGCCAGCTCGGCTCGAAGACGGCCGGTCATCCGGAATACGGCTACGCGCCGGGCATCGAGACGACCACCGGTCCGCTGGGCCAGGGCATCGGCAACGCCGTCGGCATGGCACTCGCGGAGCGCCTGCTCAACGCCCGTCTCGGCGACGATCTCGTCAACCACACCACCTACTGCATCGCGGGTGACGGCTGCCTCATGGAAGGCATCAGCCACGAGGCGATTTCGCTCGCGGGCCATCTGAAGCTCGGCAAGCTCATCGTGCTCTGGGACGACAACTCGATCTCGATCGACGGCCCGACGAGCCTCTCTGTCTCCGACGATCAGGTGAAGCGTTTCGAAGCCTCGGGCTGGAACACGATCCGCGTCGACGGTCACGATCCGAAGGCGATTTCCGCCGCCCTCAAAAAGGCGCGCGCCGACAGCTCGAAGCCTTGGCTCATCGCCTGCAAGACCGTGATCGGATACGGCGCGCCCACGAAGGCCGGCAAGTCATCGACGCATGGCGAGCCGCTGGGCGTCGAAGAGATCAAGGGTGCGCGTGAGAAGCTCTCCTGGAGCGCGGCTCCGTTCGAGATTCCGGCGCCTGTGCTGGAAGCCTGGCGTGCGCTCGGCGCAAAGGGCTCGAAAGAGAACGCCGCCTGGAAGGCGCGCCTCGCCAAGGCGCCTGATGCCGCGAAGGCATTCGAAACGCCGGTCGCAACGTCGCGCGCCAAGGCCATTGCGGACGCCATCGCAGCGGCCAAGAAGCAATTCGCGGCCGACACCAGCAAGCGCGCCACGCGCGTCTGGTCTCAGCTCACGCTTGAGCATCTGGTTCCGGTTGCGCCGGAGCTGCTCGGCGGCTCGGCGGACCTCACGCCATCCAACGGCACGCGCACTAAGCACCACAATGCGGTCGAGCCCGGCAACTTTGCGGGCGACTACATCCATTACGGCGTGCGCGAGCATGGCATGGCCGCCGCCATGAACGGCATCTCGCTGCACGGTGGGTTCATTCCGTACGGCGCGACGTTCCTCGTCTTCACCGACTACTGCCGTCCCTCGATCCGTCTCTCGGCGCTGATGCATCAGCGCGTCATCTACGTCATGACGCACGACAGCATCGGCCTCGGCGAGGATGGCCCGACCCATCAGCCGATCGAGCATCTGGCGGCGCTGCGCGCGATCCCGAACCTGCTCGTGCTGCGTCCGGCCGACGCGCTGGAGACGGCAGAGGCGTGGGAGATCGCGCTGGCTCATCCGACGCGTCCGTCCATCCTCGCGCTCTCGCGGCAGGCGGTGCCCACGGTGCTGCGCACGGACACGACGGGCGAGAATTTGTCGGCGAGGGGCGGGTATGTCGCCAGCGGCGGCGCGAAGCGCGATGTGACGCTGATCGCAACGGGCTCCGAAGTGGGCTTGGTCGCGGAGGCCGCTGCAGCGCTCGCGAAGGAGGGTATCAACGCCGCCGTCGTTTCGCTGCCGTCGTTCGAGATCTTCCGCGCGCAGCCTAAAGCCTATCGCGACGAGGTGCTCGGCTCGGCGCCGCGCATTGCGGTAGAGGCCGCCGTCGCGCAGGGCTGGCACGAATGGCTGCGGCCCGAGGACCGTTTCATCGGCTTGTCGGATTTCGGCGTCTCCGCACCCGGCCCGAAAGTGTTCGAGCACTTCGGCCTCACCGTGCCGAAGATTGCCGAAGCTGCACGCGCTGTAGTGAACAAGGGCTGAGGGGGCATTGGTTGTGGAGACGTTGCGCTCCCCAGCAGCGTGTCTGGACCCCGACCTACGTCGGGGTGACGTTTCAATTTACCTGACACGGCTGCCCCATTCTCCGTCATCCCGGCGTCATTGGCGGAGCCATGCTCCGCATGGACGGCCGGGATCCAGACACGTCAGAATTTAGGACAACACCCTCGATCTCGCTGGACACCCATGAACCTCGATAAGCTGAAGACGACTGACGGCCTCGACCTCGCTGGCAAGCGGGTGCTTGTGCGTGCCGATCTCAACGTGCCGGCCAAGAATGGCGTCGTGACGGATGCGACGCGCCTCGAACGCGTCGTTCCCGGTCTCAAGGATCTCGCCAAGCGCGGCGCGCGCGTGATCGTGCTCTCGCACTTCGGCCGGCCGAAGGATGGCCCGGACAAGGAGAACTCGTTAGCGCCGGTGGCTGCTGAGCTTGGCAAGCTTGCGGGGCTGCCTGTTTCTCTCGCCTCCGACTGTGTCGGCGAGGCGGCCGACAAGGCCGTGTCGTCGCTCGGAAACGGCGGCATCATCGTTCTCGAGAACACGCGCTTCCACAAGGGCGAAGAGAAGAACGATCCGGAATTCACGAAGGCCCTGGCGGCTCTCGGCGACATTTTCGTCAACGACGCATTCTCGGCGGCGCACCGTGCGCATGCCTCGACGGAAGGCCTTGCGCGCCTGCTGCCGGCCTACGCCGGGCCGCTGATGATGGAAGAGATCAACGCGCTGCGCACGGCTCTTGAACAGCCGAAGCGTCCGGTTGCGGCCGTGGTTGGCGGCGCCAAGGTTTCGACGAAGATCCCGGTGCTCACCAATCTATCGGCCAAGGTCGACAAGCTGATCATCGGCGGCGGCATGGCGAACACGTTCCTGCTCGCGGGCGGCGTCGAGATCGGAAAGTCGCTCGCGGAACCGGACCTTGTCGAAACGGCGCGCGAGATCATGCACGCGGCGAAGTCGCGGAGCTGCGAAATCGTGCTGCCGCAGGACGTGGTAGTCGCGGCGCGCTTCGAGGCGGGTGCGCCTTCGCGCACGGTGGCGACGATCGACGTGCCCAAGGACGAAATGATCCTCGACGTGGGGCCGAAGACCGTGGCCCACTACGTCGATGTGCTGTCCCGCTGCGAGACGCTGCTGTGGAACGGGCCGCTCGGCGCCTTCGAGATCGCGCCGTTCGGCGAGGGTACGTTCGCGCTTGCCCGCGCCGCAGCGGAACGCACCAAGCAGGGCACGCTGGTTTCGGTTGCGGGCGGGGGCGATACGGTCGCCGCGCTCAATGCTGCCGGCGTCACGGACGATTTCACCTACGTGTCGAGCGCGGGCGGTGCGTTCCTCGAATGGCTCGAGGGCCGTGAGTTGCCCGGCGTGGCGGCGCTGGCCCGCTAGCCGAGAACGGAATCCGATGCTCGCAGAACTCCATCTCTATCTCGGTGTGGCGCTCGCGGGGCTCGTGAGCTTCTTGAGCCCGTGCGTTCTGCCGCTCGTGCCGCCCTATCTCGGCTATCTCGGCGGTACAACTTTCGAGGAGCTGTCGCACGAGAAGGGGCTCGAGCGCACGGTGTGGCGACGCGTGGTGCTGGCGTCGATCTTCTTCGTGCTCGGCTTTACGACGGTGTTCATCGCGCTCGGTGCGAGCGCTTCGTTGATCGGTCAGCTCATCCAGACATGGCGTGCCGAGCTGTCGTTCGCGGCGGGTATCGTCATCATCCTTTTCGGCCTGCACTTCCTCGGCCTGTTTCGCATTCCGCTTCTGATGAGCGAGAAGCGCTATCAGACGAACCACGAGGGTGCGAGCTTCGCGGGCGCATATGTGATGGGGCTCGCGTTCGCCTTCGGCTGGACGCCCTGCATCGGGCCGATCCTTTCGACGGTGCTGGCGCTCGCCGCCAACGAGGCGAGCCTGGGCGCGGGTGTGCGGCTACTGGCCGTCTATTCGCTGGGCCTTGGCATTCCGTTTGTGCTGGCTGCCGTGGCGATCCGGCCCTTCCTGAGTTTCATGCAGCGGTTCCGCCGCCATCTCGGGCTCATGGAGAAGATCATGGGGGCGCTGCTCGTGCTGACCGGCATCGCCTTCCTCAACGTGTTCGACTGGTTCTCCATCCAGGCGCTCGGGCAATGGCTGATCGAGACATTTCCGGGACTTGCGCGCGTCGAGGAGCTGATGACGCCCGAGAAGCTGCAGCACGATCTGCGCAATTTCACGCCGGGAGGTTAAGCCTGTGACCGCCATCGCGCTCACCATCGCGGGGTCGGACAGCTCCGGCGGAGCGGGCATCCAGGCCGACCTCAAGACGTTCACGGCGCTCGGCGTCTATGGCGCCTCCGTCATTACGGCGATCACGGCGCAGAACACGATGGGCGTACAGGGCGTCCTGACACTGCCTCCGGACATCATTGCGGCTCAGATGACGTCGATCGCGTCCGATCTTTCGGTGGGCGGCATCAAGACGGGCATGCTGGGCGATCGCGTCACGGTGGAAACGGTTGCGGACGGACTTCGCAAGTTCGTTGGCGTGCCGCTCGTCATCGACCCGGTGATGGTAGCGACCAGCGGGGACGTGCTGCTCGCACCGGATGCCATCGACGCCGTGCGAACGCGCCTCTTTCCCCTCGCCGATGTGGTGACGCCCAATCTGCGCGAGGCGGCCCGCTTGCTCGACGGACCTGTCGCCTCATCCCTCGAAGAGATGGAGCAGCAGGCGCAGCAGTTGCTGGCACTTGGCGCCAAGGCCGTGCTCATCAAAGGCGGCCATGGGGAGGGTCCCGAGGCGATCGATATTCTCGCTTCGAAAGACGGGTTTCAGCGCCTTTCGGCGCCGCGCATCGCGACGCGCCATACGCACGGGACCGGCTGCACACTCGCTGCGGCGATTGCCGCGCGGCTGGCGGAAAAAGATTCGCTCTTCGCGGCTGTTACGGCGGCAAAGCAGTACGTCTGGAAGGCCATCGATGCCGGGCGCGCGCTCGAAATCGGCAAGGGCGACGGGCCCGTTGACCATATTTTCGCTTTTCGGAAACACTGACTGTTGCGACTCTGCATCGCCGGGATCGCAATGCGTTTTGCCCATCTTGTAAGCGGCTCAGGGTTCTGCAACTCTCCCGTCCGTGCAGCGCCGACGTCGGGGGGCGATCGAGCAGCGCACATCACTACCACTACTCTCTTTGGGGGGAGCTGACCGGCGATCAGGGACGCTGTTCGGCTCGGCAAAAAACCGGTCCGGTTCTTCCGGGCCGGTTTTTTTCTTTTCCGCATTGCCTCTGCTGCGCTCCCTCTCGCGCCTCTCCAACGGCTCTGGTAAACGGCCGCACAGCGGACGGGACATTGGGCTAGCGAACGCGGACGGGCGGAATGGATACGCGCGCCAACGACAGGCAAGGAAGCGGGTTCAAGGATTTGTCCCGCACGTCCTACAGCCTTCGCCTTGGGGCATTCTACGGCGCTCTCTTTCTCGTTTACGGCGTGCATTTGCCTTACCTGCCGGTGTGGCTCGATTGGCGCGGGCTCACCGCCGAGCAGATCGCCGTCATCACGGCCGCGCCTTTCTTCCTGCGCGTCTTCATCACGCCGACGGTGGCGATGCTTGCCGACCGCACGGGCCAGCACCGGTCGATCGTCAATGGGCTTGCGTGGCTCGTGCTCTTGCTCGCTCTTCTGCTTACTCAGATGGAGAGCTTCTCGACGATCTTTCTGCTTGCACTACCGTTCGCGATTTCCCTCTCCACGATCGTGCCCCTGACCGAGACCATTGCCGTCGCGGGCGTACGCGCGCACGGGCTCGACTATGGGCGCATGCGCCTTTGGGGGTCGATCACGTTCGTCATGGCGGGCTTCGTGGGCGGTTGGTTAATCGACCACACGAGCGCGAACGCGGTGATCGGTTGCATTCTCGCGGGCGCAATCGCCATCGTCGCGTTTGCCTGGCTCCTGCCGGAACGCGGTGCGTCGGCGTCCAAGGCGGGAGGCGGCAGCCTCGAAGAGGCGGGAAAACTCGTACGCTCGCCCGTGTTTCTGGCGTTCCTTGTCGCTGCCGGATCCGCCCAGGGCGCGCATGGGATGTTCTACACGTTCGGAGCGCTATCCTGGCACGCGCAGGGCATCTCGACTGCCTGGGTCGGGACGCTTTGGGCCATCGCGATTGTCGGTGAGGTGGCCCTCTTTGCCTATTCCGGCAACGTGGTGCGGCGGTGGGGGCCGGAGACGTTGCTCGTGGCGGCCACGGCGGCGGCGATCCTCCGTTGGGCTCTGATGAGCCTGTCACCGCCGCTTTCCGCACTGATCCCATTGCAGACGTTGCACACGCTCACCTACGGCGCGTCGCACCTCGGCGCGATGCATTTCATATCCCGCGCGGTGCCGGAGAGTGCGCAGGGTACGGCCCAGGCGCTCTACGCGACGGTGGCTTCGGGGTTGCTCATGGGCGGCGCGACGTTGACATCCGGCTGGCTTTACGCCCGCGTGGGGGGAGAGGCCTATCTGGCGATGGCAGCCTTGGCGGCGGTCGGTTTGGCCGGAGCGCTCTTCGTTCGCGCGCGCTGGAGCGGCCGTGTGCTCTGGGACGACGACGCGTAAAACGTGCTTTACGGATGCGTGTCTGGATCCCGGCCTGCGCCGGGATGACGTTCCTAGTTCGTCGTCCCGATTGCCACAAACGCTCCGTCACCCCGACGGAGGTCGGGGTCCAGATGCGCGAGTTAGGAAACGAGACTTCAGCCCCACAGCTGCCGGGGAGGGGGGTGCAGCAAGCCGTTGTCGAAACGGATGGGCGGATCGCGGTCCTCGGCCAGGAGAAGGGGACCATCTAGGTCGACCCAATCGGCAGTTTGCGCGAGCAGGAACGCAGGTGCGACGGCCAGGGACGTGGCCACCATGGAGCCCACCATCACTTTGAGCCCGGCTTCTTTCGCCGCGCGCTGCAACGCCAGGGCTTCGGTCAATCCGCCTGCCTTGTCGAGCTTGATGTTCACGGCGTCGTAGCGGTGCATAAGGTCCGCAATGTCGGCCGCCGTGTGCACGCTTTCGTCGGCACAAACGGGGACGGAGTGCGCCAATCCTTCGAGCATATAGTCTGCGCCTGCCGGAAGCGGCTGCTCGATCAGTTCAAAGCCCGATTCATCGGCCGCTGCGAGAAACGGTCCGAGCATGTCCTCGGTCCAGGCCTCGTTGGCATCGGCGACGAGCCGCGCATCCGGGCGCGCCTGCCGTACCGCGGCCATGCGCGCGATGTCGTCCGCTCCGCCAAGTTTCAGTTTGAGGAGGCGATGGGTCTTTGCTTCGGCCGCCGCGCGAGCCATTGCCTCAGGTGTGTCGAGGCTCAACGTAAAGCAGGTCTCCACGGATTTAAGGGGGGCGACGCCTGCGATCTCGGCGGCCGTGGTCTTTCTCAATTTGGCTTCGAAGTCCCAGAGCGCGCAGTCGAGCGCATTGCGTGCGGCGCCCGGCGGAAGCGCGGCGGCAAGAGCTTCCCTGCTCGTGAGGGCATCGGGCGCGCGCTCGGCCTCTGTGATCGTGGCGGCAACGCTTTCCGGCGTTTCGCCGTAGCGCGCGTAGGGCGTGCACTCGCCGCGTCCCGTGACCCGTCCGTCGGACAGCGCGACCGCCACCACGAGTGCTTCCGTCTTGCTGCCGCGCGCGATGACGAACGGCACTTTCAGCGGAAAGCGATCAATGGACAGGGAAAGGGAAAGTACGGACATCCAGTGTTCCGGGGGATGGCGGCGCTCACTCAGGCGATGCGGCCACTCACATGCGCGAGGAAGAGATACACCCGTCCCATATCCGAGAGGAGGTGAGCATTGACCGCACGGCCTGACGGATCGCGCTGCTCCGCATCGCGGCGGATGTTCTCGAAATCCACGAGATAGTGGTTGATCGTGCGCTGCAGATCGGGATCGGTGCGATAGCGCAGGCTCAGATCGTCGAAGATGGCGCGGCCTTCCGGGGCGTAAATGCTGCGGACCATCACGCCGCGCTGACCTGCGCCGATGCGTTGCCAGAGAGCGGCGGTCGTGGCGGGGTCGAGGGCGCGCGCGATCACATCGATCTGATTGTGGAACGGCATGGACACTGCGCTGGGCTGGACGTGCGCGGGATGTGCGCTGGCAGCGTGGTGGTGCCCTTCTTCATCGCGGGAGGCGCGTGCTAGGAGATCGCCCAGCGACCATCCCTCGCGGCTCTCGCCGCCGGGTGCCGGTGCACTGGGACGCGGCAACGCCTGATAGGGCGAGGGGCGCGGATCGCCGCCCCATCCGCCCGCTGCGGGATTGCCAGAGGCTGCAAGCGTGCTCAACGAGCGGCCGCTCGGGTCGGCGGCACGCGCCTCGGCGCTATAGCTTCCAGTCAGGGTCGGGAGCCCGGGCGTGCCAGGCTGGGGCGGTTGCGGCAGCGTCACGTCGCGGCCCGTGAGCGAGCGCGTGGTGAGATTGGACAGTTGCTCGATGGCGCGGAGCTGATCCTGGAGCGCGCGGCGCATGGCATCCGCATTCTCGCGGGTCGCCGCGGGAAGACGGTCCATCTGCTCCTTGAGCCGCATCTGCTCGGCGGCGATGTCGGCCGCGGCGCGGCTTGCGCGCTGGCGCACCTCGTCGGATGTCTGGTCGATGCGGCTGTTGAGCGTCGACAGCTGTTCCGAAACAACGTTGGAAATCGACGAAAAGCGCGAGCGCAACTCCTCGAGCGCCCGTTCGCCTTCGGCGCCCGCTTCGATGCGGAAGCGCTCGAGGTCTTGGATGGCCGTATGCTTGGCGGCTTCCGCGCTTGCCCGAAGCTGCTCGGCAGCAGCGCGTGCCCGCTGCTCGGCGCTCATGAGAGAGCCTTCCATCGTGGACGAGAAGCCCTGGACGAAGCGGCCGAATTCGTCCGCCTTGCCGGTGAGCTTGTCCATCGTGCTCGTGAGCTCGGCGTGCCGGCCCTGAAGCGTGGACTCGATCTTGTAGTTGGCGTTTTCGAGCGAGTTGGCGGCGCGCAGGATCGCCTGCCCCTGGCCCTCAAAGCGGTTGGTGACGGAATTGACCTGTGCCAGCAGGTTTTCCGACACGCGCTTCAGCATCTCCGACTGGCCTGCGAGGCCTTCGATGGCCTTGAGCGACTGGCGCGTGATGTTCTCGCTCGTGCGGCGCACGGAGTTGATGCCATGCATCAGGCTCTCGTCGAGGTGCACGGCTTGGCGCGCAATCGTATCGCTGAACGTGCGCGCGTGATTGTCGAGGGCGGAGGTGAGCGCGCGAGCCTTTTCGGCGACGGCGGAGTCGATCGTCATCGTCGAGCGGACGATTGAGTCATCGAAAGACTTGAGCCGCTGGCCGAACGCCGCGTCGAGTGCCTTGGTTCGCTCGACGAGCTGAATGTCCAGCGCCTGTGCGCGGTTGGTGAGAGAGGTATCGAGCGCGCGTGCGTATTCTTCGAATACGAGCTGCAACTTCTCGGTCCGGTTGCTGAGCGACGTGTCGAGCGTCGAGACATAGCCCGCGATGGCGTCCTGCAGCTGTTCGGTCCGCGCGCCCAGCGCCATGGCGAGGCCGGACGTGTAGCCTTCGAGCATGTTCTGAAGCTGCTCGGTCTTGCCGCCGAGCGCGTGCTCGAGGCGGTCGGTGCTCTGGCCGACGGCAGATTCCAGTGCGGTGAGGTTTTCACCCGCGCCCTGGATGATGTGCGCGAGCTTGACCTGCTGGTTCGACAGCCTGTCGATCAGGGTCGGGATATCGGTGCCGAGCGTCTTCAGCGTTTCGGTGACGCGCTCACTTGTCGACAGCAGCGAGGTGCGTTCGCCCGCTAGCTCTTGGATTAGGCCGCGGATCTTGCGCTCGTTCTCCTCGTACGAGCGCTCGAGCGCGGTGACTTCGTTATGGACGAGCGCCTCGAGCTCGCCGGCGCGGCCAAGCGCGCGCGAAATGGCGTCGTTCATGAACCCGACCTGGCGCCGGACCGCCTGTCCGAGCGAGGCAACGGATTGCTCGGCCATGCGATCGGGCTCTGCAAGGCGGATCGCGACTTCCGTCATCGTCGAGGACCGCAATCTCAGCTCGTCGGATCGCCATGCCAGCAGGGCCAGTGCCCAAAGCACTGCAATGGGAACGATGATGGCTGTGGCCGTGAGAAACGTTGTCGGCTTCTCGAAGAGAGACCAGAGCGTTGCACCGGCCTCAAGCTCAGCGCGGACGATCAGCCACGAGAAGATGACGCAGATGAGCGTCCACCCCGCCGTGGCGATGGCGGCGTACTTGAAGGGGGTCGTCGACGGCTTCTGCTCGAGCGCGTAGATCAGGCCGCCGATGGAGGGCGCGTCGTCGTTGGCCGCAATCGTTCCGCGCGGTGGACCTGCCGGACGGCGGAGTGCCATGCGGCGGACCGCGGGTTCCATCACGGACGCTTCGGCC
>VFQO010052011.1_pt1 | contig 10236 bp, 14 predicted proteins | sample 3512331 | NCBI WGS metagenome assembly VFQO01 (sample SAMN10412371, study PRJNA504923) | tailings metagenome | isolation source: Replicate 3 from Balatoc abandoned mine | place: Philippines: Itogon, Benguet | collected 2017-08-28 | reverse complement strand
GCTACAGTTTAGGGCGGGGAATTGCTGCCGCTGGGGTGAATGCCACAAAGCTTTTCTGGAATACAATCGCAGCGAAAACTGCGACTAGAGGACTTGCTTCTTCAACTGGCAGGAGTTTAGCAAAAGACTTAAAATCGGATTGGGCAGAATTAACTGGAATGTTAAGACGGGCTATGAAAGGGAAAGGGAATTTTGGTATAGGTAAGGCTACAGGTGAACAAGCTGAAGTCATGGGACGCGCATGGGTTGGTGAAGGCTTTAGTATTTCGAGTAATGGCAAAGCTTTAATTAGCAAAGATGGGATGAAATCGTATCGCATGCCTACCTATAAGCCAAAAATAAAAAAAGTACAGGCTAATTTTGAACGTAAATTTGAGGGGCAACTTTCTCGAGAATGGCAGTCAAACGGTCATTTAGATATAATGGAGTAATTTTTATGAAAGCTAAAATAAAATCTTTTTATAGTCCAGACATCAATGATTTAGAAAATTATAATCCCATCGATACTGAGAATTTTTGTTTTTTATTGGAACTACTAATTGGTCCTGATAAAGAAAACGGTGAAGAATCTTTTAATATTCAAGTTTGTACTCCAAAATGGTTTTTATCTAATATGAAAAGAAATGACATTATATTAGGCAATCATTTTTTAATTGTTATAGAGTATGATTTTAAAAGAATTTTTAATCATATTGAGAAATTAATAGAATCTTGTTCTGGAAAAGACTGGGATGAAGTTTCAGAAAAAGTTTCTCGGATAGGTCATTGGGAATTTGAAAACTATATAGAATAGTTGCGGATTTGAAGATGGTTCTAACCTCTATGCTTATGTACAAAACAATCCCTTAATGCATCTCGATTTATTTGGGTTGTTATTTGGATTTGACGGGTAAGTCCTTTTTCGAAAGTATGCAAGCCTTTGATTCTGAAAATTTTTTAGCGAAAGCAGGTTGTAGTCCTAACTATCATTCTGCTTATTGATCACAAGGAATGCACCAAGGCCTATGGAATGCTTTCGATTCTCCTCTGGCAACGGCTGGTAATCAGTACGATAGGGCAGTTGATATTGCCAACGGGGATTTTAGCAAACAGTTTGAAGGACTAAGCCCTCAAGAGTATTCTCGTCAGCTTGGTCTGCTTAGCGGGGAAGCGCTCGGAACAGGCTTGCAATTAGCCTATACTGCTTATAGTATAGGCCGTGGAATGGCTTCTGCGGGGGTGAATGCGACAAAGCTCTTTTGGAATAACTTAGCAAAAACTACGACTAAAGGGCTTGGCTCTAGGGTGGCAGAAGTAGCTAAACCACAATTTGCCAATCTAGCTGAGAGCTTTTTTGTTCAAAAGGGAGCTTTGGGAGCGACTCGAAAAATCACAACCTCTCGTAGAATGGCTGACTTTATAGCTGGTCCTACAGGAGTAACTATTCCTACAAGTCGCTCTGTTTTGGAAGCAGGTTTTGTGAGAGCGAGTTTTGAAAGCTTTTTAACGGATTCACCTGGTGTGGGTTATATTCTTTCAAATAAAATGATTGTTAGAATTATGGAACGTTCAGGAAAAGCTCCACTAAGAGCTTCTTTCACAAATGCAAACGGAGGGCCTATAAATCCCTTTACAGAGAGGCCACCTCAACCACCTAAAGGATTAAGTAGAGAACAAAGATTAGAGTTTACAAGAAAATATACACATATAGAGTTAACAAAATGATGAGAAGAATTATTAAAGATGTAGCAAATTTTTTACCGCTCCATGTGGATTCTGTAGAATGGAATGACCCAAATTTAATTCTTGCAGGAAAAGGCTGGAGTTTTTCAACGATTGGATCTTGGAGGCTGATCAAAAATAGTAAGCTAGAATGCGGTTGTTATGATGAAAAATCTGGCTTAATCATACAGAAAATGCAAGGTGCTTCTATTGTCTCAATTGATGTTCAATCAATTCACATAGCTGCTGATCCCGTTTTTATATTCTCTAATGGTTATAAAATGGAAATTTTTTCGACCACGTTTTTGGAGCCTTGGATATTTAACTTTTCTTCAAATGTTGTTTATGTTGCTTCTCCTTCGGATGAATAACTGAAGCAATAATGATGAAAAAAACAGACGAAACAATATTACATATCGGAGAATTTGTTTTCACAATTGATTCAAGGTATAGACGGTAAATGGCGTGAGTCATTTGGGTATGATGCCTTAATCAGCTCGTTTCAGAAAAAGAAGTCTTAACAAACGACTATTGTTATGATTCACTCCATAATCGGCGTGAGCAAAATAAGTAGACCAATGAGATCAACCCGCTTAATCAACTTGTTAAAGATGCGGATAGCGACTATGCCTATGATGCGAATGGCATCTTATTGAGCAAACCAATCCTGATAAACAATATCATTATGATGCACTAGATCGCCTCTCTACTCTCACTACAGATAGGCAAACCACTCACTTCATTTATGACGGGTTGGGACGTTGCCTTGAAATGAACGATCAGGAGTCTCATCGTTATTTGCTTTATCAAGGCGAACAGGAGATTGGATCCTGGGAGAATGGGGAATTAAAAGAGCTTTGTATCATCCATTCTGAAAGCATGCTTCATCCAATTTTGAAAGTTTTTCTGCGCAAGCAGAGTTTAGTCCGACTTATTTTTCAGGCTGTGTAGCTCAAGGGGTGAATCAAGGCTTATGGAATGCATGCGATTCTCCTTTTGATACGGCTGGCAATCAGTACAATAGAGCGGTTGATATTGCCAATGGAAACTTCAATAAACAGTTTGAAGGGCTAAATTCCCTAGAGTACTCCCGACAAATTGGCCTAATGGCTGGAGAAGCCATTGGAACAGGCCTGCAACTTGCTTCAGCCGGCTACAGTTTAGGGCGGGGAATTGCTGCCGCTGGGGTGAATGCCACAAAGCTTTTTTGGAATAAAGCTGTAGCAAGAACTGCGACTCAAGGGCTTGCGACCTCAACTGCAAAATTGAGTACTCGATTAGCTGTAGCGGGAGAAAGTCATATAACTAATAAGGTTTCAAATGTTGTACAGAAAACCTGGTTGCCTAAACCTTTAGAAGGTACGCGTTACACAGCTAAAGTTCTGAAACAAATGAGGTTGAATTCAAGAACTGCATTACCTGATTTTCATGCTTTTCCTAGAATAGTAGATAATTATGCTCATTTGGGAGGTAAGGAATTAATTTTTGGAAAAGATGGTATAATAAGAACAAAAATTTCGTTACCAGGCGTTTATCAACGCAAAGAAGGGTATTTCGAATGGATTATTGAATCGGATAAGACAATAAATCATCGGTTATTTGTGCCAAATTAGTAAAGAGGTAATAAATGTTAGAAGAATTAATAAAAAATAAGATTTTAGAGAAAGCAATATCATTGCAACAGTTTGGTTTAAATGATTTAGCTTGGAAAAAAGAAGAAGCTAAAAAATTAATTGTTTCACTGATGTCAGATAATATTGGAATATTAGGCGGAGATGTCTATAAAATTGATTCAAAAAGACTTATCCCAACTTATGATAATTGGTCTAGTGAACCTGGAAAAGGAGAAGATATAAAAGAATATTTCTCGAGAAGTAAATTAGTAGCTTTAGATTATATTAATAAATATCCTGTTGATAACAATGAGGATATTGTGTTTTCAATTGTCTTTAATGAGGTAATTGATTGAGAATTTGATAGATAATTTTTTTATAGGATGATTTCTTAAAATTTAATGAATCGAGATATAAAAAGAAAAAAATTAAGGCAGTTATTTGAAGATCTTAAAGCGCTACATTTTCCCAAGTTTTCATCGAATGATGAGATTTCTAATTGGATTGAAGAGCTTATAGAAATTGATGCTTATTATGCAGGTTTAGCTCTTTCTGTTGCAGAAGGAGAAAAGGTTGTTAAATATGATCTATATGATCTTGTAAAAATGCGGAAAGAACTTGAATTAATTCAATTAAAAAACAAAGTTAATGGTGGTGAAAATTTGAAAATTATTCTGGAATGTTACAAATATTTAGATAAAATTCAAGAAATTGATTCTATTCTTAAAGAGCTTTAGGAGAAAATCGATAAGTCTTTTTTCGTAATATATTTTGTATGCTTCCATCCAACGTTATAATGTTCATGATGCCAATGGTAACCTTGTTGAGCAAAGCAATTCCGAAGCGCTCTATCATTATGATGCGTTAGACCGCCTCTCTACTCTAGTAACAGATGGACAAATCATTGGCAGTTTTCCGGTAAGCGTTTTTATTCTCCAAAGATGGGGAAGTGGTTGAACCCCGAAATTGCTAAAAAGTTGGCGAGAGAATTAAATTTTAATTCTACAACAAGATGCTAAAGGACAATTGCAAATAGAAAAAGAATTTGATGAAGACGATAGATATAGTTTTCCTGAAGGGCCGCAATATTTCTATTCAAAAAATGGTGTCTTAAAAATAGCATTAACAGAAAATGAAGGAGATGCCATTTTCTATGAGGTAGCGTCTAATTTGGTTGTTGGGTTACGTGACATGAGAATAGTTTCTATTTATCTAGATAAAATTAATTTTATTTAAAAACTAAAAATGCAAATTAAAAAAGGACAAAATGTTTCCTTGCCCTTGTTGCAGCTATTTAACATTATCAGAACCCATATCTGGAGCATTTGAAATATGTCCGGTTTGTAATTGGGAGGATGACGATGTGCAATTGAATAATATAGACTATAAGGGAGGAGCGAATGAGGAGAGTTTGAGAGAAGCTCGTCATAATTATAAGACCTTTGGAGCTTCTTCTAAGAGATTTTTAGATTAGGTAAGACTTCTCTTACCCGATGAGATTCCTTGATTCTTTTGATCTTTTCAAAAGTTGAAGGTATGATACACCTCAAAGTTTTTGTAGCTGGTAGTTGTGTTAGAAGAATTAATAAAAAATAATATTTTATAGAATGAAATATTATTGCAACAGTTCGGTTTAAATGATTTATTCAACTCAGACTTATGGGTTATAATGAAACTAATTAAATTAAGAAATAATGAATTTTTTTATATTATTTCAAAGGATTTTTTACCTGTTGAAATGATCGAGATGATTAAACAATCTTGTGAAAAATATGGATTTAATTATCTATTAAACATTTCAGAAGATGAGGCAGATCAACTTCGCGATTTATTTTCAGATCAACTTCAAGTTGTTGGTTTTGATGAAAATGACAACTTAACAAAAGAAGGACAGATGATTGAGAATTTGATAGATAAGTTTTTTATAGGATGATTTCTTAAAAATTTTTACACACGACCCGACTAGTCCTATTGATTACAAAGAGAAATTACAATGATTGTGGTAAATAAACAAATCGGGCTACTTCAAATGGTGTCAGCCAGGAAAAATCTATTTTTAAAGCACGGACGCGTGCTAGATTCCCCCTGTGCATGCAGTTTTTTTTGCCGATAATCTGAAATCTGCTTTTGCTACAAAATGAGAAAAAATGGAGCTCAATATATAATCTACTCAATTTCTAATTCGTAAAGACAATTCCAGCTGCCTTCTCTACCTTTTGAACCGTTGTTTGGAATTTCTCTAAAGGCACGCTAGAATCGATCTTTTCATTCGGGAAAATGTAAGCAATACTCAGTGATTTCCCTTGTTTTTTCTCTAAGCTCAAGACTTTAAAGAAGTGAGTTGGTACAGCAACGTTATTGGGGCCGATCACTTGATATTTGACATAGCGCTTACCATCAACCTCTTGATAGGGTAGATAAAGCGGTCCGGTAATGACATGTATGCTGTCATATTGTTGAGTTAAATCTCTGACGTGTTTCTCTAATTTAGACCAATATCCACGATTGAGTTCTGGGCATTGGGGGCACATATTAGTCATGAAGAAAGTATCAGACATAGCTTTTTCACTTGATCTATGATCGGCAGAAGGTGCCATATGACCACGGTCAAATCCATAGCCTCTATAATCGACCAAAGTTGCTCTGAGATGAGCTGGAATCTTATCATCTTCCTTGAAATTAACGTGAGAGCGATTTGCGTTTCCTTGAATACTATCTGCTGAAAGATGCTCGTAAACCAATTGCGGGTTGCGTCGGCTTGCATCATAAGCCAACGCGTAACCTGTTCTGTCGATATGGAAAAAAGATCTAGGTTGATTCATTACAGCTTGATGCCTAGTTTCATCATTTGGCTGAAAATAAGAGACTGAAGTTGTTTTAACTTCTATCTTTTTGATAATATCATTAGTGTATGCACGAAAAGTCTGAATATGTTGACTTATGATACCTAAAATGAAGCCCCATCCAAGTATCGAAATCCACGATGGTCTAAGGCTAAAACCTAAATTTTTCGATATTCCGAGTTTTCCTTTCCATTTTTTCTGAAATAGCATTTTTTTGTTTTGAATCCTATTTGATTATTATTTATTCGTTGATACTTTTTATTGATAATGTTTTTTTTAATTAAAAATCGACTTAATATTTTATAAATAAGCGTTCTAAATGAATAATGACTCTCTAACTGTTTCAATTACCTCTCTTCCAAATGAGATTCTAGAGTCCATCTTATCTTATACGAACTATTCCCCTACAATTTCACTCGTTTGTAAAAAGTGGCACGAGATGTCTCACAATCCCCAAACGGCTATTGGCTATGTTGAAAGGTCGAAAGGTTCAATTAGGAGCCGAAGGGGGTCATTAAGAAAAGTAAGTCTCATGGATCATGAATGTTCATCTAGAATTTTTAAAAGAAATTGCCATTTTTTTAAAATAAAGCTATAAAACTAAATATAATCAAGAGGTCTCTTAGTTGAGCGCCGTCTTACATGGATGCAAAGAAAATATCGAAGTTTGCTTACTGGAATGGATTTTTAAAGATATTAATCATTATGATTTGAGGAGCAAATTAATTTATGAATAAACTCATAAATCCTTCTCTTTTAATTAGATAATAATTTAAGTATTTTCAAGTCTTCTAAAAAATTATTCTCAAATGAACAATTCCGCCGCAACAATCAAATTTCTTAAGCGAACATCTGCATAAAAATTCTCATAGGTAAGATCCAGTTTATCTAACAACTTAGAAAAATTTTTATAAAAAATAGTGTTTTCATTTTTTTCAAGCCAATCGATAGGATAATGAAAAATAACCGATCTCTATTGCCTCTCATAAGGCAGAAAAAGGGGGAACTCATCCCCATATATGTACTAGCCTACCGTTCGTCTTCGATTCGTTATAAATTTGCAACTATTGCAAATCTAAAATTACTCGAATGGCCATTAACAAGAGATGGTTATTCATAGATGTTTTTAATGGGATTTATTGGTTTGAAAAAATCAATTATGGTAATCTCGTTTTCCAAATCTCACAGGTCAGTTCATGTTTAAATTTTTCATTCTCATTCTCCTTTCTCTTTCATTGCTAAGTTTTTCATCAGCTCAAGGAGCATCTAAATATGGTGTGAAAGAAGGAATTAAAAGAGCGGGTATTTTAAGAAAGATTGAACAAGGAAATAACGACGAAGCCATTGAAGAATTAAAATACTTTGCTGAAAAGGACGATGAAAAGATGCTGTGTGTTTTAGCTCATCTTTACTTAAAGAAAAATGATGTTGAGCAAGCGATGCATTGGTTTGAAAAATCAGCACGTCAAGGTTATGGCGAGTCACAGTTTCAGCTGGAATGCTCTATTCAGATAACTACATTCTCTATTCAAATAAGATCAAAGTAAACCATGAAAAAGCCCGCTTTTGGCTTGAACATGCGGCAGACCAAAATCACCTTTTAGCGCAATTTTCTTTAGGAAAAATGTATTATGATGGGTGTGGAGAGGCTATTCCACAAAATTTCCTAAAAGCGGCTTACTGGTTCAAAAAATCAGCACTTCAAGGCTGTGCTGAATCTCAATTTTATTTAGGGATGATGTTTTTTTTTGGTGATGGTGTGAGGCAAGATCAAGAACATGCTTTTTATTGGTTTGAAAAAGGGGCTAAGCAAAAGCACAATCCATCTGCATGTAACTTAGCATTATGCTACTTGGAAGGCATAGGAACAAAAAAGAACCCAGCAAAAGCTAAAGAGTGGTTGGAAAAGTCCGCTAAGAATGGAAATTTATTAGCACCTATAGTCTTGGAAAAATTAAAAAGGAGAAATGGTGTTTCCGAGCCTGAAAAACCATCAAGTTAAAGTAAATACATGACTTTAGTTGTTATTAAAGAGTTTGAAGTTTCAACAAGAAAATGATGTTGAATTTACTTGGTTTAATTGTTAAAATTTGTTTATCTCGTACGCGTGCGAGTTTTCCACCGTGCATGCGAGTTTTTTTTTGCCATAATCTGAAATCCGCTTAGCTTTTGAATAAGGTAGCAGAATACGGAATATAGTCATCAAATTTCTAATTTGTAAAGACAATCCCGGCCGCTTGCTCTACTTTTTGAACAGTTGTTTGGAATTTCTCTAATGGTACATTAGAGTCGATCCGTTCATTCGGCAAAATATAGGCAATATTTACCGATTTCCCCTGTTTTTTCTCTAAATTTAAAACCTTAAAGAAGTGGGTAGGCACAGCAACGTTATTGGGACCAATCACTTGATATTTAACATAGCGTTTACCATCAGCTTCTTGATAAGGTAGATAAAGTGGTCCTGTAATTACATGTATGCTGTTATACTGTTGCGTTAGATTCCTGACGTGTTTCTCTAATTTAGACCAATATCCCCGATTGAGTTCTGGGCATTGGGGACACATATTAGTCATGAAGAATGTATCAGACATAGCTTTTTCACTTGATCTATGATCAGCTGCTGGTGCCATGTGACCACGGTCAAATCTAAAGCCCTTATAATCGACCAAAGTTGCCCTGAGATGGGCAGGGATGTTATCATCTTCCTTGAAATTAGCATGAGAGCGGTTTGCGTTCCCTTGGATACTATCTGCTGAAAGATGCTCGTATACCCAATGTGGGTTACGACGGCTGGCATCATAAGCCAACGAGTAACCTGTTCTGTTGACATGAAAAAAAGATTTAGGTTGATTCACTACAGCTTGATATTTGGTTTCATCTTTCGATTGAAAATGAGAGACTGAGGTTTTTTCAACTTCTATTTTTTTGATAATATTATCAGTGTATGCACGAAAAGTTTGAATATGTTGACTTATGACACCTAAAATGAAGCCACATCCCAGTATGGGAATCCATGATGCTCTAATATGCATTTTTAATTTTTTCGATTTTCCGATTTTTCCAACCCAATTTTTATGAAATAGCATTTTCTGATTTTAACCTATTTGTTTATTACTATTCGTTGAGATTTTTATTAAAAATGTCATTCTATACTTGAATCCTTAATTTCAGAAGATCAATTTAATTTTTTTAAGACACTTCATCTCTTTACCGGCACACTATTGTATTTTCATGAATTGGAGCAAAATTTAAATTTGCTGAAATTTTTTTGATTTTTATCGAGAAGCTGAGTGACAGTTTTCATTTTTTGAAAATGTCTTCTGGTATAAATTCATTTGACCTAGCTTGTACGATTAGGAATTCAAATTACACTCAAGTTAATAGAAGATTGTACAGCCTCTACTTTCAAGTTCTTGAAACCACTCAGGGATAATAAGACCTTTATTTAACCTGACGTCTAACTTCTCTAATTGAGTAAGATTAAGAAGGCTTTTTGGAAGCGATTTAAGTTTATTATCTCTTAAATCTAAGAATCTCAGGGATTTTAAATTTCCAATTGATTCAGGGAGAAAATTTAATCGATTTCCCCTCAAATCGAGATCTGTAAGATTTTTCAGGTTTCCAATGCTTTCTGGCAAGACCTGCACGTGATTGTTCTCTAGCATTAGCTTTCTTAAAGAGGTTAGGCCACCAATAGAATCCGGAAGGGAATCTATCTGGTTATTCATGGCATGAATCTCTTTCAATTTCTTTAGATTACCAATATAATCAGGAATCGATTCAATTGCATTATTATAGATTCTCAATTCAGTGAGATTCTCCAGGTCTCCAGTAGATTTGGGAATGTTTTTAAATTGATTATGGGTGATATTCAAATAGACTAAATTTTTGAGATTTTTGAATGACGAAGGGAGGGAATTCAAACGATTGCCTGCCACATAAAGAAAACGTAGATTACCAAGCTCTCCAATAGAGCCTGGAAGCTCAGCGAGATGATTGTGATTGATATCGAGTACCTGTAGTTTTGTCAAACTGCCAATACCATCTGAAAGAGAACTAAGTTTATTGACGCTGAGATT
>VFQO010052010.1_pt1 | contig 10237 bp, 12 predicted proteins | sample 3512331 | NCBI WGS metagenome assembly VFQO01 (sample SAMN10412371, study PRJNA504923) | tailings metagenome | isolation source: Replicate 3 from Balatoc abandoned mine | place: Philippines: Itogon, Benguet | collected 2017-08-28 | reverse complement strand
GCTGGAGGTGGCGTTACACGGAAAGGCCATCCAGGTGGGCTGGCTGTGCACACAGTGTGCACAGCCACGGCTACTCTAACTGCAAACACGTGCTTAGGCACCACCAAGCATAAGGTGGCGGGCTTGCCAACAAGCGAAGCAATCACACCCTCAACCTGTTGCCCGCAACCCCTGCTCCGCCGCCGCAGAACGGCCAGCTCATCAGCCCCAAGGACGCCGCCGCTGCGCCCAAGGTGCACATCCGTGGCGGCAGCGAGGGAGGCCTGTTCACGCTGCTGGCCTCCGACCCCGACCCCCCCGGTGAGCGGACACTGCTTGGGCAGGCAGCCAAGGCCTGAATCCCCCCTTCTCTCCCTTCTGCACCTTGTGCAGTGCTCCATTGAAGCGTGAGGGGCAGAGTTTCTTGCACTTCCCATTCCTGCACCCGTCCTCTGCTGCAGACCCCGCCAACCCCGTGTATCGCGAGTGGCTGCACTGGATTGTGACAAACATTCCCGCGGGTGGTGACGCGAGCCAGGGCACCGAGGTGCGGGCATGCTGGCGCTGGGCGCTTGGCTGGCATTTTTTGAACGCACTCAGCTGCTGGCCTCATGGGCCCCACCTCTTTGCCAACGCATTGCAGGTGGCTGCGTGGCGCGGCCCCAGCCCACCCATCGGCACGCACCGCTACGGTGGGCAGGTTGCATGAGCAGGAGAGGAGCAAAACTGGGGGGCCTGCTGCTCCTGCGAGCGCAACGCACGGGCTCACCACCCTACTTCTATCTGCCCCTGGCGCAGTGTTCCTGCTGTACCAGCAGCCAAACCAGGAGCCGCTGCAGGTGCGCGGTAGCAGGTGCATTGCATGCGCACAGACAAAGGCCGGTGGCACCATCAGCAAGGCTCCTGCAGGTGCAGGAAGTCAACACCCACGTTGCTCACAGCAACTGAGCAAACCTGCCTGCTGTTCACACCTCAACCTGCAGGTGGCTGATCCCTCGGGCGGCGAGCCCAGCAAGGTGTGGGGGCATGGCAGAGTGACATGGCGGGGCTGGCTTGCGTGGATGCATTGCTGCGTAGGCCTCACTTTACATAGCTTGAATGGGTAGCCTGACCTCCATCCATGACCTGGCCCCACGCCGCTGTGCAGCGGGCCAAGTTCAACACCAGGAGCTTTGCCAAGGCGCACAACCTGGGCGACCCGGTGGCGGTGACCTGGTGGGCAGGGCAGGGGCGCTAGCTGCCAAGTTTGTGCCGTTGTGGTGCATCGTTTCACTGCCTGTACAACAGCCTTTATTGCGTGCTCAGTGGCACACTTTCATTGAACACGCCTTTGTGTATCCGCCCTCCTCTCATGGTCAGGTTCAACAGCCACAAGTGAAGAAGCGGCTAGCAGGATCTCCATGGAAAGTTTAATGCCAGTTTTGAAGCGCAGGACACATCCTGCCACTGGACAGTTGTTTGTTCGATACCAATGCAAGATCACCCTTCCGGCTTCTGCTTGACACAGCCCGACCTATCCGTTACAGCAAGGCAGTCATGTAAGTGCATCGAGCAGGTCATGCGACATGAGTCAGATGAGGGAGGTGTCGGGCTGGGCATCGCGCCCTTCCGGCAGCTGCTCCGCCTCACTAGGACCCCCCAGCGGCAGCAAGAGGTCGGGTCCTGCTGCTGCATCCGCTGCCGCAGGCTGCTGGCTGCTGCTTTTGCTGGCGCCCAGCTGGATGAGGTCGGAGGCCGAAGACCCAGCCGCACCCTCCTCCTGCTGAGGGGCCGCTGCCGCTTCCAACAGAACAGACTGCTGCTCGTCTGGCTGCTGCTGCTGCTGCTGCACAGGCGCCCTGCCCAACAGCTGGTCAACGCCGCCCGTGTCAGCCGCATGCAGTACTGCTTGCGGCTCGCCCTCTGCCTCTAGAGGCAGATCTGCGGCAGCAGCATTGGGTGCATCACGCGTGTCTGCAGGTGACACCAGCCCCTCGGCAAAGCTGAGCTCGGGCGCTGGCTCGGCACTGCCACCTGCCAGTGCTGCTGCCGGCTCGCCAGCTTCCGAGTCGGGCGCCATCGGCTGCTGCACCGCTGGCTGCACCTCGCCAGGCTGCTCCCCTACTGCAGTAGCTGCTTGCGCCTGCTGCTCAGCCGCCTGCTGCTGGGGGCTGGCGTTCTTGGGGCTGCCAAACAGCGTCGAGAAAAACGGCTGGCCCGCTTTGCCTCCAGGGCTGGCAGCCCTGCTGCTGCTGGGTGAGCGGCTGGCCGACTCCGCCGCTGCTGATGCCGCCTCAGCCGCTGCCGCCGTGCGGCCACCGCTGCGGTCCCTGGGAGGCGTGATGCTGCGCCGCGCCGCCGACGCGCCCTTGCTGATGCGCTGCAGGATGCCGCCAGGGCTCCACTTGCCGCTGGGCGAGGCGTCGGCAGAGCTTGGCACCAACCCGGCAGTTGGGCCGCCTGCAGGCGCTGCCACTGCGATGGGAGCGCTGATCACCCGCCGCGCATGCCCGATGCCAGTATCTGAGACCGTAAGCACCAGGCTGCCAAAGCCCTGGGCCGCCTGCTGGCCCTTGGAGCGATGGCCCGGCGACGTGGACAGGTCTGCTGCGCCTGCGGGGCTGCCGCTGTTGCTGCTGCCGCCGTCTGCCGATGCAGCGCCGGGCAGCAGGCCCAGCTGCTGCTGCAGGGCTCGGGACAGGGCTTCATAGCGCAGCAGCAGCTCCTTGTAGCCCACCAGCACACCCTCCACCTCGGCCTGGGAGGGGGACACGGACGGAGGAGTGGTTGGGTTGAGGCGGCAGCAGGGCACATCGGCAGTTCTTGCATTCTGTGCCCAGCGCAAGCCACCGGCACAAGGATACGCTCAGACTGGCCACCAGTGCACCAACGCTTGCTACAGCAGTGTGCCCACCAAGCAGCCACCAATCAACAAGCATGAGCTGGGCAGCAGGCGGCCCATGAGCTCACCACCGACAGGTCCTCCGCCCGGGCGTACATGTATGGGTAGCGCTGCTGCAGCTGGCCCGCCGCCTCGGCAGCCAGCACGTGGCGGGTGCCCTCCGCCACCATCTCCTCAATCAGAGGGGGGTCCTCGTACGGCTGCGCCGCCACTGCTGCAGCCACAGCAGCGGCCGCCGCGGCCTGTGCCGCCTGCTGCTGCCGCTCCTGCTCTGCGTGTGCTGCGGCCACGGCAGTCGCAACAGCCGCCGACTCCGTGGCAGTGTCAAAGCTGAGCTCACGCTGGGCAGTGCTGCCTCCCTGCTGCGCCTCCTGCACCTGCTGACCCGCGCTGCTTGCCTGCACTGGTGCACCCGCATCGCTCTGTGCGCTGCTGCCCGCTGCTGTGTCCTCCTGCTCTGCCCCCGCGGTCAGTGGCTCCAGCAGGGCTGGGGACTGCGAGCCACCACCCAGCGGCGTCAGCGCTGGCAGGCTGCCCTCCCGCCCCACACTCAGGCCTTCGCCGTCGCCCGGCACTGCCAGCCCCAGCGGCGTGGTGGGGATGCTGGTCTGGGCGGGCTCCAGGCCCAGCGACCCGCTGCCCTCTTGTGAGGGGGCTGCCTCGTCGCCCTCAGCCAGCTGCAGCCCCGCCAGCACATCATCCTCGCTCGCCACAGCTGCCGCCGCCGCCTGCTGCTCATGGCGCGCCTGGGCAGCCGCCGCACCCGAGGCCGCAGCTCTGGCAATGCTAGCTGCTGCTGCGTGCTGGGCATGCTGCTGCTCCTGCTGCTGCTGCTGCTGCTGCTGCTGCTGCTGCTCCGCGGCGCCCTGCTGTGAGGAAGCCTGCCCAGCTGCCGCCGCATTCGCCGCGTCTGCCGCCTCCAGCGCCGCCACCGCTTGCAGCGCGGCCGCTGCATCTGCCTCCTCTCGCATGCGCCGCAGCTCCAGGTGGGCCTCGGGGATGCCTGCATCCGCCAGGTGTGCCAAGAACGTCTCCTGGCTCACCGCCAGGTGCTCGTAGTTGACTGTGTCCAGGTACATGGCCGCAGACTCCTGCCAAGTGTATGGGTAGGTGGAGGGGGCAAGGTGAGGGTAACTCCAGAATCAGCGGCATGGGCACCACCACAAATCAGCTGACAGCCATCATCGCAGCAGCCTCGACCAGCCAGCGCAAGCACGTGCCCAGGCGCTCACCAGGTTGGCCAGCATGTAGTCAAACTGGCCGGAGAGGCGGGCACGTGCGCGGAAGCGCTTCACATACCTGCGGCAAAGGGAGGGGAAGGCCGGCAGGCCAGCGGGCTCCCAAGTGAGCAAGTGTGCAGGCATGCTACTAGCTGGTGGCCATGGAGGTTTGCGGGCACAGCTGATGCTTGCAAGCCGGCTGGGCAGGCAGGAGCTGGAGCTAAGGGTACACGCCGCCCTGTCCCGCTCACTCGATGTTTGAGGCCAGGTGCGGCAGCCGGGAGCGGATGACCACAAACAAGAAGACGGGAAAGAAAGCGTCAGCGCCTGCAGGGATGAAAGAAAACAAATCGTTTGGCTTGCGCACACGTGCATCGCAGGGCAGCTGTGACGCGGCAGGCGGCAGTCTTGTGTAGCGGGGCCTCTAGTGGCCCGTGCATGCTTTGCGGACAATCCAAACCTGCCAGCCCGCGCCCACTCACCGCCGATGGACGCGCCCGCCTTGGCCGCCAGCCCCACAATGTTCTCCACCATCGTCTTCACGTTGACCAGGCACAGCAGCTTGTCGCGCGGCGCCTTGTAGCGGTCCATCTTCAGCACCTCCGCCTGCAGTAGAATGGTGACAGTTGATTGCAGTTGAGCGTGCAGCACTGTCAGTACAAGTGCTGACATGTGAGTGAAAGGATACGCACATAGCGGGTTGCTGCAGAAAACGAGCTGAGCAGCAACCTGCGCCGTCTGGGCTATCACGCAGCTGCACCTCAGCGGCCCCACCTGTGCCAGCGCCAGCAGGTTGCCGTCTGGCTGCACCCCCGGCACACCCATGAGCGTGGGCAGGTCCACAAAGCCTAGAGCCTGCAGCGGCAAGGGGGGGCAGCAGCAGGGGCAGCATGTGGCTTGGTCAGCAGGCCTGAAGACGGGCTAGGTGGCGGATGCCTACCGCCGCGGCAGCAGCACTTGATCACGCGAGCAGGCCTGCTCAGCGTGACGCCTCGGTCGGTCTCCCTGCGTGCCCAGCGGCAGCCCGGCAGCAGCTGCCCACCAGCGCACCTGCATGAGGCGCTGGTACCGCTCGTCCCGCTCCCGGTCCTCGGCCCACGCGCCAAACGTCTGGCGCCACACCTTGCTCATCACATACTTCTCCAGCCCCTGCGCAGCCAGGCGTGGTGGCCAGGGGAAGGTAGTGCATGCAGCCAGTTCAGCTGTGGAAGCAGTTGGTGCAACAGATGCGATCAAGGCACATGCAGGCGTGCGGCAAGGCAGTGGGTGGCTTGCCCACTGCACCTTGCACACCCTGCTGGCAGCAGCGGAGCTCTGCAGGAACTGATGCAGCAGTGCGGCCACCTTGTCCCGCTCACCTCCACCGCCTGGTCCAGCACCTCTGGCTGGCAGCCGCGCCACACAGGGTGCGCCCGGAACATGCGCTCGCTCTGGGCCAGGAACGCCTGCACCCGCGTGCTGTCTGCCTCTGGGTCCACTGCTTGCCCTGAGGACCGCTCCTCAAACTGCCGGATGAAGCTGCAGAAGCATCGTGGGGATGGCAAGGTGCTCAGGCCGCACGTAAAAGCGGGCAGCACCATCGCGGCAGCGCAGCGCCCGCAGGCCAGGCTCACTTCTTGATGCTGCGGACCAGGTCGGCAGCTGCCGGGTCCTTCATGCGCTCCAGGAAGTCTGCAAATGAGAGCGCCATGCTTGCCTGCAGAAGGGGTTGCAAATGTGCAAGCAGCACACGGCGTTGGAGTGGGCAGCGCGGCGCCGGTGCGGTTGAGCGGCGGCAACGGCGGCGGCGCGGCAGCCATTGCGGCGCTGGCCAACCGGCCTGCTCAGCACCTTGCCTGCGAATGAGGAGCAAGCTAGTAAAGCGGCTGGCCTGCGAAAGCCACCGGGCCGGCCGTGTGCACTTCGTGCCGCGGGACCCGGCCCCTGCTGCGCCCGCCTGCCGGCTGTGGGGTCTTTGATCACCGCTAATGAGCCATCGTCGATGGCGCCAGCAGCTGGCAGCCGAGATACAGCGAGGAAGGGGGTTAGGGTGGCCTGCAAGCTGCAAGCCTGGCTCTCAGGAGGTCCAGAAGTGCACAGTGCAATCGCCGCAGCGGGAGCTGGGTTGCCAAGAGCCGCACGGCACTCATGGGCGGCGGGCCTGCCGGGCGTGGCGGGTGCGGCTGGGCGGTCAGGTGCGTCGTCTCGAGAATGCCGGCTGGATAGGCAGTTGCTCGGCCAGCCACTCGAGCAGCATACCACAAGTTTTCTTAGCCATGATAGAAAAATGCGCGGTGATCTGACATCGAGTAAATGCACCAAACCCCATCTCCAACCGCCCCGTCCCCCGCCCCGTCCCCTGGCGCCCGGAGCACATGTGCAAGGCAACAAACCTTGAATGTGCATCCTCAACCCACATCTGGTTACTTTGCTCCATAGTCAGATCCATACTGTTGTCATGCCTTTCAAGCAGCTGCTGCCGCACCCCACGACTCGCTGGACCTCGGTCACTGTGGGCATGCTCAGCGGGCGCCGCCGCCCCTGGGTTGACCTCGCAGATGACGCTTGCTGCTCCCGCCCGCCAAGCCGTTTGACTTTGATCAGCGTATTGGCGGCCCGCGAAGCAGCATGGCGGACATCACCGCGGTTCCCGAATGGTCAGCCGAGGAGCTGAACGGCCTGAAGGCCCACTACGACCTGGGCAGCGCCGTGGGGGACGCGGCGACCAAGTACAACCCAACTCCAGGCGCGCAGAGGGCGGGCAGCTGGGCGGAAGGCCGTGGGACACCTTGGGTGGCGGCGGCAGCGGCGCCGGTGGCACAAGCGCCGTGCGCCACGTTTATTCGCCGCGGCTCCTGCCTCTTGCAGGCAGCGGGCGCACGGGCTACCTCCCTGTGCCGCCCAACAATTACCCATTTTACAACGACGATGAGAAGTATGTGCCCATCATGCAAGCAGACGGCGGCCAGCTTTCAGGTGCGGGGCGAGACATGCTCCTGGGTTGCCAGACCTGCTTTCTTGGCCGTGCTTCCATGGCAGAAGAAGGAGAGAGCAACAGGCAACTGATGCATGTCACCTGCGCCTCGTGCAGAGTGGCAGCCCATGTACCACCCCACGCCGGAGCAGGCAGAGGCAGACCGCAAGGCGGCGTACGAGGCGGGCGTGCCGCACGGGTATGTGCCGCGCGGCGACCGCCACCGCGGTGGCCCCACCATCACGCTGCGCGTGGTGTCCGACCTGGTGAGGGACCCAGTGGCAGGGGAATGACTGCAGAGGCATGCGCAGCCCTTGTCAGGTCTCCAAGCATGGGCAGGCTGTGTTGCGGCAGGCAGACCTGTTGATCATCCCCCTGTGCCACAACGGGCATGCACCACCACGGGTCACACCTGTCCGTTGCACTCCTCCTGCCAGCACTCGGATGACGAGTATGGCGAGGAGGTGGGGCCGGACGGCCAGCACCGCGGCGGCCCCTTCTCCATCACCGTGTCCCCAAACATGCGGGTGGAGGAGCTGCGCACCGTCATCCGGGTGCGTGCCCTGCACTGCCGTGCTGATGTGACCCAGTTACACCAGAAACTGCAGCCCCGCGTTGGAGCCGTCCACCCATGGCCTGGTGTCGGGCGGCTTGGGTGCGACTTGACTGCACCTGCCACAGTTCCTGCCGCTGGGCCCTCTAGTCAACCCAACTTCTGACATGCGCCACTCATGTTCACTAACAGGACAAGGGTGGTGTGATCCCCGCGCTGCAAAAGCTGTCGTACGCGGGCAAGAACATGGAGGACCCGCAACGCACGCTGGAGCAGTGAGTGATGCGGCTGTTGGCCGGCACTGCCAAAGCGGGGCTGCTGGATGCAGCAAGGCCACACCGCAATGCCATGGCACCAACACCCCATCCGTCTCCCGCCCTTCCACCCTGGCAGCTATGGTATCGCCTACTGGCATGCCAAGTTCCCCGATTGGCCCATCAAGATCCGCCGCTTCTGAAGCGTTGGGGACGGCATGCGAGCGTCGCCGCCGCCAGCTCGCCGCCGGCGGAGATGAGGCTCGGATGAGGCTTGTTTGCGCGCTTGTGGCTTTGTCGTATACACACATTTGTCGTAAATCTCACGAATTTATCAGAAGGCAATCCAGCAAAAGCCTCAGAGCCGAGTTTGGGAGCCGTGCAGCGCTTAGGCCCGCTTGCAGCAGCTAGAAAGGATGCTGACGCTGCGGTTAGGAGCTGCCAGCGGCCTGGGCCGCACGCTGCATGCCAGGCGCCGCGCCGTGACGGTGCTCGCGGGCAAAGGCTTCGGCTCCAAGCAGGATTCGCCAAAGCGGCCAGTCGAGGTGTGCAGAGTTGCACTGACTGTGTATGTAGCGTTGCAGGAGCGCTGCCGCAACATGCGGCCTCCGCCGCCGCCGCTGCCACCGCCACCACCAGCGTGGTAGCCTGACTTTGTTGCGCCTTCCCTCTCGTGCTCTGGCTTGCCTCTGCGCAGGATGAGGGCCCCGCAGTGCCTGGACAGCGTGAGTCGCGCAACAAGACCGTCAAATTCAAGGGCAAGCGGCAGATGCGGCAGGGGCCCACCTCCATGCCCGCGCAGCGGCAGGGTGTGCAGCAGGCGCAGCCGGGCTTCAACGTGCTGCAGGAGGAGCCAGAGAGCAGCGGCAGCCTGGTGGACCAGATTGAGTTTGAGCAGCGGCTCAAGGCGCTGAAGGTGCGGTGCACCCGTTTTTGTGCTCCGAGTCTGCGGCAGCCCAAATGCATGGGGCAGAGAGATGTGCTGAGTATGCATTCGTTGGGCAAGCTGGTTTGACCGGGGCAGCAGCTGCTGAGTACAGTGAACAGCCGCTAGCACAGTACACTCCCACTTCAGGCGGTGCTGCATGCTTGCCTTTCCTATTGCATCCAAAACCGGCGGTTTGTAGCCCTGCCCCTGCACCTGCCCGCGGCTGCAGGCGGAGACGGAGGAGCGGCAGAAGGAGGCGCAGCGCGCAGCAGCAGCCAGCGGCGGCATCCTGGCGACGGCGGCCCCCCAGGAGGACATCTACGCCAACCCGCAGCCGCTGTCCAAGACGCTGCTGCCGCAGGACGACAGCGGTGCGGCCAAGGAGTACGAGGGCGCGCAGTTTGGGCCCAGCCAGGTGGGCGAGCGCCCGCAGCTGCTGACTGCAGGCTGCAGCCTTTTGGACAATAGCCGGCCTCGTCGGATTGCTTATGCTTGTCGGAATGCTGCAGAGCCGAACACACCCCTGCAACAGCTGCTTGCAGCAATGTTTGCAGCAATGCTTGCAGCACCATACAGCTCGCGTGCATATGTGTGCACGAGCATCTGGCTGCAGACGCAGTCAGGCAGCCTGGCTTCATGCATTGTGTGGTGCTGCCCTTTCTGCCATCACACTCGCTCCCCACTGCCGCTGCTGCGCTGCCTGTGCAGGCTGGCCTGGCGGTGGCAGCCGTCCTGTTGGGCGCCGTCTTCCTGCTGACCAGCGGCGGCGGCGACTTTGCGCCCGCGCCACGTGCAAGCAGCGCTGTTGTGCAGCAGGGGGGGCAGGCCGCGCAGCTGAGTGAGGAGCTTCGTTCCGACCTGCAGCAGCAGCTGGAGGAGCTGGAGGCGCGGCTGGTGGCCGACGGCAGTGACACCGAGGCGCTGGAGGGCGCTGCTGTGACCAACTTCCGGCTGGGCGAGTATGCGGCGGCGGAGAAGCAGCTGGCGCAGCTGGCGGCAGCCAGGCCGGACGATGCTGAGGTGCTGCGGGTGCTGGCTGAGTCGCAGGCGGCGCAGGGCTCGTGGCCCGCCAGCGTGGCCTCGTACCGCAAGGCCTGGGAGGCTAGCGGGCGCGCCAGCCTGGAGATCCTGCAGGGCCTGGCCGGTGAGCAGGGGGCAGCTGGCGGGTGTGGCATGCGATTGTCAAGGATCTGATCTGTTAGCCAGCCGAGGTCCTGCTGTCGCCGAAGCTGCTGCTCTGTGGTAAGGTACGATGCGAGCACTCAGCCAGCCCACATTCCACACCTTTCCACACCCACACCGCAGGCGCCCTGGTGGCGGATGGCAAGGAGGCGGACGCGGTTGCGGCGGTGCAGGCTGCCCAGGCGCCGGGTGGCAGCAGCGGCATTGGCGAGGTGGAGCTGGCGCTGCTGGCGGGCAAGACGTATGCGCAGTGGCGGGGGCACGCTCCCGACGCCGTGGCCGTTTAC
>VFQO010052009.1_pt1 | contig 10239 bp, 6 predicted proteins | sample 3512331 | NCBI WGS metagenome assembly VFQO01 (sample SAMN10412371, study PRJNA504923) | tailings metagenome | isolation source: Replicate 3 from Balatoc abandoned mine | place: Philippines: Itogon, Benguet | collected 2017-08-28 | reverse complement strand
GGTGTTGCGGAAGGCGATCGCGTTCACGATTGGCGCGTCCGGCGTCAGCACGCTGACCGCCGATTGCGTTGCGACCGGGACCTCGTCGCCGATCTGCAGGACCGCCTTCTTGTTGTTCAGCACCATCAGCGACGGGGACGACACGACGTCGACGTTGGTAACGTTCGCGAGGGCGTTCAGCACGATCTTCGCGTTGGGCGCGTTCACGAAATAGGAGAAGCCCGGAAAGACCGGCGCGATCGCACCCAGCGCGCTGTCCGTCAGACGAAATTCGTTGCGTCCGGATTCGAAGAACCAGCGCAGGCCGAACCGCAGGTTGTCGTTGAGTGTCACCTCGGCAATCGTGGCTTCCAGCAACACCTGCGACGGCAAGCGGTCGACCTCGGCGAGGACCTGCTTGATGCGGCGGATCTCGCCCGGCGTCGCCGAGATGATCAGCGAGTTGTTGCTGTCATCAGCCACGATGGATACCCCCGTCTGCCGGTCGTCGAGTGGCGACTGGGCCAGCATGCCCGAGCGGTTGGAGGGCTGCGCTTCGGCGGCCGCTTCGTCAGAGGGAACCTCCGCGGCACCCGGCGGCGCGGCTTGCGGCCCCGGCACGCCACCAGACGCGCCGATCAGCGGCGCCGCAAATGCCCCGGGCGTGCCCGCCGTCGAGCGCTGTCCAACGGTCGGCGGCGGGATCGACAGCGATTGGTCGTCCGACACGATGGTCTGCGGGCCGGGAACAGCCGGCCCCTGGTCCGTCACCACGCCATTCGCAGAATTCTCGCCCTGGACTTGCGGGCTGTAAAGCTTCTGAAGAAGCCGGGCCAGCTCCTGCACAGGCCGGTATTGAACATGATAAACGAACGCGCGCTTCTCCGACGCCTGTCCGGCCATGTCGATGCGCTTGATCCACGTCTCCGCCTTCTGCAGGTACTGCGGCTTGGATGAGATGACGAGAATGGCTTTGAGCCGCGCATTCGGGACGAAGCGGACCATGCCCTTCGTCGGGCTTTCCTGGTCGTTGGCGAAAATCGTATCGAGCTCTTGCGCGATGGCTTCCGTATCCGACTCCACCGGATAGAGCCCGAACGACATGCCGCGCATCCAGTCCACGTCGAACGTCGCGACCGTCTCGATAAGGCTCGCCAGCTCGGCCTTTGTTCCGGTGAGGATCAACAGGTTGCGGGCCGAGTCCACGCGCGCGATCGTGCTCTGCGGCGCAACGGACTTGAGGATGCGCTCCATCTCGGTCGCCGAGACATAGGTTAGCGGCACGATTTCAGACGACATGCCGGCCACGCGCCGGGCCGGCGACGCTCGCATCTTGAGATGCTTCCCCGCTGCGATAGCTTCGTCGCGCGGGAGAACCTTATACACGCCGCCGTCGATCACGATGGCGGCGCCTTCGGTTTCGAGCACGGATTCAAAAACGTCGAGAAGGGCTTCCTGGCTGACCGGGTTTGCGGTCTTGAGCGTGATGGAGCCCTTGAGCTTGTCGCTGACGATGTAGGTCACGTGCAGGACGTCGCCGAGGACCGCCCTGGCCGCCTCTGCGATGCTGGCATCGACGAGGTCGAGCGAGACGCCTTCTCCCGTCACGGTGCCGACTGCCGAACGCTCGCGCGGCCCGGCCGGATTGACGAAGCTGCCGGTGCCCGGATACGCGCGCGGCTGGCCAGCGGCCGGATCACCCGGGCTACCCAGTGGAGCGCTTCCCTGGGCACCACCGCCAGGAGGCACTGGAATGGCGCCCGTCTCCGTAACGGTCGGCGTAATCGGCGAGGGCAACGAGAGTTGCTCCATCGGCAGGGTACAAGCGGACAATACGACGCTGAGCACCGCGGCGATGGCCCCGGTGACCATTGGGAAACGTCCGCACAACTTTTGCTCCGAGCGCCCCAAGACTCTCCCTATCCCCCGCCGCAATACAAACGTCTTCCCACTGCCGAATTTTCGAGCAGTAGGAAGGACATTCAGCGGTCGAATAATGCAGCCGCGATTCGGCTCTGACTGTCGAGGCGAGGAGGGATGTATGAGCAGGATACCCACTGGTCTGCGTGCCACAGGTCCATTGGGCACCCTCTCCATCGGACCTTGGTCTGTATGCCGACTCTCGCTGGCGTGATAGCCTTGTAAGTAATACTGGATCGCGCGCCCTGATGTTCCTGCGCGCCAAAAATCTCTGAATGGGCTCGAAGAGCCTAACGGCTGTTTAGTCGGGGATTGCACATGTACATTCCCAAGGACGCGTCGCGTGCGCGGCAGCGTGAGGCGGAGCGTGCCCGCGAAAATCGATTGGAAATCGTCAAAGCATTGTCGCAAGGGCAGGTGAGTCGGCGCGAACTCATCGCGTGGGGCCTGCTCACGTTCACCGGCGCGCTTGCGATGAAAAACGGGCTCAACATGTTCGCCCGCAGCGCGTTCGGCGCCGTGCCGACCGGCACGCCCCGCAGCCCGCTCTTCGGCGCGAAGAAATTCACCCAGCGCATGCCGCGCCTCGAGATGCAAGCGCCTGTTCCGCTGACGAACGAGAACTGGGAGGCGAGCTTCCCGCTCAGCATGGACGAGCCGAACGCCAGGAAGCTATCTTGGCACACGGATTTCAGCGCCACGAACAATCCCGATCCCTCTCTCATCAATCCGTTGACGGGGCGCGGCCCCATCGAAGGGCGTCCGCCCGGAGACTTCTTCGCCCACCAAAGGTGGCGGGAGTATTTTCCGAAGGTCGGCTACGTGCTGTCGATGGCCGACACGCAGGACAACACCAAGTTTCACCCGAACTTTCAGGCGCAACAGCCCAACAAGGTCTGGACCTTCGGGAGCGGCCGCCAGGCGCGTGGCGCACCAACCCCTCCCCTCATCCGCGCGCGCTACTGCGAGCCGCTTCTCGTGCGCATTTACAACAACCTCCCCAAGGACCGGGCTCTCAACGGCGGTTTTGGCCGCAACGAGATCTCGACGCACTTTCACAATGCCCACAACGGCGCGGAAAGCGATGGCGCCTGCAACGCGTTCCACTTCCCGGGGACATTCTACGACTATCGCTACAGCACCACCCTCGCACGCCGCGACCGCATCAACACGCCGGCAACCGAGCCGCGTGCATCGGGGCCCGATGGCTCCGGCGGACTGACGTTCGTTCCAGGCGACTTCCGCGAGTTGCAGGGAACCATGTGGTTCCACGATCACCGCTTCTTCTTCACGGCGGAGAATGTCTACAAAGGCAACGCCGGCATGATCAACTACTACAGCGGGCCAGATCGCGGGAACGAGCAGCTCGACGACCGGTACAATTGCAACTTGCGACTTCCGAGCGGCTATGTGCGCGACTGGGGCAACGTCGACTTCGACGTGAACCTCATGTTCAGCGACATGTCGTTCGACAGGGATGGTCAGCTCTACTTCGACATCTTCGACATGCTGGGGCACCTCGGCGATGTCATGGCTGTGAATTTTGCCTATGCGCCCTTCTTCGAGGTGCTGCCGCGCAAATATCGTTTCCGTCTCCTCAACTCGAGCATGTCGCGCTTCATCAAGCTCGCTCTCGTGACTCCCTCGGACAAGAAGAAGGCTCGCTTCACGTTCATAGCCAATGATGGAAACTTCGTCGTAAGACCGATCGACTCCAATCAGATGAACGACGAGTTGCCAATTCAGGGTCCGGCGGAGCGCTATGACATCGTCGTCGACTTCAGCCGGTTCAAACCCGGCGACAAGATCCAACTTGTCAATCTCTTGATGCATAAGACGGGCGAGAAGGCCGACGATCCCGTTTCGATCTCGACCGCGCTCAAGGGCGAGGACAAAGATCCGGCCGTTGGAGGCTGCCTCGAATTCCGCGTCGTTTCGCAAGTGGCGAGCGTCGATCAACCTGGCTTGACTTTGCGCGCAACAGATCGCGACGACAGCAAGGTGCCTAGCACGCTCACCGAGCAGATTCCCGTTGTCACGCCGGTGCGCAAACGCACGATCGAGTTCAAGAAGGACGAACTCAATCGCGCCAAGAATTGCAATCCAAGTTGCGAAGACAAAGAGTTCCTGCCTTGGGTGGTCCGCATTAATGGCGAAACCCAGAACTCGCTCAACGCCAACCGCATCTCTCTCCTCATTCCGAAGCCGGGCGAGGTTGAACATTGGACCATCGTCAACGGAGGCGGCGGTTGGGATCATCCGATCCATCTGCATTTCGAGGAAGGCGTCACCCTCAAGCGCAACGGTGGGACACCGCCGATACACGAAAACCTCGTTCGCAAGGACGTCTGGCGTTTGCCCGGCAATGGCACCGTTACGTTCCAAGTGCAGTTCGGTGAGTTCGGCGGCGCGTATGTGCAGCACTGCCACAACACCGTGCACGAAGATTTCGCCATGCTCCTGCGTTACCAGCTCCTTTCGGACAACGGGGAACCGCAGCTCGCCATTTCACCGACACCAATTCCAACGGAAGACGGCGTTACGTTCATGACTCCCGAAATTCTTCCTGAAGGCGACCCGCGCAGGAGAACCAGCAGCTAGCTGGAGCACCCCGCAATGAAAGTTTCCTTGGTGCGCGCGGTCACGATCATCGGAGTGTTGTCTCTCTTGGCCGGTGCCGCTGCGGCCTATCTCCTCCTGCAACGCAATATTGTCCGGACGGCTCCCGTTTCGTCGCGCACCTGGGACGGAGCGTATTTCACCAACACCGAAGTCGTCACTCATGACGGCCGCCGGTTGCGGCTCTACGACGATCTTCTCAAAGACAAGATCGTCGTCGTCAATTTCATCTATACGAGCTGCCGCGATCTTTGCTCGCTTGGCACCGCGCGCCTGGCAATGGTTCGCGAGAAGCTCGGCGCACGTGTCGGCAAGGACATTTTCTTCTACTCGATCACGCTCGATCCCGTGATCGATGGTCCTGAGGTGCTGAAGAAGTATGCCGACAACTTTTACACCGGACCCGGATGGCTTTTCCTGACTGGCGACCCAGAAGACATCGACGTCATCCGCTACAAGCTGGGCGATCGCGGAAAGACACTCGCGGACCATCGCACCGATGTCATCCTGGGCAACGATACGACTGGGGAGTGGAGCCGGGACTCGATCTTTTCCGACACGGATCACCTGACGCACACGATCCTGCGCATGGATCCGAAAGAACGCGCGCGGCCATCCGTGGTGATCGCGCAATCTAATACGCACGGAACACCAACTCCGCTCGGAGACACGCCCGGACGCGCTCTGTTCGTGAAGACTTGCGCGGCGTGTCACAGCATCGGCGGCGGAGATCGTGTCGGGCCCGATCTTGCGGGCGTGACGCAGCGGCGTTCTCAGGACTGGCTGGTGCGCTTCATCGTTTCTCCGAGCGCGATGATCCGCGCAGGCGATCAAACGGCGCTCGCTCTGCTCGAGCAGTACCGCGGGTTGCGGATGCCTGAAGTGGGTCTCACGGATACCGATGCGCGTGACTTGATAGCGTACATCGACTCCCAAACCATCGCGAAGGGCGAGGCTGCGACGGCTGCGGCGGGGGCCGGCGCTCAACCGCATCCGGTACACAGGCCCTGACAAACGGGAGGCTTACGGCTGCTCGGTCTCGGACTGCGCCTGCTTGATCGCAAGCTTGATCTGCTGCCGGCGATCGTTCTGCTCCACCACCACGAAATCCCCTTCGATGGCGCGGAGCTTCCACCCGTTTACATGACCGCCGATCTCGACCCATCGGGCATAGGGCTCGCCGGATACGCGGATCAGTGCGCGGCGATTTGCTCCCCACTGCATCATTCCGACGAGCTTGAGAGTGGAGTTGTCCGATTCCGGCGATGTGCTTGCTGCTGCCGGATCCGACGGTTCGACGACGTCGGGCCGGCGGGAGGGATTGAACACGGGCCGATCAAGCGTTTCGGCCAGACCATCCTTCGTGGTCAGGGGTGCCACGGGGGCAATCATGTTAGCTGAAGACGACGGCCCTTCCGTTTCATTGGCGGCGTTCTCGATCTTCGGCGAGATGTCGATGCTCGTCGTCAAGAGCTGCCAGTTTACCGCGACCAATGCAGCAATGCCCGAAAGGAGCGCCGTCATCAGGACTCTGTGTGCCAGCGTGCCCACTATCCCCCTCCGCTCTTGGTCGTTGCACCGAAAAGCGTCATGCGCGCATCGAGCTCGCGGCCCCGGCGGACGTTCGAATCTGCTGCGCGGCCTATTTGTAGCATGCCGACAAAGAGCGGAGGCTGCTGCGCTTCGAGCGTGAACAGCAGTCCTTGCAGTTGTTTCAGACTGGCCTGAAGTTGCACCTCAATGCCAACCAAACGCAACTCGTCGTCCGCGCGCGGAGGCAGGACTGTCACGCTGCTCAACCTGATCCCCTCGTCTGCGGCCACCGTGTTCACGCGGGCCTGAAGCGCGGCCGCACGGATCTGGTCGCTTCCGCCCTCGAGCATCGTGAAGTTCAAAGCCCGGATGCTGGGCTCGTTCGTAACGCCATCGCTTTGCTGCTCATTCAGCGCGGACGTGAGGCGCCCCAACTCGACCCTTTGCTCCTCGATTTTGTCGCCCGTGTCGACAAGCTGACTTGCAATAGGTGCAAACAGCCCTGCATAGGCCAGCAACAGAATGGCCCCGAGAATTGCCAATGCAGCGATTTTTTTCAGGAGATCGGCTGGGGCGGTCATTGATCCACCTCTGTCGCCTCTCCCGATACGGCGCTCGCTTGACGGAGAGTCAGTCTGAGGTTGAAGCGCTCTCCATTCGCGTTCGAGTCAAACGTCACGGGCGCCGTCAGCGTGGCATCGCCGAAGAATTGGCTCTTTTCGAGCGCGCCGATCAGATCGGAGGCCCTGCCGGACAGTCCGGACATCTCGATCGTGCGGCCCGACACGCGCAGCTCCGACAGGTGCGTGTCGTCGGGAAGCCGCCGCGTAATTTCATCCAGCAACACGACAGCCGGTACGGTTCGGGCCTTCCTGGCTTGAACGGCGGCCGCTTCTTGTACTGCGGAGACAGTGCCGTTGCCCTGACCAACGCGCGCATCGAGTTGCATGCGAGCCTCGGCTGTCTGCCTGTTCAGTTCCGCCAATGCCCGCTCGTTCCGCCACATCGCGAGCCCAGTGGCGAGCCCTGTCAGGACGACCAGACCGACTGCGAGCTTCGGAACCCAGGCGTCATTTCCCCGAGGAGCACTTGGCGTTCCGGCTTCCAGAAAATTGATGGGCAACGTTTCGCGCCCGTTGGAGGCGAGGCAGCTTATGCGGCGGACCGTTGCGCCTGCCCGTTCGGCTTCGGCCAGGATCCTGGCAACCGTTTCACGCTTCAGAATGAACTGCCGAGCACAGAGTGCGCCGTTCTGCCCCGGCGCCGCGTCGACGATATACGCGGTGAGGACGTCCTTCGACTTGAACGGCGTTGCACGCTCAAGGTCCAGCTCCAGGATGCGGCCGACGTTAGATCTCGCCTTTCTCGGGATCTCCATCCTCCGTTCGAGGCAAGCCGAATGGGGGACGATCACCGTGAGGCTTAGCGGCTGCCCCTTGCCCGCCAGCGTAGAAATCCTTCGCCAAGCCTCGGCGTCGTCTGCGGCCGTGGGCGGGTTGCTTGTCTCAAGCGGTGAGCCCGCGCCCGATTGGCAAATCCTAACGTGGCCTGTCTCGAGGTAGAGCGCGAGCTGATCGCCAGACGACGAAATCAGGTCCCGAAGGCCGAGGGGAACCATCCCGAAAAGCTCATTCGACCACCATCGCAATCCCGAGCGGATTTGCCTGTCCATATCCTCGATCAGCGACGGCATGATTAACACCGGAATTTCGTTTTGCGAGGCGGCTTTATCTGGCTCGCGAAATGTTTCTGCAGTATACTCCATTTCAGCGGATATGTCCGCTTTTTGCGCGCTCTCGCGCTTTCAAATTTCGCGATCCCGTCATGCTTTTCAGCCGCACGCCGACAGGAACCCCAGCGGAGTTGTCCGAACGGCTTCTCGCGGCCCTCAAAGATCGCGGCCTTCTCGATGCGATATCGGCCAAGCGAGCGGAGAAGGCCGCGCAGCAATCGGGTGACCGGATCGACACGGCCCTCACGCGGCTCGGCCTCGTGGGCGATGCGGATCTGGCGGCCGTTCTCGGTTCAATTCTCAACATCCCGCTTGCCGAAGCCAGCGACTTTCCCGCTTCAAAAGCAATAGAAACCGATCTTCCCATCGAATTCCTGCGCGCGTCTCAATTGGTTCCTATTTCTGCCGATGACGAGCGCATCGTCATTGCGACGGCCGACCCGCTCAACGGCGGCGCGTTGGATGCGCTGGCCTTTCTTTTGGGCAAACCGATCGATCTCAAACTCGCCACGTCCGCCACCATCGAGCGCGCCATCGAACGGGTTTATGGGACCGGACACGCGCGGCAAGTTTCCGAGTTGGTCGCGCCTGGCGGACAGGCGCCATCGGACGAGGACGTCCGGCGGCTTGAAGATCTCGCGAGCGACGCGCCGATCATCAAGCTGGTCAACGAGCTGATCGTGCGGGCTGTTGAGGCCAAGGCTTCGGATATTCACATTGAGCCGCGAGAAGACAGCCTCCGCGTCCGCTTTCGCCTCGACGGCAATTTGCAAACTATCGAAACATTGCAGGCCGACCTCAGCGCTGCGATCTGTTCGCGCATCAAGATCATGGCGAAACTCAATATTGCGGAGCGCCGCCTTCCGCAGGACGGGCGCATCAAGACGACCGTGCGGGGGCGTCAAATCGATCTGCGCGTGTCCGCCATTCCGACGCTCTGGGGCGAAAGCCTGGTGCTGCGCATCCTCGATCAATCGACCGTGGTTCTGGATTTCGAGGCGTTGGGCTTTTCCGGACGCGAGCTACAGCACCTCAAGCAGATGCTCAATGAGCCCAACGGCATCATTCTCGTCACTGGCCCGACCGGCAGCGGCAAGACGACGACGCTTTACACGGCGCTTACGCAGCTCAACGAGCCTGCCCGAAAGCTCTTCAGCGTCGAGGACCCGATCGAATACCAGATGACGGGCATCAATCAGGTGCAGGTCAACTCCCGTATCGGCCTCACGTTCGCCTCGTCGCTGCGATCCATCCTCCGGCAAGATCCCGATATCATCATGATCGGCGAGATCCGCGATCTTGAGACTGCGGAGATCGCGATCCGTGCCTCTCTGACCGGCCATCTCGTTCTTTCGACGCTGCACACCAACAGCGCGGCCGCGAGCGTCACGCGCCTGATCGACATGGGCGTGGAAGACTATCTTCTTTCCTCCACTCTGGTGGGCGTGCTCGCGCAAAGGCTCGTGCGGAGGCTTTGTCCGTGCTGCGCCGCTCCCGCCAATGCAAACAACGCCTTCACACAGCGCATCGTCTCACTCGCTCAACCCGCGTTGCGTGATACCGATGCGTTCACCCCCCGGCTCCTCAAGGCCGTCGGCTGCCCGGAATGCCACGGCACAGGGTTTTCCGGGCGGACCACGGTCTATGAGCTGCTGCCCATCAGCGACCGCATCCGCGAAGGCATTCTCAAACGGCACAGCGAACGCGAGATCGAAACGGCTGCGTTTTCCGGCGGCATGGTCAGCATGCTCGCCAACGGACTTATGAAAGCGCTCAAGGGCGAAACGACGGTCGAAGAAGTGCTGCGCGTCACGAGGCTCGGTGATGCCGCGCTTTAGATACAAGGCCTATGATGCGCGCGGCGTACTGAGTTCCGGAGAGATATCCGCCGGAAGCCGCTCCGGTGCCTTGGACATGATCAGCCGGCGCGCCGAGATCCCGATTGAGATCTCCGAGCAACGCTCAGACGACTCCGTTGCGTGGTGGCAGCGCGATCTCGGAGGACATGCACTCTCGTCATCGCAGTTGGCTGTCTTTACGCGCGAGCTTGCGAGTCTGGTCAAGGCGGACCTGCCAATCGACGAATGTCTCAGGATCCTGGCGATGCAACCGCTCGTCCAGCCCCGGCTCCGCCGCCTCACGGCTTCGCTTCTCGATCGCGTCACGGAAGGCGGACAGCTTTCCGACGCGCTCGCCGCACAACGCGCATTCCCCCCCTACGTCTCCCGCCTCGTGGGTGCGGGCGAAGCGAGCGGATCTCTTGCAACTGTCCTCGATCAACTCGCCCACTACCTGGAGCGGCTTTCGGAGACCCGCGCCCGCATCGCTTCCGCGCTCGTCTATCCGGCGGTGCTTGTCGTGGCCTCTCTCGCCGTGATCGCGGTGATCGGTACCGTGCTATTGCCGGCGATCCTACCGATCTTCGAGGATGCAAGGGTAGAGCCGCCTTTTGTCGT
>VFQO010052008.1_pt1 | contig 10239 bp, 9 predicted proteins | sample 3512331 | NCBI WGS metagenome assembly VFQO01 (sample SAMN10412371, study PRJNA504923) | tailings metagenome | isolation source: Replicate 3 from Balatoc abandoned mine | place: Philippines: Itogon, Benguet | collected 2017-08-28 | reverse complement strand
TTTCTATCGCGGCGATGCGCGCAACCTGCGCGACCGCGTGCTGCGCGTGCTGCCGGCATGGAGCGCAACACTGCCGCATCATCATGCGGTGCTGGGCATGCACGCCTTTGGCCTGGAGGAAACCGGCGATTACGCGGCGGCGGAATCCGCCGGCCGCCGCGCCTGCGAGCTCAATCCGCGCGATGCCTGGGCGCATCACGCCGTTCTGCATGTGATGGAGATGCAGGGCCGTGTCGAAGACGGTATCCGCTGGGCCACCACGCGCGAACAACAGTGGGCGCCCGACAACATGATGGCCGTGCATAACTGGTGGCATCTCATGCTGTATCACCTGGAGCGCGACGATCACGCGCAGGTGCTGCGCCTGTACGACGACAAGGTGCGCGGTGGTGGCTCCACCGTGATCCTCGACCTGATCGATGCCTCGGCCATGCTCTGGCGCCTGCATCTGCGCGGCGTCGAGATCGGCGCGGCGCGCTGGAGCGAACTGGCCGACGCCTGGTCGGGCACGGCGGATGACGGCATCTATGCCTTCAACGACCTGCACGGTCTGATTGCCTATCTGGGCGCTGGCCGCGCCGATCTCGCCGCGCGCCAGATGGAGACGCTGCAGCGCTCCGCCGAACGCGGCAACTTCAGCAATGCGGCGATGAGCGGACAGGTCGGCCTGCCGGCGGCCACCGCACTGACCGCCTTCATGGACGGCCGGTATCGCGACTGCATCGCGCAACTGCGCGGCCTGCGTACCATCGCCCATCGCTTCGGCGGCAGCCATGCGCAGCGCGACCTGCTCGACCTCACCCTGCTGGAAGCGGCGCGCCGCGCCGACGACCGCAGCCTGCTGCAGGCGCTTACCGCCGAACGCCTGCATGCGCGGCCGAAAAGTCCGCTGGCCCTGCGCTACCTCGCGATCTCGAAAGAACGCGCGGCGGCCTGACCCGTGAAGGCCCGGCACAGAGTCCGCCGTATACGGCGGACTCTGTCGCTGCGCAGGGAACCGGGGTTGCAATCGGTCGTTTGGCTTCCTAAGTAATTTCTCGGAAAACCGAGAAAATACCAGATTCCTGCCTATCCGGGGCGGGGGAAGCAGAGAGATGACCGAGTTTGCACCACCTGGGCAGGCGGCCGCTGCCCTGCAGCCGCCGCCGTTGCCCCAGCCGAACTGGGCGTTGTTCCTCGATATCGACGGCACGCTGCTCGATATTGCCGACACGCCGGACCGCGTGCATGTGCCCGCCCGTCTGCGCGACGATCTGCAGACCGCCGCGCGCAAGCTGCACGGCGCGCTGGCGCTGGTCTCCGGCCGACCGATTTCCGACATCGACAGGCTGTTCCAACCGCTGCAGCTCGCCGCCAGCGGCCAGCATGGCAGCGAATGGCGCCCAGCACCCGGAATCTCCCCCCAGGCCGTCGCCGAAACGCCGCTGCCACCCGGGTTGCATGACGCGGCCGCGCGGCTCGGCAACCTCCATCCCGGCATCGTGGTGGAGCGCAAGAGCCATGCGCTCGCGGTGCATTATCGCAACGCGCCCGATTTCGAGCCCGAGATCGGCGGCCGGCTGGCGGAAGCGATGGCGGGTTACGACGGCCTGATGCTGCTACATGGCAAGGCGGTGTGGGAGATCAAGGATGCACGGCAGTCGAAAGGCACCGCCGTCGAGCTGTTCATGCAGCAGGCGGCCTTTGCCGACCGGGTCGCTGTTTTCATCGGTGACGACCGCACCGACGAGGACGGTTTCCATGCCGTCGAGGCGCGCGGCGGCCTGGCCATTCCGGTCGGCCAGCTGGCGCTGAAGCGCGGGCGCGGACCCGCGTTTTCCACACCGGCGCAGGTGCGCGCGTGGTTGTCCGATTTCGCCAGGCGCGACGAGGCTGCAGCAGAATGACGGCACATCGAAATTCACTGGATCTGGGCATCATCGGCAATTCGGTGATTGCCGCGCTGATCGACCGCCAGGCGCGGATCGTGTGGCACTGCGCGCCGCGGCTGGACGGCGATCCGGTCTTCTGCGACCTGCTGTCGCCGAAGATCGAGGGCGACGGCATCTTCGCCATCGAGTTGCGCGGCCTGCGGCAGACCTCGCAGCATTACATCGAGAATACCGCCGTGCTGGTCACCACGCTGACCGATGGCAATGGTGCCAGCATCCGCATCACCGATTTCTGTCCGCGCTTCAAGCAGTATGACCGCACCTATCGCCCGGCCATGCTGATCCGCCGGATCGAACCCTTAAGCGGCACGCCGGTGGTACGGGTGCGCATCCGGCCGCTCTTCGACTACGGCATGACGCAGCCGAGCCGCACGCTAGGCTCCAACCATATCCGTTTCACCGCACCGGGCGCCGCTTTGCGCCTCACCACCGATGCACCGATCGCTTTCATCGACGCCGAAAGCGAATTCGCGCTCACTCATCCGATGACGCTGGTGCTGGGCCCGGACGAAAGCTTCACGGCGTCGCTCACCCATATGGCGCGCGAATTCCAGGAACGCACCATCGAATACTGGATCGAATGGGTGCGCTATCTCTCGGTGCCGTTCGAATGGCAGGAGGCGGTGATCCGCGCCGCCATCACGCTGAAACTCTGCGCCTATGAGGAAACCGGCGCGATCCTGGCGGCGCTCACCACCTCGATCCCCGAAGCGGCCGACACGCCGCGCAACTGGGATTACCGCTTCTGCTGGATGCGCGATGCCTATTTCGTCGTACAGGCTTTGAATCGCCTGGGCGCCACCAAGACGATGGAGGATTTCCTCCGCTACATCACCACCACCGTGGCGCTGCATCCCGATATCGAGCTGCAGCCGGTCTACGGCCTCGATCCTGCCGCGTCGCTGGAGGAACTCACGATGCCGGGGCTCACCGGCTATCGCGGCATGGGGCCTGTGCGTAAGGGCAACGCCGCCTATTCGCAGCGCCAGAACGATACCTACGGCTCCATCGTGCTGGCAGTGGCGCAGATGTTCTTCGACAAGCGCCTGCCGCGGCGCGGCGATATCGCGCTGTTCCAGCAGCTCGAGGGCCTGGGCGAAAAGGCAGCGCAGCTTGCGCTCACGCCCGATGCCGGCCTGTGGGAATTTCGCGGTCGGGCCCGCGTGCATACGCATTCCGCCGCCATGTGCTGGGCGGCCTGCCGCCGCCTGTCGAAGATCGCCGGCCTGCTCGGGCTGGATGCGCGCGCCGGCTACTGGCGCGACCATGCCGAACGCATCCGCAAGGCGATTCTGGAGCATGCCTGGAATCCGAAACTCAACAGTTTCGTTGAAAGCTTCGACGGCGAGAATCTCGATGCCTCGCTGCTGCTGCTGCAGGAGATCGGCTTCCTCGCCGCCGACGATCCGCGTTTCCTCGGCACGGTGGATGCGATCGGCAAGCATCTCAAACGCGGCAGCCACCTGATGCGCTATGTCGCACCCGACGATTTCGGCCTGCCGCACAACGCCTTCTCGATCTGTACCTTCTGGTATGTCGATGCGCTGGCCGCCACCGGCCGGCGCGACGAGGCGCGCCAGATGTTCGAGGGGCTGCTGGCTTCGCGCAATCATCTCGGATTGCTGTCGGAAGACATCGACACTGGGACCGGCGAGTTATGGGGCAATTTCCCGCAGACCTATTCGATGGTCGGCTTGATCGTTTGCGCGATGCGACTGTCCAAAAGCTGGGAGGAAGCGTTTTGGCGCGGCTCGTAATCGTCTCCAATCGTGTCGCCATGCCGCGCGAGCGCGCCAGCCGTGCCGGCGGCCTCGCCGTGGCCCTGCGCGAATCGCTGCAGCAGCAGGGCGGCCTCTGGTTCGGCTGGAGCGGCGAGATCAGCGACGAGGTTGCGGCCGAACCGCGCCGCGCCCGCCAGGGCCGCGTCGAGTATGCGGTGCTCGACCTCACGCCCGAGGAGCATAAGGGCTTCTATCTCGATTTCGCCAACGGCACACTCTGGCCGCTCTGCCACTACCGGCTCGGCCTGATCGAATTCCGCCGCGCCGCCTGGGAAAGCTATCTGGCGGTCAATGCGCGTTTTGCCGACCGGCTGGTGGCTGAGCTGCGCCCCGACGACGTGATCTGGATTCACGATTATCACTTTATTCCGCTGGCTGCCGAACTGCGCCGGCGCGGCGTGGAGAACCGCATCGGCTTCTTCATGCATATTCCCTTCCCGGCGCCCGAAGTGCTGACCGCGCTGCCCGGCCATGAGCGGCTGGTACGCGATCTGTGCGCCTTCGACCTGGTCGGCTTCCAGACCCGTGGCGATGTGCGTGCGCTCACCGAATACATCCTGCATGAGGCGGATGGCACCGTGATCGGCAACGTGGCCGGGACCGGCCATGTGCAGGTCAGCGCCTTCGGTCGCGATCTGCGTGTCGGCGCGTTTCCCATCGGCATCGATACCGACGACTTCGTCCGGCTGTCGGCCGCCGAGGCCAACAGCGACGAGACCCAGCGCCTGGTCGACAGCCTGGTCGGCCGCGCGCTGGTGATCGGCGTCGACCGGCTCGATTATTCCAAGGGCATCCCGCAGCGTTTCGAGGCCTTCCACCACCTGCTCGGCAGTCGGCCCGAACATCGCGGCAAGGTTACCTTCATGCAGGTGGCGCCGATCTCGCGCGGCGAAGTGGCGCAGTATCGTAAGCTGCGCAACGAACTCGATGGCCTCACTGGCCGCATCAACGGCAAATTCGCCGAATTCGACTGGGTGCCGGTGCGCTATCTCAACAAGGCCTTCTCGCGCCAGTCGCTGGCCGGCTTTTACCGCCATGCCCGCGTCGGCCTGGTCACGCCTTTGCGCGATGGTATGAATCTGGTGGCCAAGGAATATGTCGCCGCGCAGAATCCGGCCGATCCCGGCGTGCTGGTGCTGTCGCGCTTTGCCGGGGCGGCGCGCGAGCTGAAAGGCGCGCTGCTGGTTAATCCTTACGATACTGAACATATCGCCGATGCGCTGCATCGCGCATTGGTCATGCCGCTGGAGGAACGCCGCCAGCGCTGGGACGCGATGATGGCGGTGCTGAAGCGAAACACGATTTCGCACTGGCGCGAAAGCTACCTGGCCGCCCTGCAGGCCGCGGACAGCCCGGGCGACCGCGACCTGCTGTCGGGCGCCGCCGGATAGATAGTTGACTTAGTCAAGTATTGGTGCAGGATGGGGCAGCTAAGGGAGCTTCTGCCCATGCCTGCCAAATCAGCTGGCCGTAAAACCGCGAAACCGGCCCCTGCTGCGGATGTGCTGCCGCAGGTCGAGCGGATGCGGGCCTTCAACCGCTTCTACACCCACAAGATCGGCCTGCTCGAAGGCAGCAAGCTGTACGACCCATTTTCGCTGGCCGAAACCCGCGTGCTCTACGAGATCGCGTATCGCCCACGCGTCACGGCGTCGGATCTGGTGCGCGACGTCGGCATCGATGCGGGATATCTGAGCCGCATGCTGCGCGGTTTCGAGAAGCAGGGCCTAATTGCGCGCAGGGCGGCGCAGGAAGATGCGCGCCAGAGCGTGCTCAGCCTGACGGCGGCCGGCCGCAAAGCCTTCGCGCCGCAGGAGGATGTCTCGCGCCGCGTGCTCAGCCCGCTGCTCGAGCGTCTGGCGCCGGAAGATCGCGCCCGCCTGGTGGGTGCGATGGACACCATCACGCAGCTTCTTTCCGAGGAAACCCCTGCGGTGAAACCAGGCTTTCGCCTGCGTCCGCATCGTCCCGGCGATATCGGCTGGATGATCCAGAAACACGGCGAGCTTTACACCGCCGAATATGGCTGGGACAGCAGCTTCGAGGCGCTGGCCGCCGAGGTCGGCGCGCAGTTTTTGAGGGAGTTTGACCCTGCCAGAGAAAACGCCTGGATCGCCGAACTGGAGAATGGCGAGCGCGTCGGCTGCGTTTTCGTGATCCGCAAGTCCGCCACCGTCGCCAAGCTGCGCGTGCTGATCGTCGATCCCAAAGCGCGCGGCCTCGGTGTCGGCAAGGCACTGGTTCAGGCCTGTATCGATTTTGCCCGTGCGAAGGGCTATCGCAAGATCACGCTCTGGACCAACAGTATTCTGGTGGCGGCGCGCGGCATCTACGAGAAGGCCGGATTCCAACTGGTGAAGAGCGAACCACACCACAGTTTCGGACAGAAACTGATCGGCGAGACCTGGGACCTCAAGCTTTGAAAAGCTGGATGCCCGTCGCGGTCTCGGCCGCCGTCGGCGTGCAGGTCGGGCTGGCACTGGTCGCCACGCGCTATGCGGTGAACGAGAGCGGCCCAGGCACATTGGCGATGTTCCGCTATGCCATCGGTGCCGCCTGCCTGCTGCCGGTGATGCTGCATCTGCGCATGCCGATGCGCTTCGCCGCCCGCGATGCCGTGCCGATCGCCATTTTCGGCATCCTGCAATTCGGCGTGCTGATCGTACTGATCAATTACGGCCTGGCGCATATCACCGCCGCGCGCGCAGCACTCTTGTTCGCCAGCTTCCCGCTCATGACCATGATCCTCGCGGCACTGCTCGGCCGGGAGAAACTGACGCTGCTGAAATCCGTCGGTGTGCTGCTGACCATTCTCGGTGTCGGGATCACGCTCGGTGAAAAGCTGTTCGATGACAGCGCCGCCGACAGTTTTCTCGGCGAAGCCGCCGTGCTGCTGGCCGCCTTCTGCGGCGCACTGTGCAGTGTGCTGTTCAAACCCTATCTGCAGCGCTATCCCACGCTCAGCGTCGGCGCCTATTCGATGCTGGCCAGTGTGGCTTTCCTGATTTTCCTGGCGCTGTGGGAAGGCGCCTTCACCGGCTGGGCGGGCTACAGCAGCACCGGCTGGCTCGCCGTCGTCTTCATCGGCCTGAGCAGCGGCATCGGCTATTTCGGCTGGCTTTGGGCCCTGCGCCACGCACCGCCCACGCAGGTCACGGTGTTTCTGGGGCTCAGCCCGATCACGGCTGCCATCGTCGGCGCGCTGCTGCTGTCGGAACCACTCACGGCACCGTTACTCGTTGGCATGACGGTCGTGCTGGTCGGTTTGTGGCTGGCGCTCAGGCCGCAGGCGACCATGCAGAAGGGCTGACATTTTCGTGCCTTGCCACATGGTAAGGTGCGCGGGAGATTGTCCCGCGCTAGCATGATGGCATGATCACGCGCCGCACATTCCTCTCTGCCGCCTCTTCCGCTGCCGCCGCGCTCAGCATCGTGCCACTGCCGCAGCGCGCATCGGCCGCAACCACAAACGTGACGCTGACGCCAGCGCCGGCGTCATGGCCGGTGCTGCCGGACCGGCCGGAAACCAAGGTCTGGGCCTACAACAATAGCCTGCCGGGCCCGGTGCTGCGACTGAAGCAGAACGACCGCCTGCGCGCCGTGCTGAAAAACAACCTGCAACAGGACACGACGATCCACTGGCACGGCATCCGCCTGCCCCATGCGATGGACGGCGTGCCCGGCCTGACGCAGACACCGGTGAAGCCCGGCGAAAGCTTCACCTACGACTTCGTCTGCCAGGATGCCGGCACCTTCTGGTATCACCCGCATGCCGGCAATCCCGAACAGGTCGGCCGCGGCCTCTACGGCCTTCTCATTGTCGATGAACCCGTCCCACCGCCGGTGGATCGCGATGTCGCCTGGGTGCTGAGCGATCTGCGGCTCGACCGCGAGGCGCAGATCACACCCGACTTCAGCAGCTTTTTCGATCTCACCCATGCCGGCCGGCTCGGCAATGTCGCGCTCAACAACGGCAAGCTGGTGCAGCCCTTCCCGGTCAATGCCGGCGAGCGCATCCGACTGCGTCTGGTGAACACTGCCAATGCACGCATCTTCGATCTGCGCTTTTCCGATCATGCGCCCTGGATCGTCGCGCTCGACGGCCATCCGCTCGATACGCCGCTGCAGCTCGGACCGCAGGATCGCGTCACGCTGGGTCCCGGCATGCGCGCCGATCTCATCGTCGATCTCACCGGCACGCCCGGCACGCGCGCCCCGGTCTTCGACCGCGATTTCCAGGGCCGCGAACATCGCCTGACGGATTTCGCGTATAGCGACACGCCCGCGATGTCTGCAAATCCACGCCCCGCACCCGGACTCGCCGCCAATCCGGTCGGCCGCTTCGATGCTGCGAATGCCGAACGCCTGCCGCTGGTGCTCGGTGGCGGCATGGGCGTGCCCTACGCGTTGAAGGTCGATGGCGGCCCGGTGCTGGATATGCGCCAGGCCTGGGACCGGCACCGCATGGCCTGGAGCCTGAACGGCGCAGCGATGAGCGAGCATACGGGGGCCGGGCATGCCGGTCATCATGGCCATGCGCCGCTGTTCAGCCTGAAGCGCGGCGGCTCCTACCTGATCGAGGCCAGCAACGAGACGTCATGGCCGCATCCGGTCCATCTGCACGGCCATGTCTTCCGCGTGCTGACCCAGCCCGGCCGGCCGTGGCGCGACACCGTGCTCTTGCAGCCGGGCGAAAAGGCGCAGCTGGCGCTGGTGGCCGACAATCCCGGCCAGTGGATGCTCCATTGCCATATCCTGGAGCATCAGGCGGCTGGGATGATGGCCACCGTCAGCGTAGAATAATTTAGATAATTCAGAAGCTTAGGCGGAAAGCTGCTTCTTGGCGGTTTCCAGCAGCTCGGCCAGCTTGGCGGCCAGGCGGTGCTCGGACACGTCCACATTCTTGGCCTTCAGGTCGGCCTGCACCTTGCGGATCACGTCGGCGTCGCCGGCTTCCTCGAAATCGGCCGCCACCACGTCCTTGGCATAGGCTTCGGCCGCCTCGCCGCTCAGGCCGATCTGCTCCGCCACCCACAGGCCGAGCAGCTTGTTGCGCCGCGCGACCGCCTTGAAGGCAAGCTCCTCGTCATGGGCATGCTTCTTCTCGAAGGCGTCCTTGCGGTCATCAAAGGTGGTCATCCGGGCCTCGCGGGTAACGGTGAGAAAGCTGTCCGATATATAGGGGTGCGTGCCCCCCGGCCGCAAGTCTCCGGCCGGTCAGGGATTTATGACGGAAAACCGGGCGATATCCACAGTTTCGGGGCGATGCTTTTCCACTGTTTCCTGCGCCCCGGCGCATTGCGACGCCGACCCCCTTGCGGTATCTAGGGCCCAAGCTTTCCCTATAGCCGGACAGGTGTGCCATGACGCGCCGCAGACAGGTTTACGAGGGCAAGGCGAAGGTCCTCTTCGAGGGTCCCGAGCCGGGCACTCTGGTACAGTATTTCAAAGACGACGCCACGGCGTTCAACAACAAGAAGAAGGGCACCATCACCGGCAAGGGTGTCCTGAACAACCGGATTTCCGAATACCTGATGACCCGCCTCGGCGAGGTCGGTATTCCGACGCATTTCGTGCGCCGGCTGAACATGCGCGAGCAGCTGATCAAGGAAGTCGAGATCGTGCCGCTCGAGGTCGTCGTGCGCAATGTCGCCGCCGGCTCGCTGGCCACGCGTCTCGGCGTCGCCGAAGGCACCATGCTGCCGCGCTCGATCGTCGAGTTCTATTACAAGAACGACGAGCTGGGCGATCCGCTGGTCTCGGAAGAGCACATCACCTGCTTCGGCTGGGCCAATCCGCAGGAAATCGACGAGCTGATGCATCTCGCGCTGCGCATCAACGATTTCCTCTCCGGCCTGTTCCTCGGCATCGGCATCCGCCTGGTCGACTTCAAGCTGGAATTCGGCCGCTGGTGGCAGAATGACGAGATGCGCATCATCCTGGCCGACGAGATCAGCCCGGACAGCGCCCGTCTGTGGGACCTGAAGACCAACGAGAAGATGGACAAGGACCGCTTCCGCCGCGATCTCGGCAATGTCGCCGAGGCCTATCAGGAAGTGGCGCGGCGGCTGGGCATTCTGCCCGAAGGCGGCCCGCGCGACATCAAGGGCCCAGACACCATGCAGTAACAGGCGCGATACCGGCGCCGTGAATTCAAGCGGCGGCCAGAGCAAGGGCCGCCGCTGTCATTTGAGAAGAAGGATTTCGAGAATCATGAAAGCCCGCGTCCATGTGTCCCTGAAGAACGGCGTGCTCGATCCGCAGGGCAAGGCGATCGGCAACGCGCTGCATTCGCTCGGCTTCGCCGATGTCGGCGAAGTGCGCCAGGGCAAGCTGATCGAACTCGAACTGACCGGCGCGCTGGCCGCCAAGCCGAAGGCCGAGATCGAGGCCGCCGTGAAGGACATGGCGCAGAAGCTGCTCGCCAACATGGTGATCGAGAATTTCTCCATCGAACTGGTGGGTTGATCCGATGAAAGCCGCCATCGTCACCTTCCCCGGATCGAACCGCGAGCGCGACATGCGCA
>VFQO010002731.1_pt1 | contig 10240 bp, 9 predicted proteins | sample 3512331 | NCBI WGS metagenome assembly VFQO01 (sample SAMN10412371, study PRJNA504923) | tailings metagenome | isolation source: Replicate 3 from Balatoc abandoned mine | place: Philippines: Itogon, Benguet | collected 2017-08-28 | reverse complement strand
CAGCCACCGCGCTGGCTACCAAGATGACCACGCGCGCGGCGGTGAACACCTCGCCCGAGCCGTTTTCCAACTGGGGGCTGTCGTTCTTTGAGGATGGCCTGGTGGTGGCGGTGGTATGGCTGGCTACGCAGTACCCGGTGGCGTTTGGTGTGGCGCTGGTGGTGATGGTGGTCGTGTCGGTGCTGCTGCTGGTGGTGCTGTTCAAGTTTTTGCGCGCCGTGGTGCGGCGCTTGTCTTCTTTCTTTTCTGGTTCTGCCAAGGTGGCTTAAATGTTCAAAAAGATTCTGATTGCAAACCGCGGTGAAAACGGTTGCTCAGCAACCGTTTCGACAAATCGTATGGCACGCATAGCGTGCGCAGGGGATCTCGCCGCAGGAGGGCGCAATGTTTAAAAAGATCCTGATCGCTAACCGCGGCGAGATCGCCTGCCGTGTCGCAGCGACTGCCAAGCGCCTGGGCGTGAAGACCGTCGCCGTGTATTCCGACGCAGACGCGCAGGCCAAGCATGTGGCCGTGTGCGACGAAGCCGTGCACATCGGCGGCAGTGCGCCCAAGGAGAGCTACCTGCGCTGGGAGCGCATCATCGACGCGGCCAAGGCCACGGGCGCGCAGGCCATTCACCCCGGCTACGGCTTTCTGAGCGAGAACGAAGACTTCGCCAAGGCCTGTGCCGACGCGGGCCTGGTCTTCATCGGCCCGCCTGCCAGCGCGATCAATGCGATGGGCCTCAAGGCGGAGTCCAAGCGTCTGATGGAACAGGCACAGGTGCCCCTGGTGCCGGGCTACCACGGTGCGGACCAAGACCCCGCGCTGCTGCAGCGCGAGGCCGACCGCATTGGCTACCCCGTGCTCATCAAGGCCAGCGCCGGTGGCGGTGGCAAAGGCATGCGCGCGGTGGACAAGGCCGAAGACTTTGCGGCGGCGCTTGACTCGTGCAAGCGCGAGGCCATCAACAGCTTTGGCGACAATGCGGTGCTGGTCGAAAAGTACGTGCAGCGCCCCCGCCATATCGAGATCCAGGTGTTTGGCGACACGCACGGCAACTGCGTCTACCTGTTCGAGCGCGATTGCTCGGTGCAGCGCCGCCACCAGAAGGTGCTGGAAGAAGCCCCCGCCCCCGGCATGACGCCCGAGCTGCGCGCCCGCATGGGCGAGGCCGCCGTGGCCGCAGCCCGCGCCGTGAACTACGTGGGCGCGGGCACGGTGGAGTTCATCGTGGAGCAGCCCGGCGGCTATGGGCTGGAAGGTGCAGATGAAGGTTTCGCCGCCGGGCCGCCCCAAGGCGTGGACTTGGGGTTTTGCCAAACGCGGCCCCCTCGGGGGGCAGGGAGCGACACGCAGTGCGCGACCGTGGGGGCTAGGTTCTACTTCATGGAGATGAATACCCGCCTGCAGGTGGAGCACCCCGCGACCGAAGCCATCACCGGCCTGGACCTGGTGGAGTGGCAACTGCGCGTGGCCTCGGGCGAGCCGTTGCCGCTGAAGCAGGAAGACCTGCGCATTCACGGCCATGCCATTGAGGCGCGCATTTGCGCCGAGAACCCTGACAACAACTTCCTGCCCGCCACCGGCGCGCTCAATGTGTATGCGCTGCCCGAGTGCGTGACGTTTGAACGCGGCGCGGTGCGCGTCGATTCCGGTGTGCGCCAGGGCGATGCGATCAGCCCCTTCTATGACTCCATGGTGGCCAAGCTCATCGTGCATGGCGACACACGCGAGCAGGCGCTGGCGCGGCTCGATGAAGCCCTGGCGCAAACCCACATCGTGGGTCTGGCGACCAACGTGCAGTTCCTGCGCCGCGTGGCCCGCGCCGATTCGTTTGCCCAGGCCAAGCTCGATACCGCCCTCATCCAGCGCGAGCAGGCCGTGCTGTTCCACCAGGAACCCTTGGGCCTTCCGCTGGCTGCTGCGGCGGCTGTGGCCCAAACGCTGCTGCACGAGCGCGCCAGCGAAGGCGCAGACCCGTTCAGCCGCCGCGACGGTTTCCACACGCATGGCGTGGTGCAACGCCGTTTTGAATTTGAGTTTGCGGGCGAGCACGTCAAGGCATCGCTGACTTACGAGCGCGGCGGCAGCCTGACTCTGTCGGTAGGCAGTGGCGAGGCCATGGTGACCAGCCCCCTGGTGTTCGAGCCGCGGGCGAGCGGCATCGAACTGCAATTCGCCGGCCAGCGCACCCGCGCTGCCGTCTACCCGCAGGGTGAGGTGGACCATGTTTTCACCCCGCTGGGCGCCACGCAGATCACGTCCATCGACCTGCTGGCCCATTCGGGCGAGACGGCGGCCGAGGGCGGGCGCCTCACGGCCCCCATGCCGGGCAAGGTGGTGTCGTTTGCGGTGAAGGCAGGCGATGCCGTCACCAAGGGCCAACCGCTGGCCGTGATGGAGGCCATGAAGATGGAGCACACCATTGCAGCCCCCGCCGATGGCGTGGTGCAGGAACTGCTCTACGCGCCCGGCGACCAGGTGACCGAAGGGGCCGAGCTGCTCAAGCTTTCCGCTGCGTGACAGCACGCAGCGGCAGGGCGCTGTACGCTCGGCAGCCATGAAAATCACCTTTTGCTGTACCGACACCAAGGCCGAGCCCTGGCTGCAGGGCCTGGCGGTCGCGCTGCCCGGCGCTGAAATTTCCGTGTGGCAGCCGGGCGCGCCACAGGCCGACTATGCCGTGGTCTGGGCCCCGCCCCAGCAGTTCATGGACGAACAGGCGAGCCTCAAGGCCCTGTTCAACATCGGCGCGGGTGTGGATGCGCTGCTCAAGCTGCGCCTGCCGCCCCAGACCCTGGTGGTGCGGCTGGACGATGCGGGCATGGCCGTGCAGATGGCCGAATATGTGTGCCACGCGGTCATCCGCCACTTTCGCGAGTTCGACGGCTACGAGGCCGACATGGCGGCAGGCCGCTGGGGCTACCGCAAGCCGCGCCTGCGCAGCGACTTTCCCATCGGCGTGATGGGCCTGGGTGTGCTGGGCGAGCGCGTGGCCAGGGCGTTGGCGCAGTTTGACTTTCCCATCAACGGCTACAGCCGCACCCCCAAGGCCATTGACGGCGTGCGCGCCTTCACGGGTGCCGAGCAGTTCAACGAATTTCTGGCGGCCAGCCGGGTGCTGGTCAACCTGCTGCCACTCACGCCTGAAACGGCCAATGTCATGAACAAAGACACGCTGGGCCGCCTGCAGCCGGGTGCCTATGTCATCAACGTGGCACGTGGTGCGCACCTGGTGGAAGAAGACTTGCTGGCCTTGATCGACAGCGGCCATGTGGCGGGCGCCACGCTCGACGTGTTCCGCACCGAGCCGCTGCCTGCGGGCCATGCGTTCTGGAACTACCCCCGCATCACCATCACCCCGCACACCTCGGCGCGCACGCTGCGCGACGAAAGCATCGCCCAGATCGCCCGCAAGATGGCGGCGCTGGAGCGGGGCGAGGCCGTGGCCGGAGTGGTGAACCCGGGGCGCGGCTACTGAGTCAATGTCCCCGCCGCGCGGGGCTCAATCCACCGTCACGCCCGCATCGCGCACCAGCTTGCCCAGGCGCTGCGCGTCGGCCTTGATCAGCGCGCCAAAGTCGGCGGCGTTGCCCGCCACCACCGGCGTGCCGATGGCTTCCCATTTGGTGCGGAAGGCAGGGTCCTTGAAGATCGCGTTCACGGTGGCATTGAGCTTGTCGATGGTGGCTTGTGGGGTGCCCGCGCGCACGGCAATGCCGTGCCAGCCGGTGATCTGGTAGCCCGCAATGCCGGCCTCGGCCATCGTGGGTACGTTCGGTAGGACCTTGGCGCGCTCGCTGGACGTGACCGCCAGCGGAATCAGCTTGCCCGCCTGGATGTGGGGCAGCGAGCTGCCGACGATGTCGAACATCACGTTCACCTGCCCGCCGATCAGATCGTTGAGCGCCGGGCCTGCGCCCCGGTAGGGGATGTGGCCCATCTTCACGCCTGCCATGGTGTTGAACAGCTCCCCTGCCAGGTGCTGCGGTGTGCCGTTGCCGGCCGACGCAAAGCTGAGCACCGGCTTGCCCGCCTTGGCCAGGGCCAGGAACTCGGCCAGGGTCTTGACGCCCAGCGAGGGGTGCACCTCCAGCACCAGCGGAAAGGCAGAGAGCTGGATCACTGGCACCAGATCGGTCAGCGGGTTGAACGGCATGCTCGCGTAGAGCGAGGGGTTCACCGCCATCGGCCCGCTGGCCGCCAGTAGCAGCGTGTGGCCGTCAGCGGGAGCCTGCTTCGCGACTTCGGCGCTGCCCGTGTTGCCACCGGCGCCGCCCTTGTTGTCCACCACCACAGGCACGCCGAGGCGGCTTTGCAGCTCAGGTTGCAGCATGCGGGCCATCAGGTCGGTGGGGCCGCCGGGTGGGTAGGGCACCACAAAGCGGATGGTTTTGCTGGGGAAGGCGGTGGCCGCTGTTTGTGCAGCGGCCTGACCTGCGATGCCCAGGGCCAGGGGTACGGCAAGGGCCGCGTGCAGCACGGCGCGCCGGGTGGTGCGAGGCATGGATGAGGGAAGGTGGCGGTGGTGCATGTCTGTCTCCTGTGGGGATGGATAAGGCCCGTCTGCTGCGGGTTGATGTCAATAGATGTGGTCTGTTGCGCGGCGGTGCCGCTCAGCCTGCGCCAAAGCGCTGCCGGATGTCAGCGGCTGTTGCCAGCGGGCGGCCCAGCGCGGCGGCTGCTTCGACGGCCTGGCGTACCAGCGCGGTGTTGTCGGGGGCCACGCTGCCGTCCTTGCACAGCAGGTTGTTTTCAAAGCCGACGCGCGCGTGGCCGCCAAACAGCGTGGCAGCAGTGATGCAGGTGTTTTCTGCAGCACCAAAGGCGCACACGGCCCAGGGCTCTGGGCCTTCGTGGGCGGCCAGGAACGGCAGCAGGTCGCGCGGGCTGGAGGTCTGCCCCGCGCTGTAGCGGCCCAGCACAAACAGCAGGAACCAGGCGGCGTCGGGCACTACGCCACTGGCGCGCAGCGCCTGCCAGCGGCGCAGGTCGGGCACGTCGTACAGGATGACCTGCACCATGGTGTGGCGCTGCGCCAGGTCGGCAAAAAAGCGCTGCAGACCTGCCTCGCCAATCTCGGGCTTGTCGATTTCGCGCAGGCCGATGGACACGGCCTCGGGTTGCAGGGCTTCGACCATGGCGATCTGCGCCGGTGCCTGGTAGACGCCTGCGGCCTCGCTGGTGATCTGGATCACCATGGCATCGCCTACGGCCTGGCGTACCACGCGCTGGGCCTCGCGGTAGCCCTCCACATCGAGGCTATGGCGGCCCTGCGCATCGCGGATGTGCATGTGCAGCATCGCGGCTCCTGCGTCCAGGCAGGACTTGGCCGTGGTGGCCAGCGTGGCTGGCGTGATGGGTACGGCCGGGTGGTCGGCGGGCTGTTTGTAGGCACCGTTGGGCGCCACGGTCACGATCAGCGGATCGGTCCATTGGTTGTGGGTGGTGGGCGATGCACTCATGAGCGGGCTCCGGCGGTCGATGGGGTGTCTGTCGATGAGGTATCGGTGGGGGGCTCAATGGTGGGCAACTCGCTGGCCAGCAGGGCCAGGCCCTGGCGCAGCAGCGCGTCGTAACGCGCGCGTTCGGCCTGCTTGCGGTCATCGGGCCAGTCAAAAAAGCCCTTGCCCGTCTTCATGCCCAGGGTGCCCTGGGCCACCTTGTCGCGCAGGGCCTGGGCGGGTACGTCGGTGTTCGACAGCGTGGGGTACATGGTGGCTGCGGCAGCGGTATGCACCTCGATACCCGCGTGGTCGCGCTGCAGCACCGGCCCGGCCGCCAGAAAGCGGAAGCCAAAACCAAAGCGCACGGCGGCGTCCACGTCCTCGGGGGAGGCAATGCCTTCGTCGATAAGCGCAAACGCCTCGCGCGACAAGGCGTGTTGCATGCGGTTGGCCAGAAAGCCCGGCTTGTCCTTCTTGACCAGCACCGGCACGCTGCCGCAGCCGCGCATGAAGGCGTGTAGCCAGGTGCCCAGCGCCGGGTCGCTGCGCTCGCCCAGCACCACCTCCACCAGCGGCACCAGGTGCGCGGGCATGAAGAAGTGCAAGCCCAGCATGCGCTGTGCCGTGGCCAGGCCGTGGGCGATGGCGCTGATGGGAAAGCCTGAGCTGTTGCTGGCCAGTACGGCGTTGAGGGGCGCCACAGCTTCCAGCTCGGCAAACAACTTTTGCTTGGCGGCCAGTTGCTCGGTGATGCATTCGACCACCAGCACCACGCCGCTCCAGTCCACGTCCTGCAGGCTGGCGCACACCTGCACCGGGCCGGCATGGGTGGCCTGGCCCGCGGCGGCCAGCTCTTGCGCAATGTGGGGCAACACGTGGTCGCGGCGTGCGGCGTGGGGGTCCACCACCGTGACCTGCGCGCCGCCCCGGGCCAGGACCACGGCTACATCGGCCCCCATGGTGCCTCCGCCCACCACCACGGTGCGCGCGTTACGCGGCGAACTGTTGTCCATCGTGTCTCCTTGTCGTTGTCAAGCTGCTCAAGCGATGTGCTTGCATTTCAATTCAGTCTAGGTGGCCTGCATTGCGCGGTCTAGCCGTCTTTTCCGATAGACTGATCGGCCATGAAGATTAATTGGTCCGCCCGCGAGGTGGATGTGTTCTTGTCGCTGGCCGAGACGCTGAGCTTTCGGCGCACGGCCCTGCAGGTGCACCTGTCGCAGTCGGCGGTGTCGGGCACGGTGGCGCGGCTGGAGGAAATGCTGGACGTGCGGCTGTTTGAGCGCACCACGCGCACCGTGCAGCTCACGCTGGCGGGCGAGGTGTTTGCCGAGCAAACCCGATTTTTGCGCCACCAGATGGAGGAGACCGTGCGCCGCGTGCAGGAGGTAGCGCAACTGCAGGTGGGCCGCATTGCGCTGGCGGCGCTGCCGTCGTTGGCAGCCGGGGCCGTGCCGCGCGCGTTTGCCCGGTTTGCTGCGCAGCATCCGGGCGTGCAGCTGGAGCTGTTTGACAGCCTGGCCGGCCCGGCGTTTGACATGGTGCGCGCCGGGCGCGTGGATTTTGCACTCACCGCTGCCAACCCCGCCTATGCAGACCTGGACTACACCCCGCTGGTGTCCGACCGCTTTGTGCTGTTGATGGGACGCACGCACCTGCTGGCACGGGCGCGCAGTGCCATCGCCTGGGCGGATGTGGCCGAGCTGCCGCACATTTCCATGCCTGCAGGTACCAGCGTGCGGCAATATGCAGAAGAGGCCTTGCTGACCCACCGCATTCGCTTTGCGCCGCGCTACGAGGTGGAACACCTGGCCACCATCGCGGCCATGGTGGCGGCGGGGTTGGGCGTGAGTGCGTTGCCCGAGCTGGCTGCCCAGGTCGTGCGCAGGCCCGAGGTGATCACGCGTCCACTCAAGGCGCCTGTGCTGCACCGGCCCATCGGGCTGATCACTCTGCGCGGGCGACCCCTGTCGCTGGCGGCGCAGGAGATGGTGGCCTTACTGCGGCAGGAAGTACAAAGCTCGGGCACTGTGGGCCGCTGATGGCGCGTCCGGAGAATGGTCTGGCACGATATGAGGTGGCCCTGGCGCAGTACTCGCTGGACAATGAGAAATTTTCCTGACCTCTTCATCTGGTAGCCCCCATGAGCATTCCCTCCCGCGTTCACCTCATCGACGTTGGCCCCCGCGATGGCCTGCAAAACGAAAAGACCCCCGTGCCTGCCGCCGTCAAGATCGAGCTGGTGCACCGCTTGCAGCAGGCGGGCCTGAAAGAGATCGAGGTCACCAGCTACGTGTCTCCAAAGTGGGTGCCACAGATGGCCGATAACCACGAGGTCATGGAAGGCGTCGCGCGCCAGGCGGGCGTGGCGTATTCGGTGTTGACGCCCAATCTCAAAGGTTATGAGGCGGCGGTGCTCGATAAGCCCGACGAGATCGTGGTGTTCGGATCGGCCAGCGAGGCCTTCAGCCAGCGCAACATCAACTGCAGCATTGCCGAGAGCATCGAACGTTTTGCGCCCGTGGTGCAGGCCGCGTTGGCCGCAGGCATCCACGTGCGCGGCGCCATGAGCTGCACCGTGGGCTGCCCGTACGAAGGCGAAATTGCCCCCGAGCGCGTGGCCTACCTGGCTGGGCTGCTCAAGGGCATTGGCGTGCAGCGCGTGGATGTGGCCGACACCATTGGTGTGGGCACGCCGCGCAAGGTGCAACGCGCGCTGGAAGCCACGCTGCAGCACTTTGGCATCGACGAGGTGTCGGGCCACTTCCATGACACCTATGGCCAGGCGCTGTCGAACACGCTGGCTGCGCTGGAACTGGGCGTGTGGAATTTCCAGTCGTCCGTGGCCGGGCTGGGCGGCTGCCCTTACGCCAAGGGGGCTACCGGCAACGTGGCGACCGAAGACGTGGTCTACATGCTGCACGGCATGGACATTGATACCGGCATTGACCTGGACCGGCTGATTGAGGCTGGCGCTTACATTAGCGGCTTTCTCGATCGCAAGCCCAACTCCCGAGTGGCCAACGCACTGCTGACCAAGCGTGCAGGCTGAGTGCGGGGCGCGGGCAACAAGGATGGATGTGTATGTGTGGAAGTGAACTGACCGCGCTGCCCGATGGCGTGCAGCGCGTGGCCGCAGCTTTGCAGGAAAAGGGGCACCCGCATGCGCCCCGCATGCTCGACAACTCCGCCCGCACCGCGCAGGAAGCGGCGGACGCCTTGGGCATTGCCGTGGGGCAGATTGCCAAGAGCATCATCTTCCGGCGCAAGAGCGACGATGTGGCCGTGCTGGTGGTTACCTCGGGTGACCGGCGGGTGGATGAGAAGAAGGTCGAAGCCCATGTGGGCAAGGTCGGCCGTGCCGATGCCGATTTTGTGAAAAGCCGCACAGGCTTTTCGATTGGCGGCGTCTCGCCCGTGGCCCACGCCACACCGCCCGTGACGCTGATCGACCAGGACCTGCTGCGCTTTGACGTGGTGTGGGCCGCCGCCGGGCACCCCAACGGCGTGTTCCCGCTGCACCCCAGCGATTTGCAGCGTTTGACGGGTGCGCCCGTGGTGGACGTGGTGCAGGCCAGCGCCCCACAGGCGAGTGGAGCAGGTGCCGCATGAGTGCTACTGAACCAATAGCAGCCCGCGCCCGTTTGATGAGCGAAGCGGGCTATTTTGATGAGAACTCTGACGAGGTGGTGCCTTCGCCCTGCATCTCGGTGTGCCGCATGACGGAAGACCGTAGCCGCTGCGAAGGGTGCTTTCGCACCATCGATGAAATCCGCGCCTGGGCGGCCGCCGACAGCACGCAGCGCCGCGCCATCTGGGTGCAGTTGCTACAGCGTGCCGGGGCCGATGTGCCCGAAAGCCTGGCCCGCTGATTCCCTTTGTTGATTGCACGCAGCCCTATGCAGCGCAGGAGCCCAGCCCATGAAGCACATCACGTTTTATCTGGACTTTGTTTCGCCTTACGCCTGGCTGGCGTATGAGCGCCTGCCCGATGCGCTGGAGGGGCTGAGCTACAGCGTTTCCTACAAACCGGTGCTGCTGGGCGCATTGCTGCAACAGTACGCCAACCCCGGGCCTGCTGGCATTGCCCCCAAGCGCGACTGGACCTACCGCCACGTCACCTGGCTGGGCCACGCGCAGGGCACGCCGCTGCAGATGCCGGCACGTCACCCGTTCAACCCGCTGCCCCTGCTGCGCCAGGCGCTGGCTTGCAGTGACGATGGCTGCATCAACCGCTTTGTGGCTGGTGCACTGCTGCGCCACGTGTGGCAGGGCGGGCACGACGCGCTGGACGCCGAGCGCCTGCGCGTGCTGGCCGAGCAACTGAGCGAGCAGGTGCGCCCAGGGCAAGGCGTGCACAGCGATGGCCCCAAAGCCCTGCTGCGCGCCAACACCGAAGCCGCCCAGGCCGCCGGGGTGTTTGGCGTGCCTGCCTTTGAGGTGGACGGCAAGCTGTTCTGGGGGCTCGATGGCTTGCCCATGCTGCGCGCGTACCTGGCGGGAGACGCCTGGTTCGACGGCCCGCAGTGGGACGCGGTGGCGCAGGTGCCATCAGGGTTGGCGCCAGCCGCCAAGGGTTAATTTGCTATTGATTTGATAGCTGGTGGCGCTTTCTAATCAAGCGCTAGAGGCTGATTTTATTTAAATCGATCTGCGGTGCGGTGCGGTGCGGTGCGGTGTGGTATGGGCCAAGCCACGGCTTGAAACCGCGCTGTTGCAAGCCCCCTGCAAGCGCGCAGTGGTGGAATGAGGGCATCCGGACCCGTTCCGATGGAGGCCGCTGCGCATGCCCAACGCATTCCCGTTTT
>VFQO010052007.1_pt1 | contig 10241 bp, 18 predicted proteins | sample 3512331 | NCBI WGS metagenome assembly VFQO01 (sample SAMN10412371, study PRJNA504923) | tailings metagenome | isolation source: Replicate 3 from Balatoc abandoned mine | place: Philippines: Itogon, Benguet | collected 2017-08-28 | reverse complement strand
GTGGTTGCGCTGCTCGTGCATGACTGCTTGGTAAGGGTGGCATGGCCCAACATGCCCAAGCATCACCTCAACAAGCTCAGAAATCCCACACATTCCATCCCCCATGCCACTCTGTGCAGGCAACGGCGGCGCGCTGTTCATCCAATCCGGCTCTGCGGCCCTGACCAACTGCTCCTTCACCCGCAACGATGCCATGTACGGCGGCGCAATTGCCATGGAGAGCTCGGCAGCGCTGTACTCGGGTGGGTGGGTGGGTGGTTAGGAGGACCGGGCCAGCACAGGGGGATTGCAAGAAAGCAGAGAATGGGTGGGTGGGGCGGATGAAAAGAGGTACGAGATGCTGTGCCCAACGGCTACCTTTGGTGGGGCGGTTGGGAGCTGCCGCTCAACCGGCTGTCCGAGAAAGGGCTACAGCCCAGCTGATGCACATGGCTGTGTGTGCGCCCTTCCCTGCCTGCAGAGAACAGCGCGTTCAAGGAGAACAATGCGTACGTGCTGGGCGAGGACATTTATGTGGACGACCCGAGTGAGTGATGTCGCCATTGGGGCACACACCGCAGCGCCCGCCTTTTCAGCTAATCCCCTGAGGCCTGCTAGGCCTGAGTTGCAAGCCTCGTCGGCCTGGTGTCTCGTCTCGCCCCTGACCTGTGCTCCGCACTGCCTTTGTCTTTCCTGGCGCAGGCTCGTCGCGGGCCTACTTTGTACCCTTCCCCACCGACAGCTATGCAAACGTGTACCCCTCGCAAGTGGGCAAGAGGTGAGCCAGATGGCCCAAGCTGGCGGCAGTGGTGCGGTAGTTAGCAGCAGCAGTGACAGCAGTTTTGCGCAACAGCACTCTTGCCTGATCCCACCGGAATGCAGCCCCTGCTCATCATCACATGCCTGCACTGCACTGCACGCTGCTCCCCAGGTTCATTGCACCGCCGCCCCGAGAGTATCCAGCAGCCAAGCCACCAAAGCCGCCGCACCCACCCTACCCGCCGCCATCGCCACCACGGCCGCCCAAGCCGCCTGCGCCGCCGCATCCGCCGCCACCGCCACCCCCAGAGGATGGCGAATGGCTGGTGCCGTGAGTTGCAGGGCGGGGTAGATGTTGGAAATGGCTGGGATGTGCAGGGCAGGGCAAAGTTGCGTGGGAAGGGGTGCTCTTGCTCCCTGAGGCTAGCTTGCTGTGCATGTGCCCCCCACGCTGCAGTCCTTCAATGCACCATCAGCCTCACTTGCCACGCCTGGGTGCGCTCGTGTCCGTTCCCCTGCAGGCCGCCGCCGCCGCCGCTGCGCGAGACGCAGGGCCGGCCCTTCCCCTTTGGCACAGAGTGGAGCTGGGACACGAGTATATGTGCGCCTGGGGGGCAAAGGGGCTTGAAAAATGGGGTGGCAGTGTGACGAGGTGTGGTTCTGATTTGGTGCCTAGCTGCTGCTGGTGCTGCGTTTGGGCTCCTCGCCCCAGGCGGCTCGCAGGGCCATCCTCCCTGCCTCTCATATCCCAACGCCCTGGTTGTGCGACACCCTGCATGCCCATCACAACGAATCGGTCCATGCCCGCATCCCCGCAGCCTTCTTCATCTGGTTCATCATCGGCATCGCCACCATGGCCTTCCTGGTGCTCACCGTCGTCTTCCACAAGCGCATCTTCAGCCCCATCCCGGTGCGCTTGTAACGTCAACTGCCTCCACCAAGTATGCCACTGGACCTCCCAACCCGGCGTTTCAATCTCATACCCTTCACACCACCCACCCCTGCAATTGTTTGCAGTGGGACTACACGCGAGTAAAAGTTGAGGAGGCGCCGGACAAGGCTGCGCTGGCGCGCCTGCAGGCCGCGGGGCTCATGGGGTCGGGCAACCTCACGGCGCGGCTGGGGGACCTGGAGCGGCAGGTGGGCAAAGGGGGCAGGGGCTTGGCAGTGGGGTTGAAAAACCTTCTCAACCTGCGCAGGCCCTGCACTTACTGTGGCCTCCTTGCGCTCCTGTGCTCTTGCCCCTGCTGCTGCAGGAGAAGACGGAAGTGGTAGAGACGCCCACGATGGTGAGCTTATCGAAAATGAATTATCATGGGTTATCGGTGCATTTTGCAGTCTGCTCAATGCCATTCCAGCTGACTGGCCAGCAGAGGTGGCGGGTGAATGTTGCCATGTGCTCGGCTGTCCGGGCAGAGCCGCTCACCCACCGCCGCACCTTTCCCTGCCCCATTCATGCAGGTCCACATCATGGGGCAGAACAACCTGCTGCAGCGCACGGGCTTCAGAGGCGGAGAAGCGGAGCTAGAGGATTGAGCGGAGCCGCTCGTGTGCCTTCTCTCCTCGCCCGCCCACCCGTGCTAGTGCATTCTTTGTCCAAACATGTCCTGATTCTTGCTGTGCGCGCTCGTTTTTCTCTGCTCTGACGCTTCTCTGCTTACCTGTCACCGTTGTTCTCATCAATCATCTGCAATAATGGAAGGTCGGCCAGGGCCCTGGGCCGCCAGCCGCGAGCGCCGGCGCCCTGCGGGCTGGTGCTCATGACGGCGCTTCTGCGGCGTCTGGCCCTCTTCCGTGCAGTGCGCCACCCCCTCTCCACGCCCCTTAAAGCGCCGGCAGCAAGCGCGCAAAGTGGCGGCGCACCGCAGGGCTGACTGCAAGTGTCGCTCACGGCTTCTCACTTACAAGCCCAAAGTTTGCAGTGAGTGCGCCGCTTCCAGCCGCAGTTGGCGGGCCACGCCTGCATGGTGCGGCGGCGCGGCGCCTCTCTGCGGCCCTACCCGCGGCCAGCATGCTCGTTGAGCCGCTCTGATGGCATGCAGACAGCAAGCTAGCCCCGCCGCTCCTAGCCGCGACTCGCCGCCGCCCCGCTCCTGCCGCTGCCGCACCTGCCCCACACTCGGCGTCCTCCCGTTCCGCTGCAGCCATGGCCATCCCCCTGGCCCAAGAGGAGCACAAGGAGCTGCGCAAGCAGATCAAGAAGCTGAAGAAGTCGGCTTCGCTGGGCCAGCTGGATGAGGCGGGCACGCAGGTGGGCGGCTGCTGCATGGGGTGCTCGGTGAGGACAGGAGGCGAGATTGCATTGTTCCATTCGCTCTGCAGGATGCAGGCAGAGGTGAAGTAGCTCTGTTGCATGCCTCTTCCAACCTGTCTGTTTTGCATACGACGCAGGAGCTGAAGGCGCTGAAGAAGCGCGCCAAGGCGGCCAAGGCGGCGAGCCAGGCCACCAGCGGCGGCGGCGGCAGCGCCAGCGACGGCGGCGAGGCGACGGCCGAGCAGCAGGCGCCGCAGGCCGGAGGCAAGCAGAAGAAGCGGAAGCAGAAGGAGGAGGCGGCGGCTGAGGCAGAGGAGCAGGAGCAGCAGCCGGCAGCCAAGAAGGCCAAAGGCAAGAAGGGCAAGGCAGCGGCGGCGGGCAGCGGGCATGCGGCGCCACAGGGCATGGCAGCGGTGGGCGAGCCACCTGGCACCCGCAAGCCGCTGGTCAAGGCTCTGTATGAGGAGTCAGCTGATGTGGCGGCCATGCCGGCGGACCAGGTGAAGCAGTGGCGCAAGGAGCGCAAGACCAAGGTGGAGGGGTGCGAGCTGCACCCCATCACTGCCTTTGCGCAGTCAGGTGCGGGTGGGCGGCTGAGGACTGGCGCAGGGGTGGCTGGCATGAGTGTTGCTGGGGCACACGCATGGGTTGGCCAGCTTTGCATCGGTTGTAGCCGGTCCTGTCGCTGTACATGTTCTGCGTACACGAGGCTTGTTGTAGGTTCAGCCCGCAACCAGGTTGGGCAAGCGTGCAGCCCACCCGAGAACGCTTGCTGTGCCCCGCCCTTCGCAGGCCTGTCGGCGCAGGAGCTGCACGCGACGCGCAACTTCCAGCAGCCCTCCCCCATCCAGGCGCAGTGCCTGCCCATTGCGCTGAGCGGGCGGGACCTGGTTGGCATTGCGGCCACCGGCAGCGGCAAGACGCTGGCCTTTGGCCTGCCAGCCATCCGGCACATTCGGGCGCAGCGGGAGGCGGGCGTGGCATCAGGTGCGCCGGGCGGCTGCGATTGTTGAGGTGCAGTGGCGTCATGCATGTGGGTGCATAGAAGTGCGAGTGCAGGCGCTGCGCTGCTGCCGTGCCATGTGATGCTGAGCCCCCTGTTGCAGACCGCTCTGCGCTGACCACCCTGCATCCCTGCCTTGCATGCAGGCAAGAAGCCGGTGGCGCTGGTGATTGCTCCCACGCGCGAGCTGGCGCTGCAGATTGGCGCGGTGCTTGAAGAGGCGGGCAGCCAGTGCGGCATCAGGTGCGGTGGCAGGATGGCTGGATGCGAGGGATTTGGCTGGGGCAGCAAGGCAGCCGCAGAACCGGAAAGGCGGGCAGCTGCCCACTGGACAGCTGGGGTGATGGCACATGGAAGGTGCTCCGCACCAGCTGCGAACAAACCTCCAGTGAGCAGGACCTCCCGATACACACTGTGGCCCCTTCCTCTGACTTGCAGCACCGTGGTGTGCGTGTACGGCGTCATGCCGCCTGCCAGAAACTTGGATCTCCATACTGATCCCCTGGCACTCCCCCTCTGCACCTTCCTGCAGCACTGTGTGCGTGTACGGCGGCGTGCCCAAGCGCGACCAGGTGCAGGCGCTGCGCAAGGGGGCGGCCATCGTGGTGGCCACGCCGGGGCGGCTGGAGGACCTCATGAACGACGGCGCCTGCAAGTGAGCGGAAGGGTTATTTGCCTAGGAAGTTGGCCATTGATTGACTGGTTTTTTCCACGCTGGGGCGGCCGAAGGAGCATGTGAACGGCGCCTGCAAGTGAGCGCAGACGGGGATGGGCATCGCACGGCTGTTGTGGTTGTTTGTGGAACCATGCCATCTCTTCCCACCCTGCCACTCCCTCTCAACCCCAACCTTGCTATCCCCCAATCCCAGGCTGGACGAGGTCAGCTTCCTGGCGCTGGACGAGGCGCACCGCATGCTGGATCTCTCACCCATATCTCTCCATTTGCTCTCAACAACTCCAACCTGCCGTCTTTCACAATCCCAGGCTGGACGAGATCAGCTTCCTGGTGCTGGACGAGGCGGACCGCATGCTGGACCTGGGCTTTGAGCCGCACATCCGCGCCATCGCCGGCAAGACGCGCGCCGACCGCCAGACGCTCATGTTCTCCGCCACCTGGCCCACCACCGTGCGGTGAGTCCATGCTGCGCTTCTGGCGATGCTGAGGTTGAGCAGATGCAGCTGCTTGCTCGGGGGGGATGCTGCTTTGAGTGCAGCACCCAGCGCACTGCCAAGAGGAGGTTGACTGCCGAGAGCCACACAGCTGACGCCCCTGCCCCTACCGCCATGCCTTTGTGCCCTCCTGCAGCAAGCTGGCCGCCGACTTCCTGTGCCACCCAGTCAAGGTGACCATCGGCTCGCAGGACCTGGCAGCCAGCCACTCCGTGACGCAGGTGGGCTGGCTGAGGTGGTGGTGGCGGTGTGTTTGGCACGGCGCCATGGGCAAGCGTGGCACTGCTGGTGTCGCAGCAAGCAGCCGTATGCTTGCTTCTCTCAGAGGCGACTAGTGTTCCAAGCCTTCGCTAATACCATTCCACCAGCTCCGCCTCACTCCTGCCATCCTCTTCCCCTATCCCAACTCTTCCCCTATCCCAACCACCCACCCCCTCACCGTCAGGTGGTGGAGGTGATTGAGGACCGTGCCCGCGACGGCCGCCTGCACGACCTGCTGCAGCGCTACCACTCCTCGCGCACCAACCGCGTCATCATCTTTGTGCTGTACAAGAAGGAGGCGGTGCGCGTGGAGCAGACGCTGCAGCGCAAGGGCTGGAAGGTGCGCATGGGATGGTGTTGGTGGGTGGAGCAGGCATGCATGGGCCTAGCAGGCACGCCTGCAGCGTGTCAGTGACTGCTTCATTCCTCCTGAACATGCCCCTGCCTTCGCTCTCACCCGCCCTGACTGCACCGTATAGCCAACATGTCCCTCTTCCATTCGTTTCCCCGCAGGCGGTGGCCATCCACGGCGACATCAGCCAGGCGCAGCGCACGGCGGCGGTCGACAAATTCAAGAGCGGGCAGGTGCCGCTGCTGGTGGCCACTGATGTGGCAGCGCGTGGCCTGGACATCCCCGATGTGGAGGTGAGGGGTGGCTAGGAGTTGGTGGCGTTGGGTGGGGGATGCTAATGATGGAGCAGTGACATTAGGGTTTTCCTCCTCAGCCGGTGCCCAATGAGTGCCCTTCTGTCGATTCGGGCACAGTGCACTCCCCTTCTCAACCTCCGTGCTTGCACTCACGCTCCTACCCATGTGCGCCCTCTCAGGTGGTGCTCAACTACTCCTTCCCCCTCACAACCGAGGACTATGTGCACCGCATCGGCCGCACAGGCCGCGCTGGCAAGACGGGTGCGTGCAACAGGACGGGGCAGCCAGGCCGGGGGGCTTGTGGGCTTGTGAAGGGCGGTAGGTTTCGCCTGCTGTTGGTGGCAAGCAGTGCAGCCGAGCCTTGCAAGCAGCGCGTGCCTGCTCAGCTCATCACAGCTAGTGCACCACGCATCGCCATCCCCCTGGCTCAGCCCTCTGGCACCCCTCCCACCCAACCCACCCGCCTGCTCCCTCCCTTGCAACCACAGGCACCGCCCACACCTTCTTTGTGGGCGCCAACGACAAGCCGCGGGCGGGCGAGCTGATCAACGTGCTGCGGGAGGCCAAGCAGGAGGTGCCTGAGGAGCTGCTCAAGTTTGGGACCACAGGTGCGCGGGGGTGGGAGGTGTCGAGGGAATTGATTCCCGATGGCTCAGCTGGCCATGCTTCCATATTCAGCCATGTTGCTTCCAGATGGGCACGTAACATCCCATTCTTGCGGTGTGCTTGCCGTGCCCTGCTGAAGCGAGGCAGAAGGCGGGCGAGCGAGCGAGCTGTAGGTAGCCAAGCGCGCAATTCCAGTCCCCCTGCCGCACAATCCTGACACTGTCCTCCCCTGCTGCTTGCTCTGTTTCCGCCCTGTGCAGTGAAGAAGAAGGAGAGCAAGCTGTATGGCGCACACTTTAAAGAGTGCGACTTCTCGCAGAAGGCCACCAAGATCTCCTTCGACAGCGACGACGAGTGACGGGGCTCAGGGGCTGGATGTGTTCTCGTGTTGTGTGATGCTGACGCCAGAGTGTTGTGTTGATGCCGGCGCCACACACAGCAGCGACGCTTTGCATACGGCCACGAGCAACAGAGCTCATTGTATTGTTGCGATTCTTTGCCCTTCCACCTTCCTCGCTCTGCTGTCCCTTCTTCTCGCGCCGCACCACCGTGCTCTGTCCCTCTGGTCTCCCCTGTAAACTCGCGCGGCAAGTACAGCAGGCTTTACATGTATTAAGGGGCATGCGCAACTTATGGGGGGCATGCGCGGTGCAAAGTAACCAGCAGGCTTGGGTTGCGCAGGGTGTGCAGGTACAAGAAGGGCAGGCTGGGCGGCATGTATATATATCTATGCTGTAGTACAGCAGTAGTAGTCGACTCGTCTTTTAGCAAAGGAGCATCGTGTTCCACAAAGGGCAGGGGGCATACGCAAAGGCCGCCACGCGAGGGGGCATCCGAGGCGGCGGCGGCCGGGCAATGCAATGCGCAAAGGCAACAGGGGTTATCAGTGCAGGGTTGGCGGCGCAGAGGGCGGGCCGAGGGCGCCGTGCCAAGCCGATATCAAGGAAAAGAACAGAGGCGCCACCCCAGTGGGCGTGCACCGGCAAAAAAAAGTGTACAGCAGGGGGCAGGGATGAAAAGTTGGGAAATCGTGGGTCCTGAGGGGGGCTGAGGGGCCTGGGTGGCAAGTGAAGCGCACTGCGGTGGCGGGGGAGCAGAGTGTTCTTAGGCGTGCGCTGAGGATCGTCGGGGGGTGGCAGTGAGGGACAGCCATTGGCAATTTCAGGGGGTGGGAGCGTCGTTCGTTGGTTGCGACGGGGGCTAGGAGCCCTCAGGAATACAGTATCATCATGGCTTGCTTGCTTCGCGGGAAGCAAGGGCTTAAGCAGGGGTGTGGACGGCGGCGGCGCTGCACCAGGGGCTTGCAATGTGCAGGTGGCTCGCCGAGCTTGTTGGGGGCCGTGGGAGGTTGGCCAGCTTGGCGGGGCTGGTCGCTAGCCGCAGGCTGGGAGGTTGTTCCAGGTTGCAGACGACTGGCAGGCCAGCTGCAGCGCGTGCGCAGCTGCGCTTCTCAGGTGGAGGCTTCGGTTGCCACCACCTCAGCTTCGGCGGCCAGGATAGCAGCTGCTTCGCCGGCCTTGATAAAGCGCCCCTGTGCAGAGGATGGGTGGGTGGGTCGGTGGCACTTGTGGATATGACACATGAACAGGCAGGCAGACGCAGCACAACTCTGCAGAAATCCTGCCCGATTGGCCCACCTGCGCAGCAGCACAACAGGCGCAACCAGCCCCCCGCCACACTTCAGCATGGCGCATTGCTGTTCCACACGCTCTTGATGCGCACATCCTCCATTGAAACTGATTGTCCTAATCCCCGCCCATGTCGACTGCCACATGCATAAGCCATCGCCTCAGCAAGCGCACCTTCACGCGGATGCGCTTGTCTGCGTTGACCTTGCGCGCGACGTAGCGGATCTTCTTGCCGCCCCCCGCCAGCGCGCGGCGCGCCTTTTTGAGGCGGAAGCGCTCCAGGCTGGCCTGGCGCGCCAGGCGGGCGGCTGTGAGGGGGTGGGAGGGGCGGGAATGGGTGGGAGAGGTGAGATGAGGAGGCAAGGTGGGGCCAGGGCGAGCAACATGCAGCAGCCCAGCACAGCCCAGCCAGCAGCGACCAAATGAATCCCACGGTGTTAGCGCACTGCAAATTAAGCAGCCCCTGAACTCACTCAGTGCAGCATGGGAGCCATAGTAGCCGCAGAGGAAGGGCAGGCCTGCACCCGCCATGAACATGCCGGCATCCGGCACCACCTGCACGTCAGGCGGTTGGGCAGCAGAGCGGAGCGTACGGCGGATCAGCTGATGCAGCGTGGCAACCATCAAGAGGACATGCCTTGCTCTTGCAGGCAATAAGCCGCGGTGACGTACCAATGCAGCAGGGCATGCGAGCCTGGCCGGCAGCCAGCAGGCCAGCAATCCAGCCGACCAAAGCTGCAGCTGCAAGCTGGGCTGATCTAATTCATCACACTTGAGCAATGCATCCCACCTGGGTGAGGCTGTGCTGGCGCTCCATGCGGTCGCCCCCTCCATCCTCCACATCGCTCGAGTCGCTGGGCGCGTCATGGCTCTCCTCAAACTCGCCGCCCAGCGGCATGCCGTAAAAGGGCACGGTGGCGGCAGCAGCACTGCGGCGCGGCCGCCCCGCGCCGGTCGGCAGGGTGCTGCCGCTGCCGCTGTCCAGGGAGCTGCGCATGCGCAGCGTGGTGCCATCGGAGAAGCCGACTGAGCCGGAGCCGGAGGCATGGGCTTCGCACTGGGGCGGCATGGCCGCCAGCTGGCCCGCAGCGTCGGGCGGGTAAAAGTTGAGGGGCGGCGCCGCGGGGTGCGCCAGCGGCGGCATGCTGACAAACCAGGGCAGGGGCGGGGCTGCCCCCGCCGGCACGCCAAAGAAGGGCAGGGGAGCGGCGGGCTGCTGCGCCGGCGGCCACTGGCTGTCGTTGCCGGCCGCCAGGCCCGCGGCGCAGCTCAGCGGGCCGCCGCCCGCCACCGGCACCATGGCTGGGTGCATGAGCGCGCTGCGGGGCGGCTGGCCAGGGTGGGCCAGCGCGGCGCGCACAGCGGGCGCCGCCTGCGCCTGCTGCTCCAGGTCCTGCGCCTGCTGGCGGCGCGACAGCGCCAGCAGCGTCTGCATCGGGTCGGCGGCAGGGGGCTGGCTGTTGTGCTGGGCGGGGCCGACATCGCCGCAGTCCATCAGCCCCTCGGCCCACGCGCCGCCGTCGCGCATGTCTAGGATCAGGTCACCCAGGTCATCTATGGGGGCAGGGAACGAGGGCAGGGGCGGCGGTTGAGCAGGGAGCCGGCTCTGAGGCAAAGGGCGCCTCCCATGGTTCCAGCATCCACCGCTCGGTGCGCGGCGGGGGGTCAGAGGCAGCCTGGCGCTGCAGGGCGCTCACCAGGCCCGCCCGCGAGATATTCATCGTCTCCATCTTCAAAAGGGCCGGGAGGGGGCCTGCACGGGGGCGAGGCGGGGCGGGGCGACGCTCAATCGATTCGCTCGGAGGCTGTGGCCCCGCTCGGCGCGCTTGCAGTGCCCAGCAGGCCCTGCAGGCGTCCCCCGAGGGCCATGCGGTACCCCACGGAAAGCAAGAGTGCACTTTTGCAGTCCGTGCCCCCGAGCGCGCCTGCTGGC
>VFQO010002730.1_pt1 | contig 10241 bp, 8 predicted proteins | sample 3512331 | NCBI WGS metagenome assembly VFQO01 (sample SAMN10412371, study PRJNA504923) | tailings metagenome | isolation source: Replicate 3 from Balatoc abandoned mine | place: Philippines: Itogon, Benguet | collected 2017-08-28 | reverse complement strand
ATTCTGGAAATGTCTCTTAAAAGTCAGGGAAGGCAGATTGTTCCTTTGGAGATCAAACTGGGAGGGCATGAGCGTTTACTGGTGATCTCAGGTCCTAATGCCGGAGGAAAGTCGGTTACCTTGAAGACGGTTGCCCTAATTCAATATATGCTCCAATGCGGATTATTGATTCCAGTTCATCCCGATTCGGTTTGTACGCTATTCGATAATTTTTTCATTGATATCGGAGACGAGCAAAGCTTGGAAAACGATCTTTCGACCTACTCGTCACACCTGATGAGCATGAAGCATTTCGTCCAGTTTGCCAATAAAAAGACGATCCTTTTCATTGATGAATTCGGAACGGGTACTGAGCCGCAATTTGGTGGAGCAATCGCAGAATCTATTCTGCTTGGACTGAATCGATTGGGAGCCTTTGGTGTGATCACCACTCACTACGGGAACTTGAAGCAGGTAGCTAATAAAAACCAAGGACTTGTTAACGGGGCCATGCGTTATGATGTAGATCGTTTGGAGCCTATTTATCAGCTAGAAATCGGAAAACCCGGTTCTTCTTTTGCCTTGGAGATTGCTTCGAAAATCGGCCTTCCCAAAGAACTGCTTCAGTATGCCAAAGAGCACATTGGAGAGGAGCGAGTACGATATGATCGACTGTTGACCCAACTGGAGAATGAGAAAAATCAATACAGTTCGCTACTCAAGGAGGTCAAGGAAAAAGACAAACTTCTTCAAATTCGCTTAAAGGAATACAATCAACTCAAGGAGACGCTGGAACTCACCAAAAAGCGTTACGTCCAAGAGGCAAAACAGGAAGCGAAAAACCTTTTGGATCAAACCAATAAAAAGATCGAAGCCGTCATTCGAGAAATCAAAGAAGGTAAAGCTGAAAAAGAGGTTACCAAGCAAGTTCGGAAGGAATTGGAGGAATTTAAGCAGGAAGTAAAGCCTGAAAAAGTGATAATTCCAACTCCTGAGATCCAAGTGATTGGAGGAGTGATCGAAGTGGGAGATTGGGTTAGGCTAAAGGATAATGCAGCAATTGCAGAAGTGATATCGATCAAAAATAAAGATGTAGAAATCAGCATCGGTGATCTAAAATCTAATGTGAAACTCTCCAGACTTGAAAAAATTTCCAAAACAGAGGTGAAAAAAGAGCTTAAGGCTGTAGAGCGCCGAGGAAATTACAATACCAATGAAAAAATGATGGAATTCTCCTCCAACCTAGATTTGAGAGGAAAACGAGGAGAAGAAGTACTTTCACTTTTACAGAATTTCATCGATGAAGGCCACATGCTCGGAGTCAAAAGCCTCCGTATTGTTCATGGCAAAGGCGATGGAATCCTAAGGGATATTACCAGGAATTTTCTCCGAAAAATGCCTGAAGTCAGCCGGATGGAGGATGAGCATGCTGATAGAGGAGGTGCAGGCGTGACCTTAGTGACTATGAAATAAAAATGGGAGCTTTTTCAAAAAGCTCCCATTTTCGTTGGTAGGTGGTTTTTTAGTTTATTTTTTGATCAAGACAAAAGTGTAGTTTCCAGCTACAGCAAATGTGCCATTGATACGAGCCCCAGGAGCAGGTATGGTGAATGTCAAAGTCAGGTTGGTTCCTGTCTGAGTAAAGGAAAGTTCTCTTGATGCAGCAGGTTTGGTTCCGGTCAATTGGATTTTGTCAAAGTTTGTACCTGCAAAAGACCAGTTGCCATTGTTGTCAAACAGGTCATTATTATTTCTGGAGGTGTAAGTCTTGGAGGATCCAGAATTAAGGATCAGTTCAAAACTTGCATAAAGGTCTGTTACAGGTCTTCCATCCCGATTTACGGAACCTCCTCCTGCTACTGCCCAAGCTTGAGAGCCAGAGGTGCCAGTCAGGGCCTCAGTGGCTAGTTGCTCAGGAGTTTTTGGAGGATCTGGAGTTGGATCATCTCCCCCGCATGATTGTAGCCCTATCATCACGATTGCCAAAAAGGCTAATTTCCACAAATTTGTTTTCATCTGATTAGTAGTGTTTTCAGTAGACCTAGGAAATAAAGCGAGTTGGACAGTCCGTTCGAAAGATGAATTGATTCCCATGCTAGATTTCATAAAAATCTTATAAATAATGGAGTAAAATTAGATTTCTTCAACTAAGATCAAAGAAAAAAAGTTACTTAAAATCTTCCATCGCCACTTTTTGATTACAAAAAGCATATTCTCTGGGTTCGTTTGATCCGATAATGATGATCCTGTTCTGTTGATACTCTTCAATAAGTCGACTGTACCACTCAATACCCTTACGGTCGAGATTTGATGTGGGCTCATCGAGGAAAATAACTCCTACCTCTGAAAAAAGAGCTAAACCGAGCTTAAGCCGCTGTTTCATACCAGAAGAGAACTGAGAAACAGGCTTTTTGAGATGGTTTTCTAAATAAAGAATTTCGGATAGTTGTCTTGGAGTAACGGCATTGATCGTTCGTTTGAATTTGAAATGAAAATCAATGCATTCCTGAAGTGTAAATTCTTCTGGAAGCTCCATGTAAGGCGCTGCAATTGAAATTTGCTGATACCAAGAAGCAGAATCAATGATTTGCTCTCCATCCGAATAGGAAATTTCACCAGCAGAAAGTGGAATTGCTCCCGTTAGGCATTTGATCAGTGTAGATTTACCTGATCCATTGCCCCCAGTGATCGCTAAGGCATCTCCGGGACTAAGATTCAGGGAAAGATTTTTAAAAATCCATTCGTATTGAAAACGTTTTGAAGCGTCTTTAGCCTGGATTTTCAACATCTTAATTGATATAGCCTTTCATTACTCCACGCTCCGAGCTTCGGATAAAATTTAAGATTTCATCACGCTCTTTGGTGGCGGGAAGGTTGATTTCAATTTCTTCCAATGCACGGCTATTATTCATGCTATTGAGGAAAAGGTATCGATATACTTCCTGAATATGAGCGATAGTCTCACTGGAAAAACCCCTTCTTCGAAGTCCCAGCGAATTGACACCGGTATAGGAGAGTGGTTCTCGGGCTGCTTTGGTAAAAGGAGGGACGTCCTTTCGAACCAATGAACCGCCAGAGATCATGCTGTGCATACCGATTTTCACAAATTGATGAATTGCGCTGCTCCCACCAACGATGGCCCAGTCATCGATTGATACGTGTCCGGCAATTTGTACTGAATTGGCAATGATCACGTGAGACCCGATAACACAGTCGTGCGCCACATGGACATAGGCCATCAGCAGACAGTGACTCCCTACCACAGTGGTTTGTTTATCGACTGTTCCTCTGGAGATAGTGACACATTCGCGGATCGTAGTATGGTCTCCGATGACTACAGTGGATTCTTCTCCTTGGAATTTCAAGTCCTGAGGAATTCCAGCAACAACCGCTCCAGGGAAAATTTTACAGTTTTTTCCAATTCTGGCTCCAGGATAAATCGTGACATTAGAGCCGATCCATGTGTTGTCTCCGATGATGACATTTTCATGAATCATGGAAAAAGGGTCTACATGGACATTTTCGCCCAATTGGGCATTTGGGCTTATGGCAGAGAGCGGGCTGATCATGATTCTTTACGAGTTATACTGGCTGTCATCACCGCTTCACACACCAAGGTGTTTCCTACGTAGGCTTCACCTCTCATCTTGGCAATGCCCCTGCGTATTGGAGCCAAAAGTTCACATTTAAAAACCAGGGTATCCCCGGGTAGGACCATTTTTCTAAACTTGCAATTCTCAATCCCCAAGAAGTAGGTCCAGTAGTTTTCAGGATCATCGACTGTACTGAGTACGAGAATCCCGCCCGTTTGAGCCATAGCTTCTACCTGTAATACACCTGGCATGACAGGGTTTCCGGGGAAATGTCCCATGAAGAACGGTTCATTCATGGTGACGTTTTTCACTCCTGCCACCACAGTGTCGTCTAGGTAGATGATTTTATCGATCAATTGAAAAGGGTATCGATGTGGGAGAATATTGCTGATCTGATTGATATCCATCACCGGAGGAAGCTTCGGATCGTAATAGGGGATATGTGAAGCGCCGGCTTTTTCCATGGCTCGTTTTATTTTTTTTGCAAAAGCCACGTTAGCAGCATGTCCCGGACGAGCAGCAAGAATTTGTGCCTTCAAGGGTCTGCCGACCAAAGCCAAATCTCCCACGACATCGAGGAGTTTGTGACGGGCAGGCTCATTGCGGTAGCGGAGGTCCACATTGTTGAGAATCCCCTCTTTTTTTACTTCTACGGTCTGCTTATTGAACATTTTGGCCAAGTTGGCCAGTTCTTCTTTTTCAACCACCCGATCTACGACGACAATGGCATTATTGAGATCTCCGCCTTTGATCAGGTTGGAGTTGTAGAGCATTTCCAGTTCGTGGAGAAAGCAAAACGTGCGGCAAGAGGCGATTTCGGCTTTGAACTGACTGATATCGGTGATTGAAGCATGCTGACTGCCCAAAACCGGTGAGTTGTAGTCCACCATGACTGTCACCCGGTAGTTGTCGGTGGGGAGTGCGACCATCTCTACTTCACGGGAGGCATCTTTGTATTGGATACTCTCCTGAACTTCAAAAAATCTCCGGAGTGCGTTTTGCTCTTCAAGTCCTGCATCTTCGAGTACTTCGATAAACTGGATCGAAGAACCATCCATAATCGGAGGCTCCGGTCCGTCAAGTTGAATCAGCACATTTTCGATTTCCATGCCCACTAGAGCGGCTAGCACGTGCTCGACCGTATAGACACGAGCTCCATTTTGCTCGAGGGTAGTGCCTCTGGATACATCCACGACCAAGTCGCAATCCGCATCTACAGTAGGTCTTCCCTCTAGATCCACACGCTGAAATTTGATTCCATGATTGGGTGGTGCAGGCACAAAGGTCATATTGGAAACTACACCCGTATGAAGTCCTACTCCGGAAAGTTCTACCTGTCTCTTGATTGTATGTTGCTTTACTTTCATCTCTGATTTGCTCCTTTCGGAATAATGGGTTGCAAAATTAGCCCTTTTTTTCCAGTTCTCTGACGCGGTTTTCCAGCCTGTCCAGATTTCTGAAGATGGAATAGGATTTCAAAAAATCCTTTAGATCCATGGCCATGTAGCCAAATAGTGTCTCTCCTGATTTTTTAATGGTTTTGCTGATGCCGGTATTGGCTCCGATCGTGGTATTGTCGGCGATTTTGATGTGACCTACGATTCCTGCCTTTCCGGCGATGACGCAATTTTTCCCGATTTCTGTTGATCCTGAAATTCCGGCTTGTGCGGCGATCACCGTGTTTTCTCCGATGATCACATTGTGGGCAATCTGAACTTGATTGTCAATTTTTGCACCCTTCTTGATGATCGTGGAGCCCATGGTGGCGCAGTCAATGGTCGTATTTGCACCTACACTCACTTGATCTTCTAGGATGACATTGCCGATTTGTGGGATTGATTTGTAGGTGCCATCCTCTTGCGGTGCAAAGCCAAACCCATCTGATCCGATTACCGCCCCAGGGTGGATTTCGCAGTGACTGCCTAGTTGTGAATCAGCGCAGATTTTGGCTCCAGTATGAATCACGGTATGGTCTCCGATGCGGACTCGGTCTCCAATGTAGGCATGTGGATAAATCTTGACTCCAATGCCGATTTTGCAATTTTTCCCAATGTAAGAAAATGCTCCTCGATAGCCCTGCTCCCCCATGCTGCTACTTCCGTCCATGTAGGCAGGTGACTCTACGCCGACCAGAGCAGCTTTGCTGAATTGGGCATAGGCTTCTAAAAGAGTCGTAAAGGCCAAATAAGCATCCTTGACTCGGATCAGCGTAGTAGATACCGGTTTGGTAGGAGAAAAACCTTCGGAAACGATCACTGCACTGGCCTCGGTCGAGTAGAGAAAGGGTTCGTATTTTTCGTTGGAAAGAAAACTTATTCCACCGGCCTTTCCTTCCTGAATTTTGTCCAGTCGGGTGACTTTTGCCTGATCGTCTCCCTCTACTTTTCCGCCTAAAAGTGAAGCAATTTGGCCTAGGGTAAATTCCATATTAACTCTTTATGAAGGATTGAATGGCAAAATTAAGTTTTTGGCTTTACATATATACTGTTTCTCCACAATCTTGCTCATCACTTTGATGTTTGGTAAATCAGCCGCTTGAGCTACATCGATCACTTTCCCTTTTTTGGTGAGAATGTTGATTTTGTCTTTAGCGAGGTATCCATAGTTGCTGACTTTTCCTGAGGAAAAGAAATAATCAACGTCCTCTTCAGGTAGATTTAACTTCTTTTTGGTTTTTTCGCGATGTTCGAGGATCTCCTTTTCTGCAAAAGTTTCATTGGAAAGATTGATTTTGAAAAGATTACGGGTCAAAAACATCCTTGAAATATTAGCCAATACGTAGTCGGAATGGTTTTTCCAAACCTTAATAGCACCCCAAATATCAAAATCATCGAGGCTGTGGAAGTTTTCCAAGATCGCTCGGTTGGTTTTGAAATCGGATAGCGTAAAATCATGGTTCATGAAAAACTCCAACTCCTCCGAAACGGTAAACTTCATGCCTGATTGGGCAAGGTATTTGGAGCGTTGGATCAGATTGATGAGCATTTTTTCGGCGGATACGGTCGTCTTGTGGAGATATACCTGCCAATACATCAGTCGACGGGCACTCAAGAAATTTTCTATAGAATAAATCCCTTTTTCCTCAATGACGAGCTGTTCGTCCTTGACTGCCATCATCTTAATGATCCGGTCTGCACCTATGGTACCCTCGGATACTCCGGTAAAAAAGCAGTCCCGCTGAAGGTAGTCTAATCGGTCAATGTCCAATTGACTGGAAACAAGCTGATTGAGAAATTTTCGCTCGTATTGATTCTTAAATATTCGTAAAGCGAGGTCCAGTTGGCCACCTAATTGCTCGTTGAGCAGTTCAATAGTAAGCAATGACAGCTCCTCATGGGGAACGCCCCGCAGTAAGCTGTACTCCAAAGCATGAGAAAAAGGCCCATGCCCAATATCATGCAGGAGAATGGCAATAAGAGCGGCTTCATATTCCTGGTCACTGATTTCTGTGCCTTTGATCCGGAGATTATCTAAAGTGATGCTCATCAGGTGCATAGCGCCTATGGCATGGTGAAACCGGGTATGCAAAGCTCCCGGATAGACAAAATCGGTCAAACCTAACTGTTTGATCCGGCGTAATCTCTGAAAGTATGGGTGGTCGATGATCGTGAAGATGAGTTCACTAGGAATCGTGATAAACCCGTAAACGGGGTCGTTGAGGATTTTCTGGCTTTTCACTCAGCGCGCATTTGATTGACTCAAAAGTAATTATAATTTTAGAAGAAAGGGAAACCGCTATGTCTCAAAAATTCCATATCCTATGGGCCGATGATGAAATCGACCTACTCAAACCTCACATTCTTTTTCTTCAACAAAAAGGCTGTGAGATCACTACTGTAAACTCCGGAGTCGATGCCATCGAAGAGGTCGAGGATAAAAATTTTGATGTAATTTTTTTAGATGAAATGATGCCGGGCATGACCGGGCTGGAGACCTTGCAGCAAATCAAGCAGATCAAACCGCAGATTCCGGTGGTGATGATCACCAAATCGGAGGAGGAGCACATCATGGATGACGCTATCGGAGGTAAAATCGCTGATTACCTAATCAAACCTCTCAATCCAAGTCAGATTTGGCTTTCTGTTAAAAAAATCCTCCAGAATAAGCAGCTGATAGAAACTAAAACAACCCAAAGCTATCAGCAGGAATTTATGCAGATCAGCATGGCTTTGGGAGATGCGCAGGATCACGAAGACTGGGAAGAATTATATCGCAAGCTTACTTTTTGGGAACTTCAAATTGATGCAACCGAAAGTAAAAACATGCTTGAAGTACTGGAAACTCAGAAATCCGAAGCTAATTCCTCCTTTGCGAGATGGGTTAAGGATAATTACTTGGATTGGATGTCTGATAAAAATCCGGACCGGCCCTTACTTTCCAATCAAGTGATGAAGGAGAAGGTTTTTCCCGTTTTGAAATCTAATTCCCCACTCTTTTTTATTGTAATTGATAATCTTCGTCTTGACCAATGGGAAGAGATCGAGCCTCTTGTGACTCCTTATTTTAACATTGAGGATAAGAGCACATATTTCAGCATTCTACCTACTACTACGGCTTTTGCCAGAAACGCATTGTTTTCTGGTATGATGCCCCTAGATATGGCTAGATTTTATCCTAATCTTTGGGAGGATGAGGATACTGATGAGGGGAAAAATAATTTTGAGGCGGATTGGCTGAGGATAAACTTGGAGAAAAACAGGCTTTCTTCGAAGTATTCCTACCATAAAATCCTCCAAAGCCAGCAGGGCAAGTCTATTGTTGACCAATTCCATAACCTCCTCCAAAATGACCTCAATGTCCTGGTTTACAATTTTGTCGATATGGTGTCCCATGCCAGGACCGACATGAAGATGATCCGTGAACTCGCACCTGACGAATCAGCCTATCGCTCGCTGACCAAAAGCTGGTTTGAGCACTCTTCACTTTTTGATTTGTTGAAAAAAATCCAAAATTCAGGCGCTCAGGTGATTATCACGACTGACCACGGTACCAAGCGGGTGAATAAGCCCTACCGGATCATCGGAGATAAAAATGTCACGACCAACCTTCGCTACAAGCAAGGCAAGAATCTAAACTATGAGTCCGGAAAAGTTTTGGAAATACGAAAGCCTGAAGACGCAAAGCTGCCTAGATTAAATGTCAGTACCACGTATGTTTTTGCGGTGGAAGATTATTTCTTTGCCTATCCAAACAATTACAACTACTACGTCAACTATTATAAGGATACATTCCAGCACGGGGGGATTTCCCTGGAGGAGATGATCGTCCCGATAGTTCACCTCAGTCCAAAACGTTAATCAAATTTGTGAATATATTCGACTATTCCCTGGACCAGCTGGATGAGGCTGTCAGATTTCTAATTCGTGAAGGGAGTCAGGAGCTGATCTGGGTGTTTCAAGGGCCGATGGGCGCAGGTAAAACTACCCTTATACGTGCTCTTGCTCAGGCTTTTGAGGTAATCGATCCGGTAAGCAGTCCGACCTTTGGCATCGTCAATGAATACCACACCGCCAAAGGTGAGGAAATTTATCATTTTGACTTTTATAGGGTGGAGGATCCCTCAGAGGCCTTGGATATCGGAATAGAAGAGTATTTTTATGGAGGAAATAGATGCTGGATCGAGTGGGCGGAGAAAATTGCTGAATATGTGCCGGAGGAATTTCTGCTGATAAAAATTGAGCCTATTTCCCCTCAAAAGCGAAGAATTACCCTACTTCATTCCCAAGATGACCTCTGAATTAAGTGAATTGACAGCAGTGGGACTCATTCCCAAAGAAGCTCCTGCTCAGGTAAAAAAAGGTGGAAGACCCATTCAAGTTGGATTGCCAAAGGAAATTTCTAATCAGGAAAAGCGAATCGTTTTGACTCCGGAGTCAGTCGGTCTACTCACCAATAATGGAATCCAAGTGACCGTTGAGGCAGGTGCCGGACTTCATGCCAAGTTCAAGGATCAGGATTTTGCTGATGCGGGAGCAAAGATTGCCTATTCCAGAAAGGAAGTGCTTTCCTCTGATGTGGTTTTAAAAATCGATGCGCCCACACTGGAAGAAATTGGGGAAATGTCAATGGGGGCATGTTTGATATCCGCACTTCAAATCGAAAAGCAGGATGCTGAGTTTATCAAAGCGCTAAATGAAAAGAAAATAACGGCAGTGGCATTTGAATACTTAGAGGATAAAGTAGGAGGAATGCCGGTGGTAAGAGCAATGTCTGAGATAGCCGGTAGCACAGTAATGTTGATAGCGGCAGAGTACCTGTCCAGTGTGCATGACGGTAAGGGACTGATTCTTGGTGGAGTGACTGGCGTCCCACCTACACAGGTAGTAATCATCGGGGCAGGAACTGTGGCTGAGTATGCTGCGAGGACGGCTTTGGGGTTAGGTGCCAATATCAAAGTCTTCGACAATCATATCTATAAGTTGAGGCGGATTAAGCAACTGCTAGGTCAGCAGATTTATACATCGACCTTGGATAATTTAAGCTTAGCCCAAGCCTTAGCTGAGGCCGATGTGGTGATTGGAGCATTAAGAGCTGAAAAAGGACGGAATAAAATTGTAGTCTCCGAGGAGATGGTTGCCAATATGATACATGGAAGCTTCATTATTGATGTAGCTATTGATCAGGGTGGATGCATTGAGACTTCCAGAATGACCTCTCATGACGAGCCTG
>VFQO010002729.1_pt1 | contig 10241 bp, 10 predicted proteins | sample 3512331 | NCBI WGS metagenome assembly VFQO01 (sample SAMN10412371, study PRJNA504923) | tailings metagenome | isolation source: Replicate 3 from Balatoc abandoned mine | place: Philippines: Itogon, Benguet | collected 2017-08-28 | reverse complement strand
TGGGCGAGCCCATCACCGCAGGCCTGGTGGCTGCGCTGGGCCTGGTGGCGGTGGGCATTGTGCTGGTGAACCGCAAGCCCACGGCAGCCTGAGGCTGCTGAAAATTGAGCAAAAATAGCCTCTAGCGCTTATATAACAAGCGCCAGCAGCTATATTTTCAATAGCAAGTCAGAGCTTGGGAATACGGATGCGGCTGATCATCAGCGAGCCGGACGCCGCAAACAGCAGCACCAGCGGGTGCAGCGTGAAGCCCGCCAGCACCACGTTGCCACCCCACAGGTTGGGGCCCACGGCCCCCTGGGCGGCGGCCAGCGCGAGCAGGCCCACCAGCACGATGGAGGTGGGAATGGGCGTGCCCTCAAAGTACTTCACCTTGCCATCATCGCCCGACAGGGTTTCGGCCGTGACGTTGTAGCGCGCCAGGCGCGATACCCCGCAGGCCACGAAGTAGGCCAGCACCACGCGGTCGTACAGGCCCTGCATGCCGCAGCCGTAGGCAATGATGGCGGGCGCCACGCCAAACGAGATCACGTCGGCCAGCGAATCCAGCTCGCGCCCCATGGCCGAGCTTTTCTGGCGCCAGCGGGCGATGCGGCCGTCCAGCACATCAAAAATCAGCGCCGCCAGCACCAGGGCGGCGGCAAAGTAGATGTGCACCACATCCTGCGTGGCCAGGTACGACATGGCCGAAAACAGGGCCCCGACGCCACAAACCGCGTTGCCAAGGGTGAACCAGTCCGCCAGGTGGAATTCGCGGATCATGGAAAAACGTTTGGGCACTGGCGGGGTCGGCATGAACAGGTCTCCGGGGTGCGGCGGGGCGCGGAAGAGCAATTATGCGGCGCCCTGCAGGCCGCTCGCCCCTAAAGCACCGCCAGCGCCCGGACTTACTAGCGCCGGGAAGCAGCCTCAGTCGAGCGTAATGCCCGTGGACTTCACAACCTCGGCCCAGCGCTGGAGTTCCTTGCCGATGTAGCCACGGTACTCCTCGGAGGTCGATCCCAGCGGCTCTGCGCCCTGCACTGCCAGCTTGGCGCGCACCTCGTCGCTTTGCAGAGCCTTGTTGATCTCGGCGTTCAGGCGCTGCACCACGGCGTCCGGCGTCTTGGCCGGCACCATCACGCCCTGCCATGCCCCCGCTTCAAAGCCGGGCATGACGGTTTCCGCCAGCGTGGGCACGGCCGGGTACAGGGACATGCGCTTGGCCGTGGTGACCGCCATCAGCTTCAGGCGCTTGTCGTTCACGAAGGGCATCACCGAGTTGATGGTGTCGGTCATGAACTGGATCTGGCCCGCCACGAGATCGACGTCGGCCGGGGCGCTGCCGCGGTACGAGACATGCGTGGCGTTTATGCCCTGGTGCTTGATGAACTGGTACGCCGCCAGATGGGTCACGTTGCCATTGCCCGCCGAGCCATAAGAGAGCTTGTCGGGATTGGCCTTGGCGTACTCGACGAATTCACGCACGTTGTTGGCCGGCACGCTAGGGTGCACCACCAGCGCCAGGGGCACCACGGCGGTGAGCGCCACGGGCGTCAGGTCCTTTTGCACGTCGTAGGTCAGCTTCTTGTACAGGGCCGGGCTCAGGGTGATGGACGAGGTGTTGTAGAGCACGGTGTAGCCGTCAGCCGGCGCCTTGGCGACCAGAGCGCCGCCAATGTTGCCGTTGGCCCCGGGCTTGTTGTCCACCACCACCGACTGGCCCATCTGCTCGCCCAGCTTCTGCGCCAGCACGCGCGCCACCTGGTCGGTGGGGCCGCCCGGCGGGAAGGGCACCACCAAGGTGATGGGCTTGCTGGGATAGCTCTGCACCTGCGCAAAGCCCATGGGTGCCAGGGCCGCTACGCCGGCTGCGCAGCCGAGCAACGTCAGACTCCAACGGCGCATCTTTTGCGGCCGCAGGGCTTTGATGGTCGAATCGATTGTTGTCATGGTGCTTGTCTCCTTGGTGGTTATCAGAAAGGGAAAGGAAGCCGGTTCATGCGCGCCCGGCCAGCAGCCGGGTGGCGGTGTAAGTCATGACCATCACGCCCTGGTGATTGAAAACATCGATGTGCGAGGTCACGACAGCGCGGCCGCTCTTGGAGGTGGGGCGGATCTCCGTCACCTCCACCACCGCCTCGATGGTGTCGCCCACCAGGACGGGCGCGAGGATCTTCTGGTGCAGCTCCAGCATGGCCAGGCCCGTACCCTGGATCATGGTCTGCAGGATGAAGCCTTCGATGAGCGCATAGGTCAGCGCCCCAGGTACGGGCCGCCCAGCCATGGCACCGCATTCGTAGCCGTCTTCGATGAAGATTGCCTCCAGCATGCCGGTGACGCCGATGAAGTTGACGAGGTCGGTTTCGGTGACCGTGCGCCGAAAGGTGCGAAAGCGTTGGCCCACCTGCAGGTCCTGCCACACAAAGCCCTGGCCGAGGCGCGGCAGACTGCGGTCCACGCCAGCGGGCGCGGTTGGGGCGGGATGGGAGGCGGGTGTGTTCTGGAGTTGCATGTCGGTGGCCCTTGTCAATTGGCGGGGGCGATTGCTGCGCGCGCACCCAGCAATGCATCGATCTGCGTGGCGCCAAGCCCGGCCTGGGCCAGGAGTTCTCGGGTGTGTTCGCCCAGGCGCGGCGGCATGGTGATGGCGGGGCGCTGCCCGTCAAAGCGCACCGGCACGCCGGGGAAGCGCAAGTCCCCCAAGCCTGGGTCGTTCACCGTTTCAAAGAATTCGGTGGCCACCAGATGCGGGTCTTGCGGCAGGTCCTGCAGCCGGGCCACGGGCGCGGCCGGGATTTCCAGCCGTTCGCAAGTGGCAATCCAGTGGGCCGTGGTGTGGCGTTCGGTGAAGCCCGAGGCGATTTCCAGCAGCTCGGCGATGTGGCGCGTGCGGCTGGCGATGTCGATGAAGCGCGCATCGCGCGCGAGCTCCGGCGCCCCCACTTCCGTGAAGAAGCGCTGCCAGTGCAGATTGGTGTACGGCATCATGGCCACGGCCCCGTCGGCCGTGCGATAGGGCCGGCGCCAGGGCGCCAGCACGCGCGGGTAGCCGGGGGCCGACAGCGGTGGCTCGAAATGCTGGCCGTAGTAGTGCTCGACCAGATTGAAACCCACCATGGACTCGTACATGGGGACTTCCACAAACGCGCCTTCACCCGTGCGCTCGCGCTGCCACAGCGCCGCCAGGATGGCGTGCGCAGCCACATGGGCGCAGGTCTTGTCGGCGGCAATCGTGGGCAGGTAGCGCATCTCGCCGCCTTGCCGCACCATCAGATCGGCCAGCCCCGACATACCCTGGATCACATCGTCATACGCCGGTTTGCCCGCGTAGGGCCCGGGCAGAAAGCCCACCAGGCTCGCGTACACCAGGCGCGGAAAGCGCTGGCGCAGTGCTTCGGGCGCCAGGCCCAGGGCGGCCAGCTTTTGCGGCCGCATGCTGTGCATCAGCACATCGGCGGTGGCAATCAGGGCAGTCAGCGCTTCCTGGGCGCCAGCCTGCTTGAGGTCCAGAGCCACGCTTTTCTTGCTGCGGTTGGAGCCGAGGAACATGGCCGCCATACCCGGCTCTTTGGTAGGGCCGGTGTGGCGGGTCGAGTCACCCTCGGGAGACTCAACCTTGATCACCTCGGCCCCATAGTCGGCCAGGATCTGGCTGGCCAGGGGGCCAAAAATCACACTGGACAAGTCCAGCACGCGCAGGCCTTGCAAGGGCTTCATTTCTTGTACTCCATCAACGCAGGCGGCAGGGCCGCACCGCGATCACTGGAACTGGGGCGCACGCTTTTCAATGAAGGCCGTCACCGCTTCGCGGTGGTCCGCCGTCTTGTGCGCGATGGCCTGGTAACCCGCCGAGAGTTCCAGCAGCGAAGCCAACGAGGCACTCTGCCCTTCGCGCAGCAGGCGCTTGGTCATGCGCATCACGGCACCGGGGTTGGCGGCGATCTTGGCTGCCAGCGCACGCGCGGTGGGCAGCAGCTGGTCGGCCGGCACCACGCGGCTCACCAGGCCGCACGCCAGCGCCTCTTGCGCGCTGATAGCCTCGCCGGTGAATGCCATTTCGGAAGCCTTGGCCATGCCTACCGCACGCGGCAGCAGCCAAGCACCGCCGTCGCCAGGCACGATGCCCACACGCACGAAGCTCTCGGCAAAGGTGGCTGTCTCGCTGGCAATGCGGATGTCGCACATGCAGGTCAGGTCCAGCCCTGCGCCGATGGCTGGGCCGTTGACGGCGCAAATCACCGGCACGTCAAGCTGGTACAACGCGTTGGGGATCTGCTGAATGCCCTGGCGGTATTCCTCGCGGATGAGATCGGGGGTGAGCGCATCGTCAAAAAAACGCTTCATGTCCTTGACGTTGCCGCCCGAGCTGAAGATGGGGCCAGCGCCCGTGAGGATCAGTACCTTCACGCTAGCGTCCTTGCGCACGCTGTCGCACAGTTGCACGAACTCCTGCACCGCCGTGTTGCCGGTGAGCGCGTTGCGCGTCTCGGGCTGGTTCATGGTGACGGTGACGATACCGCCGTCGCGTTCAATGGTCAGAAAGGTCATGGGGTGTCTCCGCTATCACAAAGTGAGCTGCCAGCGCTTGTTAAGCAATGGTTTCAGATAGTTTTCCCATCAGAAACCCATAGGAACAAGCGCTACCAGCTATGGTTTTAAGGTGCTGCGTGCACATCGGTGATGCGCCGCACGATGTCCAGGGTCATGCCGTGGTGCGCCAGCAGGGCCTCGCCCGCGACGCCGTGCCAGTAGGCTTCGCTGCCCGCCGTCTGACGCCAGGCATGCAGGCGGCGAGTGAACAGCTGCAGGTCGTACTCTGCGGTGAAGCCAATCGCGCCGTGGATGGCGTGCGCCAGTTCGGACACCACCAGCGCCGCCTCGCTGCAGCGAGCCTTGGCCGTGGCCACGCGCAGGCGATCGGGCGCCACGCCCCTACCGTCATGCCCTGCGCTGCAGCCCAGTTGCGCTGCCATGCGCGCAGCAAACACGTGTTCGCTCATCACCGCCAGCTGGTGCTGAATCGCCTGGAACTTTCCGATGGGGCGGCCAAACTGCTGGCGCTCGTTGGCGTACTGCAGCGTGCGGTCGAACACAGCCTTCAGTGCACCAGCCATCTGCGCGGCCACCACGGCGGCCTGCAGGGTGCGCACGTCGAGCGCAGCATCCACTGCCACCGCAGGTGCAGCCTGCACTTGCGTGACGGACCAAGGCAAGGCAGCGTCCAGCGCCAGCGCCTGGGGGGAGGCTTGCGCATCCTCGATACCCAGCAAGCGCCATTCGCCACCCATCTGCACCAGCACTGACTGCGCCACCTGGCCCGTGCGCACCAGTGGGCAGCGCACGCCGCCGTCGCTCAGGCGCTCACCGCGCGCCAGTGCGATGCTGCCCGCGGGGCGGGTCACACCCGCCTGCGCCAGCAGGGCGCGCGCCACCAGGGTCTCGCCCAGCGGCAGGGGTAGCGCGTGAACGCCGCACTGCTCCAGCACACCGAACACCTGACTCAAAGCCAGGCCAGCACCGCCGTCGTCTTCACTCAGCAGCGCATCGGCCAGGCCGGTGGCCTCAAGCTGTTCCCACAGTGCCGTGGTGGCAGCAGCGCTGCGCCCACCGGCTTCGATTGCGCGCACCACCTGGGGTGTGCATTGGTCCGCCAGCACATCGCGGGCGGCATCGGCAAACATGTCGTTGTTGTTCGTGGTCATGTGTTTCTCCCCATCAACGCAAACCGAGACCGCGCGCGATCATTCCGCGCAGGATGTCGCGCGTGCCACCGCGCAGCGAGTAAGAGGGCGAGGCCTCGGTGACGTACTTGAGCGTCATCAGCAACTCGACCGGTACATCCTCGGCATCGCGTGAAAACAGGTCTTCGGCGATGGCCGCGGGAATCATCTGCTCCAGCGTGGTGCCCAGCTCTTTCACCAGCGCGGCCTCAACGACAGGGCTGCCGCCCTGGGTGAGCATCTCCTGCACCGACACCGACATGGCGCGCAGTGGCGCGAGCTGCGTGAGCACCTTGCCCGCCAGCTGCCGTGCCGATTCGCTGCGCCCCTGGGGCGTACGTACGTAGTCGAGCCACTGGTCGAACAGCACGATGGAAGAGAACAGGCGCTCGGGCCCGCTGCGCTCGAACGCCAGCTCAGCCGTCACCTGTTCCCAGCCCTGGCCTTCCGCGCCGATGAGTGCGTCGGCACCCAGCTGCACGTTGTCAAAGAACACCTCGCAGAAATGGCTGTCGCCCGAGAGGTCTTCAATCGGACGCACGGTGACGCCCGGCAGCGACAGATCGACGATGACCTGCGACAGGCCCTTGTGACGGTCTTCGGCGGTGCCCGATGTGCGCACCAGCGCAATCATGTACTGGCAGTGGTGGGCGTTGGTGGTCCAGATTTTCTGGCCGTTGAGCAGGAAGCCCTGTTCGTTTGGCACGGCGCGCGTCTTCACGCTGGCCAGGTCCGAGCCGGAGTTGGGCTCGCTCATGCCGATGCAGAAAAACGCCTCGCCACGACACACGCGCGGGATGTAGAACTGCTTTTGGGCTTCCGTGCCGTACTTGAGGATCAGCGGCGCGCTCTGGCGGTCAGCGATCCAGTGCGAGCCCACGGGCGCGCCGCAGGCCAGGAACTCCTCGACCAGCACATAGCGCGTGAACGCGCTGCGCCCGCCGCCGCCATATTCCTTGGGCAGCGTGATGCCCAGCCAACCTTTTTGCCCCAGCTGACGGCTCAGCTCGCTGCTGTAGCCGCCCCAGGAGCGCGCGCGAATGTGTGCGGGCAGGTCGGCAATCGCCTGCTGCAGGAAAGCGCGCACCTCTGCGCGCAGCGCCTCGTCTTCGGCAGGAATGCGCGTAAGCGCGAGTGAATCCAGAGTGCTCATCCCAAAACTCCGTGGTCTTTGTAGGTCTGTAGTTGCGCGGGCGTCAGGCCCAGGTGGCGGGTCAGCACCTCCTCGGTGTGCTGGCCCAGTTGCGGGGGCGTGTGGCGGTAGGTGACAGGCGTGTCCGAAAGGCGGATCGGGCTGGCGACCAGCGGCACTGCGCCGGCCTGCGGGTGCTGCATGGCGATCTGCAGGCCCCGCGCCTTGACCTGCGGGTCGTCGAACACATCGCGCACGGTGTTGATGGGGCCACAGGGCACGGCGTGCTGCTCCAGCAACGTGATCCAGTCGCGCGTGCTGCGCGTCACCGTGACGGCGCGGATGCGCTCCACCAGCTCGGTGCGGTTCGCCAGGCGCGCAGCGTTGCGACTGAAGCGATCGCCCTCGGCCCAGCCGGGCTGACCAATGGCCTGGCAAAAGCGCGCAAACTGCCCGTCATTACCGATGGCCAGAATCATGTGGCCGTCTTGCGTGGGGAAATCCTGGTAAGGCACGGTGTTGGGGTGGGCATTGCCCATGCGCTGCGGCACCGTGTCGCCGTACAGGTAGTTCATGCCCTGGTTGGCAAGGCAGGCCACACCCACGTCCAGCAGCGCCAGGTCAATGTGCTGGCCCCGGCCGGTGTGGTCGCGCGCCTGTAGGGCCGCTAGGATGGCGGTGCTGGCATACAGACCGGTGAGGATGTCGGTGAGTGCCACGCCCACCTTCATGGGGCCGCCACCGGGCGCGCCGTCGGGCTGACCGGTGATGCTCATGAGCCCGCCCATGCCCTGGATCAGAAAGTCATAGCCAGCGCGGTGCGCATACGGCCCGTCCTGCCCGAAACCGGTGACCGAGCAGTACACTAGGCGCGGGTTGAGCGCACTCAAGGACGCGTAGTCGAGCCCGTACTGCGCGAGCCCCCCAGTCTTGAAGTTCTCAATAAGCACGTCGCACTGGGCAGCAAGCTGGCGCACGATCTCCTGGCCCTCGGGCTGCGTGAAATCCACCGTCACCGACTGCTTGTTGCGGTTGGTGCACATGTAGTAGGCCGACTCGCCGGTGGGCTGGCCCGCCGGGTCCGTCACATAGGGCGGACCCCAGGCGCGCGTGTCGTCCCCAGTGCCTGGGCGCTCAATCTTGATCACTTCGGCACCCAGATCACCGAGCGTCTGGGCGGCCCAGGGGCCGGCCAGCACGCGCGAGAGGTCGAGCACCTTCACATGCTGCAGCGCACCTGGCTGCACGGCGGGGCGTTGGGTCATTGCAGCGGCACCTTGGCCTGGGTCACGATGCGCTTCCACAGGGCAATCTCGTTCTTCTGGAACTCGTGCATCTGTGCAGGGCCGCCGGTCATGGCGGTGGCACCAATGCGCTCATAGAAAGCCCGGGTCTCATCCATTTTGGAAATGGCGGTGAACAACTCGGCCAGTTTGGCCGTTTCAGCGGCAGGCGTCTTGGCGCTGACCATGGCACCCACCCAGGTGTAGGCCTCAAAGCCTGGCAGCCCAGCTTCCGTAGCGGTGGGCACCTCAGGCGCTGCGGCCACGCGCCTGTCGGAGGCCACGGCCAGCACCTTCACGCGGCCGCCCTTGGCCAGCTCCTGCACGGCAGTCACTTCGGCAAAGGTGTAGTCCACAGTGCCGGAGGCCACGGCCGTCATGGTTTCGCCAGCGCCCTTGAAGGGCACATGCACGGTGTTGATCTGGGCCTTGTCGTTGAGCAGCTCGCCCATCAGCTGGTAGCCGGCCGAGCCTGCGCCGAAGTTCACCTTGCCGGGGTTGGACTTGGCGTGGGCGATCAGGCTCTTGAGGTCGCTGTAGGGCGCCTTGGGCATGGTGGCGATCATGGCGGGCGAGCGCATCATCATGGTGAGCGGCGAGAAGTCGTTCACCGGGTCGTAGGGAAGCTCCTTGAACAGTGCGGCGTTCACGGCCAGGGTGGAGTTGCTGCCGATGAACACGGTGTAGCCATCGGCCGGGGCAGAGAGCACTTGCTTGACCGCGATGAAGCCGTTGGCTCCGGGCTTGTTTTCCACCACCACGGGCTGGCCTGTGAGGTCGCCCAACTTGCGCGCGAAATAGCGCGCCGAAGTGTCGGTGCCGCTGCCGGGTCCAAAGGGCACAACGAACTTGATGGTCTTGGAGGGGAATGCTTGGGCCTGCACAGCGGGGGCCAAGGCAGCAGCGGCGAGAGCCAGCAGAGCGCCAGCGACTGTTCTACGGGATTGCTTCACGATGTCTCCTATGGGGAAAGTGGGGCGAACCAGGCCTTTTGGCAGACCTTTGGCGCTCACTGTAGGCAAGGCAGGCTCGTGCTGTCTAATATTAAAAATTCGTGAACCGATATTTTTTGAGTATCAAATGAATCTACGTCAGCTGCGCCAGTTCGTCACCCTGGCGGAAACCGGCAACTTCCACCGGGCGGCAGAACTGCTGCACATGGCCCAGCCGCCGCTGTCGGTGTCGGTGCGCAAGCTGGAGGAAGAATTGGGCAGCCCCCTGTTCGAGCGCCACAGCACGGGGGTGCGCCTGACGGCCGCAGGCCAGGCCATGCTGGCCGAAGCTCGGCTGGCGCTGTTCCACGCGGAACGCTGCCGCCAAGTCGTCGCCGAAGCATGCGAGGGCCTGGGCGGTGTGCTGCGCCTGGGCATCATCGGCTCGGCCACCTATGCCCTGCTGCCCAAGCTGATCCCCTCTTTGCGAGCTCGCTACCCGCAAATGGAGCTGGAGCTTTCAGAAGGCACCTCGGCCGAAATCCTCGATGGGTTGCTGGCACGCCGCTTTGACGTGGGCTTCGTGCGCTACCCGGTGCTGCACCCCGAGCCGTTCGAGCTTTTGCCCATGGACCGCGACGATTTTGTGCTGGCCGTGTCAGTGAACAGTCCCTTGGCACAGCGCGACGCCATCGCGCTGTCGGATGCGGCCGCAGAGCCGTTCATCATGTACCCGCAGGACAAAGTGCCCAACCTCTCAGCCCTGGCGCTGCTGCGCTGCCAGCTCTCGGACTTTTCACCGCGCGTGGCGCAAGAGGCTATGCAGGTGCAGACCATCATGAGCCTGGTGGCCGCAGGCCTGGGCGTTGGACTGGTGGCCAGCGTGGCGCGCCTGGTGATGCCGCCGGGCGTGAAGTGTCTGACGCTCACCGACACCCCGGCAGGCTTTCGGGTAGGCATTGCCCTGGCGCGGCGCGCGGGCGAGACCAGCCGACTGGTAGAGCGCTTCACCGAGCATGCCCTAGGCTATTCTACCGTGCCGCGCACTGCCCAAGGCATGGATGAAAAGGAGCTCTAGCGCCGATTCAGCCAGCGCTTGCCGCTATGGTTGATGAAGCATTGTCGCCCACACGGCGAGCCGCAAAGGCCACGTACCAGTCCAGGCAGCCGGGGTTGGCCATCGCGTCCTTGT
>VFQO010052006.1_pt1 | contig 10242 bp, 4 predicted proteins | sample 3512331 | NCBI WGS metagenome assembly VFQO01 (sample SAMN10412371, study PRJNA504923) | tailings metagenome | isolation source: Replicate 3 from Balatoc abandoned mine | place: Philippines: Itogon, Benguet | collected 2017-08-28 | reverse complement strand
CCTCGGGTACCACCGCCACCGCCAAGAGCATTGGTAACCTGGCCAAGATGGCCAGCGAGATGCGCAAGTCGGTGTCCGGCTTCACCCTGCCAGACGCCTGATAAAGGAGCGCGGTGGCTGGCTGCAGCCACCGCAACACAGCCATGACCCAGGGCGAAGGTATGCAGTCAGCGGGCGTGTGGGCATTGCGCCCGGTGACCGATATGTCGCAAGCCGATTTCCACGACTGGCAGACGCTGCTTGAGGCGCGTACCGGCGTGGTGATCAGCGAGCAGCGGCGCGCCTTTCTGCAAACCAACCTGAGCGCGCGCATGCGCGAACTGGGCGTGGCGGATTACGCCAGCTACTACCGCCAGGTTACCGATGGCCCGCGTGGCGCGGTGGAGTGGTCGACCCTGCTGGATCGACTGACCGTGCAGGAAACCCGTTTCTTCCGTCATCCGCCTTCCTTCGAGGTGCTCTCGCAGTACCTGCAGGAGCGGCTGGCAGCGGGTCTGGGCAAACCGTGGGAGTTGTGGAGCGTGGGTTGCTCCAGTGGTGAAGAACCCTACTCGCTGGCGATTCTGGCCGCCGAGACCCTGCAGGGCAGCGAATTGCCCGAGCACTTCGCGGTTACCGGTACGGACATCAGCCAGGGTGCGCTGAGCAAGGCACGCGAGGCCTGCTACTCGGCGCGGCGCCTGGAGCAGGTGAGCAATGAGCTGCGCGAGCGCTACTTCATCGCGCAGGCCGATGGACGTTTCAAGGTGGTACCGAGCCTGGCGGCGCGCGTGTGCTGTGCCCGGCTCAATGTGCTGGAACTGGCCAAGGCGCCGATGTCCGGCATGGATGTGATTTTCTGTCAGAACTTGCTGATCTATTTCCGCCGCTGGCGTCGCCGCGACATCCTCAACCGCCTGGCCGAGAGCCTGGCGCCGGGTGGCCTGCTGGTCGTGGGCGTGGGCGAAGTAGCCGGTTGGCAGCACCCGCAGCTGGTGCCGGTGGCCGACGAGCGAGTTCTGGCGTTTACCCGCAAGGGATAAGGCCAAGTTTATGAGTGGAGTGGCTATGGGTGATCGGCATGATTATGTCGCCCTGGAGTGGGTCAAAGGCGAGATAGGGGAAACCCTGAAGCAGGCGCGGCAGGCCCTGGAGGCGTTCGTCGAGAACCCGCAGGACCCCACGCGCATGCGTTTCTGCCTGACCTACGTGCACCAGGTTCACGGCACCTTGCAGATGGTCGAGTTCTACGGCGCCGCATTGCTCGCCGAGGAAATGGAGCAGCTGGCCAAGGCGCTGATGGAGGGCCGCGTGGCCAACCAGGGCGAGGCGCTGGAAGTGCTGATGCAGGCCATCCTGCAGCTGCCGGTGTACCTGGACCGCATCCAGACCGCCCGCCGCGATCTGCCGATGGTCGTGCTGCCGCTGCTCAACGACCTGCGCGCCGCCCGCGGCGAGAAGCTGCTGTCGGAAACCAGCCTGTTCTCCCCGGACATGTCCACTCGCCTGCCGGCGCTGCCGGAAGGCAGCATGGCGCGCCTGCGCACCGCCGAACTACCGGTGCTGCTGCGCAAACTGCGGCAGATGCTGCAGATGGCGCTGGTCGGCGTGATCCGCAATCAGGACCTGGCCACCAATCTCGGTTACATGGCCCGCGTCTTCGCGCGTCTGGAAAGCCTGTGCAAGGACGCCCCGCTGGGTGGCCTGTGGCAGATCGCCTCCGGCCTGGTCGAAGGCCTGGCCAACGGCAGCGTGGTCAATGGCACCTCGGTGCGTACCTTGCTGCGCCAGGTCGACAAGGAGCTCAAGCGCCTGGTCGAGCAGGGCGCCGACGGCATCAACCAGTCCGCGCCGGACGAACTGACCAAGAACCTGCTGTTCTACGTGGCCAAGGCACCGGCGCAGTCGCCGCGCATCCGCGCCCTCAAGGAACAGTACCGTCTCGATGAAGCACTGCCCGACAACGAGGTGGTGGATGAAGAGCGCGCCCGTCTGGCCGGTCCCGACCGCGATGCCATGCGCTCTGTGGTGGCGGCTCTCTGTGAAGAGTTGGTGCGGGTCAAGGACAGCCTGGACCTGTTCGTGCGCAGCGATCGCACTCAGCCCGGCGAACTGGACACCCTGCTGGCACCGCTCAAGCAGATCGCCGATACCCTGGCCGTGCTCGGCTTCGGTCAGCCACGCAAGGTCATCCTCGACCAGATCGACGTGGTCCACAGCCTGTCTCTCGGTCAGCGCGAGCCCAACGACGCGGTGCTGATGGACGTCGCCGGTGCGCTGCTCTACGTCGAGGCCACCCTGGCCGGCATGGTCGGCCCGAGCGACGACAGCCAGAACGAGCAGAGCCACCTGCCGACCACCGACGTGGCGCAGATCCACCAGCTGGTGATCAAGGAAGCGCGCAACGGCCTGGAACAGGCCAAGGACGCGATCATCGAGTTCATCGCCTCGCAGTGGAACCACGAGCACCTGGCCCGCGTGCCCGAGCTGCTGACCCAGGTCCGTGGCGGCCTAGCGATGATCCCGCTGCAGCGCGCCGCCGACCTGCTCAACGCCTGCAACCGCTACATCCAGGAGCAACTGCTGGCGCGCAAGGCCGTGCCCAACTGGCAGAGCCTGGACACCCTGGCCGACGCCATCACCAGCGTCGAGTACTACCTCGAGCGTCTGGCCGAAGACCATGGCGCCCAGGGCGACCTGATTCTCGATGTCGCCGAGGAAAGCCTGGAAGCGCTGGGCTATCCGCTCAAGGAGAAGCCGTCGATCCTCGATCGCGTCGAGCCGCAGGAAGAACCGCTGGCACCGCTGGCCGACCCGCTGCAGGAGATCGAGCTGCTGGGCGCCGAGGACGAACACCTCGAGGAGCCCCTGGCCGAGCCAGAGCCGCTGACGTTCGAGCTGGCCGAGCCCGGCGAAGACGCCGTCGTGCTCGAATCGCTCGACGCCGAGACCGAGCTGCCCACCGCGAGCGAGGCTGGCGACACCTTCACCTTCGAACTGGACGCGCTCGAGGAACTGCCCGCGCTGGAGAGCGAAGAAATCATCGCCGCGCCGTTGCTCGATGCCGAGCCCGAGCCTGTGCTGGAACTCGGAGAGCTGAGCCTGGACCCGCTGGCCGAGACGCCGCAGTGGGACGAGCTTGAGCTGGCCGAGCTGGAGTTGCCGGAAGTCGAATTGCCCAGCGCCCCCGAGCCCGAACCCGAGGTGCCTGCGGCGGAGAAACCGCTGTCGATGGCTGACGTGATGGCCGCACCGGTACAGGCCATCAACCCGCCTGCCGCCGACGTGCCGCCGAGCCTGCTGCCGCCACCGGCGGACGAGGAGCCGGTGGATGAAGAGCTGCTGGAAGTCTTCATCGAGGAAGTCGGCGAGGTGCTGGAAACCATCGCCGAATACCTGCCGCAGTGGCAGGCCGATACCGCCAACAAGGACGCGCTGATCGAAGTCCGTCGCGCCTTCCATACCCTCAAGGGCAGCGGCCGCATGGTGCGTGCGCTGATCATCGGCGAGCTGGCCTGGTCCATCGAGAACCTGCTCAACCGCGTGCTGGACCGCAGCATCGAGCCGAACGAGCCGGTACAGCAGGTGGTGCTCGACGTGGTGGCGCTGATGCCGGCGCTGGTCGAGGAGTTCGCCGCCAAGGCGCAACGCCAGCGTGATGACGTCGACCTGCTGGCCGCTACCGCGCATGCCCTGGCCAAGGGCCTGACGCCCCCAAAATCTGACGCCCCGGCCGCCCAGCAGGTAGCCGAGCCCGCGGGCGTTGACGAAGCTACCGCGCTTGTCGAGCAGGCCGAGTCGGTTGCCGACTCGTCGCTCGACGACGATCCCCTCGACCCGCAGTTGCTGGAAATCTTCCGCAACGAGGCGGAAACCCACCTCGATACCCTGGTGGGTTTCCTCGCCGATTGCGCGCAGGAATTGCCGCAGCCGGTGACCGATGACCTGCAGCGCGCGCTGCATACCCTCAAGGGCAGCGCCTACATGGCCGGTATCCTGCCGGTGGCGGAAATCGCCGCGCCGCTGGAGAAACTGGTCAAGGAATTCAAGACCAACCTGATTCAGGTGGACCTGGCTGCCGCCGAGCTGCTCAGCAGCGCCGAGGGCCTTTTCCGCATCGGCCTCGGTAATCTGGAGAGCCAGCCGCTGGCGGCCATCCCCGGTGCCGAGGCGTTCCTCGCACGGGTGCAGAGCCTGCATCAGGAGCGCCTCGCCAACGTCGAAGACGAGCGCATGGCGCAGCATGGCGAAAGCCGGGACCCGCAGCTGATCAGCATCTTCCTCGCCGAAGGCATGGATATCCTGCTTGATGCCGAGGACCTGTTGCGCAAATGGCGCGAGCACCCGTCCGAGCGTCAGGAGCTGTCTGCGCTGCTGGAAGAGCTGACCACCCTCGGTCGGGGTGCCGAGATGGCCGAGCTGCCGCAGATCGACGAGCTGTGCGAAGCCCTGCTGGACCTCTATGGCGCGGTGGAAGAAGGCAGCCTGGCCGTCAGCGAACGCTTCTTCGACGAAGCGGAAAAGGCTCACGAAGCGCTGATCGGCATGATGGATCAGGTTGCGGCCGCCTTGCAGGTCAGCCCGCAGCCCGAGCGGGTGCAGGCCCTGCGCGACCTGCTTAGCGAAGCCATCGACCCGAACACCCTGGCCCTGCTGGCGCCTGGCGCCGAGGGGCTGGAAATCATCGAACTGGACCAGGCCACTGCCGAACTGGACCAGGCCACTGCCGAACTGCAGCAGGCCGATGCCGAGCCGGACGCCCCGGACGAGCTGACGATCGAGGCACCGAGCATCGACGAGCAGGGCGAAGAGCCGCAGGTCGAGGCGCCGGTCGCAGAACAATCGTTCTCTGCCGACGCCGATCTCGATGAAGAAATGGTGGAGATCTTCCTCGAAGAGGCCGTGGATATTCTGGAAAGCGCCGGCCAGGCGCTCGAGCGCTGGCTCGGCGAGCCGGACAACACCCTGCCGCTGTCCTCCCTGCAGCGTGACCTGCACACCCTCAAGGGTGGCGCGCGCATGGCTGCGATTAGCCCGATCGGTGATCTTGGCCATGAGCTGGAGTCGCTCTATGAGGGTCTGGTCGACCGCCGCTACAGCTACTCGCCGGAGCTGGGCAGCCTGCTGCAGCAAAGCCACGATCGCCTGGCGCAGATGCTCGATCAGCTGCAGGCTCGCCGTCCCTTGGTCTGCGGTGATGACCTGATCGAGGCGATCCGTCAGTTCCGTCAGGGCGGTGCTCCGCAGAGCCTGTCGGCCGCCGTCGCTCAGGTCGAGCCTGAGCCGGACGACATGCCCATCGAGGTCGCCGAAGAGCAGGCCGAAAGTTTCGAGCTGCCGCCCCTGGCACTGGTCGAGGACGATCTGCTGCTCGATGCAGAGCCACAGGCCGAGCCCGAGGCCGAGTTGCCGCTGGTCGATGAAATCGAGCTGCAGTCCGACGCCGAGCCGCTTGCGAGCGAAGCTGTTGCCGAGCCCGAGCCCGAGCCCGAGCCCGAGCCCGAGCCCGAGCCCGAGCCCGAGCCACAGAGCGCAACCCTGGCCAACTGGCACGATGAGCGCGATCCCGAGCTGGTGGAAATCTTCCTCGAGGAAGGTTTCGACATCATCGACAGCGCCGGCGCCGCGTTGCAGCGCTGGATGAGCGATGTCGACAACAGCCTGGAGCTGGAAGCCCTGCAGCGCGACCTGCACACCCTCAAGGGGGGGGCGCGCATGGCCGAGATCCGCGAGATCGGTGATCTGGCCCACGAACTGGAGTTTCTCTACGAAGGCCTCGGCGCCGGTCGCCTGCGCGCCAGCCCGGAGCTGTTCGGCCTGCTGCAGGCTTGCCACGACCGTCTGGCCGAGATGCTCGAAGCCGTGCGCGGCCAGCGTGCGGTGCCGCAGGGCGATGCCCTGATCGAAACCATCAAGCGCTTCCGGGCCAATCCCGACGAGCAGCTGAGCATGCCGTCGGCGGTGCAGCTCAAGGCCGTGGTCGAACACGACGACGCCGAGGAAGCGGACAGCGACATCCTGGATATCTTCCTCGAGGAAGGCGACGACCTGCTCGAGGCGATGGAAAGCGCTATCGGTCGCTGGGAAGAACAGCGCGACGACGGCAACGCCATCGACGAGATGCTGCGCATCCTGCACACCCTCAAGGGCGGCGCGCGCCTGGCCGGGCAGAAGCGTCTCGGCGATCTGAGCCACGACCTGGAACAGCATCTCAGCGAGGCGCTGCAACAGGGCGCGCCCTGGCCGGAAAGCCTGTTGCTCGACGTGCAGTCCGGCTTCGAAGGGCTGCAGCAGGAACTCGACCTGCTGCGCCAGCGCCTGAGCGCCAGTCTCGCCGATGAACCGGCAGTGGCTCCCGTGATCGAGGCCGAGCCGGAAGCGGCCACGGTCGCCAGCCTGCGCAACCCCATCGTCGCCGCCAGTGAAGCGCCGACGCAGATACAGGCGCCCAAGGTCCTGCCGTTCGTGCAGCGTGCGCAGGAGGCTGCTCAGGAGGCTGCCGCCCGCCGTGCGCCGCAGGAGCTGGTCAAGGTACCGGCGGAGCTGCTCGAAGGTCTGGTCAACCTGGCGGGTGAAACCTCGATCTTCCGCGGCCGTGTCGAACAGCAGGTCAGCGATGTCAGCTTCACCCTGAGCGAGATGGAAGCCACCATCGACCGGGTGCGTGATCAGCTGCGTCGTCTCGACACCGAAACGCAGGCGCAGATTCTCAGCCGCTACCAGGCCGAGGCCGAGCGTGCCGGCTACGAGGACTTCGACCCGCTGGAGATGGACCGTCACTCGCAGCTGCAGCAGCTGTCGCGGGCGCTGTTCGAGTCCGCTTCCGACTTGCTCGATCTGAAGGAAACCCTGGCGGCGAAGAACCGTGACGCCGAGACCCTGCTGCTGCAACAGGCGCGGGTCAACACCGAGCTGCAGGAAGGCCTGATGCGCACGCGCATGGTGCCGTTCGATCGCCTGGTGCCGCGTCTGCGCCGTATCGTGCGGCAGGTGGCCGGCGAGCTGGGCAAGCAGGTCGAATTCATCGTCGGCAACGCCGAAGGCGAGATGGACCGCACCGTGCTCGAACGTATCGTCGCGCCGCTGGAACACATGCTGCGCAACGCCGTCGACCACGGCATCGAGATGGCCGATGTGCGTCGCGCCGCCGGCAAGCCGGACACCGGCACCATCCGCCTGAATCTCGGCCGTGAGGGTGGCGACATCGTCCTCACCCTGGATGACGACGGCGGTGGCATTCGCCTGGAGGCCGTGCGGCGCAAGGCCATCGAGCGTGGCCTGATGGATGCCGACAGCGACCTGAGCGATCACGAGGTGCTGCAGTTCATCCTCGAAGCCGGCTTCTCCACCGCGGAGAAGGTCACGCAGATTTCCGGGCGCGGCGTCGGCATGGACGTGGTGCATTCGGAGGTCAAGCAGCTCGGCGGTTCGATGAGCATCGACTCGACGGTCGGCCAGGGCACCCGCTTCACCATTCGCCTGCCGTTCACCGTGTCGGTCAACCGTGCGCTGATGGTGTACTCCGGCGAAGACCTCTACGCCATCCCGCTGAACACCATTGAGGGTATCGTGCGCGTCTCGCCCTACGAGCTGGAGGCCTACTACGCCCCCGATGCGCCGCGCTTCGAGTACGCCGGGCAGGCTTACGAGCTGAAGTACCTGGGTGACCTGCTGAACAACGGCCAGCAGCCCAAGCTGGTGGGCCAGAGCCTGCCGCTGCCGGTGATCCTGGTGCGCTCCAGCGAGCACGCCGTGGCGGTGCAGGTGGACAGCCTGGCCGGTTCGCGCGAGATCGTGGTGAAGAGCCTCGGGCCGCAGTTCGCCGGGGTGCACGGCATCTCCGGTGCGACCATCCTCGGTGACGGCCGCGTGGTGGTGATTCTCGACCTGCTGGCGACCATCCGCGTGCTGCACGCGCATCTGCAGAGCCAGCTGATGCCACGTCTGGCCTCGCGCCAGGCTGCCGCCAACGAGGACGTTGACCTCGACCGCCCGACGCTGGTCATGGTGGTGGACGATTCGGTCACCGTGCGCAAGGTCACCAGCCGCCTGCTCGAGCGCAACGGCATGAACGTGGTCACCGCCAAGGACGGGGTGGACGCCATCGCCCAGCTGCAGGAGCACAAGCCCGACATCATGCTGCTGGACATCGAGATGCCGCGCATGGACGGTTTCGAGGTGGCCACGCTGGTGCGCCACGACGAGCGCCTCAAGGACCTGCCGATCATCATGATTACCTCGCGTACCGGCGAGAAGCACCGTGAGCGGGCCATGGCCATCGGCGTCAACCAGTACCTCGGCAAGCCCTATCAGGAGTCCTTGCTGCTCGACACCATTGCACAATTGGTGGATAGCCACCGGGTCAAACGGACATGACAGACAAATCCTCAGCGCGTATTGCAGTAATCGCCGACACGTCGCTGCAGCGTCATGTGCTGCAGCAGGCCCTGGCCGGCGGCGGCTACCAGGTGGTGCTCAACAGTGACCCGGCGCGCCTCGACGAGGACGCGCTGGCCGCCTGCGACACCGACCTGTGGCTGGTGGATCTGGCGCAGTCGGAAGATTCGCCGCTGGTCGACAGCCTGCTGGAGCGCGCCAGCGCCCCGGTGCTGTTCGGCGAGGGCCACGCGCCGGAGCGCCATTCGGAGAATTACCCGCGCTGGGAGCGCAGCCTGTTCGGCAAGCTCAAGCGCCTGGTGGGCGATCCGACCCAGGCGGTCGGGCCGAGCCTGCAGGCGCTGCTCGACGAGGCGCAGCGCCCGACGCGTCTGGAATTGCCGCAGGCACTGGCCAACACGCCGCTGAAGGCCGGCGAGCCGGCGCGGCAGGTGTGGTTGCTGGCCGCCTCGCTGGGCGGTCCGGCGGCGGTCAAGGCCTTCCTCGATGCGCTGCCCGGTGGGCTGCCCATCGGCTTCATCTACGCCCAGCACATCGACGCCAGTTTCGAGGCTGCATTGCCGCAGGCGGTCGGCCGTCACAGCCAGTGGCATGTCAACTCGGCGCGGCATGGCGACCCGGTGCGCTGTGGCGAGGTGGTGGTGGCCCCCATCGCACGGGAGCTGGGCTTTGCCGAGGACGGCGCGATGCAGATCGCCGAACGCGGCTGGCCGGAACCCTACAGCCCTTCCATCGACCAGATGATGCTCAACCTGGCGCAACAGTTCGGTGCCCAGTGCGGCGTGATCGCATTCAGCGGCATGGGCAGCGACGGCAGCGCCGCCGCTGCTTACGTCAAACGCCAGGGCGGGGTGATCTGGACCCAGCGTGCCGACAGCTGCGCCAGCCCGAGCATGCCTGACAGCCTGCGCGAAGGCGGTTACAGCAGCTTCAGCGCCGATCCGCGCGAGCTGGCCGTGGCGCTGGTCAATCACCTCGCCGAACATTGCAGTTGAGGACCTTTCAATGAGCCAAGCCGTCGCCACCCAGAACAGCGCCGCCGGTCTTACCGGCCTGCTGGTACCCCTGGCCGACCGCACCCTGCTGCTGCCCAACGTGGCGGTGGCCGAGCTGATTCCCTATCGCGCGCCGCAGGTCAGCGAAGGTACCCCCGACTGGTTTCTCGGTCAGATCGCCTGGCGTGATCTGCGCTTGCCGCTGCTGTCTTTCGAGGCCGCCAGCGGTGGCCAGGCGCAGGTCGCCGGTGGTGCGCGCGTCGCGGTGCTCAACGCCCTGGGTGGTCGGCCCAAGGTCAAGTTCATCGCCCTGCTGGTGCAGGGGATTCCGCGCTCGCTCAAGGTCGGCAGCGACCTGCCGGCGGCGGATGTCGAACTGGCGCCGCTGGAGCTGGGCGCCGCACGTGTCGGCGACGAGGTGGTGCGTATCCCGGATCTGGCGGCGCTGGAGCAACTGCTCGCCGATGCCGGCCTGATCTGAAGTGACCAGACGCTCAGGCGAGCGCCCATGAAAAAGCCCCGGCACTGGCCGGGGCTTTTTCGTTACTGCCGTGGAGCTGTCAGCGCTGCGGTTGTTGCTGCGCTGCGGCCTTCTCTGCAGTCAGGTTGTCTTCCGAGGTGCTGCCGCCCCAGTAGTCGGCATTGGTGATGCCGAGCTTCTCCGGGTGGAATACCGGGTCCTTGCCCTCGTCCAGCTGCTGCTCGTAGTCCTTCAGGCACTTGTAGGCGACCTTGTGCATGAGCAGGATGGCGATGATGTTCAGCCAGGCCATCAGGCCCACGCCGAGGTCACCCAGATCCCAGGCGAAGGTGGCGGTGTGCACGGTGCCGTAGACGGTAGCCGCGATGATGCCGAACTTCAGCAGCAGGG
>VFQO010052005.1_pt1 | contig 10244 bp, 12 predicted proteins | sample 3512331 | NCBI WGS metagenome assembly VFQO01 (sample SAMN10412371, study PRJNA504923) | tailings metagenome | isolation source: Replicate 3 from Balatoc abandoned mine | place: Philippines: Itogon, Benguet | collected 2017-08-28 | reverse complement strand
GAAAGCCCGTCGACGACCGATCGCGTGCCAGGTGACTCCGACGGCGACTCTCGTCCTCGCACCAGTCGGCTGGTCATCGTCTCGAACCGCGTAGCGGACCTGCGCGCGACCACCCAGTCAGGCGGTCTTGCCGTGGGGCTTGCGGACGCGCTCAAGGAACGCGGCGGCATTTGGTTTGGCTGGAACGGCGAGCGGGAGGGAACCACTGGCGGGCCCGTTTCCGTCGAGACGATCGGCAAGGTCGAGCGCGTCGCGGCGCCGCTGTCGGCTGAAGACCTCGACGACTATTATCTCGGCTATTCCAACAGCGTTCTCTGGCCGCTGTTTCACTACCGCCTCGATCTCGTCGATTACCGGCAAGCCTATTTTGACGCCTACATGCGTGTGAACGAGACCTTCGCGCGGCAACTCGTGCCGCACCTGCGGCCCGACGACCTGATCTGGATCCACGATTACCATCTTATCCCGCTTGCGGGATTTTTGCGGCGGCTCGGCTGCCGGCAGCGCATCGGCTTCTTCCTTCACATCCCGTTCCCGCCTCCTGACCTCATCGCCGCTGCGCCCAACCACGCCGAACTGATCGGCGCGCTCATGGAGTACGACGTCGTCGGATTCCAGACGAGTACCGATGCCGCGAATCTCAAGCTTTACCTCTCCGAGCACGAGGGCGTGACGCAGCTGACGGACAACCGGTTCGCGCTTGGCGATCGCACGATGGACATCGACCGTTTTCCGATCGGCATAGACGCGGACGGTTTTGCCTCCATGGCCGAACAGGCCGAGGGAGACGTCCAGATCGACCTGATGCGCCGCAAGGTTCTGGGCCGCCGCCAGATCATCGGCGTCGACCGGCTCGACTACTCGAAGGGTTTGCCGGAACGCATGAAGGCGTTCGAGCGCCTGCTGTCTCAGCATCCCGACCTCGAGAAGCGGGTCACCTTCCTCCAGATCGCACCCCCGACGCGCGAGGAGGTAGATGCGTACTCCGACATCCGCATGGAGCTGGAATCGCTCGCGGGTTCGATCAACGGCCGCTACGCCGACTTCAACTGGACGCCCATCCGCTACATTCATCGCTCGGTCTCCCGCGAGAAGCTGGCGCCGCTGTTCCGTGGCAGCCAGGTCGGCTTCGTGACCCCGCTCCGGGACGGCATGAACCTCGTCGCCAAGGAATACGTGGCAGCGCAGGACCCCAGCGATCCGGGCGTGCTCGTTCTTTCTCAGTTCGCGGGTGCCGCCGAGGACATGCGCCAGGCGTTGATCGTCAATCCCTACGACATCGACGACATGGCGCAGCAGCTTCACCGGGCGCTGACAATGCCGCTCCCCGAGCGGCAGGAGCGGCATGCCGATCTCCTGGCCCATGTCCGCGAAAACGACGCCAAGGCATGGCTTCAGAGCTTCATCGAGGTCTTGGACAGCTCCGGTACGCCGCTGTCAGGCCAGGACCGGCGGCAGTAGTGGCGGGGAAGGGATGGAAGGAGACGGCCTAATGGTGCCCATCGGACGCGGCAGGGGTTCAGGCGCGGCGGCGTTTTCGGCGAATGATGCCGCCGACGATACTCCCGGTGCCGGCGGAACGCGGATGATCATCGAGGGTGAGGACGCGCTGGAACAGGTGGTGCGACTGTTAAGGGCAGCGCCACCCGGCGGCGAGGCCGGAAAATCCCAGGAACTGCGGGCCGTAGCTAGCGGTCTGCGCCGCCGCAATCCCGATCTGCCCCGGAAGTTGCGCCATGAACTCGGGCGTCTCGCCGGTGCCGATCCCGGTGCCTCGGTGGCGCGGCTGATGATGCTCGAACATGCGAACCCCGATCTGTTCCTTGCGGGCGCCGTCGCGGGGCTCGCCCTCGCAGGCACGGTCGCTCCGCCCGAGGGCGGCGAGCGGGGTACGGGAACTCCCGACAAGCACGACAACGACCGGCCTCCCCGGCGTCCCCGCCAGGGCGAGGCAGGCGTTGTGGAGCATTCGGACGATGCGCAGACCGGTTCAGGTGGGCTGGGCTCGCTGGACCGGCCGCCGGACCGGGAAAAGTGATCTACCCATCTAGCGGACTTACGTCACCGCGAAAAACTCTGCGACTGCGCTTTACACTGCGGTGCCGTGCAGGTCGTAGCTGTCGGCACGCTCGACCCTGACCGTCACAATGTCGCCCGCCCGCACCGGCCGCCGTGACGTGATGTGGACGACCCCATCGATCTCCGGCGCATCGTAGCGCGTCCTGCCCTTCGCGGAGAGGCCGTCACTTTCGTCCACGATCGTCTGCAGCCTTTGCCCGACCTTCTTCTGAAGGCGTCCTGCGGAAATCTTCTGCTGCCGCTGCATGAACCGGTGCCAGCGGCTCTCCTTCACCTCGTCCGGCACCTGCGGCAGGCCGAGATCGTTCGCCCTGGCGCCTCGCACCGGCTCGTATTTGAAGCAGCCGGCGCGGTCGATCTTCGCCTCGTCCAGCCAGGAGAGCAGCTGCTCGAAGTCCTCTTCGGTTTCTCCGGGAAACCCGACGATGAAGGTTGAGCGTATCGCCAGGTCTGGCACGATCTCGCGCCAGCCGCGCAGCCGCTCGAGGGTCTTCTCGCCATGCGCCGGGCGCCGCATGTTGCGAAGCACCGACGGAGCCGCATGCTGAAACGGAATGTCGAGATAGGGAAGTATCTTCCCCTCGGCCATCAGCGGTAGAACCTCCGCGACGTGAGGGTAGGGGTAGACGTAGTGCAGCCGCACCCAGATCCCCATCTCGCCGAGTTCACGCGCGAGATCGTAGAAGCGCGCGCGAACATCCCGGTCCTGGAAGCGGCTCGTCGCATACCGCACATCGACGCCATAGGCGCTGGTGTCCTGGGAAATGACGAGGAGTTCCTTGACCCCGGCTTTCGCCAGCCGCTCGGCTTCGCGCAGCACGTCCGCGGCGGGACGCGACACCAGGTCGCCTCTCAGGGCGGGGATGATGCAGAACGTGCAGCGGTTGTTGCAACCCTCTGAAATCTTGAGATAGGCGTAGTGCCGGGGTGTGAGCTTGATCCCCTGCGCCGGCACCAGGTCGACCAGCGGATCATGCCGCGGAGGCGCGGCCTCGTGGACGGCTGCCATCACGCTTTCATAGGCTTGCGGTCCGGTGATTGCGAGGACGTTGGGGTGGCGCTGGCGGATGACCTCCGGTTCGGCGCCGAGGCAGCCCGTCACGATGACGCGGCCATTCTCTGAAAGTGCCTGCCCGATGGCGTCGAGCGACTCGTCCCTGGCCGAGTCCAGGAAGCCGCAGGTGTTGACGACGACCAGGTCGGCCCCGTCGTGCTTGCGGGAGATCTCGTAGCCTTCGGAGCGCAGATGCGTCAGGATCCGTTCCGAATCCACCAGTGCTTTCGGGCAGCCGAGGCTGACGAAGCTGACGCGGGGGGCGGCGGTCATGCTGTGTATCAATCCGTTGAAGCGCGCGCCGTTACCACATTGTTGCGGCCGGGAACACCCGCGGTGAGCGGCGGAATTCGGGAAACTTCTCGGTAGGCTTTGGGCGCCCGTCGAGAATTTCCGTCCTTCCGGCAGCAATCGACGGATCAGTGCACCATCTTCAGCAGGTCCTGGAATGCATTGCGAAGCAGACGTTCGATGGGCAGGTCGAAGTACCAGCAAACAACCGCCATGACGACGAGGACGACGAAGAGCGGATAGAACAGGTCGAACATGACGACGGAGAGCCGACGCCGTCGTTTGACGCGCCCTCGCACTCGCTCGTAATCCTCGCTCTCCTGGAACCAGGACATGATGCCGACCGTCGCTCCGAAAGATCAGTTTGACGGGAATCGGGTTAAGAAACGCTCAATCTGCTTCCCGGACCCAAAAACGAAGCCAGCGGGCTCTTGACTTACTTTCCGATATCCGCTCGATAAACTGCTGGCGCGGCACTATTTCTGGCTAAAAGTATTGACGGCGAGACGCACGCGACTCCGCTCGTGTGTGGCTCCCGCTCAGTGGCCGCCGCCGCTGGAACCGAACCATCCGTCGAGGAAGCCGAACTGGTCTGGAAATTGTTCGACGGCACCGTCCAGCAGCATCTTAGTCGCAACCCAGAGAATAATGACGAGGCCGATATAGGCGATCCAGCGATATCGATGCAGCAGCCGCGCGACATAGGTGGCTGCGAAGCCCATCAGCGCGATCGACAGCGCAAGCCCGATGACGAGCACCGTGGGATGGTCCATTGCGGCGCCTGCGACGGCGAGCACATTGTCGAGCGACATCGAGACGTCGGCGATGACGATCTGCCAGGCGGCCTGCGCGAAGGTCTTGCGCGGACGTGTCGCTGGCATGGCGCCGTTGGCCTCCGCATCCGCGAGCGCCTCGGTCGCTTCCTCCTCCTCGTCGTGGCTCACCCGCAATTCGCGCCACATCTTCCAGCAGACCCAGAGCAGAAGCAGCCCGCCGGCGATGAGCAGCATCGGCCCGATGGCCAGCAGCCATTGCGTGATGAGGGCAAAGCCGATGCGCAGCACCGTCGCCGCTATGATGCCGACGAGAATGGCCTTGCGGCGCTGATCCGGTGGGAGGCCGGCTGCGGCGAGCCCGATGACGATCGCGTTGTCGCCGGCCAGCACCAGATCGATGGCGATGACCTGCAACAGCGCCGTGAAGCCCGCCGCAGTGAAGATTTCCATTTTTCGGAGTCCCGATCGGCCAGTTGCGGCGCTTCGCTATCTTCGACTGCGAAACGCGTCAAGGCCGACAACGACGGCGCCTGCCGAGGGTTCCGTCAGACGGGAGTATGCCGGCTCAGGCCTCGCCGTCGGAAGCGGCCTCGGCCTTCTTGCGCCTGGGCTTCTTGGCCGGCTCCGGCTCGGCGACCGCAGCATCGGCTGCGTCCTTACGCCCAAGGCCGATCGAGCGGGCAAGGGCCGACCTTGTGGCTGCATAGTTTGGCGCAACCATCGGATAGTCCGCGGGCAGGCCCCATTTCTGGCGATATTGGTCCGGAGTCAGGCCGTAATGCGTGGCCAGATGACGCTTGAGCGACTTGAACTTGCGCCCGTCTTCCAGGGAGATGATGTAGTCCTTGGTCACCGATTTACGGATCGGCACCGCCGGGACGGGCGCGGCCTGCTCCGGTTCGGGGCTGGCGTCCAGACTTGCAAGCGAAGCATGCACGCTCGCAACCAGTTCGGGGAGGTTGGCCATCGGAACGCTGTTTTTCGCAACGTAAGCCGAAACAATAGCTGCCGTCAGGTCCAGCTTGTTGTCTTTGGCCCGGTCCTGATCATCCATGTGTCTACCCCCAAACGGTCCGCGAAGTCTGTACTATGCTGATTGATGTGTGGACTTTGCAATCTGGCGAATCGAGACGTGGAATGCAATGGGCCAGATGATACTTTGTCGTTTCAAGCAGTATGAATCGGCGCCATGGCAATAGATATGCAGAACGATCTTGGCCGATCAGGCCAGAAAATGCCGTCGCGTTAGGCAGAATCGAAGCTGGTTGGGGCGGGACGAGCGACTATTCAGTCGCAGACGAATCGGATCCGACCGTCGGCCGATTCGTTTCGACAGGTGACGGGGCGCGGCGGTTCCGTCTCGATGCGCGGTACGAAGCCGCCCACCGCGAGACCCGCGCTGCGTGACTGGGTGCGATCGGCGACGGTCTCGATGTCGCCCGGGGGAGGCGGAGGCGCCGGAGGAAATCGGTAGAGCCGCTCGGGCGGGAGCGGATCGGCGCGGACGAAACCCAGCGAGACGTCGGTCGCCGAAAGGTTGGAGGAAAGGGCGTAGGTGGGAACCAGCGAACCATCATACGTGCGCGTGCAGCCGCCGCTCGCCAAGAGCGTCGGGCTCCCCAGCAGAAGCAGGCTCAGCGTCACGCTGTTTCGCATCGATATCCGGTCTTTCGGCCGCCGCCACGGCATGCTGAAGGCAGTATAGAGCCTCTTGTCGCCGAACCCAAGACAACAATTTGTATCGCCTCGCAAAGATCGTGAGGGCCGTGCAGCGCCGTGCACGAAGTTCCGTGCGTTTCTCAGGCACCTTCCACGACGGAAAAGCCCTCGAATTCCGGATGGCCGATATACAGGGGCTTGTTGTCGCCGGCGCCGCGATGGGCCGCCCGAAAGTTCTCCGACTTCGTCCATGCGGTGAAGGCTTCCTGGCTCTCCCACACCGTGTGGGATGCATAGAGCGTGTAGCCGTCCCCCTCGCGCGCCGGGCCGCGCAGCAGATGGAAGCTCCTGAAGCCCTCCATCTCGTGAAGGGTGGAATTCCTTCCCTTCCACACGGCTTCGAAATCGTCTTCGGAGCCCGTGCGTACCTTGAAGCGGTTCATGGCGATGTACATGCAAACTCCTTCTGATCGATGGGCGTACCGTCCGCCGCCCTGCGATGTCGCCGTCCCAGTGCGATGACCGCGTCGGCGTCGCCTGTCTGGATCCCTTTCGGGAACGGTCCGGCCTGGATATGCAGGTCGCCGCGATGTCGCGCAAGGTCGAGCGTACCCCCCATCGCGGCCCTCCGTTCCAGAAGCTCCAGCAGTCTCGGATGCAGTCCATCGCCCCGGGCGGCGGCGAGGCGGTGCAGTGTATCGAAGGGGAACAAGGCGTCGGCTCCGGAAGGGACGTTGCGGTCGGTGAGGGAGGGAGACTCGATCAGGCCCCGAATTCGATGGCGGTCCTGGTTGCCGTCTTCAGCCCGCGCATGCAGGTCGCCGGCTCCACCGCGGACCCCTTGCACTGCGTGGCGTGGTTCACGAGCACGCGGCTCAGCTTGCCGCAGTCAATTCCCGACAGGTCGAAGCGTGTCACCGCCAGCGTGGTCACGACGCCCTGCTCGTCGAAGAGGGCGATCTCGAACCCTGCCTCGGAGAGGTCCGGCCCGAGGTCGTTCTTGACGAGGAATGTGAGGCGGCATCCCTTCTCGGAGGGCTGGGCGCCATTCAGTTCGAGTGTGAGCGCGGGATCGGGCGGGGTCGCGTCCTGTCCCCGCGCTGGCGCTGAAGCCACTGCGGCCGCAAGCGCAAGGACCAACCCGCCAAGTTTCAGACCAGCCATTGCACTCTCATCGCTCCTGTTGCCATTCCGGGCCCGCGCTGCCTTCGCACGGACACAAACGCGGCCTGCCGATCGTCTCACGATAAATCTTGACTAAAGCACTCCGGTATTGCATGCCGTAGATAACCTGAGTGTGAAAGTCAAGATAATGACGGCACCCTGGTATCGTGGCCGGCGCGTGGCCCGGCGGAAACTGCGAGGACGATCCGATGAACAGCTACAATCCCAAGATTTTCCTGAACCGTTCCCGCCCTGTCGAAGCCCAGCCGCGCGGCGAGTACAAGCGCATGCTGGTTCGCACGCTGACGAGCCAGTCGCTGTTCCAGGGTGAGCACGAGATCGGGATCGACCACGCCGGCTCGCTGTACCGGCTCAAGATCACCCGCCAGGGCAAGCTCATCCTCAACAAGTAGGCGCGCCCCGGCGAGCCTGCCGGGAGAGCGGAGGACGGGCATCGGCGCGAACCGCGACTGCGACGAGCGCCTTCCCTCCGGCCGAGAACAGTTCTACAGGCGAACCTCCGAGCAAGCCGAGGAACGCCGATGACCAGTCCCAACCCGATCGTGACGGCGGGGTCCGTGACCTTCGACAATGCCGCGCCGCTGGCGCTGATCGCCGGACCGTGCCAGCTGGAGTCGCGCCAGCACGCGATCGACATCGCGGGCCGGCTCAAGGAGATCTGCACGGGGCTCGGGATCGGCCTGGTCTACAAGACGAGCTATGACAAGGCGAACCGGACGTCGCTGGGCGGCCGGCGGGGGGCAGGGCTGGAAGCGGCCATGCCCATCTTCGACGAGGTGCGCCGGACGCTCGGCTTGCCCGTCCTGACGGACGTCCACACCGCCGAGCAGTGCGCTCTCGTCGCGCCGCACGTCGACATCCTGCAGATTCCGGCCTTCCTGTCTCGGCAGACCGATCTGCTCGCCGCCGCCGCCGCCACGGGCGCCGTCGTCAACGTGAAGAAGGGACAGTTCCTCGCGCCCTGGGACATGAAGAACGTCGTCGACAAGGTAACCGGCTCGGGCAACCCGAACGTGCTGGTGACGGAGCGCGGCGCGTCCTTCGGCTACAACACGCTGGTATCCGACATGCGCGCCCTGCCGATCATGGCCGAGTTCGGAGCGCCGGTGATCTTCGACGCCACGCATTCTGTGCAGCAGCCCGGCGGTCAGGGCGGTTCGTCCGGAGGAGACCGGCGCTTCGTCGAGACGCTGGCGCGCGCCGCGGTCGCGGTGGGGGTCGCCGGGGTATTCATCGAGACGCATGAGGATCCCGACAACGCGCCGTCGGACGGGCCCAACATGGTGCCGTTGGACCGCATGCCCGGCCTCATCGAACGTCTGATGGCGTTCGACCGGGTGGCCAAGGGTCTTTGACGAAAGTCCGGGCTTCGGTGGGAACCTCCCCACAGGTCGCTGCATTCCTTGGGCAGCGGACCTGAGACAAAGAAGGAGGTTTCCATGACCACAGCAACTGGCCACACCGACGCCATTCCCGCTTCCCGCGTGATCGGGACGAATGTCTACAACACCGCTGGAGAGAACATCGGCACGATCCAGGACGTGATGCTCGACAAGACGTCAAACGGCATCATGTTTGCCGTCATTGGATTCGGCGGCTTTCTGGGCATCGGCGAGAAGTACCATGCCGTGCCATGGTCGGTCCTCGACTACGAGCCGTCCCATGGCGGCTACGTTGTTCCGTTCACCAAGGAACAGCTGAAGGCGGCTCCGGCGCATTCGATCGATGAACTGTCCGCGCAGGATGGCACCACCGCCCGCGACGCGGCGTTCAACTACTATCGCGTCGAGCCTTACTGGAACTGACACACGATCGGCCGACCTCCGAGCCTGTCGCCCGGATGGATCGCATCGCCGCCGTGGTTTCGACCGCGGCGGCGATTGCTCGTTCCGGCTTCATGCAAGGCAGGGTAGCGATCGCTTCCGGCGGATAATGGCTGCCCACATCACGGCGGTTGTGTCGACGCCATGATTGCTCTGGCAAAAGCTACCGCGCGGTCCATCATCTGTTTTCCCGGGGGGTTCGCCGCCCCTCATCCATTTCGGCCGTGTCTTCGATCGGATTTTCTGGCGAATATCGAATCTGGTCGGTCTCCGGAGCCTCCATGAGTGGCCTTCTCGCTCTGCTGGACGACATAGCGGCCCTTGCCAGGATCGCTGCGGTACACGTCGATGACGTCGCCACGCAGGCGTCGCGGGTCGGGATCAAGGTCGCGGCGGCCGTCGTGGATGACACGGCCAAGGCGGGGGCGAAATCCCTGGGTGTCGTGATCGATGACACCGCCGTGACCCCGAAATACGTCCAGAACCTCCCCGCCGCGCGGGAACTGCCCATCGTCTGGAAGATCGCCCGAGGCTCGATCTTCAACAAGATCGTGATCCTGCTTCCGGCCGCGCTGGCGCTCGATGCATTCGCACCCTGGCTGATGACGCCGCTCCTGATGCTGGGCGGAACCTACCTTTGCTTCGAGGGTGCCGAGAAGCTGCTGCACGCTTTCGCCCCCCATGAAGAGGCGCCCGAGGAGACGTTGCCGCTCGACGCGGCGCGGCTGGAAGAGCACCGAGTTGCGGGAGCTATCAAGACCGATTTCATCCTGTCCGCGGAGATCATGACCATCGCGCTGGCGGCCATAGAGGCGAACGGCCTCGTGGCGCGTGGGACGGTGCTGGCGCTCGTCGCAATCGGCATCACGGCTCTCGTCTACGGTGCCGTCGCGCTTCTGGTGAAGGCCGACGACGCGGGCCTGGTGATGGCCCGGGCCGGCAGGCTCCGCATGACGCGCTCTCTTGGACGGAGCATCGTCAAGGGCATGCCCGGTGTGATGACCGCCATCTCGACGGTCGGGACGGCCGCGATGCTGTGGGTCGGCGGCTCCATCATAACGCACGGTCTCGAGGTTCTCGGGTTTGGGGTCGTTGCTCACTGGATCGAGACCGCGGCCCATGCGGCCGCGTCCCACGTCCCGCCGTCCCTGAATGCGACCGTTGCCTGGATCGTAACGGCCGGCCTCGACGGGATATTCGGGCTTGCCATTGGTCTTGCCGTCGTGCCGGTCGTCACGAAGGTTCTGAATCCCTTGATGGCTGCCCTGCGCGGCTAGTGGAGCGAATTTGACATTTGAGTCCCGCCCGACGCAAAGCTCGCGCTCAAATGTCAAATTCAAAAGCTCCACTAGAACCAATATCTTGCTAGTGGTCCTT
>VFQO010002728.1_pt1 | contig 10244 bp, 7 predicted proteins | sample 3512331 | NCBI WGS metagenome assembly VFQO01 (sample SAMN10412371, study PRJNA504923) | tailings metagenome | isolation source: Replicate 3 from Balatoc abandoned mine | place: Philippines: Itogon, Benguet | collected 2017-08-28 | reverse complement strand
ATTTCTTAACCCTGGGGTAATATGTAATAGGGAATTTTGAAAAACACTACCCATGGATAAACGCTCTGTTAACGTTGTTGTTATGAGCGATTTGCATCTTGGAACCTACGGATGCCATGCAACAGAAATTCTTCAATACTTAAAAAGTATAGCCCCGCAAATTTTAATACTAAACGGAGATATTATTGACGGATGGCAGTTTAGTAAAAGATATTTTCCTGCTTCTCATTTACAGGTAATCAAAGAAATTATCAACCTGATTAGTAATGGAACAAGAGTGATTTATATCACTGGCAACCATGATGAAATGTTGCGTAGGTATAGTGATGTGGAGATGGGCAATTTTAAACTGACCGACAAAGTGGTCATGGAGATTGATGGAAAAATGACCTGGATTTTTCACGGTGACGTATTTGATGCCACCACCAAGGGAAGTGCTAAAATGCTGGCAAAACTGGGAGGGCATGGCTACGACTTATTGATATTGCTCAACCGATTCATCAATTATTTTTTAAAGCTGGCAGGAAGAGATAAAATGAGCTTGAGTAAAAAAGTAAAAGCCAGTGTAAAACAAGCTGTTTCTTGGATTGGAAATTTTGAACAGACAGCAGCTGAGTTAGCTATATCTAAAAAATACGATTATGTTATCTGCGGGCATATCCATCAACCACAAGTGAGAACAGTAGAAACCCCTGAGGGTAAAGTGGTTTATATGAATAGCGGTGACTGGGTTGAAAATTTAACTGCACTAGAATATAATCAACATGAATGGACTGTTTACCAATATGACCCGAAGGCATTTGTAACGGCAGATCATGCGCTTTCGAATAACAAAACAGCTGCCCCTAAACTAAATGTGATTACAGATGAAGTGAGTTTGTTTCTAAACTCTTTAATTCTTCAACCATGAAAATATTGTATGCTGTACAAGCAACTGGAAATGGACATATAGCAAGGGCAATTGAGTTATTGCCTTTCTTAGAAAAACATGGAAAGGTAGATGTCTTTTTAAGTGGTAGCAATAGTCATTTGCCTGCCGCTTTACCGGTAGTATTTAAGAGTAAGGGGCTAAGTCTTTTTTATGGGAACAATGGTGGGTTGCATTATCCTAAAATGATACAATCTTTTTCGCCCCTTAAAATTATTAAAGAAGCTATGGCCCTGCCAGTTGAAAAGTATGATCTGGTTATAAATGATTTTGAAACCATTACATCTTTAGCTTGTAAATTGAAGCGAGTATATTCAATTGGCATTGGGCACCAGGCAAGTTTTAGAAGCAAACTTACACCGAGACCCGCTCAAAGGGATTGGCTGGGAGAAATGATTTTGAATAGTTATTCTACTGCAAGTGAATATATTGGCCTTCATTTTCAAAAGTATGACTCCTTTATTTATGCACCTGTTATTAAAGAACAGGTATTGAAAGCCAATCCAATAAATAAAGGACATATCACCGTTTATCTATCACATTATAGTGATGAAATTCTTGAAAAAGAGTTTTCAAAGATTTCTTCGGTTCAATTTCAATTGTTTAGTAAAAAAGTAAAGCACCCCTTCAAGAGAGGCAATATTAAATGGATGCCAATAAGTAACGAAGGCTTTACCCAAAGTATGATTGATTCAGCTGGAGTAATTACGGGCGCTGGTTTTGAAACCCCTGCAGAAGCCATGTATCTTCAAAAAAAATTATTGTGCATTCCTATAAAAGGCCAATATGAACAGTTGTGTAATGCGGCTGCATTAGAGAACCTAGGTGTAACGATTTTGGCATCTATTGAATCAGGTTTTACTGAAAAACTTATATCATGGTTCAATTGTGAACAACAGCATTCTTTCACATTACAAAATACAACAGATGAGCTGATAGAACAATTAATGAATAAGGTAGAAACATTATACAAACCTGGATTCAATTATGAGCAATCATTACATCTTGACGATTCCTTTGGCAATCAGCCTGATGGTTTTTCCTTACCTCATTTATCTTTTAAATAGCCAAAATTGTCTCATCATTCAGTTATAAAAGCCAGTGACTTTGGAGACGAATTTTTATGGGGAGTGGTAACGGCTGCTGCTCAAAATGAGGGTGCTGCCAAATTAGGTGGTAGAGGTCCCTCCATTTGGGATGAGTATGCTCGCAAAGTAGGTAAAATTAAAAGCGGACATCAGCCCACTATTGCCTGTGATTTTTATCATCGCTATAAGGATGATTTATTGCTGGTTAAGGCACTGGGTTTTCGTGTATTCAGATTTTCTATTTCATGGAGTAGAATGTTACCTGAAGGAACAGGAAAAGTTAATGCAGAGGGCGTATTGTTTTATCATCGGGTAATAGATGAGTGTTTGCAATTAGGCTTAATTCCTTTTGTTACTTTATATCACTGGGATTTACCTGCTGCATTGGAAAAGGAAGGGGGGTGGACATCTACTCATATGCTTAAATGGTTTAGCAGGTATGTTCAAGTATGTGTGAGAGAGTTTGGAGCTAAAGTAAAACACTGGATAGTATTAAATGAACCCATGGGCTTTACTTCTTTGGGATATATGATAGGGAAACATGCGCCAGGAAAATTGGGTTTGAGTAATTTTCTTCCTGCTGTACACAATGCTGTAATGGCACAGGCAGAAGGGGGGAGGATTATCAGAGCCCATGTGGGCGGGGCAGTTATAGGCACCAGTTTTTCTTGCAGTGAAATTATTCCTTTTACACAAAGTGATAAAGACAAAGCAGCAGCCAATAGAATTGATATTTTATTAAATAGGTTATTTATTGAACCCGCTTTAGGAATGGGTTACCCTTCAGATGATTTTCTATTGATGGATAAATTGTATTTGCATAACAAAGCTTGGAAATATAAGGAGCGAATGCAATTCGATTTTGATTTTATTGGATTACAGAATTATTTTCCTGTTGTAGTTAAATACAATGCAATGGTTCCCATCATTCAGGCGACTGATGTAAGTGCAAAAAGCAGAAGAGTACCTGTTACAGATATGGGGTGGGAAATTAACCCGAATAGTTTTTACAATATCATAGAACAGTTTGCAAAATACAAGGGCGTAAAAAAAATAATCATTTCTGAAGGGGGCGCTTATTTTAAGGATAAAAAAATTAATGGTATTGTTAAAGATCAGGCTCGTATTGATTATTATGAGTTGTTTTTGAAGGCGTTACTAAAAGCCCAACAAAACAAACTACCTGTTGCAGGGTATTTTGCATGGACATTGATGGATAATTTTGAATGGTCCGAAGGATATCATGCCAGATTTGGATTGGTCCATGTAGATTTTGCTACCCAACTGAGAACGGTAAAATCTTCTGGACATTGGTTTAGACAGTTTTTAGCTCAATGATGTAGTTAAAATATTGTAGTAAATTGGTGGAATGAAAAACCAATGGAATAAACAATACTTATATCGTTGCTTTTGCAATGCGTTTTTATTTTCGGTTCTTTTATCTATACAAATTCTTTCCATATCCTATGCTCAAACACCTGTTTATTATATAACAGCTGATCGGGTATTCGACGGCGATCAAATGCATACCAACTGGGCAGTGATTGTAAAAGCCAATAAAATAATTGCAGCAGCTCCTAAAGAGAAATTAGCAAAGCCCGCAGATGCTATTGCTGTTCATTATCCTGGTTCAACATTAACGCCTGGTTTAATTGAAGGTCATTCCCATATGCTGCTGTATCCTTATAATAAAACCACCTGGGACGACCAAGTAACCAAGGAAACGGATGCTTACAGAACAGCAAGGGCTACAATACATGTGAAAAAAACTTTACTTGCGGGTTTTACCACAGCAAGAGATCTTGGATCTGAAGGAGCAGGCTATGCAGATGTTTCCATTAAAAAAGCCATTGAGGATGGTGTTATTCCCGGTCCTCGGTTGTTGGTTGCTGGTAGAGCCATTGTTGCCACGGGATCCTATGGTCCCAAGGGTTATGATTTGGATCAGCATATTATGCTGGGTGCAGAAGAGGCAGATGGAAACAATCTCATAAAAGTAACCAGGGATCAGATTGGTAAAGGGGCAGACCTGATTAAAGTATATGCCGATTATAGATGGGGATTGAATGGTGAAGCAGCCCCTACATTTACCTTAGATGAGTTGAAAAAAATTAACGAAGTAACCCGGAGCAGTGGCAGGGTAATGGTTGCTCATGCAAAAACCAATGAAGCCATGCAAAGAGCCATTCTTGCCGGAGCCACTACCATTGAGCATGGAGATTTGTTGGATGAAAATACGGCGGAACTCATGAAGCAAAAAGGCACTTTTTATTTTCCTACCCTTGCGGCAACCGAATCGGTTACGCAATACAAGGGCTGGAAAAAAGGAAAAGAACCAGAACCCGAAGCCATTCAACAAAAACGAAAAGCATTTTCCATTGCCATGTCTAAAGGAGTAATCATTGGTATGGGTGGGGATGTTGGCGTGTATGAACACGGGAACAATGTGCTGGAAATGGAGTTGATGGTACAATACGGAATGCCTGCATTACAGGTTTTGAGAGCGGCAACCAGCATTAATGCACGTGCCTTGAACATGCAGGATCAGATTGGTTTTATTAAACCCGGTTATTATGCAGACCTGGTTATTTTTTCTGGGGATCCTTCACAAAAAATCAGTGCGCTGAGAAATCCAGTATGGATTATGAAAGACGGCGTGGTTTATCCACCCGAAAAATTTTAAGAATTAATATCTTAGGCAAATGTTATACCAGCGCTATAAGAAAGAGTTTGCCATGCTGATAGGATTGGCAGTGGCTTTGTTATTTTATTTTCTGAATCCTTTTTCCTTAGCGCCCAAAGCAATTGCAGTTTTATCCATTGCATTTGCTATGATTATCTGGTGGGTGCTAGAAGCCGCTCCCCTGGCGGTTGTTGCACTGGTTCCTGTTGTTTTGTTTCCCGTGCTGGGCATTGCCTCAGTGAAAGAAGTAACCAAGTCGTATTCCGATTCTACTATTTTTTTATTCATGGGAGGATTCTTTATTGCACTAGCCATTGAAAAATGGAACCTGCATAAACGGATAGCCCTAAATATTATCAATTTAACCGGAACCAATGGAGACAGAATAATTCTAGGCTTTATACTGGCCACCTGCTTTTTGAGTTTATGGTTAAGCAATACCGCTACAACCATGATGATGCTTCCGATTGCAGGATCCGTTATACATGTAATTACAAAGCACCATAACCCCGACGGGAGTATTAAAAACTTTTCATTGGTGCTGATGCTGTCTATTGCGTATGCATCCAATTTTGCTTTGGGAACTATCATTGGTACTCCACCCAATGTTGCCTATGTAGCCCATATTAGTGAGCGATTCAATTATACCATTGGATTTACCGACTGGATGCTGGTATTTATGCCCCTGACCATTGTAATGGTTTTTGCATTGTATTGGGTAATGGTTAAATGGTTATACCCCAACAGAATTACTCATAGTGCAGAAGGCAAAGCCTATATTGTATCTGAATTAAAAGGATTGGGTAAAATGTCTTTACCCGAAAAAAGGGTATTGATTGTTTTTTGCGCTACGGTATTTTTATGGGTTACCAGAGATTTGATTAATCAATTTCAAAAAGCAATTCTATTGGATGATGCCATGATTGCTATGGCTGGGGGATTATCACTGTTCATAATTTTATCTGGCTTGCCATCGGCGAAAACGCAAGAATTAGTAAATACTGAAGAATTGGTTTTGGTTGCGGAACCCACCATTATAGAAGAGGAAGCTGAAAATCATAATCGTTTATTAGAGTGGGCAGATACCAGTAAAATGGCCTGGGGAATTTTAATGATGTTTGGAGGGGGGATTGCGCTTGCAAAGGCGCTGGAAGATGCGAATCTTTTACAACAGCTGGGTTCTTACATTGCGTCTTTCTCTTCTTCAAACCTGTTGCTGATGATTCTGGTAGTTACTACCTTGTCTGTTTTCCTAAGTGAAGTGATGAGTAATATTGCGCAGGTGATTGTATTAGCTCCGGTAATTTCTTCTGTTGCCATTGCGCTAAATATGGATCCGCTTTCATTGGGAATACCGATGACATTGGGTGCCAGTGTTGCGAGCATGTTGCCCATGGGCACTCCACCCAATGCCATTGTATTTGCCAGTGGTCATGTTAAAATTAAAGACATGATGAAGACGGGTTTTGTATTAAATATTGTCTGCATCATCATCATTACTTTGTTTTGCTGGCTATTGCAACCTTATTTGATTAAGCTGCATTAATAAAGAACAGCCGGGTTGCTGAAACTTATTTTTTCTTCCGGGGCTTTATCTTATGTTTCATTAACCAGCTCATGAAATCTGGTTCAGCAAAAGCATTGTCCCAGCTATTGTGATTTACGCCGGGGTATTCAATGTATTCAACGGGTACTTTTAACTCTTTTAAACGAGCTACCATATTTCTGGAAAGATCAACTTTCACTACTGCGTCGGCATCACCATGAAATACCCTGAAGGCAGTTTCTTTTACTTTATCGTTGTAAAGTGTTTCATTTCCTCCACCACAAATGGGAGCTGCAGCAGCAAATAATCCAGGATTACGGTAAACTGCTTCAAAAGTGCCCATACCACCCATGGACAAACCCGTAATATATACCCTGCTATTGTCGATAGATTCTTCCAGCTTTAATTTTTCAACCAATGCTATTGCTGCCGCCTGCGGCCAGTTGGGAATGCTGTCATAATTAAAGCGGAACTGAATAGGATTCTTGCTGCGATCTATAGAAGAAGTAGCCCAATAGGAATCCGATGGACACTGAGGGAAAACAACAATGGCCGGAAACTGCGTTCTGTTCTCTGCTTTTAAAAATAGTTTGGCTCCGTGCACCAATTGTTTTTCATTGTCATTTCCTCTTTCGCCTGCACCATGAAGTACCAGAATTAAAGGGTATTTTTTACTCTTGTCATAATTCTCCGGATAAAGGATTCTGTAGGGTAAATTTTTGTTGGCCTCATAGGCAAAACTTTTTTTCTGGTAGGCTGCCATTGCAGGATCATAATTGCTTTTAGACAGCCAGTTGTTCATTTCCAACCAATCGGCAAAGCGATCTGTCCAGGTATTCGTTGGTTTTTGTGCACTCATACCAAAGCCATGACCTCCTTTTGCATAGAGGTGTAATTCTGCTTGTTGTTTATTAGCCAACCATTGACTGTACAAGTCAACACTGTGACTGGCTAAGTCTAATTGGTCATCGGACGCCGCTAAGATGAATGCAGGTGGAGCATTTTGTTCCAATTTCCCTTGGAGCGCTTTGGGAAAGAATGCATAAACTGGCGCTATAAAATTGGGTTTATTGGCTTCAGTGTATCCATAAGCCGTGCCCGCTGTTACAGTTCCCCCAGCGGAAAAACCCATGATGCCTATTCGGTTAGGATCCAATTTAAACTCGTTTGCATTTGCTCGAACGTAAGCTATGGCGGCTCTTCCATCTGCGATAGCCAACGGAATCAATTCCATATTTTGTTTATCAAAAGTTGGAGAGCCCCATATTTCATTCATTTCTTTAACAGGATCGGTGGTGTTGCTTTTGATTAAGCGATACTTTAATACAAAACAAGTGACCCCTTTTTTCACCAACCATTTGGCAACATCATACCCTTCATTATCTATGGACAAAGCCCTGAAAGCACCTCCAGGTGCAATAATCACGGAAGTGCCATTTGCTTTTCCCTCCTCTGGCTTAAATACTGTAAGGGTTGGATTGGCTACATTGTACACAACTCTTAAACCCCAGTCGTTTTTGGTGTTCTCTGCTTCTGACCAGTTCCAGGTCTCGGAACCCGGTACTTTCCCTGCGTACAGGGAGATAACTTCGTTTTGACTGAATAAGACCGTATTCAGGCATAGTAAAAAGGCTACGAGTAATAGATTTTTAAGCATTTTATTGCGATTTATAGGGTAAATATGGTCGTTTTGTTCATGAAATTTGCATTTTTAGGGGGATTTTTAGTAAATTTCTATTAAATCAGTGTGATATTCATATTGTTTTACTGTTAACTTCTTAATATTTAATACCTTTGCAAATGTTTCAGCCTGAATATTCAAGAATATTCAGCGTTTTTTGATTCGAAATCTGCGTTTCAATCAGAAAAGTCAAAATTGTAAAAAGAATGATTCAAGAGAGTTTACTGGAAAAAATTAGAAGCTTCACAACACCGGACGAATTAAAAAGCGCAGGTATTTATCCTTATTTCCGTGCTATTGAAAAAAACAATGACACAGAAGTAATGATAGGTGGCAAACGTGTTTTAATGTTTGGATCTAATAGTTATATGGGTTTAACCAATCACCCCGAGGTGTTGAAAGCTGCAAAAGATGCTATTGACCAGTATGGTAGTAGCTGTTCCGGTTCTCGTTTTCTGAATGGTACTTCTAATTTACACGTTGAACTGGAAGATGCTTTGGCCAAACATATTGGCAAAGAAGCAGCACTTACTTTCACCACCGGATTTCAAACTAATTTAGGCGCTGTTTCTGCTATTACCGGCAGAAACGGGGTAATTATATTAGACGAGCTGGATCACGCTTCTATTATTGAAGGCTCCAGACTCTCTTTTTCTAAAGTTTTGAAGTATGCCCACAACAACATGCAGGACTTAGAGCAAAAATTAAGCACTGTACCGTTGGATACCATTAAAATGATAGTGGTAGATGGTATCTTCAGCATGGAGGGAGATATTTGTAAGCTTCCTGAAATTGTACAATTAGCCAAGAAATACCAGGCCCTTGTAATGGTGGATGATGCACACTCTTTGGGTGTGTTGGGTAAGTTAGGTAAGGGTACAGCAGATCATTTTGGCTTAACAGACGAAGTGGATCTGATTGTAGGAACATTTAGCAAGTCACTTGCTTCATTGGGTGGTTATGTAGCTGGAAGCAAAGAAATGATCAATTATCTGAAGCATACAGCACGTCCTATGATTTTCAGTGCCAGTACGCCTCCTTCAGCAACGGCCTCTGCATTGGCAGCTTTAAGAATTATACAGAGAGAACCCGAAAGACTAGAGAAACTTTGGAGCAATACCGCTTATATGGTGAATGCTTTACAGGAACTAGGCTTTGAAATGGGTGCATCCGAAACCCCGATTATTCCAATTTATATCAGAGATAACTTCCTTACTTTCAAATTTACCCAACGCTTGTTTGAAGAGGGTGTTTTTGTGAACCCGGTGGTGTCTCCTGCGGTGAAGAGTGATTCTTCCTTAATCAGGATGTCGATCATGGCTACACATACCAAAGAGCAATTGGACACAGCTTTAGAAAAGCTACAAATGGTTGCCAACGAATTAGGTTTGGCAAGACATGTGTCTGTAGCGTAACTTTATTTCCAACATGGAAACAATCATCCAAGAAGTTACCAGTAAAAAGCAAATGAATGCTTTTCTGGATTTTCCTTATGCCTTGTACAAGGGCAATCCGTATAATATACCCAAGCTTCGGTTTGATGAAGCAGCAACGTTGAATCCTGCCAAGAATCCAGCATTTGATTTTTGTGAATCAAAGTATTGGCTTGCTTATCAAAATGGAAAAGTGGTGGGCAGAGTGGCCGCTATTTACAATAAGAAGTACGTTGAAACCTGGAAGAACAATTACCTCCGTTTTGGCTGGATAGATTTTATAGAAGACATTGAAGTGCCTCGTGCTTTATTGGAGGCAGTAGAAGGGTGGGCAAAAAAGTTGGGATGTACAGCTGTTCATGGTCCTTTGGGTTTTACCGATCTGGATTATGAAGGAATGCTGATTGAGGGGTATGAAGAAATTGGCACCATGGCTACCATTTATAATTATCCTTATTACCCAGTAATGATGGAGCAATTGGGTTATGGAAAAGCCGTTGATTGGGTAGAATACAGAATAAATGTACCGGAAGTTTTTCCTGAAAATATCACCAAGATTGCGAACCTGGTAGAGAAAAGATACAAGCTACATGTGGTCCCCATGACTTCTACCAAACACTTAAAACCCTATGCCAGTGAGGTTTTCAAGTTGGTAAATGAAACCTATTCAGAATTATATGGAGTGGTAGAGCTAACTCAAAGACAAATTGACTATTATGTCAAAATGTATTTCTCCATGATTCGGGTAGATTTTATTACACTTATTGCCAATGAAGCCAATCAATTGGTGGGGTTTGGTCTTTCTATGCCCTCTTTATCCAGGGCTTTGCAAAAAGCCAATGGTTCTTTATTTCCTTTTGGTTTTATTCATTTGTTAAAAGCGTT
>VFQO010052003.1_pt1 | contig 10245 bp, 9 predicted proteins | sample 3512331 | NCBI WGS metagenome assembly VFQO01 (sample SAMN10412371, study PRJNA504923) | tailings metagenome | isolation source: Replicate 3 from Balatoc abandoned mine | place: Philippines: Itogon, Benguet | collected 2017-08-28 | reverse complement strand
TCCTGATTTTCGAGATGCTGGCCGAGCGCACGCTGGCGCTGGCGCAGCTGGACCGCCGCCGCGACCCGGATGCGGGCTACAGCACCAATATGCCGGCGCTTGTGGGGCCGGTGCTGGCGCTCTGCCTGAAACACAATATCCGCATCGTCGGCAATTTCGGCGCCGCCAATCCGCCGGCTGCTGCGCGCAGACTCCGCGCGATGGCACAGGAGCTGGGCTTCAGCGACGCGAAGATCGCCATCGTCAGCGGCGATGATCTCAGCCCGCGACTGACGCCAGCCGAGCTGGCCGCGCGCGAAAGCGATGGCGCGCTGCTGAAGGACCGCAAGGAGATCGTCGCCGCCAATGCCTATCTCGGCGCGCAACCGATTGCCGAAGCGCTGGCTGCCGGCGCGCAGATCGTCGTCACCGGCCGCGTCGCCGATCCGGCGCTGGTCTTAGGCCCGCTGGCACAGGCCTTCGGCTGGGACTGGACCGACTGGGACAAACTGGCGGCCGGCACGCTGGTGGGCCATCTGCTGGAATGCGGTCCGCAGGTCAGCGGCGGGTATTTCGCCGATCCGGGCTTCAAGGACGCAACCGGTCTCGACCGACTGGGTTATCCCATCGCCGAAGTGAAAGCGGATGGCACGGCGGTCATCACCAAACCGCAGGGCAGTGGCGGTGTGGTGGATCTGCGCACCGTGAAGGAGCAGGTGCTGTACGAGATCCACGACCCCGCGGCTTATCTGACCCCGGACGTGATCCTCGACCTGACCGAAGTGGACCTGGCGCAGCAGGGCACGGATCGCGTGGCCGTCTCCGGCGCGCGTGGCCATGCCCGGCCGGCGACGCTGAAAGCCACCGTCTGCTTTGAGGCCGGCTGGTTTGCCGAAGCCGAGATTTCCTATGCCGGGCCCAATGCCACGGCACGCGCGCGGCTGGCCATCGACATCATCCGCAAACGCATGGCAGCGCTGCAGCCAGGCCTGACTATTCGCGCCGATATCATCGGCGTGGTCAGCAGCTTCGGCGACAGCGCCGGCAGCGATCTGGCCGCCGCAACGATGAACAGCGACGACGTGCGCGTGCGTTTCGCCGCGCGTCATGCCGAGGCCGAAGCGGCAAAGCTGCTGCTGGCCGAAGTGGAAGCGCTTTACGTGGCCGGACCGGCCGGCGGCGCCGGGGTACGCCGCCATCTGGTGTCGCAACTCGCCAGCGCCTCCTGCCTGATCGAACGCGACCTTGTCGCGCCGCGCATGGAGTTGCTGCCATGAGCGAGCCGCTTCTCCTACACCGCATTGCTCATGCCCGCTCGGGCGACAAGGGCAACCGGCTGAATATCGCGCTGATCTGCTATCGACCAGAGTTTTTCGACATCGTCGCTGAACAGGTAACGCCGGAGCGTGTGGCGAAACTCTTCGTCAGCCGACATGTCGGCCGCGTGCAGCGCTACGACCTGCCGAAACTCTGGGCTTTCAATTTCGTGCTCGATCAGGCGCTGGATGGCGGCGTCAATGCCAGCCTCGGCCTCGATGGCCACGGCAAGTCGCTGTCCTTCAAGCTGTTGACGCTACCGGTCAGCCTGCCCGCTTCGCTGCTTCAGTCGCTCATCACCCATCAATCATAAACGGAGGAAACCATGCGCATCCTGTCATCCCTTGTCGTAGCAGCCCTTGCCTTTGCGGCACCCGCCGCGCTGGCCCAGAGCAACTATCCCAACAAGCCGATCAAGTTCATCGTGCCGTTTGCCGCCGGCAGCGCCACCGATACGGTGGCCCGCGTGGTGGGCGATTATGTGTCGAAAGACCTGAAGCAGCCGGTGGTGGTGGAGAATGCCGCTGGCGGCAATGGCGTGATCGCCGCGCAGAAAGTGGCGCAGGCCGAACCGGACGGCTACACGCTGCTGATCTCGACCAACACCACGCATGCCGCCAACCAGAGCATGCTGAAGAAATTGCCTTACGACGCCGTGAAGGATTTCGAGACCGTCACCCTGCTGGGCACCATTCCGATGGCGCTGGTGATCAACCCGTCGGTGCCGGCGACCAACGTGAAGGAACTGATCGCCTATGCCAAGGCCAATCCGGGCAAGCTGAGCTTCGGCGCCGGGTCGAGCTCGTCGCGTATCGGCGTCGAGATGTTCAAGGTGATGACCGGTACCGACATCGTGCATGTGCCCTACAAGAGCAATCCGCAGGCAGTGACCGACCTGCTGGGCGGCCAGGTGCAGCTGATGATCGCCGATGTCTCCACCACGCTGCCGCAGGCGGCCGCCGGCAAGGTGAAGGCGCTGGGTGTTTCCACCAAGGGTCCGTCACCGGTGGCGCCGGGCCTGCCCACCATCGCCAGCGAAGGCGTGCCGGGCTACGAGATCACCGCCTGGTTCGCCGGCTGGCTGCCGGCCAAAACGCCGGCGGCGATTGCCGACCGGCTGCAGAAATCGATGGCCGCTGCGGTGGCCGACAAGGAGATCGTGGCCAAGCTGATGGCCGCCGGCATCGAGCCGAAATCGAGCAGCCGCAAGGAACTGGCCGATTTCGTCGGCAGCGAAACCGAGAAATGGGCCAAGGTGGTGAAGGCCGCCGGCATCGAAGCGGAGTAAGACGTAAAAAACGGGACCCCGGGTCGAGCCCGGGGTGACGGTTATCTGTTGTTGTCATCCCGGCCAAGCGCAGCGCGAGCCGGGATCCCATTTTGGACTACTGGCAGCAACTCCACATCGGGCAGGCCTTGCGCCTGCCCATTCTTCGTTTGCATTCACGCCGCGTAAGGCACCGGATCGAGCAGCGTGTTGACCTCCGCCAGCTCATCGGCGGAGAGCACGCGTGCACCGGCCTTCACATTCTGCTCGAGCTGCTCGGGCTTGGTCGCACCGGCGATCACGCTGGAGACCTGCGGCTTGGCCAGCAGCCAGGCGAAGGCCAGTTCCGTCATGCTCCAGCCGCTCTTGTCGCACCAGCCACGCAGGCGTTCGACCGTCGCCATATTGGCCGGCGTCATGTAGCGGTTGGCCAGCCGCTCGGTATTGGCCAGACGCGACCCTTCGGCGGCCGAGCCAGCCGTGTGCTTGCCGGTGAGCAGGCCGGATGCGAGCGGGAAGAACGGCAGGAAGCCGAGGCCGAACCGGCCGCAGGCATTGAGCTGCTCGATCTCGGCCTTGCGGAACACCATGCTGAGTTCGTCCTGCGCCGAGACGAAACGATGCGTGCCGAGCTGCTTCGCCGTCCAGTCGGCATCGGCGAGCTGCCAGGCCGAGAAATTCGAATTGCCGATATAGCGCACCTTGCCCTGGGTGATCAGGTCATCCAGCGCGCGCAGGGTTTCATCGATCGGCGTGCGCGGATCGGGCTGGTGCTGCTGGTAGAGATCGATGTAGTCGGTCTGCAGCCGGGTCAGGCTGTCTTCCACCGCCTTCATGATATAGGCGCGCGAGGCGCCGACCTTCTTGCCGCTGTCATCCATCGGCATGGCGAATTTGGTCGCCAGCACGATGTCCTTGCGGCGGGCGCCGAGGATCTTGCCCATCTGCGTCTCGGAGCCGCCCTTGTTGCCGTAGATATCGGCGGTGTCGAACAGCGTGATGCCGAGATCGAGCGCCTTGTGGATCACCTTGCGCGAGGCTTCGAGATCGAGCCGCATTTCGAAATTGTTGCAGCCGAGGCCGACTTCGGACACCAGAAGACCGGAGGTGCCGAGATTGCGGAATTTCATGGCGAGACTCTTTTGTTTGAGAAGCGACGGAGGCTGACGAAGTATCCTGCCGCCACAACTGGAAGGGCAAGCCGGACCATATTGGTCCGAAAGATTTCTACCCCAGCACCCTGAGCGCTTCCGTCGCAGCAACCCGTCCCGACAGCCATGCCCCGGCGGCCGAGCCGATCCAGTCGATGGGCGCGAAGGCCTCGCCGGCAAACAGCACGCGGGCGCGACCTGCCGCACTGGTGAGCGCGCGGCCGGCATTGCGTCGTGCCGTGGCGAAGCCGGGTTTCGCAACGGCCACCGCACCGCGGCTCCAGGGATCGCTGCCCCAGTGCGAGGCGATGCCCTTGACGAATTTGCGATCCACCGCCTCGCCCAGCATGGTGCGGACCTGGCTTCGCGCCGCGGCGATCATTGCCGCTTCGCCGCGCGTTTCAAGGTCGCGCGCGTAATCGCCGCCGACCTGCGCGATCGCCAGCGGCATGCCCTGCGCATTCAGCCTCACACTCATCGCGCGACTGTTATGCGCGCGCAGCAAAGCCTGGGTGTTGGCCGGGGCATCGAAGCTGCCGCCTTCGTACTGGAGCGCGATGCGATCCATCACACCCATGGTCATGCGGGTGAGCGCTTCGCGCTGCGGCTCGGGCAGGCCGGGCTGGAAGACGATGCCGTCTTTGGCGCCGAGCAGGCCGAGCGGCACGGTGACGATGCAGGCCTCCGCCCGCACATGGCCCTCCGCCGTGGCCACCGTGACGCCGCCGGACCCGTTCCCGCTGGCCCAGTCGATCCGCACCACCGCGCGGTTGCGGAACACCGGCAGGTCGGCGGCGAACTGGTTGACCCAGCTGCCGAAGCCGCCGGGCAGCCAGGCATCGTTGCCGGTGCCGGTCAGGCGTGGTGCATCCAGGGCCGAAAGCTGCGCGAATTCGACGCCGACATGCAGCGGCGCCGCCAGCGCCCTGGCCAGCTCGATCCAGCGCCCGGCCGGGCCGTTCGCGTCCAGCTTGATGCGGCTGGCCAGCGGCACATCGCTGCGCAGCGCGCGGGCATCGAGCAGCGCATCATCCATCCTGTCATAGGCGAAACCGAGCGCATCGTAATCCTCGGTGGCGGCATCGCGCGCCGGCTCGCCGCTGCTATTCTGGTCGAACAGCCAGAAATCGCCTTCATCGGCCTGCAGGCGCAGTTCGCGGTTGCGCATCTCGACGGCCAGCGGATTGATGTCGGCGGATTTCAGCAGCGACGCACCGAGATCGACCGGGAAATCCAGCGCAGAGGTATTGGTCCAGATGCGGCCGCCGATGCGGTCGCGCGCCTCCAGCACCACCACGTTGCGGCCGCGATCCTGCAGCATGCGCGCCGCAGACAGGCCGGCAAGGCCGGCGCCGACGATCACCACTTCGGTTTCCGGTGGCAGATTGGCGGCGCGCGATGCCGCAGCCGGCAGCAGGGCTGCCGCCGCGGTCATCATCATGGCCTGGCGTCGTGTCGCGTGACTCATCGGCTGCATTATGCCGTCACGGCCCCGCTTTGGGAAAAAATTAAAGCCGGGCCGCGAGGGAGCGCGGCCCGGCTTGGTCAGCGTCGATGCCTGGAGTGTTTACTGACTGAAAGCCTGGCGCAGGGCTGCGTTGCCCTGAGCGATGGCGGCGCGGGTGGCCGGGCTGTTGGCCACGCCGTTCAGCATGACGAAGTCGTGAATGACACCGTTGTAACGCGTCGAGGTGACGGCGACACCGGCGGCTTCCAGCTTACGGGCATAGGCTTCGCCCTCATCGCGCAGCAGATCATTCTCGGCCACGATCACGGTGGCGGACGGCAGGCCCTTCAGTTGCTCGACCGAGGCCTTCAGCGGGAAGGCCAGCACATCGTTGCGCACCGCCTTGGGGTAATGCGCGTCGAGGAAGAAGTGCATCGCATTCGTGGTCAGCCAGGGGCCGTTGCCATAGGCCTGATACGAACTGTTCTGCGAGATATCGTCGGTAACCGGATAGAACAGCAGCTGATGGCTGATCTTCGGGCCGTTGCGGTCCTTCGCCAGCAGCGTGACGGCAGCCGCCATGTTGCCGCCCGCACTGTCGCCTGCCACCGCGAGGCGCGAGGCATCGACATTCAGTGCGCGGGCATTGGCCACCACATACTGTGTGGCGGCATAGGCTTCTTCATTCGGCACCGGATAGACCACGTCGGGCGTGCGGCGGTAGTCGACGAAGACGACGGCAGCCTGGGCACCGACGGCAATCTCGCGGATCAGGCGGTCATGCGTGTCCTTGCCGCCCAGCATCCAGCCGCCACCATGGAAATACATCACCACCGGCAGCGGAGCCGTCGCATTCTGCGGGCGCACGATGCGCACATTCACCGAGCCGAGCGGGCCGGTCGGGAAGCTGGTGTCCTGGATCTCGGCATTGAGCTTGGCGACCGGGCCGCTCTGGGCGCCGGACAGCACATTGCGGGCGGCTTCCGGCGACAGCGTGTAGATCGGCGCACCGCCGGCCTGGGTCACGGCTTCGACGAAGCTGCGGTTGACGGCATCCAGGTTGGCAGGCTGGGCCTGGCTGGTGCCGGCGATCAGGCTGCCGGCCACGGCGGCAGCGGCGAGGTAACGGTTCAGGTTCGACATAGCGGTCACTCCTCTTTTGGGTTGCCAGGGCCGGCTGGGGAGGCGCCTGGGTCCGTCGTCCGGACAGGAGTTATATATCGCGATAAGTATTATTTTGATAAATACTAATTCCGCAGACCTGCCATGCATATTTTGCATGATAAATATTATTGCGATATATTTTGTGCTTAACGCAGGATCATCGCGACAGAGGCTGCCAGCGTCAGCCCCATGACGATATTGCAGCCGCGCTGGCGGCGCGGGTCGCGCAAAAGACGCTGCGCCGCGATGCCGAAGGCAAGCCAGACGAAGCCGCTGGGCAAGGCCGCGCTGACGAAAACCAGCGTGAAGATGGCCGCGCGCAGAACCGCCTCCCCCTCACCATCTGGCAGGTAAGTGGCGACCGCGCCGGCCGAAACCAGCCAGGCTTTCGGATTGACCCATTGCAGCGCGGCAGCGCTGAAAAATCCCGCGGGACGCGGCTGTTCCGCGCTGGCACCGCCGACCGGCGCGGAGGCAATCTTCCAGGCCAGCCAGAGCAGGAAGACCGCGCCGGCATAGCGCACGACCTGCATGATGTCGGGATGCGCGATGACCGTGGCGCCGAAGCCGTAAGCGGCGAGGAACATCATCGAGCCCATGCCGGCCGAGACACCGAACAGGCAGGGCAGACCGCGGAGCAGACCTGCCTGCACGCCGGTGGCGGTGAGCAGCACGTTGCTGGGTCCCGGTGTGATGGCGGCGACCAGCGCGAAAACGAGGAAGGCGACAGCCTGTTCCGGAGTCATGCCGCGATTACGGCATGCGCGGCGCGGGGAGTCTGGAAGGTTTGTGCAGATGGCCCATTCTCGTCATACCCGCGAAAGCGGGTATCCAGCGGGCGAATAGACTGGGTTCCCGCTTTCGCGGGAGTGACGGGAACGAGATCAATCCGCCGAGCGGAACGGGTGCGGATTGAACACGCCGAGCACCTTCAGCGAGCGGCTGAAATATTCCAGCTCCTGCAAAGCCAGATCGACATTGCGATGCGCCGGGTGGCCTTCGATCTCGGCGTAGAATTCCGCGACCTTGAATCCGTCGGTGAGATAACTTTCCAGCTTCACGACGTTGACGCCGTTGGTGGCGAAGCCGCCCAGCGCCTTGTACAGCGCGGCCGGCACGCTGCGCACCTTGAACATGATCGCGGTCATGCAGGCGGCGCTGTTCGGATCGGGATCGCGGCGCTGGCGCTCAAGCCGGATGAAGCGCGTGGTGTTGGTGTGATTGTCCTCGATATCGGCGCGCAGGATCTGCAGGCCGTAGAGTTCGCCCGCGATGCTGGAGGCGATCGCCGCCTCTTCCGGGTTGTTGCGCTCGGCAACATCCTTGGCCGATCCGGCAGTGTCGCTGGCAACAATCGGCTCGATGCCGAGATCCTTGGTGATGCGGCGGCATTGCGATAGCGCCTGCACATGGCTGTAGACGCGCTTCACCGTCTTGAGCGTGGCGTTCTTGGGCGCCAGCAACTGGTGCCGCACGCGCAGGAAATGCTCGGCAGTGATGAACAGCCCGCCTTCGGGCAGCAGGTGATGAATGTCGGCGACGCGGCCGGCGGTGGAGTTCTCGATCGGGATCAGGCCGCAGGCGGCCTTGCCTTCACGCACGGCGGCAAAGGCATCCTCGAAGGTGGCGCAAGGCAGCGGCACCATATCGGGCAGCGCCTCGCGGCAGGCCAGATGCGAATAGGCGCCCGGCGCGCCCTGAAAGGCCACGACCTTGGCGGGATCGGTGGCATCCGTGGCGATGGTGGCGACAGGCGACATGGCTGGACTCGTTTGATGCTGAGTTTATCTGGGCTGCATGGCGGCGCGGATGCGCGCGAGATCGGCCGGAGTATCGACACCGAGCGGAAGCGTGTCAACGACGGCTGCCGCGATGCTCATGCCGTTCTCCAGCGCGCGCAGCTGCTCGAGGCTCTCACGCTTTTCCAGCGGCGAGGGCTTGAGTGACACAAAGCGTTCCAGCGCGGCACGGCGATAGGCGTAGATGCCGATATGGTGCCACAGCGGCCCCTCGCCGCCCGGCACCGGCCGGCGGCTGAAATAAAGCGCGCGGCCGACACTCTGGCCCGGCGCGAGGCTGAGCACGGCCTTCACCACGTTGCGATCGTCGACCTCATGCTGCTCCACGATGGGCGTCGTCAGGGTGGCAATGTCGATGGCCGGGTCCGCCAGCGGCAGCAGCACGGCCGAGATCACCTTCGGGTCGATGGCCGGCAGGTCGCCCTGCAGGTTGATCACGGCATCATGCTCCCCCCTGGGGTCGAGCTTCTGCAGCGCCTCGAAGATGCGGTCGGAACCCGAGGGATGATTCGGATCGGTCAGCACTGCCTCGCCGCCAGCCGCCGTCACGGCGTCCGCAATCGGGGCATCGCCACAGGCGACGGCGACCCGGGCGAATCCGGCTTCCTGGGCGCGGCGCAGGCAATGCACGATCATCGGCAGGCCATGGATGTCGGCCAGCGGCTTGTCGGGCAACCGGGTGGAGGCGAGCCGCGACGGGATCAGGACAATCGGGTTGCGAGGTGTCGCTTGGGGAGTCGCAGCAGTCATGGGTTTTAGGCCTTGAAATAGCAGCAAGATCGGGGCGACAGGCGGAACCTGGCCAGCAGCCGTTCCCGGGGCTGTCCCGGTGCGGCACTTCGCCGCAGCCGGAGCCGCCGCAGGCCCAACTGGTGCGGATATATACGGGTTGCGAACGGGTCGGGGAAGCCGGTAATCTCCCGGCGATTTTCCAGCCGTTTCACGGCCCTACCAGCATGCCGTTCCCGGGAGTCCGACCCAATGAATAGTTTCGAGCTCAACAAGATCGCCGGCGCAGTCCTGTTCTGCCTGCTGATCATCATGGGCGTCAGCCAGGTTGGCAACATGCTGATCGCGCCCAAGAAGCTCGCCGAGAACGCCTTCAAGATCGAAGTGGCCGAAGAGGCCCCGGTCGCCGGCGGCGCCGCTAAGGTCGAAGAGCAGGATCCGCCGGTCGCCACAGTGCTGGCCTCGGCCAATGCCGACGCCGGCAAGAAGGCCTTCGGCAAATGCGCCTCGTGCCACAGCGTGGAAAAGGGCGGCCCGGCCAAGGTCGGCCCGAACCTCTACGACATCGTGCAGTCGCCGAAGGGCCACATGGCCGGCTTCGCCTATTCCGACGGCCTGAAGAAGACCGGCGGCGAATGGACCTATGACAGCCTCTACGCCTTCCTGAAGAACCCGAAGGCCTATGCCCCGGGCACCAAGATGGCCTATGCCGGTTCGAAGAGCGCCAAGGAGCGCGGCGACCTGATCGCCTATCTGCGTTCGCTGTCGGACAGCCCGAAGCCGCTGCCGAATTGATCGGACCACTGCTTTTAAAGGGCCGGGACCTGTCATGACCGACATCCCGGCCCTTTTTGCATCCAAAGCCGACGAACTCTGGGCTTTCGCCCATCAACTGGCCGAACTGGCCCGCGCCGAGATCCGGCCGCATTTCCGTACGCGTTTCGATGTGATCAGCAAGGCGGATGCCTCGCCCGTCACCATTGCCGACCGCAATGCCGAAGCCGCCATGCGCAGGGCCATCGAGGCGCAGTATCCCGATCACGGCATTTTCGGCGAGGAATTCGGCCAGGTACGCGATAACTCGCCCTGGCGCTGGATTCTCGACCCCATCGACGGCACCAAGAGCTTCGTCTCCGGCCTGCCGATCTTTGGCACGCTGATCGCGCTGACCTTCGAGAACCGCCCGGTGCTGGGCGTGATCGACCAGCCGATCATGAGCGACCGCTGGATCGGCGCGCTGGGCCGACCGACCGAGTTCAACGGCAAGCCGGCCCGCACCAATGCGCAGCGTGGTTTGCCCGAGGCCGTGCTGATGACGACTTACGTGGACAGCTTCAGCGAGGCCGAGCTGGCCGCGTTCACGAAATTGCGAAAGGCCTGCCGCATCAATCG
>VFQO010052002.1_pt1 | contig 10246 bp, 20 predicted proteins | sample 3512331 | NCBI WGS metagenome assembly VFQO01 (sample SAMN10412371, study PRJNA504923) | tailings metagenome | isolation source: Replicate 3 from Balatoc abandoned mine | place: Philippines: Itogon, Benguet | collected 2017-08-28 | reverse complement strand
CCGCCCCTGCCACCCCGCCCCCCTCCTCCTCCCTGCCACAGACCTCTGAGGTGCATAAGCAGGTGAAGGCGGTGCAGGCGGCCTTCCAGCACGGCAAGGGCAAGAAGAACGAGACCACCCCCGAGGATGGCAAGCTGACCATCGACACCATGAAGGTGGGTGCTTGGGTGGTGGTTGTGGGTGGTTGGGCTGTGTGGAGGGGGGCTTGAATGGGAGTTGGACAGGCTAAATTTGCGCTTGCTGTGGTGTTGCAAGCGCTGCCATGGGCACGGCATGCCGGCTTGCCTCCTTTCCGTGCTCCCATACCTGCTCCCCTGCCTCCCCACCCACCCACCGCCCACCAAGCAGGTGATCGACCTGAAGAAGCACACCGCCACCTGGAAGATCACTGTGATTGCCACCCAGTCCTCCGCCATGGTCATCCAGCCCGACGTGCAGGTGGGTTGAGCAAATCTGTTTGAGTGAACCCAGGAATTAGATTTGGACCGGGCAGTTGGGAGCGGTTGTGTGCACAGCTGGCTACATCTTCAGCAATGCCCTCCTGCACCACCTTCGCAGCAACCGCCCAGCCTCCCCACCAAACAAGCCTCCCTTCCCTCCACCCCACTCCTTGCAGGCGGGCTGCCCCACCGTGATCCATGTGATCGACAGCGTGCTCGTGCCCTCCCTGGAGACTGACGCTGAGGCGAGCAGCAGCAGCACTGCCGCCGCCAGCGCCAAGGCCAGCAGCAAGGCGACCGCATAAGCCGCCATGCTAACCGACCGCCGGCGCGTGACCCCGCCCGCTGATGCGGCGCCGGCGTGATCTGTTCCGCTCCCTCTTGTGCCGCTCCCTCTCCTGCTGAGCCTCCCTGCACGCGATCTACCCCCTGCTATCCCTTGCCAGCACTTGCATTTGGTTCATTTGGGAGCACCCCTGTCCCCCTCGGTTTTCTTGGGCGCACCCCTTCCCCCGGTCTTCTGGGCGCACCCCCATAACCTCCCTGCACAGCCCGACGCTCCCCTGCACCTGACCGGACCTTCAACCCCCTCTCCTTCTGTAACCAACCGAATGAACTCTCAACTGCAAGGTGATAAGGAAATGATGAACTCAACGGACTGGCTCTCATTCATCACAAAGCCACCACTGACTCTTGTGCCGAAGCGTGCATGGGCAAGCAGTGGCAGGCGCTGTGGCGCTGGGCGGAACAGGCGCCCGCTTTGCATAGCATCAGCCTGCAGCCGGCAGTAAGTTGGATGGATGAGCACCTGCCGCCGGCGTCAGCCAGGAGTGTGCTGGGCGGGCTGCGGGCGCTGCAGCGGCGCCGCCCCGAGCTTAGCTGGTCCATCATCAGCCAGAAGCTGGATGAATATAAAGTGATGCTGGATGTGGATGACTTTTGTGCAGAGGATTAGAAAGAGGAGCGGCTGGCCGCAGCGCTGCCAAAGCTGCAACTTGCTGTCCCTGCCTGCTTGTTGTCACCCCTGCCCTGCTGCCGCTTTGCTTGCCTGCTGCACTCCCTCCGCAACGCCTTCTCTTCATTTCATCCCAGTTCAATTGCCTGCTGATCACTGACGTTGTTACATTTGAAAGGTGACTGCAGCTCTGCTTTCTATCACGGGCAGGGTGGCAGCTGGGGGTTGGTCAGCACAGCGTGGCGCCCACAGCGCAGGGCAGCAGTCACAGCATGGCAACGCCGCCCACCATGCCAACCCGCACAGTCTGGTCAAACGCCGCTGCCACAAACACGCCAGCCTGCGCAAAAGTGTGCAGGAGATGGGGAGTGCTGCTGCTCATGCAGGCGCAGGGCAGTGCTGGATGGCAGCAGCAGGTTGGACAGGGTTGGTTGCATAGGAACCGCTCAATGCGCGCCTGGAGCCCCTGCTGAGCATAGTAGGCCTCTCAGCCGGCAACCCATCTCCCTCACCTTGTCTGGGCTCCAGTCAAATGCTGCCACCGGCTGGCAGGAGAGGTCCCTGTCACACAGCAGCTCCGCGCTGCCCACCACCCCCTCCTTCTCCCCAGTCCGCTTGTCCTCAATCACCCTGAAAGGGGCAGGGCGAATGAAATTCACAGGATGGGTAGAAAACGGGCAAGCCAGGCACCCAGAACCTGCTGCCGCAGTTATGGCCCATAGGAGCGCCCCTCACCACAGTGTAGTGTCCATTCCTTGAAGCCCGCATCCATGCTGAAGTCTGCCACAGCCTCTCACTCATCAATGATAACTGCAGCAGCCAGCTCACCGCTGGTCGGGGTAGCGGTAGCGGTGCAGCAGCCTCCCGTCTGCCTAATCACAACACACCCGCAGTGCCGGCACATCCGAAAGGCAGCAGCCCCCCGCTCACCGCTGGTCGGGGTAGCGGTAGCGGTGCAGCAGCTCTCACCTGCCCAGTTGCAAAGGCAGCAGGCCCACCCACCGCTGGTCGGGGTATCGATTCCTCTCGCCTGCCCATTACAACACAACCGCAGCCCCACACACCGCTGGTCGGGGTAGCGGTAGCGGTGCAGCAGCAGCGAACCATCGCCGCCGGTCACCATGAACACGTCCCGGTTCTGGGGCAGGTGGCGCGGCGCCCACAGCGTGGCGTCGCGGCCCACCTGTGAAGCGGTAGGGCAGGTGGTCATCGCATGTATGCTGGGGTGGGATAGCAGGGCAGCAGTACGGCGCCCACAGCAAGGCATCTCGAACCAGCTGCCCAGCTGGCCAGCACCACAGGCCCCTTTGCTTCGGTGCCCACCGCCCTGACTGCCACATGCCACCCACTGCACTGGCTGACACGCACCTTGTCCACTCGGCCTGCAAAGCCGCGGGTGGGGTGCTGCGTGCGTGCATCGTACAGGCACAGCCGCGACTCCAGGCAGGTGGCCACAAACTTGTTCATTGCGATGTCCCGCCGGTCAAACTGCGGCAAGCAGAAGGGCCGGTTGCTGGGGACGGTTTGGGCGAAGTCGTGTGTGAAGGCACGTCAGCGCATCTGCCTGCGGCCGACAGGTGATGCAGCAAGCCCCATGTGGGCAGCACAGGCGGCACCACAAGCCATTGAAACATCCGCAGATCTGCATGGCGAAAGATAGATCCCGTCGGAACTGCAACCAGCCAGCACAGCACCCACCTGCACGCCGCACACTCCCTTGCCGACATTGGTCTCCCAGCGCACCGCCGCTCCCCCGCCCCGCAGGTCGAACATTTTGATGTCGCCATTTGCATAGCCCGCCAGTATGCACCGCTCCTCTGCGCTGTGCGCGTTGCCGATGGCAACGCACCAGGCGTCCGGCGCCGGCCCGCCAGCTGCTGGCAGGAAGGCGGCGGCCGGTGCATCTGGTGCCCGGGGGTCCCACACTCGTACGCCGCCGTCCTTCCCGGCGGTGGCGATCAGCGGCGCGCCCTACAGGACAGGTGGTTGTGGAAGTCGGCATGTTGCGCTTCGTTTGCAGGCAGCTCAGCCAGGGGTTGCATCATTATGCATGCAAATGCGCTCATCTGTCCACCGCTGTCCAGCTCTGCACCCACCTGGCCATTGAATGCGTCCAGCCCATTCACCACTCCGGCATGCGTCTGCACCCGCCACAGCGGCTCGCTGCTGCTGCCCAGCCGCTCGGCATCCACCAGCTGCAGCTGCCCATCAAAGTTGCCCAGAGCGATCAGTTGCTGGTGGGCGCTTCCTGTCTCGCCGCCTCCGCCAAGCACGCAGGCGCACTTGAGCGAGGCGGGCTGCTCTGTCTCGGCTGCCAGCTCCAGGGCTGCGCCATCCAGCTCATACAGCTGCAGCGTCCCAGTGCCGCGGGCGTAGCAGCCCAGCGCCAGGAACTTGGCTGTGCCGGGCAGCCACCTGCAAAGGGCGAGGCGGTGTGTGGGAGGCGGACAGGCGGCAGGCGGCGGCAGGCAGGCGGCGCTCCTTGGAGGTCCGGCGGCAGGGCCAGGCGACCGCACCTGACGTCATAGATGGTCTGAGTGAGGCTGCGGTGCACCAGCTCCACTATCTGGGGCCCGCGCGCCGCCATCGCTTTGTCGGGCTGACGGGTGGGCTCTCCGCTTCCCAAGAGCGATTAAGAGACGTCGTAGCCGCGATCGAGAGTGCAGGCAGCGGTGCAGAGTGCGGTGCTGGGTCGCCAAACGGGGAGACGCCTTCTCGCTGCTCAGCGAGCTCAAGGTGCCGTGATTCGGTTCGTGGATGCAAATAATGAAGCGCAATGAAGGAATCAGGCTACACGGCAGCACCTCTAGCTGATCGCCGCATTGACCGCCGCCCATGCGCCTCCGCGGCGCTCGCTCAAGTGATCACAGGGAAGGGTATTCAAAGAGGCCATCATAGAAAGAATGAAATGCACGCACTACAGCGGCGCTACAGCTCGTCGTGCGCGAGCTGCCGCCGCTGCCACTCCGGGTTGGCGCCAAACAGCGCCTTGAGCTGCTGCCGCTGCTCGTCGCTGATGCTTGTGGGGAAGGCCACGCTGTAGGTGACCCACAGGTCGCCGCGGCCCGGCTGCGGGCGGGGTAGGGAACAAGAAAGCAGGACCTATGGGCATGGCGGTGTGCACAAGTCGGCCAGCAGTGCCACCCGGAGCGGCCGCCCTGCAGTGTGGCTCCAACACCGCCCTCCAGCCTCTGATGGCTTGGCATCCCAACAGATCTCTGTGCCACGTCAACCCACCCTCTCCTCCCCAACAGCCAGCACCCACCTTTTCGTAGCGTGGCATGCCCTCGCCCTGGAACCAGCGCGTCTCCCCCGGCCGCGTCACGCCCGCCGCCCCCACTTGCACCTTGTGCCCATCCAGGTGCTCCAGCTGCAAAACAGTGTGTGGCAACGAGGCAGCCAGTGACATAACAGCAGCTGTAAGGCGGGTAAGGCGGCACCCATTTGCACTTGCACCTTGTGCCCATCCAGGTGCTCCAGCTGCAAACATCGAAACAGGGACCCCGGCCAGATGAGCACAATCACGCCCCTGGCCGGGCTACCAGCATACCGCAGACACAGCGGCAGCGGCAGCGGCAGCGGTATGGCGCGGTCAGCAGCACCACGACCATGATCGCCAGCACCAGCTCACCTCCCGCTGGAACCCAACCAGCACGTCCAGCAGGCTGCAGCAGCAGTTGTGGTCTTCAAAGCAACATGCACAGCACACGCATGACCGCCAGCATCAACAACTCACCTCCCGCTCAAACCCAACCAGCGCGTCCAGCAGCGAGATGGTGACATTGGCCAGCAGGCCGTCGCCGCGCCGCTCAAACGTGGGGTGCGGCTGCGTGCGCAGCACGACGTGCAGGTCGCCGTGCTCGCCTGCAGAAGAGGAAACAAGGGGAGAGAATGGGAGGCGTGGAGTGCAGCGGGCCAGTGCAGTACAATGCGGCTCATGCGCAGGACTGCGTGCAGATTTCCAAGTGACCTGCAAACCGACCGGCATGCCGCGCTGAATACGCAGCAAAGGACTGCTCTATCGAGCACCACCTGCCATATAATATCTCACCGTCAATAATCGGCTCGCCCTCCTCAAAGAAGGTGATGGTGTGCCCATCTGCCATGCCGGGCTCCACAGACACCGTCAGCGCGTCGGTTTCGCGCACCAGTTTCACGTTGGGGCAGTCCTCGCAGACCTGTTTGGAGAGCGGAACTGGATTGCTATTTCTCCGGCAAAGAGCTGGAGGTGGAGCAGCACATGGCACCTTGACTGATGCCAGCAGGCTGATTGCGTGCAGACATGGGGCAGACATGCAAGCATGCAATGCACTGGCCGGGCCCAGTAGGCTGGGTGCATTGTACCGCTAAGCTGCGTAAAAAACTACCTCTTTCTGCACCGCACTGTGTGACCCTGGGCAACCCGCACAGGACCCACCTGTGTGGTGTACTGCTGGTACATGCCCGGCCCAATCTGCTGCGTCACCACCTTCTGCTTGCAGTTGCACTTGCGGGTGCCGGGGGCAGGTTTCCACACGCTCTTGTCCCGCGTCACCTGCAGGGCAGGCAGAGTGAAGCAGAGAGCCCAAGAGCACATGTGGGGTATCGGACCAGCGTGCAGCGGTGTTGCAGGAAGCGGTGCGGGCTTCTGTTTGCTGTTTGTCGCGCAGCCAGCACAGGGCAGCCCGACTGCCAGCATAACAGCAGTTGTGCAGCAGCTTCCGCACGGGCATGATACACAGCAATGGAAGGGTACCGCATATTGCAGCCTGCCCACCCTGAACTGGTTGCCCAGGTACAGGTCTTTCAGCGACACCTCCAGATCCCATTTCCCTACCCGCTCAGAACACAGCAAATTCTGCCCACAAACTTTTAATGATACTACGCACCTTGAACTGGTTGCCCAGGTACAGGTCTTGAGCGACACCTCTGGAGCAGCTCAGTGCCATACAAACAACGTGCGCCACATTACAGCCTTCTTACCTTGAACTGGTTGCCCAAGTACAGGTCTTTGAGCGACACTTCGAGATCCACCACCACGTTGTTGCCCTTGGGCGTCTGCTCCTCCTGCTGCTCCCCTCCAAACCCAAACCCAAACTGGCCGAAGAACCTGCGCGGGGCGTGGCAGAGGAGAAGGGCGAGTGATTCCAGGCGTGCTGCAGCGAATGCACATATTCTGCCGTGGCCAAAGGCAAACTGTGGGACGGGCAGAGCGTGTTGCGGCCCATGATTGCAGCTGTGCCGGTGCAACCATGCTGCCACAGGGCAAGGCAGGCGATCCGGCTGCAGCTGAGGGCCCTGCACAGTAAATCAGCAAAGCAGTGCAAATGCCCTCACTGGGAGAAGATGTCGTTGGGGTTGCCGCCGCCCCCGCCGCCGCCCCCGCCCATCTGCTTCAGGCCTTCCTCGCCGTACCGATCATACACTTTCCGCTTCTCAGGGTCAGTCAGCACTTCATAGGCTGTGGTTTGGAGTGGAAATGAGAATGCGGGTTACAGCCTTGCGCAGCATGTGCACGCACGACCGCAGCACGCGCTCGCCAGCAGCCGTGGGCATGGCGCGAACAGGCACAGCAACAGCAGCAGCTGCGGCAGCACCCACCATGGCTGACGTCTGCAAACTTCTGCGCCGCCGCCTTCTTCTCCTCTTCGCTGCCCTGCAGGGCGTGGTGAAGCAGCAGCAACAGCTTGCATGGGTGGCCAGCTGGGTGCCGGCAGGCGCCCTGGTTCTGTGTGCACCCCAACCCTGCATCGTCGAATGCTGCCCTGCTGCCTGCTGCTTTGCAGACAAGCAGCAGTGGTGCGCCTAGGGGCTGCCGCACTGCGCAGCGGCACACCAGCAGCGTGTGGTGTGTCAAACTCTGCAAGGTGCACTCCCTCGGCTCCACGGCTCGTCCTCACCTGCACTTTGTCTGGGTGCATCTTCAGGGCCAGCTTGCGATATGCCCGCTTGATCTGCGCCTCATTGGCCGACCGCGGCACCTGCAGCAGCTCATAGTAGTCCCGCCTGCACAGGGCAAGAGGAGTGTTGCTCCTATTGGAAAGGCTGTGTGAGGTACAGGGCGGGACGGCAGCAGCAAGGCGGGCGAGCGGTGGTGGCGGCAGCGGAGAGCGGGGGCTCACGCTGCTGCCAGGGAGAGCAGTCCCAGCAGCAGGACTGCTGCCAGCGCTCCTCGTTGCCGCATGCCGGGTCTGCTGCCGCTTGCTAGACAAAGCTGGGAGGCCGGCCGGCGCTGGACAGCCGCTGGCCAATCGTGCGCGGTGCGATCAGCACTGCGAAGGACGCAATTGTCGTGTTCCCTCGCTCGGCAGTGCGCTGAGGGGCAAGGGCGCGAGCGACGGTGGGAGCGGCGCAGCCGGTCGCCCTGGAGCTATTTGGCGATGCACCTTGTACAATGCACTGGCTGGAAATGCCCTGCGATGCGCGATCGGCGGGTCCCGGTGCCAAAGGCCCGCTGCATTGTGCGGCATTTGCATTTTGCCGCGTCCCTGCGCTTGCTCCGCAGTCCTGCTGCGTCTGGCAGACTGCCACACTGTGCTGCAGAGCTGCCAGGCCCCGCCAGGCACCAGCCCACAACAACCCGCTGCCAAAACCCTGGTGGCTGGGCCGTCGGGCGATATGAGCGGCCCCACGCCGCCCTCCCCGGGCCCTGCGGCGCCCGGCAGGCAGCGCAGCGGCCTGCGGGCGCTCTCCGGCTCCCTGTCCCTCTCCGCCGCTGCGTCAGCGTGGGCGGACGCGGCGCCGGCCCTGCGCTCCGAGCTCTCCCAGCACACCCGGCAGCACCAGCCGGCGGGTCTGGCGTCCTTTGCGATGCGACCCCTTAACCCTGCCACCTCGTTGGAGATGTTCAAGCGCATGCGCGGCGGCCCGCCCGCTGGGGGCGCAGCTGCTGCCGAGCAGTGAGGGTGCCCGCTGCCGTTCTGGCCTTGTCTTCGTATGCTGCCGTGGTTGCGTGCTGCCTGCCGCTGGCTGGCGTGGGCAATGCTTCGGGCTGCACGGCTCCCACATGTGCCACCGCACCAACCCTCCTACCCACCCACCCGCCCACCCACCCGCCGCTGCAGCCCCGGCCCAACCAAGTCGATCGCTCCCCCACTGCGCCTGGGGGACAGCGCGCGCCACACTGAGACGGAGGGCGACACCCCAACCAGCCAGCGCTCCCTGCTGGAATCGGTTGATGAAGGTTGGAGCCTACCATCGCCGCCGCCGGTGGCGGCGGCAGCTTCGCTCGAGCAGCCGGCAACGCTGCCTCCTGCAGACGCCGGCCCTGCAAGCAGCGGCAGCCAGGCCTCGCCGTTCGCAGGCGCAGCCGCGCGCCAGCTGTCGGCGGCGCCCAGCAGCGGCCTTGTCAGCCCGCCGTCTGGCAGGGGCAGCGAGGCGCTGCCTCCGGGCCTCAGGTGCGCTTCTGGGCTGGCTGGGTGCGCTGCACTTATTTTTTGTGACTCAGCAAGCAGCTTGATCAATGGCAGGCCAGAGGTGTTGCTAGAGCATGGCGGGCAGGCGCACAGCGGCGCACTCAAAGCTGCCACACGTCACCCTGCACCCCCGCAACCTGCAGGGCGGAGGTGCTGGCCCAGCTGTCGGCCATGCACGCCGCCGCAGCCCCTGCGGCACCCGCATCCGGCCTGTCTGCTGCGCGGCAGCTGCAGGAGCAGCCGGGGGCTGGCGGCGGGGCGGACACGCCGCACTCTATCACGTCGTGGCCCAGCGTGCTCAGCGGCACGGCCAGCGCACTGCCTCAGGTAAGCTGCTGCTGTTGTGTGCAGAGGCGTTAGCTGCGTCCTAACACTGGTCCCCAAGGCGTGCTCGTTGTGCTGGAGTGCCACCTGTGGCTCGCTACACATTGCCGCTTTGCTTTCTACTGCCAGCCGCAAGCACTGCTTTTTCAGCCCAGCCAGTCTCACACGCTACTGCTTCCCTGCTCCCCTTGCCTCCCCACAGACGGAGGCAGAGCTGCAGGGCTTGGATGCAGCCGAGGTTGAGCGCCTGGCTGACGAGGCTGCAGAGCTTCAGGCACGCGCAGCCACCGCGCTGCGCCTTGCCCAGCGCCGCCTGCAGGTGGCGGCTCCGGCAGCCGCACCGGCAGCCGGCAGCGAGGGGCCTAGCGTCAGCAGCGTGATTGCTGATGAGAGTGGAGCAGCGATGGGCAGCACAGCGAGCACAGCGGCAGGCGCCGCTGCTGATGGAGTGCCCGAGGATGGCGGTGACAGCAACGAAGCACCTCTGGAGCGCAGCACACCCAGCGCCACGTCCCTGCAGCCTGCACCACCCGCAGCAGCACTGGGTGGGGGGCCGGCTGCGGCAGCAACAGCGGCAGCGGCACCTGAAGTCCTGCCCAGCCCAGCAGCCCCATCCTCAGGAGCAGAAGCAGCGGCCGCCCTGCCGCAGCCGCCACTGCCGCCTGCGGCGCTGCACGTGCTGCAGCTGTTCATCCTGCTGTTGGCTGCGGGCGAGGCGCTGCTACTGTGGACAGCTCAGGCTGTGCAGGCGGGCAGCTGCGGGCTGCTGCGCGTGCCTCGCAGCCTGGCGCTTGCGCCGCTGGCGCCCGCCCGTGCTGCGCTACCCGTCCTGCTGCTCTCTGCCGATGCATGCCTGGTGCTGCTGGCACTGCTGCGCGGCCAGCGCTGGGCGGCCGCCGGGCTGTGAGAGCAGCTGCGTTTCGCGCAGCTCTGCCCAGCAATTTCATACCACCGGTTCAATAAACTGTTGCCTTTCATGTTTCGCCTGCATACTTGGAATCAATAACGTCCCACAACCAACAAACGCCTGTCCGATACAACGATCGCCTCTGCCCATGCAAAATCTGATGTTAGACGAAACATTACCTGCCTGCCTCCTGCCCTGCTTGTTCCAGCCCCTGCTTGTTCCAGGC
>VFQO010052001.1_pt1 | contig 10246 bp, 8 predicted proteins | sample 3512331 | NCBI WGS metagenome assembly VFQO01 (sample SAMN10412371, study PRJNA504923) | tailings metagenome | isolation source: Replicate 3 from Balatoc abandoned mine | place: Philippines: Itogon, Benguet | collected 2017-08-28 | reverse complement strand
TTGCGGTCGTCGTTGCTGCCACTCGTGCCGTCGGTGAATTGCGAAGCCTGATATTCGGTGCGCTCGACCGTGCCCTTCGTGGTGACTTCGATGCGGTTGAAGCGCTGCTGGATGCCGCCCGAGGCGCCGAGCGTCGTGTAGATCGGAAAGCGCGAGAGGCCGGCCTGCACGTTCGGGCTGCCGGGATTGTCGGTGCCGACCACGGCGGTTCCTTCGCCGATCAGCGCGGTGTCGCGCAGCACGTCGAAGCGGCCCGTGATCTTGCCATCGAAGCCTGGCCGGTCGAGTTCGGGCGTTTTGTCGTAGGCCGTATAGCTGCCGCGCAGCGTCGCTGTCATTTCGTGCCGCGACCAGTTCGAACGCGCGATCAGTTCCGGCGATGTCGTGACGAAAAGCGAGCCCTTGCCGTTCTGCGAGCGCGCCGGATTTGTATCGTAGCCGCCGGTCGTTTCGAGCGACGGCAGCACCGTGAACGTGCCGACGTGACCGCCGAGCGGCGCGAACGGGTCCTCCTCCACGGCGGTGCGGCGGCGCAGCAGCGCGGCGGTGTTGGTCGCCAACTGCCGGGTGCTGACGGTGCCGGCGTTCACGCCGGTCGCGGTTCCGTCCGGAATGCGCACCAGCGAGTTTCGCGTGAGGCCGGGCGCGGCTGTCGATGCGGTGGCGGCGATCGTGTTGGGTGCGGCGGCGGGCGTCGGCGTGCCGAAGGAGGACGTCTGCCCGATCGTTGCAGGCCTGTTCGCGGGTGTCGCCGTGCTGCCGGGCACTGTGATGAATCGCGTCGACGTGCCGCTTGTGCCCGTGCCTGTCGGCGCCGGCTCACCCGCTATCGATGGCGTGATCGACAGGGGAAGCGGTGCCGGTGCCCCTGACGCCGAAGGCGTACGCGCGTTGCGCCGCAATGTCGGCTGCCTGCGATTGGTCGAGTTGAAGCCGGAGGTTCCCGCGCCCGAACCGGGCGGGCTGCCGAGGCGCGGCGCCTCCTCGATGAGCGGATCGTTGGCGGTCGGCGGTATGGTGGAACGCAGATCCTGGCGGCGTCCAGGGCGACGCGTCGTCGGCGTTCGCGGCCGCTCTTCGGCGGCATCTTCGAACGCGGGCCGCAAGGTCATTGGGCGTGTCGCGGGCTGCGCCAGCGCATGCGCGGTCGCGAGCGCGGCGAGGGCGACGCCCGCCGGCAGCACGCACACCGAAGCCACAAAACGCCGCACGGCAACATCCTCGCAAAGCCGCGCGGGCGCGCGACTTATGGTTAATGGATGTAAAACCAGGATGGTTAATGTGGCGTTGAATTCGCGCCCGGGGCCGACTTGCGCTGGCCTTCGCGGCGGGGCAAGACGTTAACGAATGCCAAACGCGAAAGCCGAACCCGCCACCGTCAGCCCGCTGATCTCCTCGGCGCTGCGCACGCTCGACGCCGAAGCCGGCGGCGTTGCGGCGCTGTCGGCCGCGATCCGCGGCGCGCTTGGCGAGCCGTTCGCCGCCGCGATTGACCTGATCGCGAAAGCCCAAGGACGGTTGATCGTCAGCGGCATGGGCAAGTCCGGCCACATCGGCCGCAAGATCGCCGCGACCTTCGCGTCGACCGGCACGCCCGCCTACTTCGTGCATCCCGGCGAGGCGAGCCACGGCGATCTCGGCATGATCACCAAGGACGACGTCATCATGGCGTTGTCCTGGTCGGGCGAGACCGCCGAACTGAAAATCATGGCGTTGTCTTGGTCGGGCGAGACCGCCGAACTGAAAGACCTCATCGATTATTCGCGCCGCTTTCGCGCCGGCCTCATCGCGGTGACGGCGGAAGCGACGAGCACGCTCGCCAAGGCCGCAGACGTCGTGCTGCTGCTGCCGCAGGCGCGCGAGGCCTGCCCGCACAATCTCGCGCCGACGACATCATCATTGATGCAGCTCGCGCTCGGCGATGCGCTCGCGGTCGCGCTGCTGGAAAGCCGCGGCTTCACGGCGCTCGATTTCCGCGGGCTGCATCCGGGCGGACGCCTCGGCGCGAAACTGAAATTCATCCGCGATGTGATGCACTCGGGCGCGTCGCTGCCGCTCGCCGCTACCGGCAGCACGATGGCGGATGCGATCGTGGTGATGACGGCGAAAGGCTTCGGCTGCGTCGGCATCACGGAGGGCGCACGGCTCGTCGGCATCATCACGGACGGCGACCTGCGCCGCCACATGGGGCCGGACCTGCTCGCCGCGAAGGTCGAGGATGTGATGACGCGCCATCCGAAAACGGTCGCGGGCGATCAACTCGTGAGCGAGGCGCTCGAACTGCTGAACTCGTCCAAGATCACGGCGGTGTTCGTGGTGGATGGCGGCGCTCCGGCCGGCATCGTGCACCTGCACGACCTGCTGCGTGCGGGCGTCGCCTGAGGGCGATTGCGTTCGCGGCACTTCTGAAATTCCACGTTGAATTCAGAGGCTTGCGGCAATTGGCCTCAGCGCCGCTGCTCCCCGATCCGGCGCGCTTTCATTCTCCGGACGGCTGAATCCGCGCCGTTTGCATGCTCACGCAACGCACACTCTCCACAAGGATTCCAATGTGATGTTGGCGCTTGCCCAATTTGTGGGCAAGCTATGCCTATGCGGTCGCCGACGGGACGGCAGGCCGACGACGAGGTCCACGGATTCAAGGGCTGGCCACGCTGGCACAGTCCTTGAAGCGAAAACGCGACCCAAAGGGAGAACGCAATGAGAAAAGTGAGTTTGTTTCGTATGGCGGCCGCGCCGCTCGCGGCAGGACTGCTCGCCGCCTTGATGGCCACGGCCTCCGCTCAAACCGTGCGCATCGGCATGACGGCGGCGGATATTCCAAAGACCGTCGGCCAGCCCGACCAGGGCTTCGAGGGCAATCGCTTCACCGGCAACACGATGTACGACGGCCTCACGTCGTGGGACCTGTCCTCCGCCGACAAGGCGAGCGTGGTGATCCCGGGCCTCGCCACCGAGTGGGCGGTCTCGCCGACCGATCAGACCAAGTGGATCTTCAAGCTCCGCTCCGGCGTGAAATTCCATGACGGCTCGGACTTCGATGCCGACGCGGTCGTGTGGAACGTCGAGAAGGTGCTCAAGCAGGATGCCGTGCACTTCGACGCGAGCCAGGTCGGCGTCACCGCTTCGCGCATGCCGAACCTGCGCAGCGCCAAGGCGATCGACAAGATGACCGTCGAGCTGACGACCGCCGCGCCCGACGCGCTGCTGCCGATCAACCTGACGAACCTCTACATGGCCTCGCCCGCCGCGTGGAAGAAGCTGTTCGACGCTTCGACCGCGAGCGATCCGAAGGAGAAGGCGAAGCAGGCGTGGGATGGCTTCGCACGTGCTGCGTCGGGCACCGGCCCGTGGAAGATGGAGCGCTTCGTGCCGCGCGAGCGGCTCGAGGTCGTGAAGAACACGGCATACTGGAACAAGGACCGCGTGCCGAAGGTCGACAAGCTCGTGATGCTGCCGATGCCGGAGGCCAACGCGCGCACCGCCGCGCTGCTCGCCGGTCAGGTCGAGTGGATCGAGAACCCGTCGCCGGATGCGCTGCCGCAGATCAAGCAGCGCGGCTTCGTCATCTACCAGAACGAACAGCCGCACGTCTGGCCGTGGCAGTTCAGCCGCATCGAGGGCTCGCCCTGGAACGACATCCGCGTGCGCAAGGCCGCGAACCTGTGCGTCGATCGCAACGCCATGAAGGACGGCCTGCTCGGCGGCCTCATGGTGCCGGCGACCGGCACGTTCGAGCCCGGCCATCCGTGGCGTGGCTCGCCGAAGTTCGCGATCAAGTATGATCCGGCCGAGGCGAAGAAGCTGATGACGGAAGCCGGCTTCTCGGCGACCAAGAAGCTCAAGGTGAAGACGCAGACCTCCGCGTCCGGCTCCGGCCAGATGCTCCCGCTGCCGATGAACGAGTTCGTGCAGCAGAGCCTCGCGGAATGCTTCTTCGACGTCGAGCTGGACGTGATCGAGTGGAACACGCTCTTCACCAACTGGCGCAAGGGCGCGAAGGATGAGTCCGCGCGCGGCTCGCACGCGACGAACGTCACGTACGCCGCGATGGATCCGTTCTTCGCCATGATCCGCTTCCTCGACTCGAAGATGGCGCCGCCGGTCTCGAACAACTGGGGCTTCATCAACGATCCGGAGTTCGACAAGCTCACCGCCGCGGTGCGCGTCGCGTTCGAACCGGCTGCCCGTGACAAGGCGCTCGCCGCCCTGCACGAGCGCTCGGTCGACGAGGCTGCGTTCCTGTGGGTCGCGCACGACGTCGGTCCGCGGGCGATGAGCCCGAAGATCAAGAACTTCGTGCAGCCCAAGAGCTGGTTCGTCGACTTCTCGACGATGACGATGAACTGAGAAACTTCGCCCTCATCCTGAGGAGCCCGCCTTTGCCTCTTGGCGAAGGCGGGCGTCTCGAAGGACGAGGGCGGCCACCGCGCTTGTAGCCATGGTTCGAGACGCGTCGCTGACGCGACGCTCCTCACCATGAGGACGGAGTAGAATGCTCATCTACATCGCCAAGCGCCTTGTGCTCGTCATCCCTGTGGTGTTCGCGGTGGCGCTGGTGTGTTTCCTGCTGGTGCATATCGCGCCGGGCGACCCGCTGGTCTCGGTGCTGCCGCCGGATGCCAGCCAGCAACTCGCCGACCAGATGCGCAAGGCCTACGGCTTCGACCGGCCTCTGCCGGTGCAGTTCGGCATCTGGGTCTGGAAGGCGCTGCACGGCGACCTCGGCAACTCCATCGCGACCGGACGCTCCGTGTCCTCCGAGGTGATGCGCGCGGTCGGCAACACCGTGATGCTCGCGGTGTTCGCCTCGCTGATCGGCTTCGTCTTCGGCAATCTGTTCGGTTTCCTCGCGGGCTACTTCCGCGACACGTGGGTCGACAAGCTCGTCACCACGCTCTCCATCACCGGCGTGTCGATGCCGCACTACTGGCTCGGCATGGTGCTGGTCATCATCTTCTCGGTGCAGCTCGGCTGGCTGCCCGCTGTCGGCGCCGGACCCGGCGGCTGGGCGTGGGACTGGGCGCACATCCAGTTCATGGTGCTCCCCGCCGTCACGATGTCGGTGATCCCGATGGGCATCGTGGCGCGCACCGTGCGCGCGCTGGTCGGCGACCTGCTCAGCCAGGAGTTCGTCACTGCGCTGCGCGCAAAGGGCCTCACCGAATTGCGCGTGTTCGTCCATGTGGCGAAGAATGCCGCGCCGACCGCGATCGCCGTGATGGGCCTGCAGTTCGGCTATCTGCTCGGCGGCTCGATCCTGATCGAGACCGTGTTCTCGTGGCCGGGCACCGGCTTCCTGCTCAACTCCGCGATCTTCCAGCGCGACCTGCCGCTGTTGCAGGGCACGATCCTGGTGCTCGCGCTGTTCTTCGTGTTCCTCAACCTCGTCGTCGACGTGATTCAAGCGGCGATCGACCCGCGCATCAAGCGAGCCTGACATGAGCGCGGTCGCAGACGATCTCAACCGCATCGCCACCGTCGAGAAGGCGCGTGGCTACTGGGGCACGGTGTTCCGCCGCCTCTCGCGCGATCCGGTCAGCGTGACCTGCGCGAGCATCATCATCCTGATCGCGCTCGCCGCGATCCTCGCGCCGTATCTCGGCCTCGCGAACCCCTACACCGGCAGCATGATCCGCCGCCTGCGCTGGATCGGCACGCCCGGCTATCCGCTCGGCACCGACGAGCTCGGCCGCGACATGGTCGCGCGCCTCATCTACGGCGGGCGCCTCTCGCTGTTCATCGGCCTCACGCCCGTGATCCTCGCCTTCATGATCGGCACGACGCTGGGCGTGATGGCGGGATACCTCGGCGGTTTCGTCAACCAGGCGATCATGCGCACGGTCGACGTGTTCTATGCCTTCCCCTCCGTGCTGCTCGCCATCGCGATCTCCGGCGCGCTCGGCGCCGGCATCGTCAACTCGATTGTCTCGCTCACCATCGTGTTCATCCCGCCCATTGTGCGCGTCGCAGAGAGCGTCACCACATCGGTGCGCAATCTCGACTTCGTCGATGCGGCACGCGCCTCCGGCGCCGGGTCCTTCACGATCATGCGCGTGCACGTTCTCGGCAACGTGCTCGGACCCATCTTCGTTTACTCCACGAGCCTCATCAGCGTGTGCATGATCCTGGCGGCGGGCCTCTCGTTCCTCGGCCTCGGCACCAAGCCGCCGGAGCCCGAATGGGGCCTGATGCTGAACACGCTGCGCACCGCGATCTACGTCAACCCGTGGGTGGCGGCGCTGCCCGGCGTGATGATCTTCACCGTGTCGATCTGCTTCAACCTGCTGAGCGACGGAATGCGGAGCGCGATGGATGTCCGAGGCTGAAGTCCTCACGCAGGCTGCGGATCGCGGCGGTCCGGCGCAGCCGCTGCTCGACGTGCGCGGCATGAGCAAGCATTTCGCCATTCGCGGCGGATTCGTCGGCACGACCGGCGTGGTGCGCGCCGTGGACGATGTCAGCTTCTCGGTCGACAAGGGCGAGGTGCTCGGCATCGTCGGCGAATCCGGATGCGGCAAGTCTACCACTGCGCGGCTGGTCATTGGTTTGATCGAGCCGGACAGCGGCTCCATCGTGCTCGACGGCGAAAAGCTCGGCGACAAGCTGTCGCTGCGCGACCTGCGCCGCAGCGTGCAGATGGTGTTTCAGGACAGCTACGCTTCGCTCAATCCGCGCCTCACCATCGAGGCGTCCGTGGCCTTCGGCCCGATCATCCACGGCGTCCCGACTGCGGAGGCGCACAATCGCGCACATGACTTGCTGCGGAAGGTCGGTCTGGATCCGGCGATCTTTGCGGCGCGCTATCCGCACGAACTCTCGGGCGGCCAGCGCCAGCGCGTCAACATTGCGCGGGCGCTCGCGCTTTCGCCGCGCCTCGTGCTGCTGGATGAGGCCGTGTCGGCGCTCGACAAATCGGTCGAGGCGCAGGTGCTCAACCTGCTCGTCGACCTAAAGAACGACCTCGGTCTCACCTACGTGTTCATCTCGCACGACCTCAACGTCGTGCGCTTCATCTCCGACCGCGTGATGGTGATGTACCTCGGCGAAGTGGTCGAGACCGGCCCGGTCGAGGCGCTGTGGCAGGATGCGCGCCACCCGTACACGCGCGCGCTGTTGTCCGCGATGCCGTCGCTCGATCCCGACAACCGCACCAAGGAGCCGCCGATCACCGGCGATCCGCCGAACCCGATCAATCCGCCTTCGGGCTGCCGCTTCCACACGCGCTGCGCTTTCGCGGAGCCGCTGTGCAGCGAGAAGAGCCCTTCGCTGTTCGCCACGGGCAACGACCGCCATACGGCGGCGTGCCACATGGTCGATCCCGCGTCCGGTCACAGCCGGGCCGGACAATCCTCTGCCGGGGAGCCAAAGCATGCCTGACGTGACGCCTGATCGCGTTGCCGCCCTTGCGGCGGCGGCGCGTGTGCCCATTCCTGACGACGCGCCCGCCCGTATTGCGCGCGCCGTGACGCCGACTGCCATGCGCTTCGCCGACGAGAAGATCGCGATGCCGCTGGAGACCGAGCCGTCGAGCTTCCTCGTCGTTCAGCACAAGGATGCGGGCCGGTGAGTGACATCGCGGATATGAACCTGAAAGACCTTGCCGCCGCCATCAAGCGGAAGAAGGTCTCGTCAGTCGAAGTCACCAGGGAACTTCTGACGCGCATCACGGCATGGAATCCGAAGCTCAATGCGTTCGCGCGCGTCGAGGCCGAGGATGCAATCAAGTCCGCCAAGGCGGCGGACCGCGCCCTGAAGGCCGGCAAGGCGAAAGGCCCGCTGCATGGCGTGCCGCTCGCCCACAAGGACATGTACTACTCCAGGGGCAAACTCGCCGAGTGCGGCTCGAAGATCCGCAAGGGCTTCGTGCCGTCGGTCACCGCGACTGCAGTGGAGCGCCTTGAAGCTGCGGGATCGTTCCGCCTTGGCGCCGTGAACATGGTGGAGTTCGCATACGGGCCGACCGGGCACAACGTCCACACCGGCAACGTGAACAATCCGTGGAGCGTTGATTGCATCACCGGCGGCTCCTCGTCCGGCTCGGGTTCGGCGGTTGGCGCGCGGCTCGTTCCGGCCGCGCTCGGCTCCGACACCGGCGGTTCGATCCGCATGCCGGCGCACTTCTGCGGCGTGAGCGGCTTCAAGCCGTCGAACAATCGCGTCAGCCGCGCCGGCGCGATGCCGCTCTCGTTCACGCTCGACACGGTCGGGCCGCTTGCGCAGACCGCCGAGGATTGCGCGATCATCCTCTCGATCATCGCGGGTCCCGATCCACTCGATCCGACCACGGCGTCGGCGCCGAAGTGGGACGCCAAGGCGATGAAGCGGCCCGTGAAGGGCATGACCATCGGCATCCCGAAGGCGTTCTACATCGACGATCTTGAGCCCGATGTCGCGAAGGCGCTGGACGATGCCATCGCGACGTTCAGGAAGCTGGGCGTGAAGGTGGTCGAGGTCGATCTGCCGGACCAAAATCTCGTCGCGGCCGCGGCCTTGATCGTGCTTGCCGTCGAAGCCGCGACCTATCACGCGCCGTCGCTGCGCGCGCGGCCGGACGATTACGGCGCGCAGGTGCGCAACCGTTTGCAGAACGGCCTCGCCTACAGCGCGGTCGAATATCTCGAAGCATTGCGCTGGCGTGCGCATGCGCTGGAGGCGCACCTCGCGGCCATCGGCAAATGCGATGCGGTGCTCGCGCCCGTGTCGCGGGCGGTTGCGCCGACGCAGGCGGAGACGGATGTTGCCGGCGCCGCGAATGCCGAGGCGGTCATCCAGGGCATCACGCGCTTCATGCGGCCGATCAACTACCTCGGACTGCCGGCGCTCGTGCTTCCGGCCGGCTTCGGCCAGCGCGACATGCCGATCGGCCTGCAGATGATCGGCCGCCCGTTCAACGACGAGCACGTCGCGGCGCTCGGCATCGCGTTCCAGAACGTCACCGACCATCACACCAAGGTGCCGAAGCTGCCATGAACCCGATCATGACACCGATCGTCGAAATGAAGGACGTGCGCGTGCGCTTCAAGGGCGAGCGCACCGTGCACGCCCTGAACGGCGTCGACATCAGCCTGAAGCAGGGCGAGGTGCTCGGTCTTCTCGGCGAGTCCGGCTCGGGCAAGAGCGTGACGCTGCGCACGCTGCTGCGCACGAACCCGGCGCATCGCACGACAGTCACCGGGTCGATCCGCGTCGACGGCAGGGACGTGCAGGCGATGAGCGACACCGAGCTTGAGCGGTATCGCGGCGGCACCGTCTCGATGATCTTCCAGGAGCCGATGCTGGCGCTCGATCCCGTCTACACCATCGGCGACCAGATCGCCGAGACGGTGGTGCGTCACCTCGGCATGTCGTGGGCCGAGGGGCGCCAGCGCGCGCTGGAGATGCTGGAGGGCGTGCGCATTCCGTCGGCGAAACGGCGGCTTGAAAACTATCCGCACGAGATGTCCGGCGGCATGCGCCAGCGCGCCATGATCGCGCTCGCGCTCTCGTGCAAGCCGAAGGTGCTGCTCGCCGACGAGCCCACCACGGCGCTCGACGCGACGGTTCAGATTCAAATTTTGCTGCTGCTGCGCGAGCTGCAACGCGAAATGGGCATGGCGGTGATTTTCGTCACGCACGACATCGGCGTGGCGGTGGAGATCTCCGACCGCATGGCCGTGATGTACGGTGGCCGCATCGTGGAGAGCGGTGCGCTGCGCGACGTCGTGCGCGGGCCGAAGCATCCCTACACGCGCGGCCTGTTGTCATCGACCATCCACGGCGGACATCGCGGCAAGCGGCTTGAGGCGATTCCCGGCTCGCCGCCGCGGCTCGACCGGCTGCCGGAGGGCTGCACCTTCGCGCCGCGCTGTTCTCTCGTGATGCCGAGCTGCACGCAGGGCGACATTCCGCTGGTGTCGCTCGCCGCGCAGGACGTGCGCTGCCTGCGGGCGAATGATACTGTTGCTGCCTAGGTGTTATTGAGCCAGCGCGTGAAGCCGACGTCAGTGGCGGCTGCCTTGCGGTACATCTCGGCATAATACGGCTCGATGCGCGCCGCCGCCTTGGCGGTGTCGGCCAGTTCGCGATGCAGCGCCGCAGTGCGTTCGCGGATTTCTCCCCTGATGGCGGCCTCGTCCACGGTCAGCACCTTGCCGCGCTCAACGATCACGCGCCCCGCCACCATGGTCATCACGACCGCGCTGGAATGCCCGCAATAGACCAGATGCTTGTGCACGTCGTTCAGCGGCGTGAAGCTGAGATGATC
>VFQO010052000.1_pt1 | contig 10246 bp, 8 predicted proteins | sample 3512331 | NCBI WGS metagenome assembly VFQO01 (sample SAMN10412371, study PRJNA504923) | tailings metagenome | isolation source: Replicate 3 from Balatoc abandoned mine | place: Philippines: Itogon, Benguet | collected 2017-08-28 | reverse complement strand
CTGCAGGTGACGCCGATCGTGGCGATCGCGCCGCTGATCATCATCTGGGTCAAGAACCCCACGCTGGCCATGGTGATCTGCGCCACGCTGGTCGCGCTGTTCCCCATCATCTCCAACACCATCCTCGGCCTGCGCAGCGTCAACCCCGGGCTGCTCAACCTGTTCCGGCTCAACCGCGCCAACCGCTGGCAGGTGCTGGCACGGCTGCGCATCCCGAGCGCGCTGCCGTACTTCTTCGGCGGCCTGCGCATCTCCAGCGGGCTGGCGCTGATCGGCGCCGTGGTGGCGGAATTCGTGGCCGGCACCGGCGGCACCGCCTCCGGCCTGGCGTACCAGATCCTGCAGGCCGGCTTCCAGCTCAACATCCCGCGCCTGTTCGCGGCCCTGGTGCTGATCACCCTGACCGGCATCCTGCTGTTCACCGCCATGGCCATGCTCTCGCGCTGGGCGCTGGCCGGCTGGCACGAAAGCGAGATGAGCTGATGACCCAACCAGCGTTCCTGTTGCGCAACGCCCAGGCGGTGCTCACCGGCAAGGCCGGCACCGAGGCGCGCAGCAGCGCCTGCGACATCCGCGTGGCCGGCGGCACCATCACCGAGATGGGCCGCGGCCTGAAACCGAAAGAGGGCGAGCGGGTGCTGGACGCCACCGACTGCGTGGTCTACCCCGGCTGGGTCAACACCCACCACCACCTGTTCCAGTCGCTGCTCAAGGGCGTGCCCGCCGGCATCGACCAGACGCTGACGCCCTGGCTCAAGTCCGTGCCCTATGCGCACCGGGGCGGATTCGACGAAGCCGCGCTGCGCCTGGCCGCGCGCGTCGGCATGGTCGAGTTGCTGCTCTCGGGCAGCACCACGGTGGCCGACCACCACTACGTGTATTACCCGAACATGGGCTTCGATCCCTCGGCCGCCCTGTTCGACGAGGCCGAGCAACTGGGCCTGCGCTTCATGCTGCTGCGCGGCGGTGCCACGCAGACGCGCGACGCCGAGGCCGGCGCGCCCGCGCACCTGAGGCCCGAGAAGCTCGACGACATGGTGTCCGACGTGGCGCGCGCCACCGCGCGCTGGCACCGCAACGGTCCGCGTCCCATGACGCGCGTGGCGATGTCGCCGACCACCATCACGATTTCCCTGCGCACCGAGGAGCTGCGCCCCGTGGCCCGCGCCGCGCGCGAGCTGGGCATCCCCCTGCATTCGCACTTGAGCGAAACCGTGAGCTACATCGAGCACTGCCGCGAGGCTTTCGACTGCCTGCCGCTGGAATACGCCGAGCGCCACGAGTGGGTGGGCCCCGATGTGTGGTTCGCGCACCTGGTGCACCTGTCGGAAACCGAGCGCGCCATCTTGGCCCGCACCGGCACCGGCATGGCGCATTGTCCCCAGAGCAATGGCCGACTGGGCAGTGGCGTGGCGCCTGCACCCGACCTGGCGCGCCGTGGCGTGCCGGTGTCGCTGGGCGTGGACGGCGCCGCGTCCAACGAAGCGGCCGACATGCTCAGCGAAGCCCACCAGTGCTGGCTGATGCACCGCGCGCACGCGGGTGCAGCCTCACGCGCCCGGCCCGAAGGCCGGGGCGAGGAGGGCGCCGACATCGTCACCGTGGAAGACGTGGTGCACTGGGGCTCGGTGGGCGGCGCGCGCATCCTCGGCTTCGAGGGCGTGGGCGCACTCGAGGTGGGCGCCGCAGCCGACTTCGCCGTGTACCGGCTCGACGAGCCGCGCTACATGGGCCTGCACGATCCCGCCATCGGCCCGGTGGTGAGTGGCTCGCGCCCGCACCTGAAATGGCTGCTGGTGGATGGCCGCATCGTGGTCGAGGACGATGCCATCCCCGGCCTGGACATGGACCGCATGCGCGCCGAGGCGCGCACCGCGGTGAAACGCCTGGCGGGGCTGTGATGGCGAAGAAGCCTGTGGTGAAAGCCGAGCGTCCCGATCGTTTGATCGTCGGCATCACCGGTGCGTCCGGCTTCGTCTACGGTCACCGGCTGCTGCAGTTGCTGCAACCGCTGCCGATCGAGGTGCACCTGGTCGTCAGCCGTTCGGCGCAGCTCACCATGGCCTGCGAAACCGACCTCAAGCTCGCCGACGTGACCGCGCTGGCCGACCGGGTGCACAAGAACGACGACATCGGCGCCTGCATCGCCAGCGGCTCCTACCGCACGCTGGGCATGGTGGTGGCGCCGTGCTCCATGAAGACCCTGGCCGAGATCGCCTGCGGCACGTCTTCCACGCTGATCGCGCGCGCGGCCGACGTGATCCTCAAAGAGCGCAAGCGCCTGGTGCTGATGGTGCGCGAGACCCCGCTCACGCTGGTGCACCTGCGCAACATGACCACCGTGACGGAGATGGGCGCCATCGTCGCGCCGCCCGTGCCGGCGTTCTACGCCATGCCCGAGAACCTGGACCAGATGGTGGAACACACCCTGGGCCGCGTGCTCGACCTGTTCGATATCGACGTCAGCGCAGTCCGGCGCTGGACGGGGCCCTCCCGGGGGCGTTCTTCCAACTCCGAACCCAGTACCTCTTCATGAAAGACTTTGACTACTGCGAACCCACCACACTGGGCGATGCCGTGGATCTGCTGCGGCATTGCACCGGCCAGGCCTGCCTGTTCGCCGGCGGCACCGACCTGCTGGTGCAGATGAAAGAGCACATTCGCCAGCCCGACCGGGTGATCAACATCAAGAAGATCCCCGGCATGGACGACTTCCGCTTCGACGAGACCCACGGTCTCACGCTCGGGGCGCTCGTCACCACGCGCGCGGTGGAAACCTCGCCGCTCACGCAGCGGCACTACGCCAGCCTGGCCCGCGCCGCCACCGACTTCGCCTCCATCCAGGTGCGCAACCGCGCCACGGTGGTGGGCAATGTGTGCCGCGCGTCGCCCTCGGCCGATACCCTGCCGCCGCTGATCGCGGACGGCGCGCGGTTGCTCATCTACGGCACCGACGGCCAGCGCGAACTGCCGCTGGAGAACTTCATCACCGGCCCGGGCAAGACCACCCTGGGGCCCGACGAGATCGTCACGCACATCGTGATTCCGCCACCGCCGCCGAACACCGGCAAGGTCTACATCAAGCACGGCCGCCGCGCGCAGATGGAGCTGGCCACGGTCGGTGCGGCCGTCACGCTCACGGTGGAAGGCGGCGTCTGCAAGGACATCGCCATCGTATTGGCGGCCGTGGCGCCCATGCCGCTGCGCGCCCGCGCGGCCGAAGCGCTGCTGCGCGGCAAACCCCTGGACGCCAACACGATTGCCGAAGTGGGCGAGGCCGCGAGCCGCGAATCGCGCCCCATCGGCGACGTGCGCGGCAGCGCCGACTACCGCCGCCAGATGGTGGCGGTGCTGGTGCGCCGAGCCATCGAACAAGCCATGAAGGAGGCTTCATGAGAGAAGTGATCCAACTGACCATCAACGGCGAAGAACGCGAGGTCGCCGTCGCCCACAACCGCAGCCTGCTCGACACGCTGCGCACCGAGGTCGGCCTTACCGGCACCAAGAAGGGTTGCGACGTGGGCGAATGCGGTTCGTGCACCGTGATCATGAACGGCAAGCCGATCAACTCGTGCCTGGTGCTGGCCATCGAAGCGCGCGGCGCCGACATCACCACCATCGAAGGCCTGCAGCCTTCCGCCGATGAAACCCATCCGCTGCAGGACAACTTCATGCGCTGCGGCGCGGCGCAGTGCGGCTTCTGCACCCCCGGCATCGTGATGGCGGCCAAGGCGCTGCTCGACGAGAACCCCAAGCCCACGGTGGACGAGATCCGCTTCGCCATCGCAGGGAACATCTGCCGCTGCACCGGCTACACCAAGATCATCGATGCCATTGCCATGACCGCCGAAGGCTGCGGCGCATGCGTCAAAGGGGCCGCCACACCGCAGGAGGTCTCATGAGCCAGAACCTCAAGGACGACGACACCAACGTGATCGGGCGCAGCGTCAAGCGCACCGACCTGATCGGCAAGGTCACGGGCAGCGCCCTGTACGCGGGCGACTTCACCTGGCCCGGCATGCTTTACGGCCGCATCAAGCGCAGCAAGGTGGCGCACGCGCGCATCGTGCGCATCGACACCAGCAAGGCCCTGGCGCTGCCCGGCGTGAAGGCGGTGCTGACGCACGAGAACGTGCCGCGCGTGCTGCACGCCGGCTCGCCGCATCCGCGCTCCGCCTCCGTCACACCCGACCAGTACATCCTGGACGACCGGGTGCGCTACTGGGGTGAGGGCGTGGCGGCCGTCGCCGCCACCAGCGAAGAGATCGCCGAGGCCGCGCTCGACCTGATCGAGGTGGAATACGAGGAACTGCCCGCGGTGTTCACCGTGGAAGAAGCGCAGTTGCCCACGTCCCCCGCCATCCACGACCGGGGCTTCGGCCACAACCTGGTGCTGGCGCCGCAGGTGTTCAAGCGCGGCGACGTGGAACGCGGCTTCGCCGAGGCCGACGTGATCGTCGAAGGCGAGTACGAAGGCGGGCGCCCCACGCCGGCCTACATGGAGCCCAACGTCTGCGCCTGCCAGTGGGACGGCAACGGCAACCTCACGGTGTGGATCTCCACGCAGACCGCCTTCATGGTGCGCGGCATCATGGCCGAGGTGCTGGGCCTGCCGCTGTCCAAGGTGCGCGTGCTGGTCGACCACATGGGCGGCGGCTTCGGCGCCAAGCAGGACCTGTTCCAGCACGAATTCCTGTGCGCCTTGCTGGCCAGGATCACCAAGCGCGCGGTGCGCATGGAATACACGCGCGAGGAAACCTTCCTGGGCGGGCGCTCGCGGCACCCGGCCAAGATCTGGCTGCGCCAGGGCTTCAAGAAGGACGGCACCATCACCGCGCGCGAAGCGAAGGTGGTGTTCAACTCCGGCGCCTACGGTTCGCACGGCCCCGGCGTCACCATCGTCGGCACTTCGGCCCTGGTCTCGCTCTACCGCTGCGAGAACGTGCACCTGGAAGGCCGCTGCGTCTACACCAACAGCCCCATCGCCGGCGCCTTCCGGGGCTATGGCGTGGTGCAGACCTACTACGCGCTCGACATCCAGATGGACGAGGCGGCCGAGAAGCTGGGCATGGACCCGGCCGACCTCAAGCTCATGAACGCGGTGCGCGAGGGCGATATCGCGCCGTCCAACCACCCGTTGATCGGGCACGGCCTGGAAGACTGCATCCGCCATGGACGCGAACTGGTGAACTGGCAGGCCAGCCGCCGCCACGGCCGCGATCCCGGTGTGGTGAAGAGCGGCTGGGGCCTGGGCTGCGAGATGCACGGCAGCAGCGCCTACCCTGGCATCAAGGAGCAGGGCAACGCCATCGTGAAGATGAACGAGGACGGCTCGGTGGTGCTGCTCACCGGCACGGCCGGCCTGGGCACCGGCGCACACACCGCGCTGTCGCAGATCGTGGCCGAAGAACTCGGCGTGCCGTTCGAGTCGGTGTCGTGCGTGCACGGCGACACCAACGTCGTGCCCTGGGACATTGGCGCCTTCGCCAGCCACACCACCTACATGGGTGGCCGCGCCGCGCAGATGGCGGCGACCAAGGTGAAGGACCAGGTGCTCGAACGCGCCGCCGGCATGCTGGAGGCGCCCGCCACCGAGCTCGGCGTGAAGGAAGGCTGGGTGTTCGTCAACGGCAACCCCGACCGGCGCATGACCGTGAAGGACGTGGTGGGACCTCGCAAGGGCGTTCCGGCCGCGCAGTTCGTGGGCAGCGCCACCTACCACCCCACCAAGTCCTACTCGTTCGCCGCGCACTTCGTCGAGGTGAAGGTGGACACCGAGACCGGCCAGATCACGGTGGCGCAGGTGGTGCCGGTGCACGAGATCGGCAAGGTCATCCACCCCGTGGCGGCGGCCGGCCAGATCGAAGGCGGCATCCAGCAGGGCATCGGCCACACGCTGTACGAAGACCACCAGATCGACATGAAGACCGGCCGCTCGCTGAACGCCAACTTCGTCGACTACAAGATGCCGCTCTCCATGGACATGCCACCGATCCACACGGTGATCCTGGAGACCGCGCCCGACCCCGGTGGGCCGTTCGGTGCCAAGGGCGTGGGTGAAGACCCCATCGTCGCCATCGGCCCGGCGATCGCCAACGCGGTGTACGACGCCATCGGCGTGCGCTTCCGCCACTACCCCATCCGGCCCGAGCAGGTGCTCGAAGCGCTGAACAGGAAGTCTCGTCAGACCATCCAGGAAGGAGTTGCTCAATGAGCATGACATTCACCCCCGTCCGCCGGCCCGTGCCGGTGACCATCCTCACCGGCTTCCTCGGCGCGGGCAAGACCACGCTGCTGAACCACATCCTCACCGAGAAGCACGGCATGCGCATCGCGGTGATCGAGAACGAGTTCGGCGAAGTCGACGTGGATTCCGACCTGGTGATGGCCAACTCGGACGAGGAAATCTTCCAGATCGTCAACGGCTGCATCTGCTGCACGGTGGATGTGCGCAACGACCTGGTCAAGACCCTGCAGATGCTGCTGGAGCGCCCGGAACAGTTCGACCACATCCTCGTCGAGACCAGCGGCCTGGCCGATCCCACGCCGGTGGCCGCGACCTTCTTCATGGACAACGAGGTTGCGAAGCAAGTGGTGCTCGACGGCGTGGTCACGCTGGTGGATGCGCTGCACGTGCAGCCGCACCTGGACGACCCGGCGCTCGCCGAGCACGACAACCAGGCCGTGCAGCAGATCGTGGTGGCCGACCGCATCCTGCTGAACAAGACCGACCTGGTGGCGCCGGCGCAACTCGTCGATCTGGAAGACCGCATCCGTGCGCTCAACAGCAACGCGCCCATTCTGCACACCGTGCAGGCGCGGGTCGACCTGACCAGGATCCTGGGCCTGCAGGCCTTCGAATGCGATGCGCTGTCCTCGACGGACCCGCATTTCTTCGACAGCCCTGGCCATGCGTGCGACGAACATTGCCAGCATGGGGACCACGACGGCGGTGGGCAGCATTCGCACGACGTGGCGGCCATGCTCGCGCCGCACAGCCACGACCCGTCCGTCGGCTCGGTCTCGCTGCTGTTCGACCAGCCCTTCGACACCGAGCGCCTGATGCAGTCGCTCAACGCGCTGCTCGCCGTGGACGGCGACGACATCTACCGCGTCAAAGGCATCCTGCATGCACGCGGTGACGACCGCCGCCACGTGCTGCAGGGCGTGCACCGCCTGCTCGAACTCAAGCCCTCCATGCCGTGGTGGGACGAGAAGCCCGGCAGCAAGCTCGTCTTCATCGGCCGCCGTCTGGACAAGGCGGCGCTGCGTGAGCGCCTGGCCGCCTGCACGGTCGGCACCCCCGTGTTTCAAGAGGCTCCGGAAGCCGCCTGAAGCGCTTCAACCCGTCATCCACAGGAGACCGATCTCATGATCATCGATATCAGCTGCTACCCCACCGACCAGGTCGATTTGGCCTGGTGGCACGATGGGGAGCCCTACACCGTGGACCGCCTGCTGGCGACCATGGACGGCCCCTATTACGTCAACGGCAAGCCGCGCCGCATCGACAAGGCCTTCATCCAGCCGCCTCAGGGCAACACCATCTACACCTGGACCGATGGCGAGAAGGGTGGGCGCGAGTCCATCGATGCCTACATGGCCTACACGCTCAAGTGTGTGCAGGAACACCCCGATCGCTTCATTGGCTGCTTCGTCTACAACCCGCGCTGCGGCGTGAAGAACGGCGTGGAGGCCATCGAGCGCTACGTCAAGGAACACGGCTTCAAGATGGTGCAGATGCAGGCCAACATGCACGCCTACCGGCCCGACCGCGCGCTCGACTGGGTGCGCCCGGCCTTCGAGAAGTGCGCCGAGCTGGGCGTGCCCGTCAAGCTCCACACCGGCGACGGCCCGTACAGCATTCCGTCCGAGTGGATTCCGATGATCAAGGCGTTCCCCACGGTGAACTTCATCATGGCCCACTTCGGCGTGCAGACGGGCGGCGTCTACTGCTTCGAGCCCTACCAGTGGGCCATGGACCTGCCCAACGTGTACTGCGAGTCCGGCTGGTGCCTGCAGTCGCGCATCGTCGAGTTCGCCAAGACCCTGCCCAAGCACAAGATCCTGTTCGGCACCGACACGCCGCCCAACGAGCCCGGCATGTGGCTGCGCCTGCTGGAAGTGCTGTGCACCAACCCGCCGCAGGGCCTGAACCTGGACGAGGAGACGCTCGAAGACTACCTGGGCAACAACATCGCCCGCATGATCGGCATCGAGCCCACGCCTTACCCCAAGACCTTCGAAGACGCCGAAAAGCAGTTGGGCCGCCAAGTGGCGCGCCAGCCGGTGATCGACCTGTATTGACGACGATTTGGAGAAGAACACATGATCATTGACACCCACCTGCACCCGACCAACCTGGTCGACGAGGCCTGGCGCCACACCGGCACGCCCTTCAACGGCGAGCGCATGCTCAAGCTGATGGACGGCCCCTACATGATCAACGGCAAGCCGCGCCGCATCGACATGGGCTTCATCCAGCCGCCGCCGGGCAACACCGGTTACCGCGACGGCAACCGCCGCGGGCGCGAGGGCGTGCGCGACTACATGGCCTACATCGCCGAGCTCACGCAGAAGTACCCCGACCGCTTCATCGGCAACTTCACCTACAACCCGCGCTGGGGCCCCGAGAACGGCGCGGCCGAACTGGAGTTCCACATCAAGGAGTACGGCTTCAAGATGATCAAGCTGCACGCCAACATGCACGGCTACCGGCCCGACCGCGCGCTGGACTGGCTGCGCCCGGCGATGAAGGTCTGTGCCAAGTACGGCACCGTGGTGCTGATCCACACCGGCGACGGCCCCTTCACCATCCCGACGATGTTCTACCCGATCATCCGCGAGTTCCCGATGGTGAACTTCGTCATCGCGCACTTTGGCATCCAGACCGGTGGCAACTACTCGTTCGAAACCTTCTGGATGGCGATGGACACGCCCAATGTGTACGTCGAGTCGGGCTGGTGCTTCCAGGCGCGCATCGCCGAGTTCGCCAAGGAACTGCCCAAGCACAAGCTGGTGTTCGGCACCGACAGTCCGCCCAACGAGCCGGGCATGTGGCTGCGCGAGCTGGAGATGCTGTGCCGGCCCGCGCCGCATGGCATCGACCTCGACGAGGACACGCTGGAGGACTACCTGGGCAACAACATCGCCCGGCTGTGCGGCATCAAGACCAGCGCACCGCCCAAGACGCAGGAAGAAGCCCAGGCCCGCCTGACCGATTCCTACGCCACCGGCCCCACCACCGCCACGGCCTGAAACCCGCAGGTGCCATGACACAACAAGCCACGACGACCATCAGCGCCCAGGCCCAGGGCTTCCAGAACTTCCTGGCGGACTACCGCGCGCGGTACCCCGAGGACGTGCTGGCCTTTGGCGGCCCGGTCAGCGCCGACCAGGAAATCACCGCCATCGTTCAGCAGCTCGCGCTGGAAGGGCGGTACCCCATGCTGGTGTTCGACCAGGTGCAGGGCCTGGCGGCGCCCGTGGCCACCAACGTGTTCGCCTCGCGCACCCGCGTGGCGCGCATGCTGGGTGTGCCGCTGGAGGGCCTGCACAAGGCCTACCAGCAGCGCGCCCGGCAGCGCATGGCACCCAAGCTGGTGGACAGCGGCCCGGTGCTGGAAGAGGTTCAGACCGGCAAGGACATCGACCTGCGGCGCCTGCCGCTGGTCAACCACTTTGCCAGCGACCGCGCGCCCTACATCACCAACGCGGTGATGGTGGCCGAGCACCCGGACACCGGGGTCGGCAACCTCAGCTACCACCGCTCCATGCTGCATTCGCCCACCGAGATCGCCACCAGCCTGCATTCGCGCGGCGACCTGTGGCGCCTGCTGCAGATCGCCACCGAGCGCGGCAAGCCCATGCCGGTGGCCATGGTCATCGGTGCGCACCCGCTCTTCATGCTCGCGGCGTCGGCGCGCGTACCGTTCGATGTGGACGAACGCGACGTGGCCGGTGGCCTGATGGGTGCGCCGCTGGAAGTGGTGCGCACACCCCAACACGGCATCCGCGTGCCCGCGCACGCCGAGATCGTGCTCGAAGGCGTCATCGACCCGGCGCAGCACGCCGACGAAGGCCCTTTTGGCGAATTCACCGGCTACTCGTCGAACCGCTCCACCAACAACCTGTTCCAGGTGCAGACGGTGATGCAGCGCAAGAAGGCCATGCTGGTGGACGTGGTCGGTGGCAACTCCGCCGAACACCTGAACCTGGCGCGCATCCCGCGCGAATCCGAGATGGC